>Ga0181573_10000224_pt1 | contig 59882 bp, 39 predicted proteins | sample 101ome_25_FD_148643 | JGI IMG/M metagenome (GOLD analysis project Ga0181573, IMG submission 148643) | Coastal salt marsh microbial communities from the Groves Creek Marsh, Skidaway Island, Georgia - 101409BT metaG (spades assembly) | ecosystem: Environmental > Aquatic > Marine > Intertidal zone...
CGAGTGCTTGATGAACATTCGCTTGAGATCCGGGTACATCTGGCAGTTGTGCACGAAAATCTCAGTCGGAGACGCATCCTTCTCCGCCGCCGCCGGGACGGTCACGACGTCGAACTCGCCGCGGTCAACCTCGTGCTGGAACAGCGGGCGCTTCCTGACGTACACCCGGATGGATCCGTCGCTCGCGGCGGCGGCGGACGCGCTCGCCTTGGCGCTCGTCGTCGTCCCCGACCGGGGCTTGCACTTACCGGCGGCTCGCCTGTTCCTCCACCGCTGCACCGCCGCGCAGAAGGGTTTGGCGTTCATACGCCGCGACTCGCGCTTGTCGAACATCTGTCGCGTGTTCTTGCCCTCCGTCTTGCCCTCCTCCTTGTTGTCCTTGGTCACCACGACGTTCTCAGCCTGGCCGGGGACGCCCCCCGCGGCGACTGGCTTCTTGGGAGCCTTGTCAACCTTAGCCTCCTGCTTTTTGGCAGCCTCCGCCGCGTCGTGCGCGTCGATCATGGCGCCGGTGACCTTACCATTAGTGGCGGCGACGAAAGGAGCGGGCGCCTTGGGCGCCGCCTCCGTCTCGGCCCTGGCGGCCTGCTCCTGGAGACGCAGGAACTCGTCGTATCCGATGACGGGTTTCTGCGGAGCGTGCTCAGCCTTGACGGGGTTGGGGTTGTCATTCTGCGCGCCCCTGCTAGCCTTGGGGGACTCGGCGACCTGGGCCTTCTTGGTCTTCGCCGCCGCCGCCGTGGGAGAGGTCGCCTGAACGTGCTTTTCGACAATTTTCTGGACCATCTCCGGAGGCGGGCCCTTGGACGCCTTGGGCTTGGCGCTCAGTGGCCGCTTCTTTGGGGGCTCCGACAGCTTCGTCCGCACCGACTTGACAACCGGAGCCGGCGGGGCAGACGGCGGCGGCTCGGTCACCGGAGCGTTCAGAGGCGGCTCGGTCACCGCCGGGGCAGACGGCGGTATCACCGGTGCGTCTTCCATCGCGGCGTCGCCCCTGATGACGGCAGCCTGCTCGGCAAAGCCCGCGAGCATCTGAGCCACGGCGGGGTCCGGTGTGGGCGTCGGCGGCGGCCTCGTGCTCGGAAAGCCGGCACCCGCCGGTTCGACGACGTGCACGGGGAAGTCCTCGACGGAGTGGAAGTCCTCCGCGGAATGGAACTCTTCCGTCGTCGCCGGAGACGGCGATTGGGCCTCTTCCAGACGCCTCTGGACCTCCTCGGCGACCGGGAGCTTGATCGGCTCGGCGGGAGCCGACTCCGTCGCCTTGGCCCTCCTCCTCTCCGCAGCCGCGGCTTCGCGCTTCATCGCGGCGTCCGCCGCGGCAGCCTCCGCGGCAGCCTTCTCCGCCTTTTCCTTCGCAGCGCGCTCCTCCGCCGCGCGCTTCTTGTACCCCGGGACGGCAGCCGCGGCGTAGGGGTCCTTCTTGGGTTTGCCCTTTGACGAATCCTTGGCTGATTTCGCGTCATCCTTCGCTCGCGCTCTCGACCCGTCATCCGTCGCGACCCTCTCAGCCGCCGCGACGGCGGAGCCCATCGACGCCTTGGCTCCACCCGCAGGCTTCTTCGCCGGGTAGGGCTTCGCTTTACCGGCGAGGGGCGGGCCCCACACCTCGGGATCGGGCGACGCGGACGGCTCGGCGATGGGGTCCGGGATCTCCTCGCCCCTGGCGCGAGCCAGGATGACCTCGGGCGCGGGGGGAACCTTGCCGAGGGCAAGAGCCTCCTCCTCCGCGCGCTTGATGAGGAGCTCCTGCTCCCAGGGCATGAGCCTGCCGGTGGGGGTCCCGGGCTCCGCGGGGGGCGAGTCGTTGCCGCGCGAGGAGGACTCCTTCTTGTCGCCGCGCGCGCCCCTCCGCTCCTTGTTGGGCTGATTGCTCTGATTGCCCACGTTGACAGTCTCGCCCCACTGCCGCCGTTGCCGGGGCTTATCCGCCGCCTTGGCCCGCGCGGGCTCGGCTGCGGCGGGTGGTTTGAGCGTCACCTCCTCCACGACGGGCGCCGGGCCCTCCTTGGCCTCCCACCACGCGGCGGCTTCGTCGGGACCCGACCCGGTTGGCTTGGGCAACGGGTCGCTCTCGAGGCCCCTGACGGGCGCGCGAATCGCGGCGGAGGCCTCGCGCTCCGCCGCCTTCCGCTGCGCCCGGAGCTCTGTCGCGCGCTGCAGCGCCTGTTTGCGCTTCTGTGCCCAGTCAGCGGCGGCGTCGGATGCCTGCGTGGGGGGGATCACGCGGGGTCAACGGATGGGTTCGGGGCGGTGGCGAAAAAAACAAAGTCGGCATATCATATGCGCGTCGCCTCGGGAGAGGGGGACGAAACATCGCGCTCGGGGCCGAGATGGAGCGGACGCGCGGGGGCCTAAGGCCGGGTCCCGGGAGCCGTTCGACCGACGATCCGGGGACCACGATCCATGGATACCACCGGTGACGCCCCGAGGGGCGATGGCGCCGCGCCTCTCCCCGCCCTCGCGTCGCCCGCGAGCCGCCGAGGCGTCGGCAAAACATGTCACGGGGAGCCGCGCGAGCCACAAAGAGCCGTGCGGCCCGAGGCGGGGTCGGGGGGACGACGCGGCGGGGACGGGGCGAGCATCGCGCGGGGCGCTCACCTTGCGTGAGCTCGGTCGTTGGACATCCGCTTGAGCGCTCACCGCCTCGGTCACCGCCGCCGGTCCCATGGTCGTTGGGCCTCGCGCGCGTGCGGTTATGGACGCCGTATCGGGCACGTGCATCCCTCGAACCTCTGTCGGGATCAACGGGATTATCACACGCCGCGCGCGTTCTTTGCGTGGGGGGCTTTTTTGTCTGCTCCAGTGCGAGGGCGCGCTCTCACGCCCGATGGCATCGATCCGGGCGCGGAGGCGGGCGATGAGCGTTCTGCACGAAGTATGGGCGCTCGCGAGATTGACCCGGGGATCGAGAGGCGTCGGGACCGGGTCTGGTGGGGCGACGTTCCGCGAATCGGGCGGAATCCAAAAAAGCATCCTACGTGGACTCGCCATCACCCAACGCACCGTCCGGTCCGCGCACTCGACGCGCGACGAGTGGTCCGGGTGGACCACCGCCGTGACTCAGCGGGACGTGGATCGCGTCCTGCGCAGGGTGAACAGGCGCATAGAGACCGGCGTCGTCGCCCTGCCCAAGGGATCGAGGTGCCTCGAGGATGACCACTCGTGGAGGGAAGCGGACGTCGAGCTCGAGCCAGACTTTACCGCGCCGTGCGCCGCGCACCAAACGACCCATCCGACGGCGAGAGGCACGCTGGTGTTCCTCCACGGCTTTGGCGACGACGCGAAGCACTGGAGGGAGTTCACGGAGCTCCTGGTGCGGGGGATTCCCGGGGGATTCGACGTCGTGCTCCCGGCTGCGCCGCATCGCAAATTCCAAATCGCCGGCGAGCCCCTCGAGGCGACGGCGTGGTTCGAGCCCAGGATGAAGCACACGCGCGAGGGCGGCTGGGACTACGAGAGGGACGTCCCTAAGGACGGATCGCCGTGGACGTGCGGGGGCATAGACGGCGCCGTGGCGTGGACGCGGCGGTTGGTGGGAGGTTTGCAGGAGGGCGGAGCGGCGCGGGGGAGCGTGCTGCTGGCGGGGTTCAGCCAGGGCGCGGGGTTGGCGCTGGCGGCCGCGGAGGACCGCCGGTCGTGGTCTCCCGCGCTGGGGGGGGTGTTATCGCTGCGCGGATACCTGCCGAGGAGGAATAACTGGGGGGACGAGGAGTTGTGGACGGGGGGCGCGGGCTCGCGCGCCGCGGGGCCCGGGCTGAAGCCGCCCGCCGTGTTAATGTGCCACGGCGGCGACGACCGGGTGAGCCCGAGGCGGTGGGCGGTCGAGGCTGTCGACAGGCTCCGGCGGGGCAGGTCCAGGTACGAGTCGGACCGCGTCGGGGTCTCGGACCGGGAGCGCGTCGGGGGCGAGAGGGTGGAGCTGATGGTCAGCGAGGGGGCGACGCATCAGCTCGGTCCGGACGACGTTTGGCGCGCCAGGTGGTGGATCCGCGGGATGGTCGAGGACTCCACCGGGCGTTTGCCCTGTCACGTTCCGGGGATGCTCGTCTGACGACGCCGTGGTCAGTCGCCGCGGTGCTTTAACCTTATCGTGTCACCCATCGTCGCATCAACGCGTGCCTACAAGTCCTAAAGTCTAGTCGTACAGCGGGGGGGCGTTTGGGGGCCCCGATCGCGATCACTTCTTGTCCTGGGTCGGAGCCGCGACGGTCTTGTAACCGGTGTAGGCGGCGCCGGTCCCCGCGGCGGCCATCGCGGCCTTGGTGGCCACGCCTCCTCCGGCCTGGGGGGCGGGGTTCACGGGGAGGGGACGGCGGTCAGCGGGGCGGGATCGCAAAAACGAAGAGGGTGCCAACCGCGACGGGGCTCCGTGGTGCGGGGCTCGTGCGTACCTTCGCTATGGTCGCAGCCTTGGACCAGAGGGCGATGCCACCGGCGAACATCGCCCGCATTACGGTTCCCGTGTGCAGCTGCGCCATCAGATCCGTGCGATGTAACAGATCCGTGCCTTGGTCGTGTGGAGGAAGTCCCTCCGCACAACGCAAAAGAACGAGAGGCCAGCGGCGCTCGCGCCATTTCGCAGTGCAGACGGCACCGTGGTGGGGTGCACGCTTCCAGAACATGAGAGTCTCGCCGGCGCCCACCGCGCCAAAAGCGGTCTCATCTCGCGCACAGAGGCGCGTCCCGCGCACGCGCGGCGTCGTCGATCGTCGAGCGGTGCGCGTGACGCGCGCACCTCCGAGAGCGGCTACGTCATCGACCGGCGAAAACGCCATCGCGGTCGATGGCGTCGGGTTCTCCGCCGCCGGCATGATCTTTCCGTACCACGTGGGCGCGTGGCAGGTCCTCCGCGAGCGCGGACTCATAACGTCGGACACCCCCGTCGCCGGCGCGTCCGCCGGGGCGCTCGTCGCCGCCATGCACGCGTGCGGCATCGCACCGGACGACGGCAACCGCATCCTCCTCGAGATCCTCCGAGACTGCCGCGACAACGGCGTCGTCGGACGCGTCGGGGCGGTGCTGGAGAGAGCTCTCCGCGATAACCTCCCCGACGACGCCCACGTGCGCTGCTCCGGCGGTAAGCTCCACGTGTCCATCACCGCCCCGTTCCTCATCCCGCTGGACAACGCCGTCAACGACGGAAGGTCCAAGGACAGGGTCGGGTTCAACCGAGGCCCCGTCGCTCTCGACAACGAGATGGTGTCCTCGTTCGACAGCAGGGACGACCTCATCGGGGCGCTGCTGGCCTCGTGCCACATACCCGTCTACTGCGGGTGGCCGGCGAGGATGTACCGGGGCAGGTACAGGGTCGACGGGGGATGGACCCGACTCACGCCGACGCCGCCGGGGTCGACGCGAGCCGTGTCAATCGCTTCGTTCCCGCTCATAGACGCGTGGGCCGAGGCCGAGGAAGGGTCCGGGACGGAGCGGGGAAACTTTTTCGCCAAGAGGGCGACGTTCTGGGAGGACTGGGGGGACCGGGACGCGCGCGGGTTGCTCATCGCGCCGGACTCGGCGGGCGGCGGCGACTGCGATCTCGATTACATGGAGCTTGGGAAGTGGGCGTTGCTGCCCCAGGACGACGAAACTTTGGAGGAGCTGGTGCGCATGGGCCGGAGGGACGCGGAGAGATGGGTCGAACGCGGCGGGCGCGGAGGCGACGTCGCCCGCGCGAATGTGGACGACGCCGTGGCTGCGTGATGATTGATGAATTGTCTCGAGTTTTAAGTTTAAGTAGCTATTGCACAAACGGAGGGTGGCCGTCCAGGGCGTCCAACACGAACATGTCGTCGTCACCCAACGTCCACCCCGCGACGTCCAGGTTCTCCGCTATCCTCGCGCGGTTGCTCGATCGGGGTATCACGATCTGCCCGTGCTGAATCGCCCACCGGAGGACAACCTGCGCCGGGCTCTTCCCCTTTTTCCTCGCTATTCTTTTCACGTCGGCGTGCGTCAACACTGGGTTCTCCCGGTGACCCCGCATCAGCCACTGGCTGCCCAGCGAGCTGTAGGCCTCGTATTGCCACCTCTTCGACTCACACAGTTGCCTCACCTCCTTATCCGCGGAGAAGACGTCGCTGTTTCTCTGCACCACGGCCGGTTCAACCCGCGCCCACTCGGCCAGCTCCCGCAACTCGTTCACGTCAAAGTTGCTCACCCCGATGCTCCGAACCTTCCCCGCACGTTGCAGCTCCTCGAGCGCCCTCCAGCTGTCCCTCCACGTCCCCTGCGGCTCCACGCCCCCGCACAAGGTCCCCCAGCACGCGGGATAGTGCAGCAAGAACAGATCCAGGTAATCGACCCCGAGGTTCGTCAGCGACGACTCGAGCATCGCTTTGGTGCGCTCCGCGCCGTGGTCGCGGGGATGCAGCTTGGAAGTGATGAAGAGCTCCTCGCGCTTCGCGCCGCCCGAGGCGAGGAACGCTCGGATCGCCTCACCCACCAGATCTTCGCGGTACCACTCTGGGGCCTGCGCGGTGTCTACGAGCCTATATCCAGCCTGCAGCGCCCACTTTGTCGCCGTGGCGGTCATGTCCCCGAGCCCGGCAGTGCCGAATCCCACGAGAGGCATCCTGTGCCCGGAGTTCAACACGACGTCCCCGATCTCGCGGGGGTCAAGCGATCTGGTCTCGTCCGCGCCGATCGCCGGGGAATCGCCGCATAGCCCGCAGCTCTCCTTGCAACGCTCGAGCATGAACGCAGGGTTCTTCGCGCACTCCCCGCTCGAAGCCCAGCCCGCGCAGTGCTCGGCGAGATCCGAACAAGGCGAATCCTTCTCCAACGCCTCCTCGCGGACGATGTCGTGGTCGTGGTGGACGATGCGCAGGGACGAGACCATCTCCGGATTCGGGGCCCGGGGCGGTGGGGGCGAGGGCGGCGGCGGCTTGTCCTCGAATGCGGAGACGTCGAACGGCTCGTCGATGACGGGCTCCGACTCGTCGGTGTCGGGCGTGTTCTCCGTCGTCTCGGCCAATCCGGGTGCCGCTTCCTCGGGGCGATCGAAGCCGAACGAGCTCTCCATCTCCTTCAGCGCCCTGTAGTGCAGGTACATGATGCACAGAGCAGCGAAGAATGCGAAGAGCCTCTTCGCGAGTTGGCGCCTCCTCATTCGCTCGGCGCCCCATCGCCCCCCCCTCATGGTTGGGCGCGCCCGACTGTGGCTTTCCTCGAGGCAATCAGGTCTGCAAGCTCACATCAAATGCTTCGTCTCGAGGTCTCAACCGACATCTATCTACGCCTCGGGCACGCCAGCCTCCGTCGGGGCCGCGCGCTCCTCCGCTTCTTGATCTCGAAGCCTCGCCAACTTCTCGCGCGCGCGTTCCAGGGTGGCCTGTCTCTTCCGCTTCAACTCCTCCTTGGCCCTCCTCTTCTCCTGCCTCGCCGCGAGCAGTGCGCTCGTGCGCTCCTGAAAAGAATTCTCGGTGACCCCAACCGGACTAAGGCGGCGCTCCCCCTCCTCCTCCTCCTCCTCCTCCTCCTCCTCCTCCAAGTGGGATCTCTGCGCGGGCGGCAGCACCTCGGCGGCCGACCCAACCGCGTCCAAGGCGTTCTTTCGCGACCCCCGGTCCCCGTCCCGCTCGGCTTTGAGCTCGTCGACGCCCCCGTACCCGTCGTCCCCATCCTCGTCGTCCCCATCCTCGTCGTACCCGTCGTTGTCGTACCCGTCGTTGTCGTACCCGTCGTTGTCGTACCCGTCGTTGTCGTACCCGTCCATCGAACCTTCCCGTCGTTCGATGTCCATCGTTTCATCCGCCGACCTGTCCGAGGAACGCGGCTCGGGGTCTCGAAGCGCCGCCGCGTCCTCCTCCTCCTCCTCCTGCTGCTGCTGCTGCTCCTGCTGCTGCTCCTGCTTCCCGACAGTCTCGGGCCTGCGCATGAATAACACGGTGGCTGACCCGTCAACCTTCACCCCGCGGTGTTCGAGCCCGGGTTCGAACACCTCCGGCGGCTCAGCCCCCGATTCGTCCGATTCGTCCCACCCGTCGGGGATCCACCGCTTGCGAACCGCGGCGAGTCGCACCGTCTCCGTGACGTCATCCTCCGGGTAATACACCTCGTGCGTGTGCCTCCCCCGATCGTGCGCCCTGACGACGCCGCGGTACCACGTCTGGTCGTCGTCCCAGTACACGTCGAGCCGTTTGCCCACGCAGGCGTCGCCGCGCGGGTTGGCGGCGTAAGAGTTTGCGAGTTCAAACGCTTGTTGGGCACCCGGGTCGGAGCGCGCCGCCTCGGAGTGCGCCGGGTTCATACCCTCGGGCACTTCCGCGGGTCTGAGCCTGGGGGGTAACAGCATCCACCTCCAACAGGCTTTCTGCCTCGCGTCCTCCTTCGCGGCGGCGGCGGCTCGCACGGCGTTTCGCTTGGCGACGGCTTCCTCCTCGAGCCGCTTGCGTTCCTCCTCCTCGGCGGCTTTTTGCGCGATCCGACCGGAGCGTTTGCGGTCCACGCCTTCGTACGCTTCCTTGGCGAGGCGACGCTTCTCGGCGTCCTCCGCAGCCTTCTCCTCCGCGCGTTTGGCGCGATCCTCGCGCTCCAGCGCGGCGACGTGCGGAGGCAGGTGCGTCTCGGTGAGGTACTCCCACAGCAGGTAGTCCTTGCTGTTGCGCTTGCCCCCCTTGAGCGAATCCGCAAAGGCCATCGTCTCCTTGAGGCCCACGCAAACGGTCCCCCACGCGGGCTGGGTGAACGCGTTAGCCTTGGGCTTCTCCCACCGGTACACGCGCAGGTCGTCGCCGCACGCGAAGTACTGCCGGTTATCCGAATCCACCCCGATCGGGTCCCCGTGAGCCTCGGGGTGGTGCCCCTCCTCCTCCGTGTCGGCGACTCTCGCGTTGTGCGCCGCCATCGCCCAAACCTCCGCGCCGCACTCGCCCTCCGGGTCGTCCTCCAGCCGTTCCTCACCGAGCGCGTAGAGGACGTCGAGGCGTTCGCGGGGGGTCAGGTCGAAGAACGTGCGGCCGCCGTTAAACGGGTGACCGCGAGTTTCGTCGTCCGGGTCCGGGTAATCCGATTCGAAGTAATCCGTCTCCTCCGCGAGCGCCTCGATCTTGCGCGCCAGTCGAGCCTCCCACTCGTCGACCGCGAGCCTGTTCTTGTCCATCTCACCGCGGGAGCGGACGGGAGGGTCGATCAGGCGCAGGAGGATCTGCGCGATGGGGGAACGGAGCGTGGGAAGGAGGGAAGCGGGTCAGGTCGAGCGCGGTTCGGGTGCCGGCTTCTGGGAAATGGTTTTGCAAAAGAACCCTAGCGGATCTCGGCCCGCGGGCGACTGGCGCACCTCCAGAGTCAGCACGTGCTTCGCGGGATCGACCAGGGATCGCTCCAGCTCGTCCCCGGTGAACGTCGGGAGCATCAGCACGGCTCTGAACGTGTGACAGAACGAGCACAGCGCGTAGAACTTCCAGTCCGATCTGTTCCCAATGACGTGCGCCCTCGCCTCGTCGTCGAACTCCTCGAGGCCGAAGACGGAGCTGCCGTCCTGCAGCTTGGGATAGTGCCTCGACAGGGAGTCCTGGCGCTTCGGCGCGGCAGCATCGCCCTTGTGTGTCTTCTTCGGCGGCATCGTTCCCGCTGGCGTTCCCGCCACAAAAAGTGAAATACGAGCCGTCATCAGCCACAAACTCCTTTTACGCGGAGCCCAGTCAGGCGGCGCGGGTTAGAATTGATTTGGAAGTTTCACCTCAAGTCATCACATGACGCAAGGTTACGATACGGAAACGTAATGGGTGTTAATCGCGTGGTGGAAAAAGGCGCCAAGAAAGGTATCCAATATTCCAAGATTCACGGGATAACCTTCGAGGAGCACACTAAGAGCCGCAGCAAAGGCACGGCCGGATGTCGACCGCGACCGCTCGCGGAGCCATCGGACTGGAGAGGATGTCGGCCGGCGTCGCCTCCTCCTCTGGCAGGCACGCGACCCCCGCGGTGTCCGTCCGCGGCGGGTCCCGTCGCGTCGGACCGCAGAACACTCATTCCCTTTTGCGGCCCTGGGCGCGTCGCGGGAGCGTCGCGCTGGGACGGCGCGCGGTCGAGCCGAACACCACCGGCGCCGATGGGATGGTCGCGCTCGTGACGGACGGGCTTAAAACCTCCGCCAGGCCCCTCGCGGGCGACGGCAAGCGCTCGGGGCCGGGGACCCGGGAGACCGCCGCGGTGCAAAAGGCGGGCGACGGCGACGCGGAGCCGAGGCTCGTGTGCTTCACCGGCGGCACCGCGTTCAACGGCGTGGTCCAGGAGCTCATGACCCTAACGAGCAGGGTCACGCACGTCATCCCGGTCTCCGACGACGGCGGATCCACCGCGGAGATCGTCCGCGTGCTCGGAGGACCCGCGGTCGGGGACCTCCGATCGCGATGCCTCCGCCTCTCGGACGAGTCAACCGGGGAGGCGAGAGCGGTGAAGGAGCTCCTCGCGCATCGACTCCACGCCACCGACTCCAAGCTCGCCAAGGAGGAGTGGTACGCCATCCAGGAGGGCGACCACGACCTGTGGAACGGCATCTCCGAGCCCTACGCGGACATAATCCGATCCTTCCTCATCTACTTCCACACGCAGATCGTCGCGTCGAAGAACCCCGTCAAGTTCGACTTTGTCAACGGGTCCGTCGGGAACTTCTTCTTCGCGGGGGCCCGCATGTTCTTCAAGTCCATGGAGGCGGCCATCTTGCTCTACAGCAGGGTATCCCGCATACCCACCGAATCCCTCGTGGTTCCCAACATCGTGCTCGACGATAACGTTCGCGTCGCGCTCGGCGCCAAGCTCGAGAACGGGACCACCATCCGGGGCCAGAACGAGATCTCCCACCCGAGCGCGGATCCCAAGCGGTTCGAGAAGGTGAAGGTGAACACCAAGACGGGCGGGATCGTGCGCGAGCTGGTGACGAAGGGCGGGGACATTCGAAGGCAGGGCAAGGCTCTCGCGGCGAGCTCCGACTTTTGGAAGCAGGTTTGGGAAGCCGGGCAGATCCCGGAGGTGAGCGCGTCGGAGTTTTGGGGGGGTTTGCAGCGATCCCAGGGTGGTTTCGAGCGCGTGAGGGACGCGGTGGCGAGTGGGGACTTTTACAGCGCTGGGCAGCTGCTCAAGTCGAGGGTCGACGACCTCTCCGTGCGCCCCCTGGCGGTTTGGGACATCGACAAGGCCACGACCGGCTACGACTCTCTGCCCTCGCCGATCAAGCGGGTGTTCTATCTGTCCACAGAGGATCCGACGTCCGTGTCGCCGGTGTACCCCAAGGTGAATCCTACGATCCTGCGGCAGCTAGACGACTGCGAAGGCGTCGTGTACGGCATGGGAAGCCTGTACACGTCCATCGTCCCGAGTCTCATCCTGGAGGGCGTCGGCGAGGCCATTGCCAAGCGAGCGGGCCCGAAGGTTCTCATCCTCAACGGCGGGCAGGACAGGGAGACCGGGGACATGTCCGCGGCTGGAGTGGTCAAGGCTGTGGTGAACGCGCTGAACCGCGCGGAGGACCCGGACCCGTCCCGACGATGCGAGTTTGCCGTCAGCGACTACATCACCGACGTCGTGGCGCCCGTGGACGGGGGAATTCCTCTGGACATCGAGGAGCTCGAGGCGCTGGGCGTGAAGAACGTGATCCAGGTGGACGCGAGGCGACAGGATATTCACGGCGCGGAATACGACGTGCCGGCGCTCATCGATGCCCTGAGGCAGTGCGTGACCGGGTGAGGAGTGCATTAATCGTGAGGAGTGTATTGATCGGTACAAGGTGCTTGTTTGAACGAATGGCGAGAAGAGATTCCCATCAGATGCGACGACGTATTCTCGTCGACGGATTCATCCCCCGTTTGTTCACGCGACGTTCGCGTACTCGATGAAGTCGCACTCTCCGTACCCGAGGTCGCTCCCCTTCTGACTCCCCATCACCGTGTCCTTCTCGCCCGGGCACTCGCCGCTCTCCGCGCCGACGATGAGCGCGCACGCCCCGACGCTAAAGTCCTCGTGAGCGAAAAACGCCGCGAGCGTCGCGCTGAAATCGCGACCAACCCCGGCGGGCGCCGCGTCGTTCCACGCCGCCGCGTCGTCCAGCAACGTCAGCGAGTTTTCCACCGCGGCGAGGCACGCGTAGTCCACGTACCGCACGTGCCGCCTTTGGCCTCCGGGGTTATCCGCGTCGTCGAGGAGGAGGGCGTCGAACGGCGGGATGAGCGCCAACGCCTCGCGGTGGACGCCTCCGGCGACGCGGGGAAGGAAGGGTCGAAGCGACGCGCCGCTCGCGGCGCACGCGCGCTCGGTCCCGGTGGCGTCGTCGATGGACGTGTCGTTTGCGTCGACGTTGGACGCGTCGTGAAGGGCGTCGAGGTAGTTTCCCCGCACGTGCTCGAAGGAGGCGCGGACGTCTCTGGATCGCTTCGACCGGAGCGGACCGGGCGGGTACCTGCGGAACGACACCACGCGTGTGTCGTTGGCGACGCAGCCGCGCAAAATCTCCGTCTCCACCGTGCACGTGCGCTGGGGGACGATCTCGTATCGGAAGTAGAGCGCCAGCGCGGCGTAGTGCTCTTTCTCGGTCATCCCCGCGTCGCGCTCGAGGCACACCGCCAGGGCTGATGGATCGTCGCCGCTGAGGACGAGGAAATGGTACAGCGGAACGCCGACGCAGAGGATGACGGCGACCGCGGTCGAGACCAGGTAGCCGCGGTTGGTGCATCCGTTCGGATACCTGGTGTTAAGCTCGCACCGGTCGCGGGATTTCATGGTCGCGCGCTCGGGCCCCTCTCGGCGCTCCTCGGTCCGAGGTCCGCGCGTCCCGCGTATGGAACTGAACCGTCGCAAAAGGGCCTTTTTTCGGCAGCTGTCGGCAGCCAGGCCCCGATCCGGCTGGCAGTCTGGGAGATCCGACGTTTTCGCAAGGGGCGGATCACAACGCACGCAGCGAGCGGGTCCCATGGATCGATCGCTCAGAGCCGGCGCGGCGGTCCTGCGCAGGACGTGCGCGCGCGCGTCGACGTCCGCGTGGACCCGCGCGTGGGTCCCGGGCGCGTCGACGCCCGCGGCGGCGGTGGCCGACGCTGCGTCCGCGGCTGCCTCCGCGGGAAACCCTATTTTCGCTCCCATCCGATGGGGCTTCGCCGCGTCGCACGCCAGGGGCGTGCACGGTTCCGCGGCGAGGTTCGTGGATGAGCGATTCACGCCGGTGCTGGAGACGCCGGAGATGGACGCCGAGTACGAGAAGCTCGCCGAGGAGATCAGGCGGTCCCCCAAGAAGCGGCAGCGATTCCTATTGCTCGAAGCCTTGAGGGGCACGAGGCTCAAGCCCCTCATCGCGGCTGAGCACGAGCTGCTCAAGGAGGAGGGCGCCTACAAACCTCGCGCGCTGAAGACGCGCGTCATCGACGTCAATCGCACGTGCAAGGTGACCAAGGGAGGCGGGCTGATGAACTTCACGGCGCTCGTGGTGGTGGGCAACGGCGACGGCGTGGTGGGCTTTGCGACGGGCAAAGGGAAGGACGTGGCCATGGCGGTCGAGAAGGCGTACTCGCGCGCGTCCAGATCGTTGGTGTACATCGAGCGATTCGAGAACTCCACGATCTTTCACGAGCAGGAGGCGAAGCACTGCAAGACCAAGATCGTGCTCATGCCGGCGAAGGCGGGGACCGGGCTTCGGTGCAATCAAATCGTGGAGAGCATCTGCGAGAGTGAGTGCGACCCGCGCGAACGTTCGACTCGACCCGTTCCACCCCGAAAGTTCGCGCCCGTTTAAGTCCGCGCCTAAACCCCAAACACACCGTCAAAACCCCACGATCACTCCGCGAGACTGACGATACCGACCAACCCCTCCCTCCCCACCGACAGTGGCTGGCATCACCGACGTGAGGGCAAAGGTCATTGGCAGCCACCACCCGCACAACACGGTGCGCGCTTGTTTCGAGGCGCTGGAGAGGATCAAGTCTCCCGCGGACGTGGCAGCGGCGAGAGGAGCCACGGTGTACCGGATCTAGAACTAGTCGTTGTCATCTTCACGCACTTTAGCCACGCACGCGTCGTCGTCCTTGTGCTCACTCGGCTCACCCGCTACGCCCAGAAAACAACAACAGATCTCTTCATCGAACAGTGTCGGGCGGCGCGTGGCTGTTGCACGCGCCCGGGAAAAATGTTGGAGGAGATAGCGGCGCGATATGCGCCGCAGGACATGCTCCGCTCGGGGGGCGGGCGCGTCGATGGAGCCGAGCGCTCGAGGCGGTTCTCGCTCCTCCACCTGGACGAGGGCGAGGACTACGTCGGGGACTGGCAGGCGTCTATGCGTGCTCCGGAGGGCTCGCTCGATCCCTACCCGGGCGCCGCGACCGCGGCAGACAGCAACGGCAAACTGCGAGGTCGCATCCGGCTGCTGAGCAGTTCCGTCCTGTTCGACCCGGACGACATCGTCGTCCCCATGCTCAAGTTCCCGCTCGGATCCGTCCGAAGGCTCGAGGCTCTGGGCGGGAGCGCCGATGCCTTCGAGCTCGTCTGCGCGCGGACGGTCGCGATACGACCGGGGGGACGCGACGTAGACTACACGGTCGATCCTGACGCCCTCACACTCGGCGCGTGGCGCTTCGATCTCTCGCACCAGCCCGCGGGAAAGGTGCTCGAGCCCCTCGGGCAACTCATCGCCATCCATCAGATCACGTCGACGCCCGAGCGGCGGAACGCGCTCGAGACCTTGCGAGTCGCGCGCGAGGACTCCGCGGTGTTCAACCGCCGACACCTGACGGACCCAGAGACGGAGTCCGTGTGCTTCGAGGCCAATGCGGCGGCGATATGCCCGCTGGTCAGGGAACCCGGGATACTGGCGTTGACGGACCGGCGAATCTACTTCCAACCCGTCAACGACGCCACCGGGGGATGCGCGGCGCGCAGCCAAAGCCTCGCGGGGATCGGGGCGGTGCTCAGGCGACGGTGCGCCCTGCGACAGACGGGACTCGAGGTGTTCTTCAAGGCTCGCGGCGACGCGGGGGACGCCGACGACGGGACGTTTCTCGGGCCCTCGGTGCTCCTGGAGCTGAGGTCGGAGGCCGAGCGGGAGGCTTGCGTTCAGGCGATGTTGGGAGCGCTCGCCGCCACGGCGCTGCGTCGCGGCGACGGCGACGATAAGGCCATCACGGGCGGCGCCGTCGCGGGGTCTGCGCTGCTGGAGGGCAAGATCGGCTGGCTCGAGGCGACCACCGCCGCTTGGCGCCGCGGGGCGGTGTCGAATTTGGACTACCTCCTCTACCTCAACGCGGCTGCCGGGCGAGGCTTCAACGATCTCACCCAGTGGCCCGTGATGCCCTGGGTCCTCCGCGACTACCGCTCGGAGACGCTGAACCTCGACGACCCCGCGGTCTACAGGGACCTCGCGCGGCCGGTGGGCGCCCTCGACGAAGAGCGGCTCGCCACGCTGCGGGAGCGAATGCGGCAGATGAAACTCGCGAAGATGCCGCCGTATCTCTACGGGACTCATTACTCCGCCCCCGGGTACGTGCTGTACTGGCTCATACGCGCGGCTCCCGCGCACCACCTCAGGCTACAGAGCGGGCGGTACGACGCGCCCGATCGGCAGTTTCACTCCATCGCGGAGTCGTGGGAGAGCGTTCTGACGTCGTCCGCCGACGTCAAGGAGCTCACTCCGGAGTTTTTCACCCCCCCGGCGGACTTTTTGGTGAACGTCCGGGACCTGCCGCTCGGGTGCAGGACCCGGGACGGCGCGGAGCTCGGGGACGTGGTCCTCCCGACGTGGGCGAACGGCTCGCCGACCACCTTCCTCCGGATGCACCGCGCGGCGCTCGAGTCCGAGCACGTGTCGCGGCGAATCCACGAATGGATCGATCTCGTGTTTGGTTACAAGCAGAACGGTCCGGAGGCGGAACGCGCGGATAACGTGTTCCACCCGCTCACGTACGAGGATGCGCTGCTCGATCTGGACGCCGAAACGGACCCGGTGAGACGCGCCAGTTTGGAGGCGCAGATGAACGAGTTTGGCCGCGCGCCGAGGCGGCTGTTCGCCAAGGCGCACCCGCGACGCGATGCGGATGCTCACGAAAAATATAACCAAACCGCCTTCGATCCGGACGTTTCGGACGATACCCCAGCCCCGGAGCGGACGATGGCGCTCGTCGGGACGCTCCTGGCGCTGTTGGAACCCACGGTCGAGTCCACGCTGGAGGCGCTGAACCTCGGCGGCGGCGAAGGAGGCGGCGCGGGCCTGGATGATTTGGACGAGTTTGAGCAGTTTGGCGCCGACGAGGCGACGGAGCTCGACGTCGACACACTCGGTAACGGTCAGAAACGGTCAGAAACCGCTGAAACGACGACGACCGCCGAGAAGGCCGCCGACGACGACGAGGTGGACGTCGGAGACTTTGCGGAGGAAAACTCGCGCGCGGGGGTGTCCAAGTGTCACGGGGGTGTGAAACGGGTGTGGCTGTCCAAGTGTCACGGCATCAGCGTCGGCGCCGTTCGGTTCACGACGCGCTACCCGAGTTTGTCCGACGCGGGAGGAGTTTCCGGCGGTCCAACGCCAGCGATCGCGTCCGTGGGCAGGGATTCGGTGCTCAGGGTGCACTCGCTCCGGCTCGGCGATCAGCTGCACGCGTCCAGCGTCGGTTCGCTGGGAAAGATGTCCCTCTCCGGGCTCGCCGTGACAGCCGCCGCGTCAACGCCCGGGTCGAAATTCCCGGCGACTCTGGTCGGTTCAAGGGACGGGGGAGTCTACGCCTACGACGTCGACGGCGGCATGACCATCGGCCGCATCGACGCGCACGACGCACGAGACGGCGTCGGGGCTTTGTGCGCCCCGCGACGCGAACCGGGTAAGATTTTCACCGCATCCTCCGCCGGTCGAATTCGGCTCTGGGACGTCGCCTCGTTCGCGCACGGCTGTAACGGTCAGAAACGGTCAGAAACCGCTGAAACGAAACCGCCGAGCGCGGACGCGTCATTCATCGCCGAGCTGGCGGAGCTCGAGTCGGAAGACTGCGAGTGGATCTGCGCGTGCTGCGACGATCGCGGGAGCCTGGCTCTCGTCGGCGCGGACGAGGGCCTCGTCGCGGCTTGGGATCCCCGGCGCAAGCGCGCGTCGTGGATAGCGGAGGCGTGCCCGTCGGGCCGCGAGGTGACGGGCCTCGCGCTCATGCCCGACGGCTTTCGCGTCGCCGTCGCCTGCGGGGACGGCTTCGCGAGGATCTTGGAGCTGAGGAAGTGCGGCGAGGTGTCCGACGATCGCGATCTCGGCGTCGGGTCGCTGACGTGCGTCCTGGCCAACGGGGCGCGGGGGCTCCTGTGCGGCGGGAGGACGGGGTCGTTGGCGGCGTGGGACCCGGACCTGGCGGCGCCCGCGGCGGTACGAAAGCCGTTCCGGGTTCGCGGGGTGGAGGCACCGTCGCGTGGGGTCGGGGTCTCGTGCGCCGCGGCGGCGCCGGGCGGGGGCGCGCTCGCGGTTGGATTCGACGACGGCTCTGTCGGTGTGTACGCCGAGAATCGATGAGCGGAGAGTTTGGAGGTTACACCAATCGGGGATTCAGAGTCAAACGGTCCGTGCTCAGAGTTTGGAGTCGACGCGGCGATGATAGACTACGCAACTACTAACTACTAGTGTCTCGATTTCGTAGACTGGCTCACTCTAAGCGCGCGACGGGATTGTTCAGAGGAGGCCGCACGCGATCGCCCTTGATCCTCCGTCGACAATCAGCGTCGGCGAGGCTCTCACCTTTATGTACTTGTCCAGGCTCGATACCTCTGTGGGCAGGTACGCGAGGACAAGCGACGCTAAAGCTCGCAATCTGATGGGGTAGTCCGCATCATTCGAAAACGCTTCGAGTCGCTCCTGATGGGACAGCGCCGACGACGCGGTGAGCCTGCCCCGCAGCCGATCCACATGAAAGTTACCAATGATCATCCAGAAGTCGTACGCCGCGCTGTTGCTGGCATCTGCCCGCTTCAACGCTCGCTCGAGTCTCGCCAGGCGATCACGACCGACGCCCGCTTGGGATGCGAATCCTTCGGGATCCAACGCCTCGCCGAGAAGGACGAGAAGGATGCAAAATGAGAGCTCATTCACCCTCTGAATTTTGGCACCCTTCATTAGCACCTTCTCAATCAGCTTCACGGCTGGGACAAGCCTGTCAAGCGCGCAGTCATCTGGCGGCTCTCCGTGCCATCTCATGAACAGTAAGAAGAGTAGCCCTACCGCGATGTTCGAGACCACCGAGTACGTCAACGACCACGGCATGTAGTCGTTGACCTTGTAGGATTGTATGTACTGAAGAAATCGAGGAATCAGGTCCTCGAGGAAACACTGATGACGCGGCTTTTCGCCTGGTTGCATTTCCGGACAGTGGCCCTCCCTGTGGCCTTTGGGCTTTGCACCGATGTTGAGAGCGCTTATATCGGTCGACATCGCAGCAAGTTGAAACATGCGAGAAATAGGAAACTGCTCCGATTCTGAGAGTGCCTGAGTTTGCCAAATGACCACATTCCAGTCATATGCGGCTCCGTAGAGTATACCCCACAATCTTCCGGCAAACGAGGTGAATCCGGATGCAGCGTTCGCCTGCATGCGCAACTGCTCGATTTTTGCCTGGGCAGGCTTGCTTTCGTTAAGAATAAACGTGTTGATCCCAATCGAAAAGTTCGTGGAAATCATCTCGAGCACGGCCAGTCCATAAGCTGTCGCTAACCCCGTACCCTCGGAGAGCAGCCGAATGCCCTCCTGGACTTTCCCTTCCGAGACCATAAGACAGCCCTTCGTCATCATGAACATCGACTTCGCGGAAACGCGCGTCATCTCCGCAAAGGTCCCGACGTCGCCATATCCTTTCATCGGTATCTTCTTCCAAGTCTCGAGCGCCTTGGCGGCTTTCTTCATCGCAAGTGCCGCTGTCCTCTTGAATCCCAAAAATCCAACGACGGACACGCTCGACATCGCAAAGACGAATTCGGGCGAGTCGGGCACGACCATCGCGAGGTTGGCCGTGTGCAGATTCAAATAGGCTTTGGCGTTCTCCTCGTCCCAACCCAGGCATTCTCTCAGCGCCCCGGACGAAAGCGCGTTGAGCATGCTTCCGGACACACCAAATGCCAGACAGGACCAGCATCGCAGAATTTCTCTCGCAGCAGTGATGGGTGAGCTTGCCATGCGGGAATAGTCGCGGGCCAGCGAGCTCATGCCGGTGTGCAGCAGCATCATCTCGTTTACCACCATCCCACGTGTTATCTGCTTTGGGAGCGGAACCTTGAACCAACGGAGGCCATTCACAGCGGAGCGGATGGCGAGGTCATAGTTGAAGGTGAGCTCGGTGAAGATGAAGGCCATCCGCGAGTGCAGCAAGCCGATGTCGAAATTTTGCGGTCTGCTGAAATCCGTGAATGAGCGCGCGTTGTATGACATGTTGAAGGCCAGCTCTGCGCTCTCGATGGCGCTGGTCATGAGCACGATGGCGTCACGGTACGCACCGGTGGTGATGGCAGCCTCGCTCGCAATGAGGTACTGCCGCCAGGCCTTGTCGGGTCGACCGCTGAGGCGGTGCTGTCCAGCGAGTTGTGTCGCGAGTGACTGACGCCGCAGTGTGGACATTCGCCACACCTGCACCCCCTGGCAACACTTGCAGCGTTGCAGATTGCTCATCCTGATCACGGCATTTTCAATCTGTTGCGCGATTGTGGTGTGCATCTTTTCTCGCCTCGACTTTGGCATCAGCCCGTACACGGAATCCCTCATGAGCTGATGCCTGAACTTGAAGTTGTACCTTGTTGCGTTGAATTGCTGCGAGTCTGCGATGTTACCGCCATCCTTCAACACTAGAGACACTTCCACGTCTTTGGCGCTAATGTCATCACCCTCGCAGTTGACATTCCGCATCGAAAGCACATTATCCGCGATCCCCTGCTCGTTTTGATTTTGGAACTCGAGCAAGCGCGCCTCGACGAACGTGGCCATCGAGTCGTTAACTGCGGAGAGCACCTCAGGGTATGTGGCGTTTTTCCCAAAGGAGCTCACTGAGCCCCTTGACCCCTCCTTGGTCGCCTTGTAGATGGTGCTCGCCACCTCGTCCGCCGTGAATGACATCCCAATACACGTGGCAAACATCATAACCTCGAGCTGCTTGGGCGTCAGGTCACCAATCTGCGTCTGCATGATTCGGCGAATTGCCTTGGTCGAGGACGAGTTGCTCATGAGCTTGGCAAACTCGGTGTCCTCCTCAAACTCTAACATTGTCCTCTTGTTGACGTTAAACACCAGGTCCCCCTCGAGCGTATCTGCGCTGGTGACGCTGGTGCCATCCATGGTATCGAACATGATGTTTGCATCAATTTTCTGCTCGTCGCGGCCTTCTTCTGGCAGGTGCGACGCCGCCTGCGTGAGCTCGCCGAGGAAGAACGGGTGCCCCTCTGCGATTCGGATAATCTCGCGGATGGCCGACTCCTCCAGGTGTCCCTCCGCGTGCCACCTGACCAGCATGCGCGACTCCTCCTTGCTCAGGCTTTGAAGCAGCGCCGACGCGTAGTAGTCGCGCCAACCGCCCACCGCCTGCTGCACCCTCTCCGCAGCCGCCGAGAACAATTCAAAAACTTTATTTTTGTCCGGTCGCCTGGCGAGCACGCACAGGAAAGTCTCCCTGCATCGTTCGTCCTCGACGACAGCGGTGAGCACGCGCCAGAACAACTCGTCCAGCCACTGCGCGTCGTCCACGAAGAGCGCTACCGGCCCCGCCGCGGCAATGAGGCGGACCACGAGGCTCTGGAGCAAGTACGTGCGGCGGTGCACCGGCAGCGGCACGAGCGCCATCGCCTCCTGTTGCTTCTTGTCTACGTCGCCGATGCCGTATTTGTTGCACATCCATTCCACGACCGCGGCCCTGGACGACGGCGACCACAGCGCGATCGCGGAGACGTCCTCGGGGGTCGCGTCGATGGCGTGCGCCGCGGCCGCCGCGCCGCCGAAGTGCTTCAGCATCATGCTCAGCACGGTCCTAGCGCCGTGCATTGGGCCCGCGACATTCACCGACGATCCCTTCACCGAGATGACGAGGATGCCGTCCTGCCTCTCCGCCGCGCTCTGCGCGTGGGACAGCATGGTCGATTTGCCCATACCCGCGTCGCCGGATATGACGAAAACTCCGCCCAAAGGGCCGGGAGACGACTCGTTGCTACCCGGTGAGCCACCGCCGCTTCCCGCGAGCCGTTCAATCATCTCGTCGAGTCGGCTTCTTGTCTCTATTCGAATGCGTGGCGCCGCCCCGGCGTTGCCCGCCATCGGTGAGCCCTCAAGGTTACCGGTGTGCGCCACGGGCTTGAACACGAACTGAGGCTTGGAGATGCCCTTCAGACGCATCGTCCGAGTGCCCGCAGTGTTCTCAAACTTGTACAGGATGCTGCCCTGCGTTTGCTTGTAAACCGAGGATGAGACCAGCGCAGCGCCCGGGTCCGCCTTGGTCATGAGCCTCGCCGCGAGTGTCACGCCGCTGCTGGACAACATCGTGAAACCCACGTACCTTCCGCTGCCCCCAACCATCTCTCCAACGAACGATTCACCCGACGCCACGCCCATCTTCACGGTTATCCCCCTCTTCTTGAACGCCGCCAAGAGTTTCAGCGCGCACATCACCCCGCGGAGCTCGCTTTCGTGCACGCTGCTGCCCGCCAGGCCGAAGAAAGCCTTGAACACGAAACCCTTATCATCGCACAGCAAGGTGTCCACGTGACCGCCCAGGTCCCTCGTCTCGCGGCATGACAGGGAGTACGCCCAGTTGAGCAGCTCAGGATCGAGGCCGACCCCGTTGATTGGAAAGTTGACAAAGTTCACAAAGAGCGTGCAGAGGTGCATCTTGCTGGAGGTGAGCACCTCGCTGACGTTAAAGTGCCCGTTGATTGTGGGTATCCTTACGTGGAAATAGTCTGGGACGTGACTCAGCCACCTGCCCTCGTCCCTGACAACCTGCGAGCCCCGCCGCGAGCGGTCCGCCCACTGCTTGAGCTCCTCCTCGGTGACAAAGCCGCCGCCGGCGTCGCCCGCTTTGATAATCTCCGGGGGTAAGATGGGCCCGCGATAGAGCGATATCTCTCCAGCCTTAGTGCGCTTGAGCAGGTCCACGCACAGGCTCAGCGCCTCCCCGCACACGGTCACCTGGTGCCGATGGTCGACGGGTGTTCGCGAGGTTTGCGTTGGAGATTTCGGCGACCCCGGGTCATCGGAGTTGGCCGAATCGTGCACATCCCCGTCGTCCACCGGGTCCGTATCGTCGTCGGCGCTCGCTCTACTCGCCCGGGCCTGCTGACTCGCGAGCCGGATGACGTCCAGCGATCCCCAGGACACGGCGCCGTGGATTTCGAGCCTGGATTCCATCTTCTTGAACACGGACTCGAACGCTCCGATGGTTCGGCGGGCAGCCTCCTCGGCAGCCTCCATGATGGCGTGCTCCGCGTCATCTTCGTCGTCATTGGCGTCGTCGCTGTCGCCGGTGAAGACGCAGATGAGCGCGTCGCCCGCGACGTGGACGACGCATCCGCCCAGGGACCAGACCACGGCCTCGATGCCTCCGAGGACGGAGTTGAGCAGCGCGCTGAAGGTGTCGACGCCCAGGTTGGTGGCCCCCTCGAAGACGTTCTCGAGCCTGGAGAAGCCGCTGATGTCCGCTATAAAAACCGCCGCCATGCGCAGCTTCATGACCCGAGGCGGGGGCTCCGCGGAGGTCGCCCCCTTGGGAGCCCCGGAGGAACCCCGGTCGTCGCGATGCACCCGCTTTTCGAGGTTTTCCAACAACCGCCACGGGACGAAGATGGCTGCATCCTCAGGACGCGACATCTTCGCGCCGGCCGGGCCCGACGCCCCTCGTTTGTCGGGTACGGGGAGTCGATACGGGACAGTCGGTCACAAATTCGCGCCGCTGGGTAGCGTCAACCCGACGTGCCCCGTCACAGTGGTTCGACAAATTTATTGCTCCCAGCCAGCAGAGCAGGCCAGTCCTCTTCCGTTCGCAGCTTCGCCTGTGACGGGCAGGTCCAGCAGTCCAGCACACGGCACAATCTTTGGCTGCCTCTCACCCTTCGACGCGTCGACACTACAACACAGACTAGTCTAATCTCGCATCAGCTGCCGCATCAGCGCCGCCACCACGTCCACGGAGATCGAGTTTCCCACCGTGAACCACAGCTGTCGCCTCGTCAGCTCCCTCGAGGGCAGCCTCCACCCAGAGTCCAACCCGTGGAGGTTTGCCACTTCGCGCGGTGAGAAGTACCGCATCTCCCCCGCCCACTCCCCCTTGAACGGTCCGGCGAGCCTCGCGCGCCCGGTACCGACGTCCACGTCGCAATGTTCCGCGATGAACGCGTCGGACGCGAGCACGGACCCTCCGTACACCGTCTTGCCGTACCCCGAGGTGAACGTGGAGCACCGAACGCACGACGGAGACACCACGTCCAGCCACCGCCAGTACCTCTCCACCGTCCCGGCCTCCACCGCGAGGGACGCGTCGTCGACGGGTCCCTCGAGGTACTCCGCGATCCTTCGCGGACGAGGTCGCGAGATCGTGTCGGTCGTCGCGAGGTTGTGTCGGACACACCGTTGTGCCGGACAAAACTCGTTCGACCACCCGATGAGGGTGAAACGTTCGATCGCTTTAAATCGAGCGTCCTCGGCGCAATCGACAAACGAAAGGGGCTTTCGCTTCGCCAGGGCGTAGTACCGCGTCCTGGTACACGGCACCCCGATGTCGAAGGGTGACGCGTGGTACTCGCGCCAGACGTAACCGGCCTCGTCGAGCGCGGCGACGAGCGCTCGCCTCGTCTCCGAGAGCTCAAATCCGACTACGTTCTCGACGAGGATCCTGTCGGGCGGCTCTCGTAGCTTCGGGAGGGCCTCGAGGATCCGCGCGAACGAGCCCGCGCGAGGGTCTTCGCCGTATAGGTGCTTCCCCTTGCGGGTGTACGGCTGGCAGGGCGGCGAGAGGGTCCACACGTCCGCTCCGCCGAACCTGGCGTCGAGGGTCTCGACCGAGCTGAGGTGCTCGATGTTCCGTCGCATGAGCACCCCGGAGGCGTTCTCGTCGGGGTAGTTGGCCAGGTACACGGCGTTCGCAACCTCCGAGTTGTCTATGGACGCCAGCGCGGTGACCGAGGCGCCCACGTCGGACTCGAGCGCGCGCTCCAGGGACCAGCGCATGGTGCCCATCCCGGCGTAGAACTCGACCAGCTTGACGCTCCGGGCGGTCGCCGTCGTTTCGCGCGACGAGGACGGGCCATCGCGACCGGAGGTGGAGGCGGGGGCGGACGAAGACGCGACTAGCCTTCCACGCCACGATGTGCGACGGCGATGATGGCGACGGTGGCCCGGTGTCGGCGAAACCGCCGCCGCTGGTGCGGCTGCGCTCATCGCTTGTGCCTCGGGTGAATTTTGCGTTGTTAGGTTTAACCCAGGCTTTAAGGGGAGGGTCCAGTCTATCCGGACGCGATGGCGGCGCTCGCGTCAATCGCCGCCCTCGCCCTCGCGCGACACGCGCCCCTTGATGCCCTAACGCGACCGCCGCCGAAGCCCCGCGCGACGAACCATCCGGGTGTGCGCAGGCGGGATGCCCTCCTCGCGGTCGGCACCCTCTCGTTGTGCGTGGCGACCGATCGGGAACCTTCGCGGGCCGCTGAGCCGGAGCGACCGACACGACCCGCCGCGTGCGTCGCCGGCGCGTCCTGCGTGTCCACCGCGTCCTTTCGATCGCCCGCGAACTACCTCCCGCCGTGGGAGTACGTCGGCGACGACGCGGCGGCGTTCAAGACACTCGTCGAAGCGCTCCGATCCGATCCAAAAGTCTTCGACATGATCGACGACGAGACCGCCGGGTACGTCGCCGCGTCGCTGCGGCACGACGACGCCGACGTCGACGACCTGGAGTTCTTCTTCCTGAACGACGGCAGCGGCGCGGTGCTGTTCAGGTGGGCGGGGAGGGTCAACGTGGCGTCGCCGCCGGGATGTTTCAAGCCGGGGTGCATCAACGGGCCGAGGCAGCGAGCGAGAGCCGAGGCGCTGCAACGCGAGCTGGGGTGGCTGCCGCTCGAGACGGACGAGGAGAAGAAGTGGGTGCCGCTCCTGCTGCACTGACAATATATATATCATATTCTATACATCACGATCATCACAAGGCGAGCGCCGCCGCGAGCGTCGCGAGAAGCGCCGCGCCTGCGGGCTTTGCGATTGCCGCTCCAGCCTTGGCCGGGGCGGGAGAATCGCAGTTCGCCGAGTAGCACGGCGCGGACCCACCGGAGGAGGGCGGCGCCGCGTAAGTTCTCTCGTGCACCTTCACCTCGATCTTCTGCCCGTTGGAGCAGTGGTTGCTCTGGCCGCAGACGTAGTACTCGGTGCCGACGGTGTTCAAATCGAGAACGAATCCGGCGGCGCCCTGAGACGCGCTACCCACCGTCGTTCCCGACGCGCAGGCGTCAAACGCGCTCTTGTCCGCCACCTTGACGACGTCGTGCGACGCGGAGTACTTGAACTCGATCTTGTCGCCCTTCTCGAGGTTGAGCGGTGAGCACGCGAGGTTGAAGCACTGGTCCCAGTTGAGTTTCCTCACGTGCGCGCCCTCCTCCATCTTCGCCGCCGCCATCGCGTCGCGGAGGTACGTCAGCGAGTCGCAACCGGCGGGCGGCGGGCACATCGCCTTCAGGTCGTCGAGCACCTCCCTCGCGAGCGCGGGTTTATTCGTCTGGACGTAAAGCTCGCCGAGGTAGCCGTTGGCGGCGACGTGGTTGACGTCGATTTGCAGCGACCGCTTGTAGTAGAGCTCGGACAGTTTCACATCCGGATTTGAGAGCTTTCGGTTGGAGAAGCCCAGCAGGTTGCACACGTCCGCCATGGAGGACGTTCCCAGCGCGGAAGATCCGGTCTGGTAGTTGCAGAGCGCGATGTGGTTGAGCGCGGCTCGGGCGCCGGCGTAGTCCTTCGCGGTGACCGACGCGGCGGCCTCTGCGTACGTCTTCGCCGCCGGGCACGTAACCTGCGTGACGTTGGATGCGAGACCCGGCGTCGCCGCGCCGGTGTTCGAAGCGTCGTGCGCCTGCTCCGGGAGGACCCAGTTCGGCATGTACATCGCCTTGGTCATGAGCGCGACGGCCCTGTGAATCGCGGCTTCCCTGGAGGCGGCGGTGGCGTCCACGGGGTACCGCACCGTCGCGTCGACGACGGCGGAATTTGAGGATTTGGCGAATGCGTCGATCGTGACGTCGTCCTCGCAGGTGTCGCCTCCCACGGCGATGGCGGTCTTGACCTTGGCCTTGAACGCGGCGTCGGTGTCCGAGCCCGTGGCGGTGGCTTTCATCGTGAGCTTGGTGGTGACCTTGAGGTAGCCGGTGGGGCTAGAGACGTCGGGGCAAGATGGGGTTGCGCACGCCTGCGCGTTGCAATCCTGCGTCTTGCTCGCGGTTCCCGAGCAGCTGCCTCCGTTGCTCTCCTGCGTCGTTTTCGTGCGCGTGCACGTTTGCGTGCCCGTGCCGCACGACAGGGAGCACGCGCCGCACGTGTAAGCGCTCCACACGCAGTTAACTACGATTGGGCGGGGACGACGTTGGTGAGCCGCATGGCGGATAAGAAAAGGGGTATAGAGTAAGATGCGTGGCGGGGACCTCGGCGGGGACCTACCCGCGGGGGAGGGGGCGGGAGTGCTCGGAGGCGGCGCCACGATGGGCGTGGGCGCGCATAGTAGCGCCACGAGCGCGACGACGAGCGCGAGACGCATGTATTCGGTACGTCGTGTCCTTCTTCGATGCGCCGGGACGAGTGTGACGTCAAGGCTCGACCGGCGAACACGTCACGCACTTTTTGGTTCCTTTTGGTTCTTTTTGGCGCGGTTCTCCGTCGGCTTTTTCCCGAGCCCTCCTCCCCACCACAATGCGGGATGCGCTCGGACGTCCTCGTCCTCGTGCTCCTCTTCGCGCGGGTGCGCGATGCCGCCGCGCACGGGCATCTAACATGGCCTCCCAGCTCGCGCCACGGGGGCAACATCCACCACGGCGCAGACTGCGGCGCCGGACAGTGCTACTGGTTCTCGAATAACGTCGAGGTGGACTCCCAGACTCTGCCGAATTCCCATCGGACGATGGAACCGGAACTCGAGGGGGGCGCGGACGTGTGGAGAAAGTCCCCTTGGAGATCTCCCGGGGCCGCGCCCGTGTACGGGTCAGGCTGCGGCGTGGCGGGCGGGCACCCGACGGAGGTGTACGCCAACGGGGGCACACCACCCGCGGGGGTGGCCATAGGGGTCGACGGGAAAGAACTGCCAAAGGCAAAATTGGGACCGGCCAAGTGGACCGTCGGGGGCGTCGCCGAGGTTGCCTGGGCGATGGCCGCGAACCACGCGGGCGGCTACGCGTACAGGCTGTGCAGAGCCGACGGCGAGGTGAACGAGGAGTGCTTCCGCGCGGGGCACCTCGAGTTCGCCGGCAACGACTCCTCCGTCCTGTATCCGAACGGCACCAGAGTCTCCATCCCTCGAGCGGTGGTCGCGACCGGGACCACCCCCGCCGGGTCTCAGTGGGCGCGAGACGGCATACCCACCTGTCGCACCTGCGCGCGAGCCTACGACATGTGCGGCGCGCCCCTCGCCCCCGTGGCGGGCCTCGATTACGGCACGTCGTGGAACAAGCAGGTCAATTGCTTCGCCGATTGCGCGGGGGCGACGAGCTCAAAGGCGGAGGGCGCGTGCCCGGGGGGCGCCTCGAAGCTCCAGTTCGACCCAAAATTCGCGGATCAAGCGCACTACGATGCATACACCGGGTTCGGGAAGAGCGTGTGGGAGTGGTCGGTCCTCGACGAGGTGAGGGTTCCCGCGGGTTTGGCGCCCGGCGCGTACCTGCTGTCGTGGCGTTGGGACTGCGAGGAGAGCACGCAGGTTTGGCAAAACTGCGCCGACGTCGAGTTGGTGGCGACGGACGCGGAGGCTGAGTGGCACCTGGCGTCGGCGGAGGCGCTGGCGAGGGTGCCAAAGCCGGAAAAGGCGGCGGCGGCGAAGTTCGATCCGTACAAGGACGCGACGGGGGATGAAAACTTCGACTGCGACAAACAGGTGGCGTACTGCGAGAAGGTCAACTACAAGGCGTCCCAGTTCAAGTGCGGAAAAGACGAGGCTTCCACTCGAGCGGAGGTTTGCGCAAAGTTCGAGAAGACGAGCGGGGCGGGGTACGCAAAGCCCGCGCTCGCGGCGGTGGCGTCCGCCTGTTTCGCGGTTGAGGTTTTGGGGTTGGAGGATCCGGGGTGGCTCCGAGCGTTTGCGGTTGCGTCCGCCGCGGTCATCGCGACGGTGTTTCAGCCGCCGAGCGCGTTCGAGCGCATCGCGCGACCGTTCCTGCCGCGCGTTCCGGTGTACATGCGAGACAAGACGTAGACTTTTGGCCACTACCTTCGTAGACTACCTTCCGAGGCATAATCACTCTATTGATGACCGCTCGCGCGTAAGAGCACGGCGTGAGACTATCCGTCCGCGCGTCGCGGCGTCCGCCGACTTTCACAGCTCCGTCCTCGCCGCGTCCTGTTCCATCCGGGACCTTCGCCTGGCGCTCATCCTTGACTTCGGCTCCTCAGTCGCCGCGGGTTTCTTCGTCTTAATCTTACCGGATTTCGCAGCCTCCTTCCTCTCGATCATCCGCCTCTTCTCCTCGAGGAGCCTCTCGTAACGGTCCCGCTCCTCCCGCTTTCGCCGCGCCTCGACCGTCCGCTCCACCGCGTCCGCCTCGGACTCGTACGTCGCGTACGCGCCCCGTGTCCCATCCTCGGGCGGTTTTTTCAACTTGACCGGCGGCGGCACGGGCGCGCCGGGCGCGGGTTCGCCAGAGTTTGGAGCCCAGCCGTCGATCTCGTCCGCGACCGTCTTGGCCCACGGCGCGATGACCCCCGCGATGCGCTCCCTGTCCACGGCGGCGAACCTTGCGAGCCTGCCTCCGGTCAACGCGACCACGCTCGGGTACCCCCGGGATTGGAACCGTCCCGCGCAAAAGGTGGACATCGAGGGAGGAGTGCAGTCGACCCAACCCAGGGCAAAGTCCTTCACCCTCTCGTCCCGCTGTAACAACGCGAACTCTCGCACGAGCAGGTTGCACGGGGGCGCCCACCGCGTGCAGAACGCGATGATCCACCTTCGTTTGTCAGACCCCGGTACCTTTTCCGCGTCCCCGTCAACGCCGCCGAGGCCGCCGGCTCTGCCCAGTCCCACGCCGTCCGACATCCTTTGCGCCAGCGCAGTCGCCGCGTCGAAGGTGTCCTCACGAAGCACCGCAATCTCGGTCTTGACGTCGATCGTCGCCCCACTCGGCTTCGCGGCGCGTTGGCTCTTCGCCCTCTCCGCCTCCTCCTTGGCCTTTTTCATCCGAGCCTCCTCCTTCTGCGTCAGGTCGGTCACGGCGTCGCCGATGTTGGCGCCGGTCTTCTCGCGCGTGTACCCGGGTTTGGAGCTCTTCGCCGCGGCAGCCTTCGCGGCAGCCTTCGCGGCCGCCTTAGCCTTGGCTCGCGCCACCGTGTCGAGTATGTGCTGTTGGAACTCGGGGTTGTTGAACCTGCCCCCGGAATCCTCGGCGTCCTTGTATTCCGGCTCGCGAGGCTTGTTGCGGTTCTCTCGTCCTCCCTCCCCCTCGTCCGCCATTTCCTCGTCGCGGCCTCCCATGGTGAACACAAAGTCGGGTTTGCGTCGCGCGTCCGCCAGGGGGTCCGGACCCCTCCTCTTGATCTTGGGCTTCCTCTCCTCCTTCGCCTTCGTCGTCTGAGGTTGCGACCCGGACCCGCGCCCGACTCCCTCCCGGGATGGCTCCTCGACGATGCGCGGCTCCTCGACGATGCGGGGCTCCTCGACGATGCGTTCCTCGGCACCGCCCGCCGGCTGCGTCGTGGTCGACTCCCACGTCGCGCCGCCGCCGCCGCCGTCCGATGCCTCGAACGAGCCGTCGTCTCCGAACGCCTCCTTCCACTCGCGCGCCGCGGTCTCCTCGTCGTAGTGCGATCGTCCGAGCGGCACCCTGTTGAGTACCTCGCCCACGCGGCCGTCGAGCCAGTCGAACGTTCGGTCCAGCCACCCGGTTGGGGCGCGGCCCTCCGCGGCGGCGTCGCGGCGGTTCTTCCACACCCTGCGCACGTTCTTGCCGATGAACTTGCTCAGGAATTGGCCTGCGTCGGGGAGTGACGGGAGGGTCAGCGACGGCTTCGACTTCGAGCCGTGGGACGGTGGGCACCGCGGCGGGATGGGGCGGGTTCGTGGGAGGGTTCGGGGATTCGCGCACCGTCCGCGCGCTGCGGGCACACCAGCAACACGATGATCAGCGCGATGGCGAGCGCGCGTCGCATCCGCGCGCTCATGGTCACCGCGCGTGCTCCAAGGAGGCTCCGCTCACTGTGATCTCGACGCAGCGGAGGTAACAATCGGTATTCTGAGACGAGACCGCACAGTTCGCGGCGCGCTTCGAAAGTCGCCATCGAGCGCGGCGGGCCCGGGGCGTGCTGCTGCGTCCGCCGTCGATACAGACGGCGCGTAGAGCTCATCCACCCGTTCGAAACCCCTCTACAGCCCGTGCCTTGTGATCCGACGCTTGTCCCTAGTAGCCACTCGGCGCGATGGGGAGGTCCCGCTCGAGCAGCAGCAGCGGGTCGAGCAGCGACAGCGGCGGCAGAGACCGGCGTCACAGGAAGGACAAGAAGCGGAAAAAGGAGAAGCACAGAAGGAAGAAATCCAAGAAGGAGCAGAAGGAGAAGAAGCGCAAACGGACGCGGGACGACGGCGACGGGTACGAGATCGAACCGCCCCGAGAAACACCCACAACGAAAACCTCCTCGGGTGCCCATATCATATTCGCAGCGGAAACCACGCGCGACTGACAATATTACGCGTGCACTCGACAGGCGCGAGAAGGAGATCCTCGCCCAGGCCAAGAAGTACCTCCGACAGCAGGGGCTGGCACCCTCGGTAGCGTGCGGAATCGAGGCGGCGGCGGCTGCCGTGTCGGCGGCGTCAAAGTCGTCGACGTATGGCGCGATTGGGAACAATTCGGTCGGCGGCGTCGACGAAGGGACGCCCTCCGCGGCGGCGCTCGCGGCTAAACGCGTCGCGGAGGCGCGCGCGTCCGCCTTGGAGGAGGACGCGTTGCACGCGCGCATGGGAGGGGCACCGCGCGAGGGTTTGCTCGACTTTCGAACGCGCGGCGTCGACTCCATCGCGCTCGGGGCGGATGGCGCGGGGGGCGTGGCGAAGGGTGAAAACGTCGGGAAAAAGATGACCCCGGCGGAGGCGAAGAGGGCCAGACGGGACGCGAAGGAGCGGCTCGAGGAGCTCGCGCCGCGCGCCACCGGCCGCGACGCCCTGCGCGAGAAGCGCGCGGCGGTCAGGGAGAGCAACAGGTCGTTCGCCGCGAGGAAGGATGAGGATTTCTTGGGCGGGATGACCCGCGGGGATGAGTTTGGGGGCGGCGGGCGAGACGAGTTTGCGGCGGTTTTAGCGGCGAGGCGGCGGGCGCAGGAGCGGAGGGACGCTCGAAGGGGGGTGGACCCCGCGGCGGTGGCGGCGAGGGTCGGGGCGTACCGGGCGAGGGAGGCGGAGAGGATGAGCCAGTTTCAGGAGCTCGTGGGTGGGTTTGGGGGTGAGCGGATTCACATACCCGAGCGGCGGTGACGGTAATGAAAACTTTTCGCATTTCCCACGTGAGAACCGTGGAACTCCGCGTCGATCGCCGATACCAAGAAAGCGCCCTCGGCGGAATACCCTAATCTTAGAGCCCACCTGCGTAAGGATCAGATCGCCCCACGCGCGCCACGCGTCCCGGAGCCCGATCCCCCCCGACGATGTCCCCCGACTCCACCGCGAATCCCGCGATGGACGTCGACTTCCAGAAGATGGGGATATACATCGACGGCCGCACCAAGAACGAGCTCGACGAGCTGCTCGCGGCGAAAAAGCATGCCGAAATCACCGCGCGCGACCTGTACGGCTTCTCGTGCATGCACTACCTGGACGACGGGCCGATGAACGAGGCGGCGTCGTTCTTCGGGCTCTCCCGCGACGCTTCCGTGGATACAGACGCGGCGCCGAAGAAGATCCTCGACTTCGGCGCGGGGTTCGCGGGCGACGCGCGGGTCATGGCGAGCGAGTTTCCCGGATGCGAGCTCACATGCGTCGAGGTGCAGCCGCACATCCACGCCGCGGCCGAGCGTTTCACCGCGCTCGTGGGCGCCAGCGCGCGGTGCAAGCACCAGTGCCTCGACATCTTCAACGAACCGGTGGTAAACGCGCCGTTCGATCACTTGTTCAGCGTCCTGGTCATCCTGCACATCCCCGAGCGCGACAGGCTCTGGCGATCGCTGGCGGATACCCTCAAGCCGGGGGGCACGGCGTACGTGGAGGACTACTTCGCCGCGACGCCCCTGACGGACGAGGACAAGGCGCAGCTCGCGGGTCCCGTCGCGTGCCCGTACCTCCCGTCGCGCGAGGAGTACGAGCGCACGCTGCGGGACGCGGGCTTCGTGGACGTGCGTTGGGAGACGATGAACGACGAGTGGGCCCCATTCGTCTCCGAGCGTCTCGCCAAGTTTCGCGAGGCTCGCAGTCGCAACGTCAGGGTCCACGGCGAGGCGCTCACCGCGGAGCTCGACCTGTTCTACTCCACCGTGCAGCAGCTGTTCGCGCGGGGAAACCTGGGAGGGGTGCGCATCAGGGCGCGCAAGCGGGACGCGTCGTGAGCGGCGACGGGCGGTCGGGGAGCGCGGCGGTGTCGACGGGAACCGCCGGAAAGTGGCATCTTCCGACAAGGAGGCTTGCGACGACGAACGAGGTGGAAAGAGACGCGGCGTCCATGCGTGGGGGCCGCGGCGGGGGGAGGGAGGACGAACCCCGGATGGGGGGCTGCCGCCCGCCCCCGAGCGTCTTGATGTTGTAACTTGTAAAACGAGCGAAATCGAGCGTTGACATGATGGCGCCGTCGTCGCGCGCCACGCACCGTCGCTGCTCGGGACTGTCTTTCGTCCACGTTTGAATGATATTGTCGATGAGCCCCAGCCAGGCCAGGCACGGTCTTTGCTCCAGTCTTGAAGCCCGAACTTCGGCTGTGGGGCTCACACACCTCCGGGGACGGTGGGCGAAGCTCGGACCATGTCGTCCCGCTCCATGCTCGCCTTTGTGGCGATGCTGATCGCGTGCGCGAGCACCGCGAACGCCGTGGGGTGCGTCACGGCCCGCAACACGCGCCCCCACACTCGACGGAACCCCGTGACCTAAAATCCCCCGATCTTCGCTGACTTTCGCCCCTCCCCGTGTTCCGATCCCCTCTCTTCAACAGCGAGCTCAAGCCCGTGGACTACGGCGAGGTTGTCGCGGTCGAGCACTTCAACATCGACGGCGTCATCGACGCGCGCGGCATGCGGGACACGCGCATGTCCGACATCAAGATCACCCTCGTCCTCAACGGCGGGCAGAAGATCGCCACCCGCCCGCGAGCCGACGGCACCTTCAGGATCCTGGACGTTCCCCCGGGGATGCACTTCCTCGACACCTTCGCCCTCGGCTACACCTTCCCGCCCATCACGCTGAAGCTCCTGACCAACGGCAAGCTGCAGGCCGAGTACGCCGAGGACCCGGACGAGCTCCCGGCCACCAACCCCCTCCGTTTAAGGCCAGTGTCAACTGCGGAGTACTTCGAGGCGAGGGCGGCGGCGTCCCCTATGGCCATGCTCAAGAACCCCATGGTGCTGATGGTCCTCATGACGGTGCTCATGGCGTGGGGGATGCCGAAGATGATCGAGAACATGGATCCGGAGGAGCTCAAGATGATGCAGGAGAGGATGGGCTCGCAGCCCACGATGCAGGACATCTTGTCGGGCAAGGCGACGCAGGACGCCTCCGCCGCGGCCAAACCGAAAACCGGAGCGGCGCGACGCGCGGAGCAGCGCGCCACCTGATCGAATACTTTTTAGCACGCACGAATACACTAATCTTAGGATCTTCCTCGCTCATTCGCGCTCATTCGCCCGGCTCATTCGTCGACGCGTTCCACCTGCGAACGATGCCGTCGACGTGCGCTCCCCCGACAACCGCCACGACCGTCGTCCCTACTCTCCCCGAACCCCCGGTCGAACGGCTGAACGGTGCGACGGAATCCTCGCACTCCGCGTCGTACCGATAACACGCGCATCCCTCGCCCAGGCCCGGCGGCGTCTCGGTCGAGCGCGTGAACGCCGCCGGGGGCGGTCCGTCCGAGGCGTTTGGCCCGCGCTCGTAGCCCGCGGCGTCGCGGATGGCGTCGAACATTCGATCGTCCCTGGCGTCCACCACCGCGTCCCTCAACCAATCGGCGACGGCCACGTCGGCGAGCGTCCCGTTCGACCCGCCACCGCCGTTCAACCCGCCGTTCAACCCCGACGAAATCGTCTCCCGGAGTTCATCCGGAGAGGAAAACGCCACGAGCCTCGCGGCGGCGGCGACGGTGGACGCCGCGAGCCGCGCGCCGGGGAACCAGCCCGGTCGACGGCGGATGGCGTCGGCGATGGCCGCGGTCGTCGTGGAGGCGCGTGCGTCGCCGAGGACCACGCGTTGAACACCCGCCTCGAGGGCAAGGGCGAGCGCGGCGACCGCCTCGTCGCCGGCGCCGCGAACGACCGAGTCCTCGACCCGGGGGGTGCCTTCTTCCCCCCCGGGGGTGCCTTCTTCCCCCCCGGGGTTGCCTTCTTCCCCGACCCGGGGGGTGCCTTCTTCTTCCCCGGGGGTGCCTCCTTCGGGTGCCTTCCTCGTCGCGCTCAGGACGCGCCACGCGAGCATCTCCTGCGCAATCTCCGACGCGGCAAAGTACGCTCGAGCCGCTCGCGGCGCGGTCCCCTCGGCGGCGACCGCGGACGCGACGCTCGCGATGCGCCTGAGGAGCGTGGGTGGGCCCCGTCGGTCGCCCGGCGGAACCCGTGCTCGCTCCCCGTTTGCCCCGCGCCGGGATCGATCCCCCGACCCCGCGGACGCCGCCCACGCGTCTAACCGCTCTCGCGTCTCCCGCTCGGACGTCGTCTCCACCGACACCCACACCGCGCCGCCGGCGTCGGCGAGGCTCGCCCTCGCGAAACCCCGTCCTCCCGAATCGTCGGCGTCGTTAGGAGCAGAGGCGGTCGCCCAGACGGACTCGGGCGGGGAGCCGGCGACCGTGACGGACGCCTTGTGCGCGCCGAGGCCGCGAGCGGCGCACACGCGTCGCGCCGATTCGCGAAGCACGGCTCTCAGCGCGGCGCCCTCTCGCGTCTCCTCGTCCGCGTCCGCGTCCCCGTCCCCGTCCCCGTCCGCGTCCCCGTCCCCGGGTGCCGACTTTTCGTCCCCGTCTTCGTCGTCGCCACCTCCCGGCCGGCCCTTGTCGTACTCCAGCAGCAACAGCGCGGCTCGGCGCAGGACGTCCGCCTCGAGGTCCTTGGGATCGCCCCCCAACTTCTTCGCCGCCTTTTCGCTCCACGCGAATCGCACGTCGGCGGTGACGGCGAGGGACGAGTCCAGTGCGCATCGGAACTCGACGCTCGCGCCGACGATGACCTCGGCGACGCCGTCGCCGCACGCCCCGCCCGCGCAGTACAACACCCGAGATTTGTTTTTTTGATCCTCCTCCGGGTTTGAACCCGCGACGTTCTCGTTCCCGTCGTCCTCCCCCTCCCCGGACATGTCATCAGAGGCTTTACTTTCTCCCGCGGAGACGTGCACGAGTACCTCCTCGAAGAGTCCGGACTCCATGAGGGTCCGGACGTCCGCGTCGATGTCCGTCGGGGCGGCGAGGCGGCCCGGTTGGCATCGCAGCTGAGCGAGGAGGTCGTCCGGGGATGCGCCGGGGAGCGGGCGATCGACGGGAAGGCCCCGGATGGACACCGCGTTGGGCACGACGCCCGGCGGGCGGGGTCCGGCGGGTCCGGCGTCGTTCGCGTCGTCTTCCCGGCGAGATCCGGCGCCCGTCCCCCGGCTGCTGGCGAGCGCCGCGGCGATCGCGGCTCCCGCGCGTTCGGCGCAGAGCTCGAGGACGACGGCGTCGGGGCGGTGGTGGGAGAGGAGCGCGCGAACGTCTCGCGCCGCGTCCGCGGCGAGCACGTGCGAAACGCCGACGAGGTGAACGACGGCCCCGCGGGAGCGATCCTCGAGGCGGACAACCCGCGTCGCCCCGGACGTGGACGGCCCCCCGGGTTGGGCATTGTTAGATCCCAATTGCGTCGACGATGTTTCCTCGGACACCACGGCGCGAACGCGCCTCGGGTATCTCGCCCTGGACGCGCGCCCGGAACATCTCGAGGACGGCACCGGACGGCCGGAATGGACCGCCGCGACGACTCCGGCGCCGCACGCGGCTGGCATATCTCTCAGGCGGCGATACGAGTGAGCGAGTGTCCCGTTTGGTGCCGCTGTTTGGCCTCTTGGGGCATGGAAAAGTCTGCAGCAGTGCAGGTCTGGTTGATATTTCAGGTTGATATTTTTCACGCGTCACCTTGCGCCCTCCCCGGCCCTCTTGAAGGTTCCGTGGAAGGTGTGGGGGACGTGGTAGGGCATCTTCACCCTCGCCAACTCCTTTCCCTCGATGTCCGCGGCGTCCAGAATAACCAGCGAGCTCCTGTGCACTCTCGAATCGTACTCGAGGTAGAGCAGGTAGCCGTCATCCTCCTCCTCCTCGCTCACCTCGCCCGCCTTCTTCGGCACAAACTCAACCTCCGAGGGGAACACGCCGGCGGGCATCACGCGAGTCTTGTGCGCTCCCGATCGCTGGCACACCCGCACGCCGTCCCTCCACTTGCACGCGCCCGCGTCCAGCTTCTGAACGCTGTCAAAGTATCCCGCTCCGCCGCCGGTGAACCCGAGGGTGTACACGAACCGAGGCTTTCGAAGCCTCGCGCCGGGGGCGGTTACCGGAAACTCCATGGGCAGCTGCCCGTCGTCGATGTCGCCCTTCCCGCCCCAAGCCGCGTCGCCGGTGGGAACCAGCGCCTCGCTGGAAAGCAGCGCGCCCGTGCCCAGATCCACCACGTAATCGCACAGGGTGTTGTACCCCGCGGGGTCCCAAACCGAGTCGTACATGCTGGAGAAGTTCGCCTCCAGCGCGCGGCGGTCGCCGTTGAGTCGGTTGACGAGGATGTGCAGCAGCTCCCGCGTCGGTGCCGGCTCATCCTCCCCGTCCTTATCCCCGTCCTCCTTCCCGTCCCCGGCGTCCTTCTCGGCGTCATCGTCCGCGCACTCTGCGTCGCCGAAGCCGGTGTACCCGCAAAACTCAAACGGGTCGTCGCGCTCGTCCCGGGACCCGCCTTTACTCGCCGGCGCCTCCGCCGCCTCCTCGTAGGCGCCGGCGAAGTGGTACGTGGACATCGCGGGTATCGTCCCCTGGTGCACCACCTCCATCGTCGCCTTCTCGATGATCACCAGGTACGTCCCGAGGTCGTCGCGCCAGTCGAAGGAGTGCCCGAACGACGTCGCCCCCGAGAGGGCGCCCGCGACTTTGTCGAGCCGAAGCTTCCACGGCGGGACGATGAACGCCAGATACCTGTCGCTCATCGCGCAGTCGTGGATCAGCGTGAACTGCGGAGTGTCCAGGGGTAGCGATACCACCTTCTCCACGCGTCCGTCGGGCGCGAGCTTCGCCACCTGGAAGCCGACGGCGGGGGGTTTGCACAAGCCCCTGCGAACAAAACACGATGTCATACTAATTGCCCATACGAAAATAAAAAATAAAACTCACCAGGTGTACAGTCGCCCGTCCCTCGCGTCTTTCTTGGCGTGCGCGCTGAAGCCCATCGGGAGGTTCGGGCCAAACACGCGCTCCCCCACGGTTTCCAGCGACAGCGGGTCCACCTCGATGGGCGCGCCTCCCTCGCAGAGCACCAGGAGCCTCCCCGCGTGGAACAACGGCGACGTGTTCGCGGGGTTGGTGGGGAAGTTGAAGAGGTTGGCGAGGTTGGATCTGGCCTGGGTCCACGCGCCCCGCACGGCGACGCCCGCGTCGTCGCCGGCTCTCTCCTGCTTCGCGAGCCGCGGGGTGCGCACCATCTTGCACGCGGCCCGCGCGGTGTTCGATGATCCGTCGAGCTCCGCGCCGAAGATCATGCCGTCGCCGTCGAACCAGTGCGCGTATCGATCCTTGCCCACGCGGATGCGCCCGGGGCCGACGCGGTAAAAGCTGCCGCTGAGATCTCTCGGGATCGTGCCCTCCACCTCGACGGATGCGAGGTCGTGGTCGCCGCAGGGCTCGAGCCCACCGCGCCACGGCCACGCGTCGACGGCGTCTATGACGTCGGGGGGCGGCGCGAGGGGGCCCTCGGACGGCAGCGGGACCTTCACCCTGTGCGCGCCGCTCGCGGATCTCGCCCCTCTCGCGTGTTGGCCCTGCCAAGAACGCGCGAGGACCGCGAGGCGACGCGCGCGGGAGCGCGCGCGGGGCGCCGCGGATCCCGACGTTGACGCCGGGCATACCCCGGGGATGGTCGCCAACCGCGTCATCGTGCGATGGGTGTGGCGCGATAGTGCGAACACGTGCGGGGGGGCGACGTTGTTACCGAAAAGGCGAGCCACGTCAGCTCGCAAAATATCCAGGCTCAGACGCTGTCATTCATTATTAAGCCATAACGCTCACCTTCTCCGCCCCCTTCCCCTGGCACCTCGTGATCATGAAGTGCCCATCGTCCTCATCACCACCGAACTCTTCCGCCGAGTACCTTACCCCGTACTTGACTCGTGCGGGCACCTGCGAGCGCTGCACCAGCAGCGGAGGCTTTCCGTTGAGCGGGTCCAGGTACACCTGCGGGTCAGCCTCCATGACGGTCGACTGACAGCACACGCAAAAGCCGGATAAGAAGAACTCGTCGAAGCGTCGCTTGAGCATCTCCTCGCAGTCGTAATCCGCGGTGTACACCTCGTGCGACATCTGGAGCTCCGTCCTGCACGTCGGGCAGTCCGGCCTGCGGCCCTCCTCGTCGCGTTTCTTCAGCCACGGCTCGAGGCAACGACGGTGGAAGATGTGCCGGCACGGGAGGCCCATGGTGTCGCCGCCCGCGGTGACCGGTTCGCGGCAAACGACGCAGTGTTCGTGCTCCCCGGCGATGCCCACGAGCCCGTAGCCGAACCTCTCGAACGTGACCTCGCCGTCTCCGGAACACGCGGGCGCGACCTGGTTCCGCAGGTTCTCCCACCCCTTCGTCAGCGGCCTGCCCAGCGCCCCGCACTTGAAGACCGAGATGGGAGCCCCCTCCCCTCCCCCTTCAACCTTGGCCAGCCACGCGTCGGTGGCCTCGATGCGCGCGATGGAACCAGACCCCTTGAGGGCGAGACGCTGCTTCTCCACCGACTCCTTCGCCAGATCGCGCGCCCTCGCCGTCGTCAGCGTCACCTTGCCGCCGTCCGGTTCGTGCCTGAGGTTGCAGGGGAGGATGTTGCACAGTCGCAACTTCACGGGTTCGTTCTCGCCCTCAACCTTGACCCGCGCCCGCGCGTGACTGTTACCATGGTACGCGTCCTCGATCTCCTCCCGCGTCGCCCCCGCGACGACCCTGCCCACGCGCCCGTTCAGCGTCTTGCCAAAGTCAGACGACAGGTTGACCACCTTCACCTTGTCGTCGCTCGACTTGAACGACTCAGCGACGATCCTCCGAAAATCCTTCTCTATAATTCCGATGACCTCCTCGACCTCCGCCCTCTCGCTCTCCGCGTGCGCTCGTTTTGACATGTGGAGGAGGAGGAGGAGGATGAGGAAGAAGAAGTAGAAGAAGAGGAGGAGGATAGTGGTTTCGCCGGGGGTGCGCCCAGCTTCTGCGACTCCCGCCTTCCCCGGCAAAGACCAGTTTAATGATAACCCTCACAAAGTCCGATGATGGAAAAAAGGAGCGAAAAAGTCCCGAAAAGTGGAAATCACGCGCGGCAATTGCTGACCGTTGCTGGTTGCGGCAGTTTGGCGCAGTCACGAAGGTAGGTCAGTCTCTGGCTGGTTGTTTCTTGGTTGTGGACATGTTGAAATTGGCCAGCCCGACTCAGCTTCCGCTCAGAGCCCCGGGGGGGATGCCGATTTCACGGTCCCGCGCGTTGATCGCGTTTCCCGGTGTGTGCTGCTCGCGCACGCCCGGGGCGCTCGCCGCGGCGTTCGCGGACAGGACCGCGCTCAACACCGCGGTGCTGAACTGCCTCGGCGCTGTGGCCTCCTGGGCGAATTATTGCTCGACGGACACGAACTGCGCGAACCCGGGCTCGGCGCGAAGCGGCGCCGCGGGGTTCGACGACCGGGGAACCTCGCGGAGCGAATATCGACCCGAAACATCGCCTTCCGCGGCTCACGACCGCCGGGGCGGCCTCGGCGACGGACCTTCGGTAGGAGGGTTCAGGCGCAGCGGTCGGTCGTCGGTGTCAGCATCGTCGCGACACCATTTGCGCTGGACGCGCGCGTCGCTCGTCGTCCTGGCGCTCCTGGGGTTGATCGTCGCGCCGGGGACGATCTTCGTGGTCGCGACAGGCCCGGACTCCGATCTCGCGCCCGTCAGGGCCCTTCGAAGACTGGCGCAAACCCCGAGCAGCGGCGGTGTCGAGTACCCGCAACGCGCCAAACTGAACGCGACCGACGGCGCTGCGGGTGACGGCTTCGGCTACGACGTGTCGATCGACGGCGACACGATGGTGATCGGGTCATACATGGACGACGACAAGAATTCCGGCAGTGGGTCCGCGTACGTGTTCACGCGCGACACGCCCGGTGACCTCAACTCCGGCTGGACGCAGGTTGTCAAGCTGACCGCGAGCGACGGCGCTAAGGATGACAGGTTCGGCTGGAGCGTCTCGATCGACGGCGACACGATGGTGATCGGGGCGACTCGGGAGGGCGACACGTCAGGCGACACAGACAGCGGGGCCGCGTACGTGTTCACGCGCGACACGGCCGGTGACCTCGCCTCCGGCTGGACGCAGCGCAAAAAGCTGAGGGCGAGTGACGCTGCTGAGGGTGACAATTTCGGTATCGGCGTGTCGATCGACGGTGACACGGTGGTGATCGGGGCGCGTCAGGACGACGACTGGGGACAAAACAGCGGATCCGCATACGTGTTCACGCGCGACACGGCCGGTGACCTCGCTTCAGACTGGAAGCAGCGCGCCAAGCTGACCGCGGGCCAGGCCTACGGCTGGGCTGAGGGTGACTACTTCGGCTTCAGCGTGTCGATCGACGGCGACACGATTGTGATCGGGGCGTTTCTTGACGACGACAAGGGATCCAACAGCGGGTCCGCGTACGTGTTCACGCGCGACACGGCCGGTGACCTCGCCTCCGGCTGGACGCAGCGCAAAAAGCTGAGGGCGAGTGACGCTGCTGCGGGTGACAATTTCGGCGTCAGCGTTTCGATCGACGGCGACACGATGGTGATCGGGGCAAGATATAACGACAACGACGAGGGATCCAACAGCGGATCCGCGTACGTGTTCACGCGCGACACGGCCGGCGACCTCGCCTCCGGCTGGACGCAGTTTGCCAAGCTGACCGCGGACGACGGCGCTGCGAGTGACCAATTCGGCTACAGCGTCTCGATCGACGGCGACACGATGGTGATCGGGGCGATCGTAGACGACGACAAGGGAACGGACAGCGGATCCGCGTACGTGTTCACGCGCGACACGGCCGGCGACCTCGCCTCCAACTGGACGCAGGTTGCCAAGCTGACCGCGGACGACGGCGCTGCGAGTGACAATTTCGGCTTCAGCGTGTCGATCGACGGTGACACGGTGGTGATCGGGGCGCGTCAGGACGACGACTGGGGACAAAACAGCGGGTCCGCGTACGTGTTCACGTTGGCTTCTCCTTGTGACGCATCATCACCCCCAGCCAACGGCGCAGTCGGCAACTGCACCAGCTCTTTGGCGAGCGGCTCATTTTGCACCCCGATCTGTGACTCTGGCTATGCCCTGTCCGGGACCATCTCGTGCGCAGACGGCACCCTCACCGACACCGCTGTGTGCAACCAGACCGCTATCAACTGCACAGCCGCGCAGTATTTCGACGGCAGTGCATGCCAAGCCTGCCCCGCATACTCTAGCAGCACGGGCGAAACCTCGACATCATGCACGTGCGCAGCCAACACGTTTGCCTCCAAAAGTGGAAACACTTGGACCTGTGCGAACTGCACGGTCGGCGCGACCAAGGCGGCCGGCTCGGTAGTCCCTGGAACTGGAGGTGGGGAAAAGGAAAAGGACGTGTGTACAGCTCCCTCGACTCCCTCGACTGAGACTCCCTCGACTCCCTCGACTGAGACGGATAAGGAAAAAGCCGAAAAGACTCGCGATGCCATGCTCAGCGGCATCAAGAATGAGAAGATGAAGAAAAAGGCCAAGCTACTTGCCGACGCCGCCACCACCGGGAAGAAGGTGAGAAAGATGTCCGCCAAGCTCACAGCCCCGGACGAAGACACCGCCTGCTCGGACTACTACTCAAAGGCGGGGCTCTCAAGCTCACTCGGCGCGTGCATCGCGACGGTGGCATCCAGGCGCCGAGGCCGCGCGCTCACGGCGACGACGTACGATGTCTCGGTGTTTTTCAGCGACGCCGAGGTCGACGACTCGACGCTGACAGCCGCAACAAACGCTTTAAAGGCGGAAGGCGTTTCCGTCGAGATCGACGACGTTGATCCCATCGTCGAGCTCGGCACGATCGAAGGTGTGGACTCGAGCACACTGGAGACATTCAAGGCACAGGCGACCGCTGCTGCTGCGACGATGCCCCCCTCGCCGCCTCCACCCCCCGTCTCTTCGTCGCCACCGCCGCCACCGCCGTATCCGCCGCCAAATCTCATCAAAGACGAAGATGACGCAGCTAACACGCCGCGCGACATTCTCGGCGCACTACTACTCGCGTGCGTGATTCTTCTCTTGTTCTAGCGAGCTTGCGGCAGTGAAGTGGAGATGAGAACGATACGAAGGTAGATGAAGGTAATAAGCTTGATGAGCCGCTGAGATTCTGATGTCCGCAAGACTGTGACAAGAACGCCGCGAGTGGTAAAAGTCGATCACGACGCGTCGCATCAATCGTCCAGGTCCACGCTGCATCCCTGCCAGTACCCGCACCGCTCGCTCCAGACCGGCGGCCAGCGCTCCAACCGACCGTCCCGGGTCCAAGCCGCGGCGAACCCGCCCCGCACCGCGAGGGCGCCGCTCTCCTGAACCTCGCCGCCCACGGCCCACGCCCCGTCGCCCTCCTCCTCCCCCTCCTCCCCCTCCTTCCCCGGCCACTCCCCCTTCCCCTCCTCCTCATCTTCGAGCGACGACTCGGGGTCTCGCACGCCCTCGTCGTCGCCGTCCGCGTCGTCCAGGCCCGAGCCCGCGGCGGGCAGGTCGAAGAGCCGCCTGGAATCCCATAGCAGCGTCAGGTCCGCCTCGCTCGCGAGCTTACTCTTCCCCATCGGCCCGCGGGGACCCTTCCCGGCGACGTTCTGAAGCACGCGCCAGTACCCCGGCGTGACCCCCACGTCGCCGTCTTGCGTCATCGGCCTCGTGAACTGAGGCCTGTGCGCCGCCTTGGAGACGAACTCGCCGGCGACGATGGCCACAACGCAATCCTCCGACGCTCGCGCGAATCGCACGCACTCGGCCATGCCCTCGTCGCGGGTGGCGATCATGACCCCGTGCGTCCGCGATTCCCGGACGGCGCGCGCGGCTTCGTTCGCGAGGATATCCGGCCTCGAGTCGTCCGAAGCGAGGCGGCCGCCTCCCCTGACGAAGTTGACGACGTCGGTGCTCAGCACCGCGTCGGATCCCTCCGGGACGGCGGGGCACTCCACGAGGGTCACGCCGACGGCGTCGAGGACCGTCCGGGCGTCGTCGCCGACCGTTCCCGCGCGGGCGTACGCGCGGACGTGCGCCACGTCGGCGAACTCGAACGCGGCCTCGACCATCCGAAAGGCCCACACGGTCTCCAGGCCGTTGGGCGGGCGGAGGTTGTCGAGGTCCCAGAAGATGGTCACGGCGTCGCACACGCCCCGCCACGCGTCGTCGGTTTCGGCGGCTGCATCGGGCGAGTCGGTGGGCTCGGCCGCGGACTCTGAAGGGAGAGCGCGGCGGGGGATGCGGGAGACCGCGCCTCTTGGACGCGACGCGCGCGAAGCGGGCGCGCGATGGGCGCCGAACAGGCGTGCGGGGACGCGCAGCGCGCTCATGGTTGTGTGGATATCAAAAAGCGCACCTCGTCTGCTGCTGGTCGGCACCAGGCCAAACCTAAATCTCGTCAGCAGGTCAGAGGGAAGCGCGGGGCGCCGGGCCGTCGGTCCGTCGGTCGCGGTCGCCTCGTCGCGATGGCCGCCAACGTGACGGGCGGGCCCAAGTTTAAGATGCCGCGCGGGGCGTCGGGGGAGGAGGTCGCGCGCATCGTGGAGAAGGGTAAGGCTCGCGCCCTTGAGACGGGCGCATCGGCGGGGCGCGCGTCGTCGTCCGCGAGGCCTGTCCCCGTCGCCGAGGCCCACGTTCCCATCCTGGCGGTCGACGGCGTCGCCGACGGCGGCGTGTACCTCTCCAAGAGCACGGACGGCAGGGGCGGGGAGATCGAGGAGGAGGGGCTCAAGCGCGAGGCGAGGCTCAACGCGCTGCGTCGGCTGGATCCCGGCGTCGCGAAGAAGCTTCGCGAGCTGAAGGACGCCGAGGTGTCGTCGTCGTCGTCATCGTCGTCGTCGAGCGGTGAGTCATCATCCGGGAGCGATTCGTCCTCGTCGGAGAGCGAGTCGAAACGCGGTAAGCGACGAGGGCGGAGAGGGGATCGGAAGAGGTCGAAGAAGAGGAGGCGCCGCTCGTCCTCGTCGTCTTCGAGCGGCGACGGGGAGGCGAGGGCCCGGAAGAAGCTCGAGAAGCGGAGCAGGGAGACGCTCGAGGACGAGCTGCGACGGCTACGGAAGAAAAACGCGACGAGGGAGCGTCGGTTGGAGCGCGGGTCTCGCAAGTCGTCCGGAAGGCGGTGACGGTGGCAGCTAAGTAAGGTAGACTACGAGTGTTGGCTAAAAGTTGGTTGCGACGATGAAAGGCGGGACACCCCCGCTACTGTGCTATGACGGCGCCCTCGTCGGCGTGCACGCGCGGATCGCGTCAGGTCCAGGTATCCTTGCTCACGATCCCCGCGTCCTTCATCTTCCCGATGATCGGGCTCACGATCGTCGCGAGCATGTGCACCCCGAGCAGGGGCTGGAACAGCACGGGCCAGAGGATCAGCCACAGTCCCAGCACGGGCTCGTCGTAGGAGAGCCCCTGCCCGTAGCTCAGCCGGATGCCCACGCCCACGATGAGGTACACCAAGATGGCGAGGATGACGAAGAAATCGTACAGCAGGAAGGTGTCGATGGCCTCCTTCACCTTCTCCATGTTCTCCTCCGCCTCCGTCTTTGTCACGCCCGATGCCGCCTTCTCCGCCTCCTCCTTCAGCAGCGGCGAGTCCTTCGCCAGGCGCTCGATGTCCTTGGCCATCTCGGCCTCGAAATCGAACGCGGACTTGCCCACCACCGGATCGTCGTCGGATCCGGCGGCGGCGGCGATCACGGCCGTGCGCGACGAGGCGGCGCGGGAGGCGCGCGCGGCTCTCTCGATCGCCATTCGCGCCACGGGCGACGCCGATCCGACCCTGGTGCGACGCCTCGACGCGCGACCGGTGCGCTCCGAGACCCTGGACGTCGCGGCGGTGACGCGATGAAGCGCAGATGTCGACGCCATCGTCTCTTCCTCGGTCGACTGGCCCGGGACAGGCGCGCCTCCGACTGGTGGCGCCTTATCCGCTCCTCCCGAAGTTTCCGAGCGATTCTGTTCGCGCACGATCTGATTGTACAAGCGAGACATAATAACTTACACGCTCCTATCAGTAGTCGCCTCGCCTCGACGGCGTCTCCCGCTTCGCCCCCCACGCGCCCTCCTCCTCCTCCTCCACCTCACCGCCCTCACTCGTCGCCTCCTTCACCCTGAGGTCCAACGCCGGGGGCTTCTCCAGCCTCGCCGCCATCGCCTCGAGCGTGACCAGCGACTCGCGACCCCGAGCCTCCGCCTGCGCGACTATCCTCTCAGCCTCCGCCCTCGCCGCGACGAGGTCGGGGTGTAAGTACGCGCGCTCAGCGTTCGAACCGGGCGGGAACGGGGTCGGCTGACCGGCGAACGGCGCCGGGTGTAGGGGTGCCGTCGGGTGTGCCGTCGGGGGTGCCGTCGGCGGCGGCGCCAGGGGATGGCGGCCCGAGGGCGCCGGCGTCCCCGCCGGCGTCGAAAAGTTTGGCTGAGAAAAGTTTGAGGAAAAGTTCGACGGCGGGTACGCGGCGACTGCGTTCGCGCTCGGACCCAACAGCGGCGCCGGGTTATAGTCGGGCCTCGCGAACCGCATGTGCGAGAGCATGGCCTGATCGCGCGTCTCGCGCAGGACGCCGATCGTGGAGTTGGCGAGGTCGAGCTGCGTCCGAAGCGTCGTCACCTCGTTCGCGAGCGCCTCGGCGTCGAGGCTTCCGCGGGACGGTTGCGAGTTTTCCTTGTCCGACGCCACACACGGGGCGAAGGGCTGGGACTCGTGCGGCTCCGGGGGTGCCTTCGGGGGTGCCTTCGGGGGTGCCTTCGGGGGTGCCGCCTCCCGGGTCTGTCTCACCGCCCTGAGCGCCGCGAGCTCCTCCCGCATCGACGCCATCTGAGACGCCATCTCGGCGAGGGCGTCGGCGCGTCTCGACCCGACGACGCCGCCCGCGTTGGCCACCTCCGCCAACGCGTCGTCGCTCCCTTCCATTGCCGCGGCGGTGGTCACTTCATCCCTCGCACCCGCGGCGACCATGTTCGCGGCGAACCTGACGCGCTCCGCCGCCGCGAGATCCCGGCGAAGGCGTCGAGCCGCCTCCTCCATCTTCCTCGCCTCCGCCGGCGCCTTGGCCATCGCGTCGACGTCGCCGACCCTCGCCCTCGCCTCCGACAGCTGGTCCGTCAGCTGCACCACCCTCTCGTGGAGCTGCAGCTGCCTCGCGGACGCCTTCTCCTTCTCCGCCGCCGCCTCCTTCTTCGCCGCCGCGAGTTCATCTTCGAGCGCGGCTTTAGCGTCGTCCCATTCCTTGAACCGGGTCCTGGCGTTTACGCTGAGGTCCTCGGCTCGTTTCGCCCTCTCCTCTGCGTCTTTCCTCGCGTCCACCGCGTCCTGAACCAACGCCTCCGCCGCCCGTCTGCCCGCGATCTCCCTCTCCAGCGACTGCTCCAAGGGCGCCGCCGCCGCGGCCGCGGCCTCGAGCTTGTGCCTCGCCTCCTCGGCTTCTCGCTTGTGCAAGTCCGCGCTCGCCGCGCGCCTCTCGGCGATTAAGAGCTTGGACCTCAGCTCGATCAGCTCCCTCTCCGCGCCCGCGCTCGCGTCCCGGTACTCCGCCTCGGACGTCTTGACGCGCTCGAGGTCGTGGATCGCCCTGTCGCGCTCCTCCACGGCGTTGGTCGCGCGCTCCTCGGCGGCGGCGGCGGTCGCCTGTAACCCCGCCAGCCTCTCCCTCTCGCGCTCTCGACTCGCCTCGGTGAGTCGCGTCCGCTCGCGGAGTTCGGCGCACTCCTCCGCGATCTGCGCCGCGCGCTCGATCCTGTCCACGTTGGCGTCCATCTCCGTCTTGTACGCCTCGGTCTCCGCCTGCGCCGCCTCGGCCTCGGCGAGTGCGCGCTCCAGCTGCCGCCGCATCTTCTCGCAGTCCAGCTCCGCGCCCTCGCACCTTCGAGTCAGGTGATGCATCTGGCTTCCCCACGCGGCGTCCCAGCTGTCCAGCAGCGCCTCCGCGTAGGGTAACGCCTCCGCGACGCCCTTGAGGCCGTTCGTCGCGCCCTTCAGACGTTGGGCCATGGCCATGTACGGCGCGTTCGGACCGAACGACTTGCTCAGATGGGCGTGCGCGAACTTGAGCCGCTTCATGAGCGCCTGGCTCTGGTTGACGAGGTGGTCGAACGCCGGACCCTTGGACCTGTCGCGATTTATGCGTAGGTCGCGGTGGGACGGCGACGCGACGGCGGCCACCGGGACGGGAATGACCCGGCCGGGCGAGTGCGCCACCCCGGGGCTGCCCTGGAGCCGCGCGAACCCGCTCGCGGGCCGCGACGACGACCGGGGCTCCGAGCCCGGGGCGTCGTCTCCGTCGTCGGCCGCCCCGAGGGAGCGCTCGAGATTGCGCTGCAGCGCGCGCCTCGTGGCGGCTCGCGCGATCCGGCCCTGCACGGCGTCGCGCCCGGGATCACCGGGGGTGCTCACGAACGGCGGGGCGAACGCCATCGCGCCTCCCGGATCCCGCACCCGTGTGAGCCCGCTCGAGGGGCGCGCCACGAAATGAAAGCGTTCTTTCCCCCGGGACGACGAAACGGTTTGGCGGACCTTTGGCACACTCCAAGCGTGTCTCGCGCGTGTCTTTTTTGGATGTGAGTCAAATGTGAGTTACAATGCAGACGTGTTACAGGTGCGATCAGAACCACTTGCCCTCCCTGATCCGCTGTTCAACCTCCTCCTTGAGCGCCGGGTCCTTCTCGAACACCTCGTCCATGGTGACGGTGGAGAGCTTCGCCTTGTCCTCCGCGAGGCTCGCGAGCTCGGCGTCAATCTCAGCCTCTCGAGCCTTCGCCGCGGCGGAGAGCTTCTCAGCCTGCGCGATGAGGTCTTTAAACACCGCGGCGGTCTCCGCCACCTCGTTGCCGTCGTACGCGGGGTACTTGACGTTGGCCAGGCCCTTCCTCCACTCCTCGATGAGCTCGGGCATGCCGGAGCGCTTCTTGAGGCCCTCCCAGTCGATGGGAGCCAGGGGCTGTTTTTTTGGATTTTGGAGGGTGGGGGTCGGGTCAGCTGACCGTGGGGGCGGGGCGGGATATTTTGCGAGGGGGGGGTGTTCCCGCGGGTTGGGTCGCGCGGGTTCGCCGGGGAGACGCGCGCGAACTCCCCCTCGAGGAGCGCGATACTCTCCTCCGGTCCCTCGAGCGCGTGTTCGACGGGTGCGGTGGTGACGGGGCGACGGGCTCACCTTGGCGTCGCGGCCAACCTCGTCGCGAACCTCGTTCATGGCCTTCTGCAGCTGGGCGATGTTCCTGAGGCCCTCGTCGGAGGCGACGGAGGCCTTGACCTTGGCCCAGGCGGCGGAGGCGTCGTCCGCGGAGACGGCGTTATCGGCCATCGCGCGAACGGAGACGGACTGGAAGTTCGGGGCGCGCGCCTGCGGAGCGATCGGGGGCAAAGTCGGGGTGGATAGGCGGTCAGATGACTGCAATCGCATACGAAGGGGGAGATTTCAGCCGAGACAAACCCCACGGCCAGGGCGCGTCGCGCGGGTTTCGGAGGAGGCCGGGGTCGAGCGGGGAGCGCTCACCTGGCGCGCGACCCGAGAGACGACGTGGCGAAGCATGACGGAGTGTTCGATCACTCGCGTCGCGTCTGCGTGTGGCGCGTGGACGGTCACCGGCGAACCCTAAGGATTATTTCCTGGATCGCCTGGCGACTGCTCGCGATCATCACATGCGATGAGAGTGGGGAGTCAAACTTTCGCACCGCAGTGGGCACTGCGCGGGAGGGGGCTCCATGGCGCTGCCGCCCCGAACGCGCGCGCGTCCCACCAACGGGCGCGCCGACGCCGACGGCGGCGAGCGCAAGCCGCGGAGCGTCAAGTTCGCGTGCACCATGGAGAAGAGCGCCCCGCACAGGGTGCTCGCCGCGCGGGGATGGCGGGAGGTTGACGACGACTCGTGGGACGTCATGTGGGCGGACACCGCCTGGGTACACGACAACGTCACGTACAACGTCACGACCCAGCCGCAGCGGCTGAGGGAGAATCAGCGCGTGAACCACTTCCCGAACCACGTCGAGCTCACCCGCAAGGACCTGCTCGCCAAGAACGTCAAGCGCGCCAAGCGGCAGGCGGAGAAGGACGGGACGGACCCGAGCGAGTTTGATTTCATCCCAAAGACGTACGCGCTCCCGGGGGAGGGGCAGATGCTGCTGAGGGATTTCCGGGAAAAGGGAGGGACGTGGATCATGAAACCAATCGGCAGGGCGCAGGGCACCGGCATCTTCCTCGTGAACAAGGCGAAGCAGATCGAGGACTGGCTCAAGAAGCGCGGGACCGAGGTGGCGGAGAACAAGCTCTCCGACGACTACGTGTGCCAGCGCTACGTCGACAACCCTTACCTCGTGGACGATCGCAAGTTCGACATGCGGATATACGTGCTCTGCCTCAGCTACCAGCCGCTCAAGGTGTACCTGTACCGCGAGGGATTCGCGCGGTTCGCCAACACCCCGTACAGCACCGCCAAGAGCGACCTCAAGAATCAGTACATTCACCTCACCAACCACGCGATTCAGAAGCGCGACGTCGACTACGACCCGGAGGTGGACGACCTCAAGATGCCCATACGGGACCTGTACGCGCATATTTTATCCAAACACGGTCAGGAGGCGGCGGACAGGTGCTTCGCGGGCATCCACTCCGTCATAATAAACGCGCTGAGGAGCGTGCAGCAGGTGATGATCAACGACAGGCACTGCTACGAGCTCTACGGGTACGACGTCATGATCGACGAGAACCTTCGACCGTGGCTCATCGAGGTGAACGCGTCCCCGTCCATGAGCAGCGACTCGCAGACGGACGCGGACCTGAAGGCGGCGCTGTTGGACGACACGTTCACGGCCCTGGACGCGGAGGAGATGTTCGAGGGGAGGACGCCGCCGAGGGTGGGCGGGTTCGACCTGGCGTGCGACGACAACGCGCTGACGAGAACCGCCGAGTGGGGAGGTCTGCCCACGCTGCTCGGAGCGGACAACAGCGACAGGCTCGAGGCGCTGGAGAGGCTGCGGCGGTGGTGCGCGAAGGGGAAGGCGGGGGAGGAGCGCGCGAAGGCGAGGGGCGCGGAGCTCGTGGTGGCGACGGGGATGCCCCCGGTAGTTCACTGGTGACGAGAGCGGTTCAGTTTACAAAGAGAGCGAAGGCGTCTTCTCTAAGAGTTAGTAGTCACCCTTGACGTTGACGGAGGTGTGCAGGGTCGGGTCCTCCTTCTCGATGAGCTTGCCGTCCTTGTCCCGCGGCCACGGGTTACCTTCGGGGTCGATGGGCACGTCGAGCTTGACGAGCTGCGGGGTGGACCACGGGTATCGTCGCACCATTCCCCACTCGATGGGCTTGCCAAAGTTCTTCTTGAAGTTTTCAGTGAATTTCCTGCTGAACTCTTTGTACTCGGGGGTGGTAAAGGAAAGGCGCGGGTCCTCGTGCTTGCGCTGGCGCTCGAGGGCCTTCGTGTGCTGGCGCATCTCCTCGAGAAGCTGGGTGACGTCGCCGCTTGCGCCGCCCATCGCCGCGGCGCGCTGCTCGAAATCGTTCAGCTTCGCGGCGTCCTTCTGCGATGGGAGAAGGCGAAGGGGCGCGATTCGTCACGCGTCGGAGGAGCCGAAGCGCGCGGAGAGAAGGGGATCGCGGGGATCGCGGAGATGGTGGGGCGGGTGGGGGCGTCGGCGGGCTCACTTCCATGGCTTCTGTGCCTCCCATCCACGGCATGTTCGAACTCGGTGCTGAGGTGCGGCGCCTGGCGCGTGCGTTCGTTGTGCGGCCTCTTCCCTCCGAGGCCTCGGAAAACGCTCGAACTGGATACCTCGGGTGGATCGAACGTTTCACACCCCCCCTTTTCGGTTACAAATATTTACAGTTTACGTTTAAGAGGTCTAACTGTTTGTCCAGTGGCGACGCCCGCTGAAATTTGGTGCTTTTATGGATTTCATCTGGGTCGTGGCTTGCACGCGTCGTCGCACTTTTGGGGGTGCCGAGAGGAAGCGCGTGAGGGGTTCGAGGGCGATGGGTACCCCGGTGGCGCTGCAGATATTCGTGGCCGCGGCCAAGGCAGTAGTGAGGGTGTTCATCATCGCCGCGGTGGGATGCTGGGCCCGGCGTAAGGAGCTGCTCGACGCGGACACCGCGCGGGTCATGTCCAGGCTCAACGGAGCCATCTTTCTGCCGTGTCTCTTGTTCACGGTGCTCGGGAAGGCGGTCAAGGCGGAGCAGCTTCAGAACGTGTGGCTGCTGCCCATCGCCGCGGCGGTTCACATATTCTTCGGATGGGTGCTCGGCAAGGGCGTGTGCCGGGCGTTCGACGTGCCGAGAGAGTTCCGGGGGCCCCTCGTCGCGGCGGCATCCTTCGGCAACACGTTCGCGCTCCCCATCGTGTTGCTGGACGCCATCATCGGCTCCGGAAACAAGGTCGGGAAGCTGCAGTTCACGCGGGAGGACAACGCGGCGATGGTTCTTTACCTCTCCGCGTACATGACCGTGCTCACGGTGCTGATGTGGACGCTGGGACCCGTGTGGATGAAAGGCGAGGACGAGTCCTTCGACGAATGCCTCGACGAAGACCCGGCCCTCGAGGGAGGTCCACCGCGGTCGCCGACCGACGGGCCATCGGTGAGGCCCATCGGTGAGGCCCGGTCGGAGAGCAGGGTGGACCTCCTCGAGCTCGAGCTCGCGGAGGGCGGGTCGGGGCCGTCGGAGGGCGGGGACAGAGCCGGATGTCAGAGCCGGATGTCAGAGCCGAAAAAGTCGCTCTGGCGCCGGTGCGCCGCCGCGTTGGCGCCCGCGGCGAACGTCAACCAGCTGGCGGCGGTGCTCGGTATTCTCGTGGGTCTCACGTCGCCGCTGCGAAGGGCGCTGTTCGACGAGGACGGCGCGTTGTACGTCTTGGGCTCCTGCGCCGAGCTCGTCGGCGCGGCGGCCATCCCGCAGGTTATCGTCGTCCTGGGCGCGTCGCTGGCGAAGGGGCCGGACCACTCGCTGTGCGACAGGCGCACCGCCGTGGCGTTGGGGTTCGGGAGGCTGGGCGTGCTGGCCATGTTGAACGTGGGGACGTACTACTGCCTGCGGGCGGCGATCCCGGCGGCCGCGGTGCCGGCGAGCAAGGCTTTCTGGCTGACGTTTTTGATCGAGGGGGCGACGCCGACGGCAAACAACATGATGCTCCAGGTGCAGATGTACGGCAGCAAGCGGGCGGCCGGGGGGATCGGCGCGTGCATCTTCTGGCAGTACGCCATGGCGCCGGTGGTGCTGACGGGTACGATATCGCTGTTCCTCGCCATACTCTAGCCTTTATTAGCCTTTGAGACGCGGCCCCGGATATGGAAAAGTACACCGCCCCAACGAAAAAGTTGTTTGTCATGCGGACCTCATGCTTCGCTGGCGATTCACACGATCTTCCGATTGCCCTAGCTTTGGGGTAAAAATTTGGCCCGGTAAAAAAAGGGGGATGCTAACTGTTTGCCTGTGCTGGACTCGGCCACCAAAACAAGGGATCTCGGATAATCGAGTTAGTGGTGAAGATCTTTCGAAGACAAGTCACCCCTTTATGACTGTGAAAGCGTGACATCGAAGTCATACTCCACCGAGCGCTGAACCGATCGCCCCACCGGCGTCGCAGCAAACCATGTCTTCCGCCTCCATGCTCGCCTCCTCCGTCGCGGCCCCCGCCGCGACCCGCTTCGGCAAGAAGGCCCAGGGCGTCTCCGCCCGCAAGGCCATCTCCCGCGTTCCCGTCGGCGGCCACAAGGTTCAGGTGAGATTATTATCGTCTCGGCTGCCGGATTTCCATCCATCCCCCCGGCCGCCGTGTCGCCGCCGCGCGGCTCGGTGGCCCGCGCCGCGCGCCGCGGACGGGCGATCGCGCGTCGTTTTAACGTCGTCGTCGTGGTCGCGCGGCGCCTCGGTCGGATCCCCGCCCGCGTGACGCGGCTGCGGCCGAACCCCCGCCCGCCCGCCCGAACCCCCGCGTATCCCCCGATATCTCGATACGTCGGCGGATAAGTTCCTCGGAACCGCGGAGGATCGCCCCCGCCGCGCGCGCGCCTCCGGTCCCGGCTCGCCCCCGCGCGCCCCGTTCGCGCACGCGCAGTTCCTGACGTGTTCCCTTCGTCCGTCGCCCGTAATCAGACCAAGACCCAGGCTGCGTTCGTCGTGTCCGCCTCGGGCGCCAAGAAGACGGCCGTCGTGACGGGCGCCTCCTCCGGCCTCGGCCTCTACACCGCCAAGGCTCTCGTCGAGCGCGGCGATTACTTCGTCGTCATGGCGTGCCGCAACGTCGCCAAGGGCCAGGAGGCGGCCAAGCAGCTCGGCTTCCCGGCCGACAGCTACGAGGTGATGGAGCTCGAGCTCGGCGACCTCGCCAACGTCCGCAACTTCGTCAAGAAGTTCCGCGGCAAGAAGTACGCCAAGTCGCTCCAGTCGCTCATCTGCAACGCCGCCATCTACTACCCCAACGCCGTGACCCCCACGTTCACCAAGGACGGCTTCGAGGAGACCGTCGGCGTCACTCATCTCGGCCACTTCCTCCTCGCCAACCTCATGCTCAAGGACCTCGTCGGATCCCAGGACATGGGCATCGACAAGCGCCTCTGCATCGTCGGCTCGGTCACCGCCAACACCAACACGCTCGCGGGCCAGGTGCCGCCGCGCGCTAACCTCGGAGACATGTCCGGCCTCGCCGCGGGCCTCAACGGCGATCGCAACGCCAACGCCATGATCGACGGCGATCGCTTCATCGGACCCAAGGCGTACAAGGACGCCAAGCTGTGCAACATCCTCACCGTCAAGGAGATGTCCAACAGGTGGCACGAGCAAACCGGGGTGACCTTCTCCACCATGTACCCCGGTTGCATCGCCGACACCCCGCTGTTCCGCAACCACACCCCGGTGTTCCGCTTCCTCTTCCCACTCATCCAGAAGTACATCACCAAGGGCTACGTCACCATGCAGGAGGCTGGCGGCCGCCTCGCCTCCGTGGTGTGCGAGCCCCAGTACACCAAGTCTGGCGCGTACTGGGCGTGGAAGGGTGGCGGCGACCAGCTCTGGGACAACTACTGGGACAACTCCAACCGCACCGAGGCTTTCGACAACAAGCCCTCGAAGGAGGGCGGCGACATGACCAAGGCGAAGGAAATGTTCGACATGTCCGTCCAGGCGGTCGGCCTCAAGGCTGGCGAGCTCGGCCCGGGTTCCTTCCGAGCGGGCTCCGGCGGCCCGGCGCTCCCGAACCCCTTCAAGGCTCTCGCCGGCGCCAAATAAATAAGCGACGCGCGAGTGTCGGGGCTCGGACCGGGAAATCAGGCTTGATTTCGACATGATGCGCGCGACGGAAGCCGGGGAGGGCCCCATCCGCCGCGCGCCGTGCAGGTGAGCGGACAGCGCGCGAGGCGGTGCCTGGATCGCCCCGCCAAAGGTTTGGACATCCGCTCCAAGATGTAATATGTTCATACAAGTACGACGTTTTGTTCCGCTCGGCTCCTAGTAGTCTCTCTAAAACTCGACCACCTTGGTCTTCTTCGCCTTTTTCTTCTTGTCCTTCGCGTCCTTGTCCTTCGCCCGTTTCTTCCCCCGGTCCCTGAGCACCGTCTCGCCGTCCTCGCCTCGCTCCCACTCCAACCCGCCGACGTCGACGGCCTCGTCGTCCTCCCCGTCCCCCCGTGCGTCGTCCTCGTCGTCGTCCTCGTCGTTCTCCTCCGTCGGGTGCCCGAGGTCGTCCAGGGTGAAGTCGTCCAGGTCATCGCCGCCGTGTCGCTTGTTCGCGTCCCCGAACTTCGTCTTCTTCGGCGCCGGCTCGGGAGCCGCGGCGGCGACGTCGTCGTCGTCGTCGTCGGCTTGCTCCGCCTTTGGCCTCTTGTATCCGTAAGGGTGGGGGCACTGCGCGGCGACGTGACCCTCGACGCCGCACCTGACGCACTTGCCCTTCGCCGGGCAGTCCTTCGCGAGGTGGTCGGTGCCCTTGCAGATCTTGCACGCGCCGCCGTTGATGTAGATGCCCTGGCTGTTCTTCGGGCAATCTCGGACGAGGTGTCCGGTCTCGCCGCAGACGAAGCAGTTGGCGAATTTGTAGTTGGTCCACGGCTCCTTGCAGTCGCGCGCGGGGTGCTCCTTGCTTCCGCAGTTGTAGCAGATCTTCTCGCCCCTCGCGCCGCCCTGCGCGCCGCCCTTCTTCAAGCGGCAGTCGCGGAGGGAGTGTCCCACGCCCCTGCACCCGAAGCAGATGAGCTTCGACTTCCAGATGCCGCCGTCTCTGGAGCCTCCCGGGAAACGGGCGCCGCCGCCCGGTCCTTCGCGGTCGCCCTTACCCTGCTTCTTCAGCGGGTTGCCGTACTTGCGCTTCTTCCAGTCTTTCTTTTGTGCGGCATCTTTGAACTGCTTGCCCATGGCGCGCGTGAGGCCGTGAGGGGCCTGCCGCGGCGCGCTCAAGAGTGCCGGCCGCCACGGAAAGGCGTCTCGGAAAACGAAGCGAGTCCTGTCAGCCGTGGGCAGTGACGGGAGCAGGTGAGAGAGCCGAGCTTCCTGACGTTGACCGCCACAACAAGGAGGCGCGATGGAGGTGACTGAGGATATCCCCAAGCCCGAGCGCGATGCGCGCCTATACCGCCGCATCACTTTCCCCAACGGCCTCGAGGCGCTGCTCATCAGCGATCCCAGCCTGGTGCGCGCCCTCCCCATCCCCACTTCCCCGGACGATGATTAAGATTCAACTGTCGGCGGCGGCGGGCGCTCAGATCTGTCTGTCCTCGCCCCAACCCCCGCGAACCCCGCGCATCGACTGACCCACATCACCCATCCACATCCGCAGGCGGGCATGAAGACCCCGGAGGACGGCGACGAGGATCCGATGGACGACGACGCCGGCTCGGACGGCTCCCACGATGGCGATGACTCGGACGATGACGACGACGAGGAAGATGGGGACGAGGATGGGGATGCGGAAGATAAGGATGACGGGCCGGGCGCTGGCATGAAGCTCGCGGCGTGCTCCGTCGACTTCGACGTCGGCTTCTTCTCCGACCGCGCCAGCGGCTTCGAGGGCATCAGCCACTTCCTCGAGCACATGGTGTTCATGGGCAGCGAGAAGTTCCCGGGCGAGAATTACTTCAGCGACTGGCTCGCGCAGCACTGGGGATCGGAAAACGCGATGACCGACTCGGAGCAGACCACGTTCTACTTTGAGTGCCACCCCAAGCACCTCAAGGAGGGTCTGGACATCTTCTCCGGGTACTTCCTCAACCCGCTCATCAAGATGGACGCCGTGGAGCGGGAGGTGACGGCGGTTGAGAGCGAGTTTGAGCGAGTGACCAACAACGACGCGTGCCGACTGGAGGCCATCATGGGCCACTGCGCCGCGGAGGGGCACCCGTTCGGGGTTTTCGGCTGGGGTAATCGCGCGTCGCTGACGCAGTCGGAGCTGTGGAAGCAGGGGAAGATCCGGGAGAGCCTCCTGGGGCACTGGCGCAAGCACTATCACGCGGGGCGGATGTCCATCTGCCTTCTGGGAGAGCAGGATCTGGACACGCTCCAGTCGTGGGTATCGGAACTCTTCTCGGACATGCGAAACGACGGCGAGGCCAAGACGGATCACGTCTCCGCCGGCTCCCCGTACGCCGGCCAGCTGCCGCTCGTGGTCAACACCACGCAGGTTCGGGAGGGAAAGCAGCTGGACCTCGTCTTCACCATCCCCGCGGGTATCAAGCGTCGGTACCGGAAAAAGTCGGTAGAGTACGTCGAGGAACTCATCGGCCACGAAGGTGCCGGGTCCCTGTTCGCGACGTTAAAGCTCCGCGGGCTCGCGGACAGGATCTCCGCGGGCGTCGGCAGCGGCGGGCTCGCGGATAATTCCGTCTGCAGCCTGTTCACCGCCACCATCCGGCTCACCGACGAGGGCTTTGAACGCGTCGACGAGGTCATCTCCCTGTTCTTCCAATACGCCGAGATGATGCGACGCACGGGGCCGCAGGAGTGGTCCTGGCGCGAGAACAGAGCCCTGCGCAAGATCGAGTTTCGGTTTAAAGAGGAGGAGGGCGCCGCGGAGTACACCGAGATGCTCGCGATGACGATGCGAAAGCACAGCCGCGAGGACTGTCTCGCCGGCGATTACCTCTACGACGATTACGATCCCTCGGAGATATCCACCGTGCTCGATTCGATCGTGCCCTCGAAGTGCCTTTACATCGTCTCGAACAGCGAGTTCGACGCGGAGCAGCCCGGGGTTGAGCGGGAGCGATGGTTCAACGTGCCGCTCGTGCGAACGTCGGTTGACGCCGCGAAAATCGCGTCGTGGGAAACCGCGGACCCCGACCCGGCGTTGACCTACCCCCCGCGTAACTTTTTCATCGCCGAGAGTTTCGACATCAAGGGCGGGAGCAAGTCCAGGGCGGGTGGGGCGGACGTTCCCGCGCCGCTGGTCGTGCCGCCGGAGATTGTGCACGAGTGCGGGGTTATGCGGCTGTGGCACAGGCTCGACGACAGGTTCGACCAACCGAGGGTCAACGCGTATTTCCACGTCACGTTACCGGCAATCGACGCCACCCCGGAGGCGTACGTCAGCGCGGACATGCTGACGCTGTGCGTCCACGACAGACTGCAGGACACGGTTCGGTATCCCGCGGAGCTGGCGAGCCTCAACGCCGGGCTGGACGTGGTGGGTCAGCACACCATGCTGTCGCTGACGTTTGACGGTTTCAGCGATAAGCTTCCCAACCTGGTCAAGGCGTACTTCGAGGCGGTCGCGGACTTCGAGGTGACGGACTCGAGGTTCGAGAAGATCAAGGAAAAGCGACTGAAGGACTTCAAGAACTACGGCCTGAAGCCCGGCCGGCAGGCTCGGAGCCTGCTGCACCAGCTGATGAAGGACAGGGAGGACAGCGAACTCGTGAAGATGGCTGCGCTGGAGAAGGTCACGCCCGCGTCGCTTCGGGAGTTTGTGCACGGGATATGGTCCGCGGCGTCGCACGTCGAGGGCCTCATCGTGGGAAACGTCACCGCGGACGAGGCGCTGGCGATGGGGGCCGTGATCCGGGGCACCCTTCGCGGCGGTAAGGTGGAGCCCGATGATTTTCCCACCAGGCGATGCACCGTCGTTCCCCCGGGCGACGCGAGGTTCGCGATTCCCACGCAAAACCCCGAGGAGGGCACCAACGTCGTGTACTGCTACTACCAGCACGGTCCGTCCACGCACGAACTGCGCGCGATCGGTCTTCTCGCGCAGCAGCTCATGTCCGAGAAGTGTTTCGACCAGCTGCGAACGAAGGAGCAGCTGGGATACGTCGCCAGCGCCGCGCTCGAGATTTTGTACGAGATTTGCGGGTTTCGGGTGATGGTCGAGAGCGCGTTCCACTCCCCGGCGCACGTCGAGGAGCGAATCAACGCGTTCCTCGAATCTTTTCCTCGAACGGTCGAGGACATGACCGACGAGGAGTTTGTGAAGACCAGGCGGTCGCTGGTCGACTCCGTGCTCACGATGGACGTGTCGCTCACCGCCGAGGCTGACCGCCACTGGACGCACGTCACGAACCAAAAGTACCAGTATTACCGCGGGCAGATCGTCGCCAGCATGATCGACAAGATCACGAAGGAGCAGGTCGTGGAGTGGCTGAAAGCTAACGTGGTGCCGACCGCGCCCAACGCCAGGCGGGTCACCATCTTCGTCCACGGCAAGAACCACCCGCTGGGCGACGACGGCTCAAATCCCGGCGCGATGGGCCCGGAGGATGTGAAGCGGCTCAAGCAGCAGTGGGGCTTGCACCCGAAGCAGGGCGATCCCGCGACGGTCCCGGAGCTGGAGGCGCCCCCGGAGGACGTGTGTCGGCTGACGAACACGGACGTCGCGGATATTCTTCGGAGGAGGGAGGCGGCGAAGGGCGGGGCGGACGGGGCGCCGAAGAAGATGAACCAGTGGGCGCAGAGGATGGCGGACAGGTCGGCGTTCTGCGCCGCGGGGTGCCCGTGCCTCAAGCCCGGGTCGGGGGGTCCCTTCAAGATGCCCAGGCTCAAGAAGTAAGAGTCTCAGTCGTGTAACAGTTAACTCAAAATAACAATCTGGGGCAACCTGACGTGGCCACACGCCGATACCGCCCCACTCACGAGGGCGCCGATGACGACGACGTACACCCGCGCGGAGGTGGCGAAGCACGCGTCCGCCGATGACAACTGGATCATAATCGAC
>Ga0181573_10000228_pt1 | contig 59435 bp, 42 predicted proteins | sample 101ome_25_FD_148643 | JGI IMG/M metagenome (GOLD analysis project Ga0181573, IMG submission 148643) | Coastal salt marsh microbial communities from the Groves Creek Marsh, Skidaway Island, Georgia - 101409BT metaG (spades assembly) | ecosystem: Environmental > Aquatic > Marine > Intertidal zone...
AGCGACTGCAGCGCGCTCATCGTCGTCACCGATCTTCCGACGAAAGCCTCCAGATCGTCCTCCGTGAGCCACCCGTCCGCGTCCGAGTCGTGGCACCCGAGGTTAATCCGCGACTGCGTGAGCGCGACGTGTCGAACCACAAACTCCATGAACGTCCTCCCGTTGATCCGACCGTGCGCGTCGCGGGCGAACCGCGCGAACGTCTTGGCGGTGAAGTAGTGCGCCACCCGTCCCATGCCGTCGCTCCCGGGGTTGGCGGCGTCCAGCGCCGCCGCGAAATCGTCTCGGACGACGCGGAGTTCCTCGTACGATATCCTCGACTCGGCTTCGTTCGTCGCGGCTTTGGACGGGGACGTGGGCGCGTGCTCCGCGGGTCTGCGCGCGATGACGTCCGTGATGCGGCCCCACAGATCCTCCAACTCGTCGTCTTCGAGGAGGCCGCGCTCCTTGTACTGGAGCGCGACGCGGTGCGCGGTGGCTCTGAGCTCCGACGCGAGTAATCCGACGTCATTTTTCGGGCGGAAGAACGTCGGGATGAGCGATGCGGACGCCGGCTCGGCCCCTGATGCGGAGGCGGACGACGCCGCGCGGGCCGCTAAGAGCGCAGCGGTCTCTCTCTGAACCTCATCCTCCAGCTCGCGCGGGCTCATGCGCGGCGCCTCGCGCGGCTGCGCGCCGACTCCGGATCTGCCACCCCGAGCCGTTGACGGCCTTCCCGTCGGGGCATCCGCCGGGAGGAACGCGTCGACCAGGTGCGCCGCCCACGGCGCGGCGTTCAGCGCCTCCGACGACAGGTGCACCTTCGTTGGCATCGCCGCCGGACGTTTCGCTCGAACGCCGCGAAGTTTGGGTTCGCGACGGCGGCGGCGACGAGTGCCAAGACGCGCTCGCGGAACGTTCGACGTTCCCCCTTTCCAAGTTGCCCAAGCAAGAAAACGCCCGCGAGTTTTTATACGGGAGTAAATGACTCGTCGTTTGGGGGTTTCGTACAGGCTAATTGGCCGAAACCTGGGCACACGGCAAACAGTCTGAACAAAGGCAAATTATTGAGACGTCACGGCGTCTGTTGAGAAGGTGTTACAAGACGCCTGAAATCTCGCCGGCCGAACCTGCGTCGCGACAGCCTGGGGCGCACGCGAGCGTCGCCGACTGCCCATCGAGGAAGCTCACACAGTCGAGCCGTCCGGGCGGTCATGGAGAAGAAAACGCAAAAGGGCGACAAGCCCGACCCCGAGTCGTTAACGAACTCCCCCGGGCGGCCAAAGAAACCACTGAGTACCGGAAAGTACCTGAAGGACGACCCGGGATGGCTGGGCCCGTTCAACTCCATGGTGTGGCAGTTCCCCAACAGCATGTTGTACATCACGCTCGTGGTCGGCCTGTGCGTGTACTACGCGCTGAGGCAGAAAGGATACAGCACGTCGCCGTTCATCGGCGCGGCAGTCGTCGAGGTGCTGCTGAGCACGGACAACATCTGCCTGTTCCACCAGATCTTCGAGCACTTCAGAGTGCCCCGCGAGATCAGGCCCGGCCTCCTGTTCATCGGAACCCCGTTCATGGTGCTCATCCGCGGTCTGCTGTTCTTCGCGCTCAAGGGCATCTATGATTACCTCAAGCCCCTGATGCTGGTGCTCGGAGCCTTCTGCATGTGGCAGGGCGCGTACGTCTTTTACCAGACAATCATCGGCGAGGAGGAGGAGGACGACGACCCCAGCAACTCCACGATCGTGAAGTGGGCCAAGGGATGCCTCGGGGGGCGGATGGTGGAGAAGTACCACGGCTCCGCGATCTGGATCTACGTCGAGGGGATCCTTCGGATCACGCCGATGCTCCTGGTTATCGTCGTCATTGAGCTGACGGATGTCGCGTTTTGCATCGACGGGGTGTCCACGATCTTCATGGTGGACCACGTGCACGTCTCCACGCTCTTCTTCGGTGACATCGTGGCGGCGTGCATCGTCAGGGCGCTATACCCGCAGCTCGCGGGCACCGTCGAGCTGTTCCCGGACCTCAACTACTCGGTGGCGTGCGTGCTCGTGCTCGTCGGCGTCGACATGTGCTCTGGCGTCTTTGGGCACGATTTCCCCCCGGGGTTCCTCGCGCTCGCGATGGCGGTGCTCTTCACCCTGGGCATGGCGTCGTCGGTGATGCGCGGCGTGTGCAGGAAGGAAGAGGCTGCCGCGGCGGAGGAGACCAAGGCGCTCCTGGGCGACAGCAAATACGGCGCCACAAAGTAATTCGCGACCCGTCGCAAGTGTACTACCCTCACCTCGGGGGGCGGGCGCACTCGCTCCCCCGGCTGCTATAAATTCAGCAGCCTCAACCTTTACAACGCGTTGACTGACTTGTGTGCAGCCTGAACTACTTTTACGTATCATATTAAGGTGCTAGCTAGCGTAGTTTTCTATGGACTTGTTTGTGTCTTCACCACCAGTTTCCGTCGTGCGGCTTGGTCTCCTCCATGAACACCTTCGCGAAGAGCATCGCGTTGCCCGACCCGTCGCCGCCGTCGTAGAACAGTCGCATCGACGGGCTCAACGCACCCCGCTTCCTCAGCTCCGCCAGTCTCTCCAGCCGCCGCGTCACGTCGCACTCCGCGGTGAGCAGCGACGGCTCCCTCTGAACCGCGGCGCCGACGTCAACCGCCGGAAACTCCGCCGCCAACGCCGCCATCTCCGCGGCCACCTCCCCCGTGTGCCTGAGCAGTATCCCCGGTTGTCCCTCCACGATCTTGGCGACGTCCCCGACGCCCACGAGCGCCCAACGCAGGGACACGAACCGCGACACGATCGTCCGAATCGGCAGCTGGATCACAGCCGGCGATTTCCACATCATCTGCGCCACGTCGACGCCCGGGAAGACGGTCTGCAGGCGGTCCAGCCGGTGGCCGAGCACGTCGGGATTGCGGTAGAGGCTCCGGCCGGCAACCTCCGACGCGAGCGTGGCGCCCATGCCCACCAGGCGCTCCCTGTACGCCCGTTCCCGGACTCCTCGAGAGCGCCAGAACTCGTCCAACCTCGCCTCCTCCGAGTCGGGAGGGTACTCCGAAGCCGCGCACACGTCGCCCTGTTGCTGGACGAGTCTCGTGAAATTGCGTCCACCGCCGCCGAACCACTCCGACGCATCGACGTCGTCGCCGTCCACGAGATTGTCGAGCATCGCGAGGTCGTCGTCCGCCTTCCTCTCGGCCTTCCTCTGAAGCTTGGGCATGTTCTTGAAAATCTGGGACGTCGCGGCGACCGCGCCGAGCTTGATGCGCGGGTCCTCGTCCGCGTCGTCCGGGGTTTGGGCGTCGGCGACCTCACCGGGGGATCGAGACGCGCGGTGAGGGACTCTCGCGAGACGCCCGGGGCGAGACGTGGACGCCCCGCGGCCGCTCTCGGCGCGGGTCGGACGCGCCACCGACGCCCGCGTTCCAGTCAGCATCCCTATCGTCCCGATTGTGCCGTCCGAGGTGCCGAGCGAGCCGAGGTGTCGGGGCACGAGCGCGTTCCTGCCTACTCTGGCGACTCACGGAGACATCCCTCGATGCCTCTGTTCGCTGTCGGGTCCGTTTTCCGCGCGTGGGTCTTCCCCGCGCGCGTTTCGACTGGCGCGCGAAGACCCGTCCGAGTCCTCGAAACGCGCAGCTCGGGCAGTCGGGAGCCGGGGAGTCCGTTCCCTGACTGGCTGTACACCTCGGATGGTTCACGCGACGGGAACTATACTGACAATCTACGCCTCGCTATACCCGCGCCACACCGCCCTGAACTCCTCCCTATAGCTACTGAGCCTCGCCTTGAGGTTGGGACTCCTCAGGGACGCGTGGGCCAGGGTACCCACGGCGAACATCCCGAGCGCCCAGAGCACCGTGCTCACCGCACGGGAGCTCCTCAGCATGAAAAACGACAGCACGCACAGAAACGCCACCACGTGCAAGCGCTGAAACCCGCAGATGTGCACAACCTTCGACTTGCTGTACGGACGACTCGGCGCCCTGTTGGAGAATGGAGATCGACGGGAGTCAGCGCGGCGCGTGCGACGCGAATGGGCGGGACGCGCGAGTCGGGGTTGACGTCGAAGACGGGGGAAAGCACGGGGTTAAAGATTTCGTCTCGGGTACTCACGCCGCCACGTTCGCGTTCCTGCGCATCCACGCCGCCGTCGGCGGGTGGTACTTCCGCACCGTCCTCGTGATCTTCTCGCTCATCGACTGAGCGAAGCTGTCGTTGGCGCACAGCAGCGACAGGCAAGACATCGCGCACGCAAACAGCGCAAACGGGTTGCGGAAAAACGCGACGACAAAGCTGAGGACGAGGAGCGCGAAGTAGTTGGCGCGGTAGTAGTAGATGTTGCACTTCAGCCTGGACGTGAGCTTGCCCTGCGACTTTGGTGGGGTGAATCTGGCGAAGAACTCCGTCAAGGGGCGCGGACGCATGTTCCAGTCCACCTGCGAGGGAGGCGAAGCGGTGGGGAATCGTCGTTCAGTTTCGGGGCTCTGGGTTGGATTCTTCTCTGCATGCAGGTGGCGTGGTCGGGACCATCGAACGGAGTCGCAACGCGGGAATCGACACAAGAGGACACGCACCTCACGCAGCGCGTCCATGAGCTCCCCCGGGGTGACATTAGCCCAGTCCATTTCGGGCGTCTCCCCTCAGCGAATTCCCTCTCCTACACGAGGGTGCCCTTCCAACACCGTTTCGACCTCCGGGCCGAGATCTGGCGAGAACGGAGTTGTGTACGCTCCTTCGTCTAGCACGTTCGCCGCGCGCGACTCGCGTCGATGCCGGTGACGTGTCTGCACAGAGTCCAGGCGATGAAGCCTGCTCTCGTCAGAGTGGCGAGCCTGCAAGAGTGGCGACGCGACGCGTAATTTCGGGCTAACACCCAACGGGCAAAAAATTCCGTCTGCGGTGAATTTCCTGGTGAGATTCGACTCGGGTGGTTCTACGTGCCTACGCTGATATGCTACGTCAATCTATGATGGATCTCCGACCTCACGGAGCTGGACCGCGTCCACCTGTGCCCTCGCCGTCAATGCTCGAAGCTCCGATTCAACCTCCACGACCCGTGCGCACAGCTGTACGCATCGCGTGAACGCCGCCTCCGCCGACCGCATCTCCGGGCTGGGCAAACCGCCGAACCAGTGTATGGGCTTTCGCGGACCGAGCTTGCGCCGAATGGCGTCGATATCTATGGGCGGCGGCGCATCGTCGTCGTTTTTCCCGTCGTCGCGTCCCGCCTCCTGCGGGACCTCCGCGAGCTGGTCCCTAAGTCCCAACGCCTCCATTCTCTCCAGGAACTTTTCGGTGTTGGTCTTCACCTTCGGTCGACGCCTCAGACCGTCGTCGTCCGCCTTGCCGCTCCTCGCCGCGGGTTCGGGCTCGGGTTCGGGCTCGGGTTTGGCTTCGGGGGGCGTCTCGACCACGTTAAACGTGTACGACGTGGACCGGGGCGCCGAGACGCCGGATGAACCGTCGATCGAGCGAGGTGTCGCGCGCATCTTCGTCGTGGCCCGCATCGTGTTCAGGTCGTAGTGCGACTCGGACACCGCGTGTGGCCCGCGAGCGTACCTCTGCCTGGAGAACGCGAAGGTGCCCTCGCGGATCGTATCTCCAAGCGCGAGCTTGAGCCGGACCACCTCCTCGGTCAGCTCGAGCACGCGCACGAGGTCGCTCTCCTCGCGCGCCTTGTCCGCCCCCATCTGCCTTTCGCGCGCGCCCGCCAGTCTGGCGAGATTGCCGAGACGAAGCGCGTGCCGGGCGAATATTCCCGAAAGCGACCTTCCGCTTTCTTCCAGAGGTCGCGCGTGCGGGCGGCGGGAGGAGGACGACGACCGGGGCGAATGGAGCACGTTCGATCGGGATTGCGGCTGGTGTCGCACGCCGCGGTCGGCGTCGGCGCCGGCTCGCTCGCCGCGGTCTCCACGGTGCTCCCGTCCACGGGCGGCGCCATCGACCTCATCGCGGTCAAGCATAGGGACGGCAGCCTCAAGTGCTCGCCCTTCTACGTCAGGTTCGGGAAGTACCAAGGGCTGATCCGCGGGCGGGAGAAGGTGGTGACGGTGACGGTGAACGGCGTGTTGATGGATTTCACCATGAGACTGGGCAGGAGCGGCGAGGCGTTCTTCGTGGTCTACGACCCGGACAACCCCGAGGCTGGGCTGACGGCGAACGGGTCCGAGTCGGAAGGGGAGAGCGACGACGACGAGCCCGAGGTGACCGGCGCCGCGTCGGTGGGCACGGATCCCGCGGCTCGCGCGGAGCCGGGATCTCGCTCGTCGGAGGGTTCAGACGAGGAGACGACGCACCCGTACCTCCGATCGCAGGCGTCCGTGCGACGCCGCCTCGGCATCGCCGCCGACGGAGGCGACGGGACCGAGGCGAGATCCCGCATCTCGGAAGAAGAGGACGAGGACGGAGACGGCGGCGCCCAGGTGGCGACGCTGGACGACCTCAAGCACCTCGCCGAGGCGCGCGGCACGCCGAACCGCACCCTCGACGAGCTCAGGGAGGTCGCCAGCGCGCTCGAGGCGGAGGAGCGATCAGCCGCCGAACCCGAAACGACGAGTCGAGACCCGACGGGGTCATTCGGGACGACGGGATCCGTCGGAGGTCTTCTGCCGGAAAGACCCAAGCTCCCGAGCCTCGGATCGTCCCCGGCGAAGGATCACGGTTGGGGCTGGCTCGGGTGGCTCGGGAACAAGAACGCACAGCACGGGGCGACGATGACGCCGGCCACCACGTTGGGGGGGTCGGTCTCCGCGGCGAATGCGACGATGCCCTCGACGTCCGCCGCCGACCCGTCCACGCCCCGTTCGGTCGCGTCCTCCGCGTCCACCGTCAGCGAGTCGGCGCCGTTCGGCCGCGTGACGTCCAGGACAAACCTCTCGGCGACGGGGGACAAGGGTTTAGGGACCGATTCCATCGCGGTTCCCCCGTACGACCGGGGGTACCTGTCCGAGGCGGAGGCGGAGGTGGCGCTGACCGGTCAACTTCCGGAGCGGACGAGGGCGGGAAGGAGGCCCATGGGGAGGAGCGAGCCCCGCGTGACGACGACGAACCTTAACGACGACGAACCTAAACCCACGACGACGACGATTCATGCGACGACGACCGCGACGGTGTCGATCGCGTCGTCGCCCGCGCCCGGCGCGGACGGCGGTAAGGTCATCGCCAGGAGAACGTCGGAGGGGTCCGTCAGCGGCGGGGTCGGCGAGGCGGCGACGTCGCGAGACGCCGCCGAGGGCTCGTTTTTGGGACCGTCGTCGTCGTCCGGCGAGGAGAGGGAGAAGGACGTCACCACGACGGGGTTGATGGGCGCGCTCGTTCTCGAGGATGTCGTCCCCGTCGCGCGCGTCGTCCTTCCCCGGCTCGAGCTGTCGTTGTGCGGCGGCGACCTAGCCGAGTTTGACGAACACGCGGTGGAGCCCGGGCTGTTCGCCGCGGACCCGGGGGGTATCACGTCCCACCCGAAGCTCGCGGTCAGGCCGTGGAGGCCGCCCGGGATGGAGACGGCGCCCGCGCTCCCGTGGGCGGCGGCGATGCCCCACCTCTTGGGGCACGTGGCGTTTGGGACGCCGCTGCCGACGAGCTACCTCCCGAGCCTACCCCCGGGCGCGGGCGGGGCGTGGCCCGCGACGCCCGCGAGAACATCTCCCGAGGACGCGGCGGCGGCGAGGGCGGCGCGAACGCCGAGGGTGAGCGGGAGCAGGGCCAACGGGTCCCCGGTCCCGAAGCGACCCAAGCGCAAGTTCCGCAAGAGCGTGACGCTGGACCCCGACAAGGTGGCGCAGCTCGGCTTGAAACCGGGGAAAAACGTGATCGCGTTTTCGTTCAGCAGCCGGGTGTGGGGGCGGCAGGAGGTCCAGGCGCACGCCTACCTGTGGGATTGGAACGCCAAGATCGTGGTGTCAGACGTGGACGGCACAATCACGAAGAGCGACCTGCGCGGACACGTCGCCGCGATGGTGGGCAAGGATTGGAACCACGAGGGTGTCGCGCAGTTGTACAACAACATTCGCGATAACGGCTACCAGCTCATGTTCCTCTCGTCCAGGGCGATATCGCACTCGAAGGGCACGCGCAGGTACCTCGAGAAGCTCACGCAGGACGGGGAGACGATGACTCAGGGCCCGGTGATGCTCGCGCCAGATCCGCTGTCCACGGCGCTGTACCGAGAGGTGGTGGTCCGCAGGCCGCAGGAGTTCAAGATGCGGTGCCTGAGGACCATACGCGAGCTGTTTCCCGCCGACTGGAACCCGTTCTACGCGGGGTTCGGTAACAGGGAGACGGACACGGTTTCCTACGCGCACGTCGGCGTTCCCGCCGGCAGGAACTTCACCATCAACCCCAAATCGGAGGTTTACGCCGCGACGACGAGGCACACGAAGACGTACTCTCTGGCGGGTATCAACGAGCTGTGCGACGAGATGTTCCCGCCGGTGGCGAGGCACAGGCGGACCAGGTCCGGTGCGGCGGATTTGACGCACTGCGATGCGTTTGCGGATTCGAACTACTGGGGCAAAGGGTTCATTAACATCGACGACAGCGAGCTGCCCTAGATTTTTTGCTCTGAAAACCTTTTCTTGAGTAGACATAGCTTTAACGACGAGCGCCACGCGCACATGCACACCGGCATCGTCGATACGCGCGCGAGTGAGAGCGATGGGATCGTTACTGCCCGGCTGGGACCAGGTCCCCAGCTCGCCCCCTCCCGCCGAGTTTAAATGGTCCGTGGACCGCACCGGCAAACGAAGGTCCTTCGACGAAGCTGAGGCGCCAAGGGAGCCTGGCGACGAGCCGGATGAGGGGCGCCGCGCGAAGTCTGAGGAGCTGGACAGGTCGAGGTCGGCGGAGATAAAGCGCAGGTCCTGGGATTGGTGGGCACACACGCCCTCATCGTGCCTGAACGACCCCTTGCGACCCGAGCCCCCCGCTGACGAGGACGAAGCAAAAGGGAAGGCCAAGCGCAAGACCTCGTACACGCCTCAGCACATGGTGCCCCGCGACCTGCACGTCGAGGAGCCCGCCGTGGGGTGGACGTTCAAGCCCGCGGGTCACGACGGATTCGAGCATCCGAGGAGAGAGAATCGCGGTGGATGAGCGGGAAGAAGGAGGGAGAACACGTTAGCACACCCCGCAACAACGACCAAAACTTGACGCTCTCCAACTCCACTGCCAGACTGCCACACGTCACCTCATCATTTCGCGCCACTGAACTGCTGAAGAGCCCCTGCACCAAAACAGTTTGCTTTAGGGCAGACCCAAGCGCGCGACCATGGCCGAGATCCGCAATCGCTCCAACGGTGCGAGCCGCGATCTTGACGCCGCGCGGGCAGCGTACGATGTCGGCGATATCGACGCCTCCAGGGCCGCGCACGAGGCCAAGATTCACAGCGACGAGCATCACGCCGGGTGAGTTTTTTCACGCGCATCTCAGATCCGCGGGTATGTTTTGGCTAACCCGAACCCGCCCCCTTCCCCGAACTCTCGCAGGGATGCTGGCAAGTACGTCAAGAGCCTGGTGTTTGGCGGTCTCGATGGCATCATCACCACGTTCGCGGTCGTCGCCGCGTCCGTGGGCGGCAGCCTGAGCAGTGACGTCATCCTGCTCATGGGCTTCGCCAACCTCATCGCGGACGGCCTCTCGATGGGCTTCGGGGACTACCTCTCGTCGCAGGCGGAGGTCGACTACACGAAGGCGGAGCACAGGCGGGAGAAGTGGGAGCTGGAGAATTATCCCGAGGGTGAGAAACGCGAGATGGTGGAGCTGTACATGAAGAGGGGCATGACGGAGGAGGACGCCGTGTCCGTCATCGACGTGATGGCCAAGTACAAGAATTTCTTCCTCGACGTCATGATGGTCGAGGAGCTCGGGTTGATGCCCCCGGACGAGGACGACTCGCCTTGGAAGAACGGCGTGGTGACGTTCGCGTCGTTCGTCTTCTTCGGTTTCATCCCCCTGCTGTCGTACGTCCTTTCCAGCGCGACGGGCGCGAGCGACACTGTCAACTTTGTCGTCGCGTGTATCCTGACGGGTGTCACCATGTTCCTGCTGGGTGCCGCCAAGGCGAAGTTCACCAACCAGAGCATGCTTCGGTCGGCGCTGCTGATGTTGCTCAACGGAGGGATGGCGGCGGTGGCGGCGTACCTGGTGTCGTGGGGCATCGCCAGCGCCATGGGTGGCGTGAAGGAAACCGCGTGACCGAGGAGGATTCTTTTGTAAAATCGATACACGTCGCCTTCGTCGGATCATCTCCGCCGCTTCCGTCTAAGGCTCGGGACTGAACCGTCCCGGAACGTACGCGTACTCGGGCCTCTCGTACCGCGGGATCCTCGTCGGCGACCGGAGGTACGCGTCGATCGTCGGGATGCCAGCCACGCGATTCGCGAACTCGCCGCATCGATAAAGGCGGAACCGCTCGGCGAAATCCGGCGCGGCGTCCTCCTCGCCGAGGTCGAACAAGGCGTCGAACAGCGCAAAGTCGACGTAGGTCGGGGCATCGCCGACCAGATACGGCGTCCCGTTCGTCTCGAAGATCTCCTCGAAGACGCGCAGGGCTTGGAGCGAGCGTTTGGCGACGCTCAGCGCGTTGACCCGGTGCGTCTCGTGAAACCTTCCGCAGTTCTCGACGTCCTCCGCGCTCGCGTCCTTCAACGCCTGCGCGCTGTACAGCTCACCGGCGTGCGTGAGCCCGTTATTCCTGATCGTGTGCCAGTACTGCGAGAACAGCTCGTCGACCCTCGCCCTCTGGAACGAGTCGGAGCCGCCGAGGTTCAGTTTGTCGGCCAGGTACCGAGTCATCGCGGTCTCGTGCGTCAGATCGGTTCCTCGGCCGTCCACGTCGACCAGCGCCGGGGTCTTACCGAAGTTCATCGTGGGTTTGACCTCGCCCCATCGTTCGTACCCGACAACCTCGAACGCGTACGGCACGTTCGCATACGCCAGCATCAACCTGATGACCTCCGCCCTGTTCCGCATCGGCATGTACGACAACCAGTACTCGCAGTCGTCCACGCCGCGCGCGCCGTTGCACAGGACAACCCCCCGCACGGAGGTCTTCCACAGCGTCCTGTGCTCGTAGAGATCCCTCCTGACTGTATCGGGACTCAGCACGGGGAGGTCCACGTTTCGCTTCGAACCGACGCGGGTTCTGCGACGCGCATCTTCGTGGGCTGGGGACACCATCGCCCGACGGGGACGGGTCACCTTGGCCCAGCTCCCGCTAGATGGCGTCCGCGCGCGATCAGATTCGCCGCGCGCGTGTGTCCTACTCGACGTCGACGTCGCCAGATGCGTCGCGCACCGCATGGCTCTGTCGACGGATCGGCGCCAAGGTGTGGGTCTGTGCGGCGACGGGTGACATCTTGTTCCAGTCGCCCCGGCGGGTGGGAAAGCAGACAAACAAAGTCCAACGAACTGGCGTTTTCGCGCGGGGCCGATCCCCAGCTTTTGACTGCCCCGAATCGCAGGCCTCATCCACACGAAGCGGGTGTGCGAACCGGAGCATCGAGGGTTTAATTTGAATACGTCGGTCGGACATGTTTCAACCGACCAAAAACACGACCCCATCCGGTTGAAAATACGTATGGGATTCAGTCACACGCTCCATGGCGCGGCAACGAGTTTTTGACTCCCCCCTCCAACTGGCCGAGCTGCAGTACTTCAACCGCGACCACGTCCCGCGTTGCGTCATTCTTACACTCGAAAGACGCAATGGCTGCTATCTCCTGCGCCCCCACCGTCCGCGCGACCGCCGCGCCCAAGGTTGCCGTCCGCCGCACCAACGTGCGCGCGGCCGCCTCCGGCCTCCGCACCCAGTTCGGTGCCGTCAAGGGCTTCGCCCCCGTCGGGTGAGTAGAACGTCCGGCGCTGCCGATGACGTATTGCACGCTGTTTGCTCCCATTTTCCGCACGTTGGATAGCGGGCCGGACGACGGCCTGGCGCGACGCGCGGGGCGCCGATGGGGTCCGGCGCGGCCGTCCGGGATCGATTCGACATCTGACGAATCGCGACGACGCGCGGTATCGCCGCGTTTCTCGTCGCGACGTCCGTCGGGGGCGCGTTATCCGGCGGGCTCCGTGTCCCGGATTTAGGGCTCAGAGGCACGGGTGCCAGTCTGGGGAGCGGATAGGGGTGGAGAGGGGGCCTCAACGCGAGGGACCGCGGCCGACGCGCGCGACCGATCCGAGCGTATCCAGCGCGCGTTTCGGCCCGTGTCGATGCGACGTCCTTCCCGGAGAGATCCCCGCGCGTGGTCGCGGAACGATCGCGATCCGCCACCCCGCGCGCCCCGCGGCACCCCCCGAGATCGCCCCGATCTTTCGCCCGGGAGAAATATCTCCGGCCACTTGTCACCGGCTGAAAATCCAGAAATCACGCGCGACGCGCTGACCTCGCCTCCCCTCTTCCCCCCCTTCACGACAGTGTCTCCGCCCCCAAGGCGCGCGGCAACCTCCAGGTCGTCGCCGGTGTCACCAAGAAGCCCGACCTCTCCGACCCCGTCCTCCGCGCCAAGCTCGCGAAGGGCATGGGCCACAACTACTACGGCGAGCCCGCGTGGCCCAACGACCTCCTCTACATCTTCCCGGTCGTGATCCTCGGTACCATCGCGTGCTGCGTCGGCCTCGCGGTCATGGAGCCCACCCAGCTCGGTGAGCCCGCCGACCCCTTCGCCACCCCCCTCGAGATTCTCCCCGAGTGGTACTTCTTCCCCACCTTCAACGCGCTCCGCGTGATCCCCAACAAGCTCCTCGGCGTGCTCTCCATGGCCGCGGTGCCCGTCGGTCTCATCACCGTGCCCTTCCTGGAGTCCATCAACAAGTTCCAGAACCCCTTCCGCCGCCCCGTGGCCACCTCCGTCTTCCTCATCGGCACCTTCTACGCCATCTGGATGGGCATCGGCGCCACCATGCCCATCGACAAGGCCATCTCCCTTGGCGTCTTCTAAATTGCTTATCCTTAGGCTGTTTCTTGGGCGGGGACGCGCTTGGGCGCCAGGCATGGCGTGAGCGCGTTTTGTACGTGGGTGCGGTGAGCTTTGGTTCCGTTCGATTAGCGTAGACGCTGGAATGCTGAGCTCAAATTGATTTCTTTTACTGTGAAGTGTTACTCCCCGTCTGCGGCGCCTCTCACCGCGTCAACTTTTCACCCGTCGCCTCTGTTTTAACGCCCCCGGGACGTCTCCTCGGTCCTCCCGACGCGACTTTCATCGCCAAACGCCCGCGCGCACGTTCTGACGACGCCCGCGCATGTCCCCCGGATGGTTCCATTGCCTTGGCGCGCCGTGCAAGAGCCGGCGCGACGCCGCGGCGCAGGCCCCGGACGAGCCCGAGCGCGCGAGCGCCGGGCGGAGCCGGCGAGGCGAACTCCTCTTTGACGAAAAGTGGAGCTTGCCCGTGGAGCGCGCGCTGAACGCGAGCTTCGTGGAGCCCCTCGAGAGGCTCTCGCAGCAGCGCGCGGAGGGCGAGGGCGACCTCGATAAGCTCTTCATCGTCACCTGGAACGTCCAGATGCTGCCCGGCGTCCTTCCCGGCTGCGCTGGCTCGGTCAGGCACCTCGTCGCCAGAGCGGAGCAGATAGCGGAGCGCTTACTCGAGCTCGAGCCTTGGCCCGATGTCGTCGTGCTCCAGGAGGTCTGGCACCCGTACGCGCGCTCCGAGCTTCGATGCAGACTCCTTGGCAGGTACCAGCACGTCCACGCGCCGGGCGGCAGACGTTGCAAAACCGGACTCCTCGTGCTCTCCCGCTACCACAACCTGCACCTCGAGCACCGCTTTCACAAGTTCCAGGCTTCGCAAGGCGTGGAGTCGTGGGCGTTCGAGAAGGGCGTCTCCGCCACCGCCATCCGGCTCCGCAAACCCACGGACGTCCAGGGCAAGGTCGAGGGCATCGGCTTTCGCGTCCGGCCCAGGACGAGGTGCTTCGTCCTGTTCAACGTTCACACTCAGTCGGACTTTTGGCGGGGGGGCGCGAGGACGCGAGCGCTTCAGATGGAGGAAGTTCGCGATTTCATCCGCGAGTCCATCGAGGACTTCGGGCACCTGGACGTGAGGCGCGCGATCCTGTGCGGGGATTTGAACGTCGAGGCCGGGACGTGCGAGTGCGACGCGGCGATGAGGGCGCTCGGGAATCCCCGGGATTTGCTCTGCTGGAACGAACGCGAGGAACGCGTGTGGGCGCCGACGTTTCCGATTGGCCGATGGCGATACGACCCGTGCGACGACTCGAGGTGTCGGTACGCGCCCCTCGAGCCCACCAAACGCCTCGACTACGTCCTCGACCTGACCCACACGGAGGCGTTCGTTCGCGGCAGGGAGGTGACGATGGAAGAGAACAGGTTCGATCCCCCGACGGCGAACGCGTTCAGTCACGCGAGGACGCTGACGACGGGGTTGACGCAGCGCGGGACGGACGGGACGCCGCTCAGCGACCACGCCCCGGTGCTCGCCATGATCGCGTTCTCGTGAAAAGAGAGGAGGAAGAGGAGGAGGAGGTGGTGGTTTAGGGTAGTGGTGGTGGTTTAGGGTAGTGGTGGTGGTTTAGGGTGGTTTAGGGTGGTGGGGCTGTGGTCTAGCGTTTTCGTGTTCACGCGTCCTATCGTTCTAAGACGTCCCCGCGAGCGAGTTACTCTCGACGTCCACGGCTACGCCGTCGACGTCGACCGCCGCCGCCGCCAGCTGTGCCGCCGACGATCGCCCGTCGCCGTGGACCGCCGCACCGTCCGCGGACGTCATCCCCGCGAGGTACCGCCTGTCCAGAAGCGCGCCGTTCGACGTGTGTATCACCGGCGGGCGGCTCGTTCCCGCCCCGGACTCCGACTCGCGCCTCGCTCGCTCGCGAAGTCGCCTGGCGTTTTCCCTCTCCTCCTCGAGGATGGCGCCGAACATGAGCCGCTCCTCGACGAGCTTACCCTCCGCCTCCTTGACGCACGCGCGGAGACGGGAGATCTCCGCCTCCGCCGCGGTCATGCCCCGCGCGCCGCGCGAGCCTCCTCCGATGGACCCCCGCGCGCCCGGTCCGTGCCCGCCCCCCGCGGAGGATGCGCGTCCGTCGCCCCCGGCGAACGAGAAGGGCGCCGGGACTCCGGGGTGCACGCCGGGCATCGACGAGTACGACGCGGAGGAGGCGCCGCCGAGGCTCCTGAACGATGAAGAGGCACCGCCTCCGCCGCCCGGGCCTGACGACGCGCCGCCGCGGCCGCTCGGGCCGTCCACGGACGCGCGACGCGACCCTCGGTGGCTCGAGGGAGACCCCGGATCGGCGCCCCGAACGCCATCCGCGGATTGCCGAGCGGCCGCGCCGGAGGACTCCGCGCGTTTGCCCCCGGGCCCGACCGCGCCGCCGCCGCCCTCGGCGTCAGTCTCCGGCTTTGTGCATCTGCCGCCCATCTCCTCTCTCCGAGCCCTGCGCTCCCTGCTATGCGGGGCGAGGGGAGGGATTCAACAATGAACCTTAGGCACTTGGGCGAAAACGTGACTCTGGTTCTACTTTTTTCTTACAGAGGACTCGACTCGTCTGTCTGGTTTGTTGTCGCGGGCTCGAGGCTGATGGACCTAGAAGTCGGCCGCTTCGAAGATGGGCGTCGTTGCATCTGCACCAACTTTGATGTTTCCTCAAACCTGGAGTATCATCAAAGTCAGGTGTAACCATCTTCGAAGTGGCCGACAAGCAGTACGTACAGCATCGTATCAGCCTCGGACCCACGCCCACTCTCGTTCGTCGTCTCGTCTCGTCTCGTCTCGTCTCGTCTCGTCGTCACTCTTCGCCCTCATCGGCTCACGCGGCGACCCTCTTCACTTTCACGCTCGCAGCCGCCAGGTGGTAGGCCTCCCCGCTGTGGTGGAGCTTGAGCGGGTCCTTGTTTGGCGTGTCGGTGATCTGATCGGCATAGTCAACCTGGATCTGCGGGATTCCCTTCTTGTGGTAGGTGAAAGCCTTCCCGTGGACGTACGCGTAGTTGCGTCCGGTGCGCGAGTACCTGCGCTCGATGAGAGTCTTGATCTTCGCAGCCTCGGAGCTGCGGGCGTTATCGATCCAGAGGTTGAACGGATGCGCCTTCGTGCCGGCGTAAATCACGGTGCCGACCTTCGTCTGGCCGGCAGCGATGTACTCGACGTCCCTCATGATCCCGAGCTCGACGTAGGGGTTCTTGGGCTGGAGATCCACGAACACGGTGATAATCTTGCGGTCGTTCGCGGCGGCGATGAGCTCGTCCTTGTGAACCCTCGGGACGAACACGTGCCGGGCGACTCCCTCCGCCTCCCACCTGCGGAAATCTTGGACGATTTCCTCTCGCATCCACCACCAGGGGAGCAGGCGGGAGTAGTCGCGGGTGTAGTCGCCGGGGTAGAAGAAGCCATCGACGGCGTGTGCGAGTCCCCAGACGCCGCGGTCCTCGGCCATGGCCGTTCTTTCCGCCTCGAGAAAGTCGGCGTGGTACAGGCGCGACCTGCCGTACTTGACGTGATACGGGGAGAACCCGGCCCGAACGATGGCCAACGACAGGTTCTCGCCCAACGTCCTGCCTCCCACGTGCAGGTACGCCAGCACGCGCCCGTAGTTGTCCTGGTTGTGTCGCCTGCAGCCGACGATGGTGTCCTCGACGGCGTCGAACTCGACGTCGACCGATACTCGGGCGCTCTCCGGGGCGGGTCTCCCGTCGTGCAAAAACCCGAGGTGGTCCTTGAGAAACTCGGCAGCCCCCTTGCCGCCGTAGGTGATGGGCTTGTAAAACTTGGACATGCCTTTCGGGGGTTGGCACTCCTCCGTGTCGACGTAGGCGAGTCGCACGGTGGCCTCCTCCCATTCCTGACGAGGGGAGGGTGGATTTTATTACTTTCGTGTTTTCCTCGGACCTGGTGGTGAAGCAACGACGGAGAAAAGGCGCACCTCGGTGGGTTCGTTGAAGTTGTGGGTGCCGGGCGAGCCGCTTTCGCGCGCCACCCAGCCGCCGCTAGGGCGCGGGCACCATCCAAGGGGATTGAGGAGCACCTTCGCATCGGGGAGGAGGATGTTCGCGTCAGTCCGATACGCTCGGGTGCCGGGGAAAGTTCGGTTTTTGGCTTTTGTTGAAAAGGCGGTGCCGGAGCTCGCCTTTAGGGTCTTTCCATCGACGACGTTCTTGACGACGCAGTCGCGGATGATGGCGCCGCGGAACATCTTCTCGGGTCTGATATCGGTCATGCTCTTATCGGTCGCGAGACAGTGAACGTCCATGTCGTGTGCTTGGAAGTGACGGTTTTACCGTCGAAGAAGAAGTCCTGTCGTATCGCTGATTTTGGGAAACCAACAGCCGAGTTGAAAAACGCCGGCGTCGCGGCAAACCCAAGGCGCGCAACGTATGTGGCAAGCGTGGCACGAGGAGCAGGAGAGGAGGAGGAGCTGGGGAGAGGACACGCGCCGAATGTTCGACGAGCGATACCGCCGACGCTCGGACCCGAGCGCGCTCTGCGACGTGCCCCCGCCGCCGAGTCGGGCGGCTGCCGCGCCTCCCCCTTCCTCGTCGTATCCTCCGTCTCAACTCCAACAGGCGCCCCGTCCGCCCGTGTCGCCAGCTCGCGCGGCCATCGACTATCGGGACGCCCCATCGCCGTCGCCGTTTGCGATTCGACGCCCCGCGGACACGTCGCAGTGGCCGCCCGCGCTCCGGCTCATGGACGACCCGGTGTTCAAAGCAGCGGCTGAGGCACCGGACCCCTCGCCTCGGTCGTGGAACCCCCCGCCGCCGTCGCTCAAGAGCCAGCCTCGGAAGCGAAAGCTGACCTCCGACGCCGAGCACACGCTGTTCAGACCCGGGTACGTGCCGCTAGATCCGGAGGAGACGTCGCGTGGCGCGAGGAACATCCTGGCGGCGGTAAACGCGAGGGCGGCGGCGGCGGCGGCGAGGGCGGCGGCGGCGAAGGAAGCCTCGGGGAGGGACGAGGAGCTGATCGAAAACGAGGTGGAAGTCTCGTTCGACGGTCTCCCTTGACTCGTTCTCCGGTACCGCGCGTGGATGCGCGCGATGACGTAGTCTAACGTTCGGTTCCATAGCTACTAAGTAAGATTAAGTCTCAGCTAATGTTAGGTGACGCTCAGTGGAAGAGGAAGCTCCCGAGCACCAGCGCGAGCACCGGCACCGAGATGTTATCGTCCAGCACCCCCGTGACCGGAAGCGCCTCCGCCACCGTGCACGCCGCGGCCAACACCGCCAGCCGTCCCGCCGCGGCCCCGGCGTCCATCTCCATGTACCCCAGGTGGTGAAACAGCGCCACGAACCCGACGGACATTCCGAAACCCACGATGAAAAACGCGAGGGACCCGGCTGCGGATTTATCCTCGTTGAACGGGAGCTTATTCCCGGCTCCGAGCCTCCTGCCCACGATGTCCGCCATGCCGTCCCCGCCGCACATCAGCGCCAGCGCGGCGACGCCCTCCGGCGAACCCCTCCAGTACAGCGCGGTGGTGACGACCAGCACGAGCGTGTAAATCAGCGGGCCCTTCAGCAGCTCGCTCTTGTCGCCCTCGCGGCTCACCGCTCGCACCGCGTTTTCATTCTTGATCAAGCCGCTGCCGATGCCGAACAGCCGCACCGCCTGCAGCGCGGGGACGCACGCGGCGAAGTAGCACGCGGCCGGGGACGAGCTGAAGAGCGGCCACGTGAGCGCGAAGAAGGGTCCGGACGTGGTGTGGATGACCTTTCGCGAGAGTTTGCGCTCGAGAATTTTTTTCGACGCCAGCACGTCGAAGAGCTTGACCCAGAGGTAGGCTCCCACGGCGGCTCCCAGCGCTGCGCCGGCGTCCCTCGCCGGGCCGTCGCCGAGGATCGCGTCTAAGGCCTCGACGGCGGGCACGGCGCGGGGTGGTGAACCTCCTCGTGTCTTCGGCGATGCGGTGGGCGCCCAGCCTCTGGAGGGCATCGAGGCGATCCCAGGGGCTCGTCGCGACACCTCCCCGAGGGCGACTGCACCCACGCATACCGCGTAGGCGCACGCCACGACCCTTCCGGTGTCGATGCGGCCAGCATCGTGGGATGTCAGCTTACGGCGACGCGCGCGGTTAGGTGCGACGCCGAGGCGCACCGCGGTCACGGCTCCTGCCATCCCTGCGTCGGATTACTGTGATGAGTGGATAAGTGTTGGCGTGGAGATCTTCGTCTTTTGGAGTCGTCGTCGAAATTTCACAACGCCGAGCGCGAACGATGGGCGCCTCCCCTTCCTCGTTCCTGCGCCAGGTCGACGCGCACCCCGGCGATACCCTCGATGACAAGACGGTGAAGTCCTTCTTGGGACCCGATCCGGAAAGCAACGGCTGGTGCAGGCAGAACTGGGCGCTATGGGAGAGCCTAAAGAAGGATCAGCGCGGGGGATTCCCAAAGTCGAAACTCATGCTGGCGTTCGGCTGGGCGCTCGATGAGGAGCTCGACGGCACCATGGGCACCAGGGAGGAGGCGAGGGCCATCAACGACGCGGCCGAAGCTGCCGCGGTGGGAACCCCGCACTTCTACGAGATGAATCCGGAGGAAGCGCGAGAGAACAGGCGCAAGGCGTACGTGCACAGCGACAAGCGCGAAACGTTCTCCATCCCAGGGCGCGGCGAGCACGACGTCTGGCACCCGATCCGCTTCGCCAAGTGGACCCCGTCCGAGGAAAAGTGGCCGGATGGACCGCGGGGTATCTACCTGCTCTTCCACGGCGGCGGGTGGGTCTTCGGCGACGCGTGCGGACAGAACGACGTGCGGCTCGAGGAGATGAGCGAGGAGCTCGGGCTCGTCGTCCTCGTTCCCGATTACTCCAAGGCTCCCGAACACCCTTACCCCGCGGCGGTGAACGAGTGCGAACTCGCCGCGATCTGGGTCGAGGAGAACGCGGAGAAGGAGTTCGGGGAGAGGGCGGCTAAGATGATGATCATCGGCGGCGAGAGCGCGGGGGGTAACCTGTGCGCCGCGGTGCTCCTGCGGAGGCGAGACGCGTGGCGGGGACCGAGGCCGGAGTGGTACAAGAAAGGGTGGGTCACGCCCCGCGGCGTGGAGGGCTGGCCGGTCACCGAGATCGGCGAGAGACTCGGCGGTGGGTACGAGCACAAGATGCCCTGGAAGCTGGCCAATCTGGTGTACGGGATATACGACGTAGCCGGGACGCCGTCGGTTGCCGCCTTTGGGGAGAGGCGGCTCGTCGAAACCGCGAGGGACGTGCAGTGGTTCGGGGACTGCTACTGCCCCGATAAGGAGATGCGCAAGCTGCCGGACGTGTCACCGCTTCGCGGGGACTTCCGGGGCATGCCGCCCGCCATGTTCACCATAGGCATGGAGGATGCGCTCGCGGATGACACGTTCCTCATGCACAAGAAGTGGGTCGAGTTTGGCAACGGGGTGAGCTTGGACGTGTGGCCCGAGGGGCCGCACGGCGTCGGGCACTTCGGCGTGCACGCCACGAGCAAGCTCGGGATGGCGTGCCGGAAGAAGCTCCACCATAAGATCGATCTGTTCATCAAGCACGAGCCGGAGATTCCCGGCAGGTGGAAGGACACAAGCCGCGGCGGTGTCATCAGATACTTTTCAGCTTACTAATCATCGTAGCGTCTACGTTTGTTCTATCCGTGGTGAACCGTTCCGTTCAAAAAATCGTTCCCGTCCCTCTCACGCATCGTCGTCGTCGTCGTCGTCCCCTTTGTCGCCCTCCTCCTCGGCGGGCTCCGAGACCATGTCCCCTGGCTCGACGTCTTCGGGCGGCACGGGCGTCGACGCAAGCGCCGGCAGCCTGCACACGAAGGAAACCATCGGGCAGCCCGGCACGGTCGAATCCTTGGGATCCAGACCGCCGTCGCAGCCGCCGGGGCCTCGGTGAACCTCGCCGAGCGCGCGAGCGAGCGGCTCCTCCTCGCAGCCCTCGATCTCGTCTCCCGCGCTCGCGCGCCAGTGCTCGGGCACTTCGCGCTTCTCGCCAGTCACCGTCGTTTGTTTCCCCTCGCTTTTCAGCACGTCCACCGTGTCGCACTGCGTCACGGGGTTGCATTTGAAAAGGTCCTTCAGTTCTTCCTTGGAGAAGGACATCTTGGACCCGTCACCCTTGGACGACCGGCCCGCATCCGCCGCGGAGGTGGCCACGTACCCCATGCAGCTCGCGACGTCCCCCTTGAGCATCTGCCGCTGGAATATCTTCTCCTCGACAGTCCCGGTGGACACGAGTCGGTAAATCGTCACCGGCCGCTTCTGACCGTCCCTCCACACCCTCGCGAGCGCCTGCAGGTCGTTCGCGGGGTTCCAGTCGCTGTCGAAGAGCACGAGCCGGTTCGCGCCCACCAGATTAAGACCCACACCGCCGGCTTTGGTGCTCAGGAGGAAAACATCCCCTCCTCGGCCGGCGTTGAAGCTGTTGACCAGCGGGACGCGCTGGTTGGGCGGGACGGACCCGTCGAGCCGCGAAACCTTCCCGCCCATCATGAGGCACGCCTCGGCGATGATATCCAGCGTGGACGTGTACCCGGACACGATCACGGTCTTATCGATTCCCTGCCGCATACCTTGGAGCATCCGGATGAGCACCGCCAGCTTGCCGGACATCGCCTCATTGTGAGCCGGGACTCTGGGGTCCGAGGGGTCCGGGTACCCTTCCGGAACCTTACTCAGGAGGTCCGACAGGCTTCCTCCGGGTTCCTCGCCTTCCTCGCCCTCGCCCCGCGCGCGCATCAGCAGCGAGGCGCTGTTGCACAGCCTCTGCAGCTGCTGAAGCGCGCGAAGCGGCTGCGACCCGTCTCGCGCTCCCCTTCGGAGCACGGCGCGGTAGAGCGCCGCCTGCACGGGGCTCGGTCGCACGAACACGACGTACTCGGTCTTCGGGGGCAGATACTTCGCGTTGACGTCCTGCGCGGACGCTCGGTGCACGAACTCGCGGGTCATCCGTCCGAGCTCCGCGCTCCTCGCCGCGCCGATCCGCTTCTCCTCGGCGGTGGCGTGCTTGTCCCTGGACGCCTCCACGGGGGTACTGAAAACCTTCTTGAACACGGAGGCGTCGCCGAGCAAACCCGGGCACGCGAAGTCCATGACCGCGAAGAACTCCCCGAGGTCGTTCTGAATCGGCGTGCCGGTGAGTAAGACCCTTCGGTCGCATCGAAGCGCGCGGAGGGCGGCGATGGTCTGCGTGTCACCCTTTGAATTTTTCAACCGGTGCGCCTCGTCGCAGACCAGCAGGTCGATGCCGCCGGTGGCCTTCTGCACGGTCTTCGCGTGCGATCGCAGGGTCTCGTAGCTGGTCACCAGGACGCAGTGCCTCCGCTGGTTGGGCAGAGCCCAGTCTTCGAATTTCTGCTTGCCGTCGGCACCTTCCCCGCCCTCCACCAACAGCGGTTCGAGCCTCGCGGCGTTGAGCCACTTCTTGATCTCTCCGCCCCAGTTTCCCACGAGCGACGCGGGACACGCGATGACAGCCTTCCTCACCACCGGCTTCCCCGCGATCGGGCCCTGCTTCAAGAGCGTCCACAGCAGCGCGATCACCTGCAGCGTCTTGCCCATGCCCATCTCGTGCGCGAGGAGACATCCCTTGTGGGTCGAACCCGAAGCGCCCCCGCGGCGCAAACCGACCACGCACTCGTACATGAACCTGACCCCGTCCCTCTGGTGCGGCCTGAGGTGCTGGCCGATGAACGGGTCCACCACGACGGCGACGTTGGACCTGCCCTCGGGCAAGTCGACGCCTGTGGAGGACAGCACGATCGACCCCTCCTTGCTCGCATCGTGCAGGGGCTGTTTCTCGAGCGGCAGTTTCTCGAGAGCGCGTATGGAGCCGACAGCGGGTCGAAACGGAGCGGCGTTCCTGACGGCGGGTGGCGCGCGGAGGTCGGAGGGTGGCGGGGCCGTGGATCCCCCCGCGAGCGCGGCTCCAGACAGGAACGATTCCTCCGATACCGAATCCTGGATCTCAACCTCCCAGTTACCGATCTCCATGGTCGTCCCTTCGACGCACGTGCCCGCCTTGCCCTTGGCGACGATCTTGCCGGTCATATCCAAGAGCGTGGTCGTCGGGTGTTGGTTAATCGCTATGCCGTCCACCCAGGACTTGCTGCTCCGGTTCTTCGCACTCTTGCGCTTGGCGTAGAGACACGAAAAGTAGAGCTTGTCGGGCGTGGGCACCATCGGCTTCGCGGTCGCAATCGGGTTCGGGCGCTTGATGGCGGCCAACCCAACTTGAGGCCTCGGCTTGCCTATGAACGGTGCCATATGTCCGGCCATCAATGACTTCGCAGGCGCCCCCTCGGTCTCGGATATGCGCGCGACGAACGTGGGAACCACGCGGTCGACGGGAGCGTTCATCATGGGCGAACGGAAGGGCTTCTTGAAGGCAGCGCCCGGATTCGCACCACCCGGCCTCTTGAAAGGAGCCCTCACCCCGAGCGCGGGTCTAGCGATGGGGTTGGTGGACTTGGGCGACAACGGCGCCCCGCGCGCGGGCTCCTCATCCTCCGCCATGAGCGCCCTTCAAGTCTGGCCAGGGGTGCCAACAATCGCGAGCGTAACCCGACGTTCAAAAATTTCGGACATTTTCTGTGAGCTAAAAACTTTGCTAGGTTGGTTGGTGTCCCGCGAGGCGGCGCGATGCCTCGCGGTCGCGCTGTGGAACTGTCTAATCTAAGTGCGCCCGTGCAGCCAATCATCTTCGTCGTCGTCGTCCACGTCGTCATCTTCCTCGTCCTCCGAGTCGTCCGAGAACACCTCGTCATCCTCAGAGTCCCCGAGGCTCAACAGCACGCTCTCGCTGTCGTCGTCCTCCTCCTCGTCCTCCTCCTCCTCGTCCTCCTCCTCATCGGAGTCGTCATCCTCTTCATCATCGCTCTCGCCCTCGTCGTCGTCCTCGTCGTCCTCGTCGTCCGAGGGGTTCTCGGCCAGGATGACATCCACCTCCGCCTCGGTGGGAGACCAAGCCACCTCGTCGTCCAGCTCGTCCTCGTCCTCCGTCTCCTCCTCGTCGTCATCCTCCTCGTCATCCCCGCCGCCGTCGACGTCTTCGCCGCGTTCGCGCATGCCCCGCAGCAGCGTCCTGAGCCCCGCCAGCGCGGTCCTCGCTTGCGCCTGGTCGTCCGCGTCCAGGTCCTCCATCTCCATCTCGTCGTCTTCCATCGCCAGCTCCATAGCCTCGATGTCGCTCTCGTCGCCGACGGCTTCGTCGCCGTCGTCGCCCTCCTCGGCGTCGGAGTCGTCATCCCCGGGTCGCAGACGGCCAACCTCGTGCACGCGAACCACGCTGTCCAACGTTTCCACCGGGTCGTACTCGACCGTGGCGCACAGCGAATCGGTGCCGGGGTCCCAGCAGCAGTCCACGAGCGATCGCTCCAGGTCGACGGTGGTGATCTCGGCGTAATCGAGAGCGTCGATGGTCCGAAACGCGGCTCGAAGCGGGTGCTTGGACCTTCGAAGCACGGTGCTCACCTGCTCATCCTTTGGGAGCCTGAAGGACGCGAGCGCGACGTCGCCGCCGCGCGTCCACGAGAGTCGCGTGCCGTCGAGCGCGGGCACGCTCCGCAGTAGCCTCTCCGAGCGCAAATCCCAAACCTCGCTGTTGAGGATGACGGAGTTGCCCGTGGGGTGGAAACACGCGCCGCCGCCGTCGCTGAACCTGTCGAACTTTTGCACCGGGTGCGGCAGTCGCACGTCCCACAACATGTTCCCCCACAGCACCATGCCGCCATCCCCGGGGCTGAAGCACACGTCGGCGAACCTGGCGGCCCTGTTGAGCCTAGGCGCGGCGTTGGCGGAGATGTGCGCGGGCGTGAACGTGAAGACGACATCGCCCGAGGAGCAGTCGACCAACCTGGCAGTTCCCACGAGGTCCTCGCCCACGACCATGATTTTGGTAGCCGACGGATCGAACGCCCCGCCGCATGAACCCTCAAAGGCGTGGAGGCTGCCGTGCTCCATGTTATTGACGTCCCACAGCTGCACCTCGGTGGACGAACACGTCAGCGCGAGGGATTTAGCGCAGCTCGGGGGCGAGGTTCTCAAGGTTCGGATCGGACCGGAGTGCCCGCCGTCGATAACCTCGAGCATGTCGCCGTTAGCGCAGTCAAACAGACGAAGCTCGCCCTCGTGCGAACCCGTGAGGATGCGGTCGCCGCCCGACCCTACAAACGCCGCGGCGGTGAGCACCGTGCCCTCGTCGCGCATCGTCCGGAGCGGCCTGAACCGACTGAAGACGAAGTGCCTGTCCCGGGTGCGGCCGCCGACGCCGCCCCTCGGGTTCAGCCACTCGCGCCGGGCCAGGCGATGGCCGAGGTTCTTCGGCGCGTCCAGCAGGTGCCTCGGTTCGACGCACGCGTGAGGCTCGAGCAACGAAAACGGAGCGCACGCGGCGATGGGCGCCGCGCACTGCCGGTGCTGCGCGCGAAGGTAGGTGGTCATTATGCTGTCCAGCTTGCTCTTCACGCCGCAGCCGTGACGGTCATGGCCGTGATGGTGGTGGTGGCCGTGATGGTGGTGGTGTCCCGGGCCTTGGAAGTGCATGCGCGTCGCGCCGCCGCCAAACACGCCCCCGGGCTCGGCACCCGCGAGAAGACCGACCGATGACGGGGTCGACGCGCGGATCGGCTTGGGCGCGATGAGCTTCGGCGCCGGCGGAGCCGCGGGCTTGACATCCGACGCCGGTCTCGTCTCCCCGTCCGGGCTCAGCGCCGCCGCCTTTCGCTTGCCCTTCGGCGTCTTAGCCGCCGACTTGGGCGTCGTCGTCGTCTTTCGTTTGCCGCCGACGGACGCCGGGGTCGGCGTCGCGAACCTACTCGGCGCATCACCGCCGACGATATCCGCGCCGTCGAGCCCGAGCGTGAACGCGCCGATTGACGCGCGACCCGACCCGCCGCCAAACAAACCCGCCGCGCTCGACCCCGGCCGCCTCTGCGCCGACATCCTCCTCGTCAGCCGAGGCTTCTCCCCACCGGGGGTCTCGGCGGCCGCGGCGAGGATCCCCGCGGGGCTATCCGCGGGGGCGAGCTCGCCGGGCCTGGCGCCGCCGCCGGCCGGGGACGCGAGGTTCGCTCCGAGTCCGCCCGGGAGGTTTGCTCCGAGTCTGCCCAGGCGCGCCTCCGCCGCGAGCGCCGCCGCGGCGTCGTGCATGCCCGCGTTGGTGAGGTGCTCGTGTATGAGTTGCAGCAGTTCCCCGTGGGGATACTGCACCCGAGTCGCGGCGGCGATGGCGTGCCGTTCGAGGCGTCGCAGCGGAGCGGTGGCGGCGTCGCTCGCCGCCGCCGCGGTGCTCCCCTTGGCGGCGCCACCCGCGGTGAGCGCGATGAGCTCGACGGCGGCGGCGTGGAACTCCGCGCCCGCTTCGACCGCGGTGGAGGCGGCGGACTCGAGGGGTTTCACGTCGCGAACGCCCGGCCGGGCTCGCTCCAAGGGGGTCTTGGCCGGGTCGGCCGCATCCTTCGCCGCCGCCGCCGCCGCCGCCGAAGATGTCCTGTGCGTGTCGCGCATAATCTCCGTGAGCCGCCTGGCCACCTGCAGGGTCTGCAGGGTCTGCGCGATCGCCGGGTCCCTGGCCAAGGAGAGGAGCACTCGGCAGCAGAGCGCCCGCGCGGCGTCGGCGTTGGGGGCTGGGAGATGCTTCGCGCCCCTCAGGAGCATCGAAAGGATCGCTCGGATCCCCCCGGATTCCCTCAGGGCGGCCCGCGCCTGTCGAAGGCGCGACTCCACCCCCGCGGCGAACCTCTCGGCGTCGCTCCGTTCCGGTCGTCGTTTCTTGGCGCTCGCTTCTTGGGTGGACGAGTGCGGCTGAACCGACCGGTCGAACGCGGTCGCCGCCGCGGCCACCGCGCCCATGTTCGGCGGCGGCGCCACCAGATTGCACACGACGTGAAGCGAGTCTATGACAGCCTCCGAGTCCTGCGCCCCCGCGGCGCGAGCGGCGATGTCCATCAGCACCTGCATGGCGGGGACGTGAGACGGGTCGCTCAACACCGCCGACGCCGTCGCCGCCCTCGCTCCGGGGTGAAGCGTCGCCGCCCTCAGCACGGACAGGCTCGCCGGCACGCAATCGTGAAAGTGCCGGTCGCCCGGCGCGACGTTGAGCAGCGCGAGCATCACGAGGTGCCCGTCCTGCGCGACGAACGCGTCCATGACCAGCCACGGCGATTTGAGAAGCGAAGCGGCTACCCGCGGGTCGTGCGTCGCGAGTCGAAGGTTGCGATCCGTCGCAGCCTGACCCAGGTCCACCGCCCTGTGCCCCGGCCCCGGCGTCCTGTGATCACCCGCGGACGCCCTCCTGCCGCCACTCGCGCCAGAGCCGAAACCGGCGGACACGCAGAGGTTTATCCGTCGGTGCAGATGTGCCCGGACGTACTGTCGCAGCGCATGACACGCGTGCGACGCGGTCTGCTTCGCCGTGGCGGTGGCGCCCGCCGCGAGCTGAGCCGCGTGCCTCAGCAGGTTGAGCAGCGACCTAAGCCCGCCCTGCGCGTCAAACGCATCCAGCACGGCGGGGAACGGGAATGATAAGGAGAGGAACAGCGAGGCGTGGCGCCGGGCGTGATCGTGCCCCCCGTCGAGCGCCTCGAGCGCCGCCGCGACGCATCGAGCGGCCCAAACCCCCGCGGAGCTCGCCGGCGGCGCGAGGAGCCTCTCCATCGCTTGCGACACCTGCGACACGCCAAAAAGGCACCGGTTGAACCCGTTGTGCGTGAGCTGGCCCTTTGGCAGCGCGAGCAGCGCCTTCACGCCGCCTCTGTCCACGAACGTGACGCAAAACTTTCTGTGCGCGAGCAACGAGCACAGCGCGGCGAGCGATTCCGGCAGTTGAGGGTTACCGGGTAGACCCACGCGACGCGAGTACGTCTTACTCCCATCCGGCGCGGTCGACGTCGTCGCCAGCCTCTGCTGCGCCGCCTCCTGGGGCCACCCCCCGGGCCAGTCGGTGCCGTCGCACCCCGCGGGTGGACCGTGTATCAGCGCGAGCCCAACCTCCGTGGCACCCGCGGCGAGCGCCGCGCCGAAGCATTCGATGAACTCGCCCAGCGCGGCGACCCCGCGCAGCCTCGCCTCCGTCAGCCTCTCCGCGAGCCGCGCACCGTCCGTCGCACCCCGCGCGCACAGCTGCGCCACGAGCGCGGTGGCCTTGTCCTCGTCGCTGTCGAGCATCTCCCCCGCCGCCGTCGCCGCCGCGAGGTCGGCTTCGTTGGCTTTATCCGCGGCTGATCGATCGCCTCCGGATGCCGACCCGGAAATCGACGCGAGCTCCTCGGCGACGTCCGCGCCCTCCACAGCCTTCCCGTCGCACAGCTGCTCCCTCAGCGGCCTCATGAGGGCGCCCATCACCCCCCGACGTACCATCGCGGACGCCACGTCCTCAGCCTCCAGCGCCACCGCGAGGCACGCCGTGGCGTACGTCTTGACCCTGAGCGCCTCCGCCTCGGCGCGAACGGCGGCGGCGACGGCGAGGGGGTGCGTCGGTGTGCCCTCCGCGTTTTTAGCGGCGGAGTGGGCGGCGTCCGCGGCGGCTCGCGCGTCGTGAGCGGCGGCGAGGACGGTTCCCACGGCGGCTTCCTCGTCCCCCTCGGCGTCCGGGCCGAGCGCCCAGAGCCGAAGCTTGTCGACGACGGCATCCTCCGTGAGCGGGTACTGGAAGCCCGTGACCGAGAGTATGGCTCGCATCAGTCGCAGGCAGGCTGCGTGCAGCGCGGGGCCTTTCGAGCGGTCTAGCAGGTGGTTGTGCCCGAGCTTTTCGAGCAGGTCGTCCTCGTCCTGCACCAGCGAGAGGATGCGGCCGATGGGGTAGCCTTGGCGATGCGAGCTCGAGTTGTCGCCGCAGAGGTCCTCGTACCTCTGTTCCTCATCCTCCAGTATCTGCGCCAGGGCGTGCACCCTGGGCGTCGTGGGCGCCTCTCTTGATAACAGGCTGACGAGCTCCCTTGCGGCCTTGATGCTGGTCTGACCGGAGGCGGTGGCGTTGGCGGTGACCGCCTGGCGGAGTTGCCGCCCCAGCTGCGCGGCGGCCTCAGCTTCTGCCATCGAATCCGGGCGCCAAACCCTCGGAGCCCGACCCTTGTGGGCGCAACTCCTGTATCCAAGAGCCGAAGCCTGGAACTCCGGAGAGCGCGCCGGGCCTCGACCTTCGCGTCCTTCGCCGGACGCCGTGCTCTGTGGCAAGACGCGCGGGGGACGCCAACGCCGTTATTTTCTTGTTCGAAAAGTGCCGAAGCGAAGTTTTTTTCCGCGTCGGTCGGGCCATTTGTAACTGTTTGTATGTGTACAACTTACCCATTTGCAGTTAACGGTCACAGCGCCCACCAGGAAATTAGTCACGCTTCCGAAATACGAAAAAGCCGCCCACAGTGTCGTTCCGGGACTTGAGAGATAAGGAAAAGCAACCGTGACGTCATTGACGCTCTGCGGTCTGCCCCGGCAACACGCAGGCTCCGACCTCGTCACGCGCGTCATTCAGACTGTGATGAGCTGCATTGGTGCGCGCGCCCCCACGGTGGTCCTCTCAAAGGGTGTGGCTCGCGCGTCCTCCGGTCGCCCAATGCTCGCGGCGGCGATTCGTCGGGTCTCGGCCCCCGGGCGTGCCCTCATGCAGCGCCCCGCCGCTGTGCCCTCCGTCGCGCTTCCCTTCGCCGCTCGCCGCGGTTATCCCACCAACGTCTTCAACCACGCTAACCGCGTGGCCGCCAAGGCTGCGGTGAGCGAGGCCGAGGTCGCGGTCGAGGAACAGCCCGTCAAGCTGCTTACCAGCGACGAGTCCGAGGAGCTCCTCAAGATTCGCCACACCACCGCGCACATCTGCGCCATGGCTGTGCAGAAGCTGTTCCCCACCGCGCAGGTCACCATCGGACCCTGGATCGACCGTGGATTCTACTACGATTTCGACTACCCCGCGGGCTTCTCAGGTACGCAGTCACCCACCCCGCGCGGCCTCTCCCGACCGCGTCGTGACCAAAACCCTCTCGCCGAACCGTCGCGTTTGGCAAATTCTCTGACCTCGACGCCGCCGCCGCCGTTCACATCCCCCTCCCTGCGATAACAGACAAAGACCTCAAGAACATCAAGAAGCAGATGATCAAGATCATCAACAAGGACTTCCCCCTGCGCCGCGAGGAGGTCAGCCGCGAGGAGGCGCGCAAGAGGATCGAGGCCCTCAACGAGCCGTACAAGCTCGAGATCCTCGACGCCATCAAGACGGAGCCCATCACCATCTACCATATCGGCGACGAGTGGTGGGATCTCTGCGCGGGTCCTCACGTGGAGTCCACCAAGGCAATTCACCCCAAGGCGATCGACCTCGAGTCCGTGGCGGGCGCGTACTGGAGGGGCGACGAGAAGCGCCCGATGCTCCAGCGCATCTACGGCACGGCTTGGAGCACGCCCGAGGAGCTCAAGGCGTACAACGACTTCAAGGCCGAGGCGGCCAGGCGCGACCACAGGAAAGTGGGCAAGGATCTCAACCTGTTCTCCATCCAGCAGGAGGACGTGGGCGGAGGGCTGGTGTTCTGGCACCCCAAGGGGGCGCTCATGAGGGACATGATCGAGCGGTTCTGGAAGGATATACACCTCGAGCGCGGCTACGACCTGCTCTACACCCCGCACGTGGGCAAGCTCGACCTTTGGAAGACATCCGGCCACGCGGATTTCTACTCCGAGAACATGTACAGGCCCATCGACGTGGAGGACGAGACCTACCAGCTCAAACCCATGAACTGCCCCTTCCACGTCGCCGTCTACAAGGATGGCTACTTCTCCTACCGCGACCTCCCGATCCGGTGGGCCGAGATGGGCACAGTGTACAGATACGAACGGAGCGGCACCATGCACGGCCTGTTCCGCGTCCGCGGGTTCACCCAGGACGATGCGCACATCTTCTGCCTCCCCGATCAGATCGCCGACGAGATCAAAGGGGTGCTCGATTTGACGGAGGACATCCTGAGCACCTTCGGCTTCAAGGAGTTCGAGGTGAACCTCTCCACGCAGCCGGAGAAGTCGGTGGGCGGGCCGGAGATCTGGGACAAGGCGGAGGGCGCGCTGAAAGACGCGCTGGCGCAGAAGGGTTGGGATTACGAGGTTGACGAGGGCGGCGGCGCGTTTTACGGGCCGAAGATTGACATCAAGATCCTCGACGCCATCGGCCGGAAGTGGCAGTGCTCCACCGTGCAGCTCGACTTTAACCTCCCCGAGCGGTTCGACCTCGCGTACATCGACAAGGAGAACGTGAAGCAGAGGCCGATCATGATCCATCGCGCCATCTTCGGCTCCCTCGAGCGATTCTTTGGCATCCTAACCGAGAATTACGCCGGGGCGTTTCCGCTCTGGATCGCGCCCACGCAGGTGAGGCTCCTCCCGGTGACGGACGCGGTGGACGATTACGTGCAGGAGACCGCGCGTAAGCTTCGCGCCGCGGGCATCAGGTGCGACGTGCAGAGCCAGGAGAGGCTCGCGAAGCTCGTGCGCAACGCGGAGAAGGCTAAGATTCCCGTTATGTGCGTCGTCGGCGAGCAGGAGGCCAAGGATGGCACTCTGGCGGTGAGGACCTACGCCGACGGCGACCAGGGCGTGCTGTCGGTGGACGACGTGGTGGCTCGAATCTCCGCCGCGAACCAGGGCAAGTGCGAGAAGTTCTGAGCGGTACCTAGCGATAATATTATGTCGTGGCATGTCTGATGATGCTTAACGAAGGTGGACACTAACTTACACAAAAAGGGGCAACTCGGGGTCAACTCGGGGTCTCGCTTTCGCAACTTTATCAACACGTTCGACCCAATACGGACGACGCAATCTCAGTCGGAGAAGTCGCTGGTCTCGTCTTCCGACCCGAGCACCAAGGTCCCTCCGCCCTTGCGAAGGTTCCTCTTCTCGATCACCGTCGTCGCCTTCTTCTGCGCCCGCGGGTTGGCGTCCGATCCCTCGTCGCCGCCCTCGTAGTTGAGCATGCCCTTCGCCGCGAGACACAGCCGAAGATGCTCGGTGGGAAAGTCGTCGGTGCCCCCGAGATCGTCGAACCCGACGACGTAGTCGAGCACCTTCTCCTTGGAGATGAGCGCGAGGGTCGGGAGCATCCAGATCTTGAGCCGTTCGGTGAGGAACGGCGACTTCTCGGCGTCGATCCTCGCGAACTTGGTCTCGAGGTGCTTCTTTGAGAGGAGGTCGAGGTGCATGTCCATCACCTTGCACGGCCAGTTGTTGCGGTAGAAGTGCACCACCATCTTATCCTCGCCCTTCATCTCCGCGAAGAACTCCTTCTCGTCCGCGAGGCTGCGCAGCTCGCCGTGGCCCTTCGCCAGCCACTCCTTGCGCTTGGTCTGCCCAGCCTTCATCGCCTCCAGGCGCTTCCGCCTGATGTCCTCCAGGTCGTCCTCCGTCATGTTGTTCATCTTGTGCAGCTCGTCATCCAGGGCATCCTCCATCTGTTGCGCCATGCCCAGCACCTGCTGCTCCACCATTTGCTGTCGTGGCGAGTCGCGAGGGACGAACGGGTCAGGGTCGGAAGGAGCGTAGATCCAAGCGACGGAAAAAGATCGGCACGGTCAACGAGGGAAAGAAGGTGAGACAAGATGGGGTGGCGAGGAGGTTCGGCGGGCGTGTGTCCTCGCGATGCGCACCTGCATCATCGCTTCCTGCATGATGCCCGCACGCGTATCGCCGTCGCGCCTCTCGAGTGCGATCGGTCGGTCACGTCACGACCACCTCAACTTGTGACTCCCGCCACCGTCCTCGTTTGAATAAGCTGAGGAACCTGGCTGGTCTGCTGGTGTCGAAGGCGACGAGGCATCGAGAAGGGATCTCGCTGCTGCTGTGTGCGCCAAGAGTCGTCCCTTGGTCCACCGCGTACGACCGCCGATCTGGGTCACTTTGATAGTCACGGCGCGGTTTCGGCCTCGAGGCAGCCGCACAGGAGACGACATACGCGAGCGGGTGGGTCCCGCATCCTCCGTCGTCCCCCGCGATCCCACCCCAGCGCGATCCGGGCCCCCAACTCGCGCTTCTCCAGAGACCGAACTTTTGTACGATCGCCTTGGCTTTTGGATCGACCATCGAACGCGCGATCGAACGCCGGCCCCGACTCATCACCCTCCCTGTCTCGTATCCGCAGCGGCGATGGATCCCACCGCGATGATGAACCCCATGGGCTTCGGACCCGGCATGGTCGGCGGGATGGGCCCCGGCTTCGGCGTGGGCCCCCGCGGCGGCTTCGGGGAGAAGGTGTTCCCCGTGGTTCGCCTGCGCGGCCTCCCCTTCAACGCCGGGGAGTTCGACATCCTCGAGTTCTTCCAGGGCCTCGATCCCGTGGACGTCTTGATCGTGCGCAGGGACGGGAGGGCCACCGGCGAGGCGTACGTGCTCTTCGCCAACCCCATGCAGATGGACTTCGCCCTGCAGAAGAACCGCGGACCCATGGGCCGAAGGTACATCGAGGTGTTCCGATCGAAGAAGCAGGATTACTACCACGCCGTCGCGCACGCGGTGAACGAGCCGACGCCCCACGGGACGGATTTCTACGGCGGCGATAACGGGCTGGCTTCCGGCGCGGGACACATCGCCCACGTCGCCGGCGTCGGCGTCGGTGGCCCCGCGCCGCCCGTCCCCCACGGCGCCCCCGCCGCGGTCAGGCCGCCGCAGGAGCACACCGGCGTGCTCAAGATGCGCGGGTTGCCGTTCAGCGCGACCAAGGACGATATCATCACCTTCTACGACGATCCGTCGCTGAGCGTCACCGCGCCGCTGACCCACGACTCCATCCACATCGTCACCTCGCTCGATGGCAGGCCGAGCGGCATGGCGTTCGTGGAGTTCGCGTCGGCCGAGGACGCCAAGGCGGCGATGTCGAGGGACAGGTGCACGATGGGTTCGCGCTACGTCGAACTCTTTCCCTCGTCGCGGGAGGAGGCGACCAGGGCGGCGACGAGCGGCAGGTGAGCATTTATGGATGGACGTTGGAAGAGTGGGTACGATGCGAGCACGAGCGTCCGCGATCGGGGGACGCTCCGTAGACAACACGGGAGGGATAGCGGGGTGGGACTTAGCAGGCGGGTCCAACTTGGAGCTGATTTCCGGGAACGATTAGCAAACGCGTCGGTTCAGACGCGGCCTTTGTAACGAGAGGCGTCGCGACGAGACGAAACACGAGTCTCTTCTCCGTGATGTGATCTTTAGCACTGCTACTCGTGGGGTACACGACGCCTCCCCCCTGGGTCGGCTCCCCGCGTCCACCGCGCTGATCATCGCTCTCTCATCGGACGCTCCGCGGCGCCGTTTGGCGTTTTAAAGCGGGGCGTCGTCACGCATAACTTGGAGCGAACCGCTCGGTGGTTCGAGGGGTCGACGCAGGTGGTTCGGTCGGGTCGGTCTTGAACGCGAATCCGATCGTCGTCTCGGCGGCTAGAACGCGCGTTTCTTGAGCTCCTCGCCCGCGAGCGCGCGCTTCACGTCGTCCTCCATGCCCTGCTCCAGGGGATCCGCGGGTGAGTACCGCCTGAGCACCCTGCCGTCGCGGCCGACGAGGAACTTGGTGTAGTTCCACGGAATCTCCCCGTCGAACGGGGGTTGCTTCAGGAAGGCGTACACGGGCGCGATCGGTGAGCTACTGGTGGTGTCGTCGATGAGCGGCGCGGTGAGCATGGCGTCGGGATCGTCCTTGAACTCCTCGTAGGACGCCGGGTCTATACCCTTGCATCGCACGGGTTTATCCTTCACGGCGATCTTGTCCATCACCGGAAACTCAAAGCCGAACTTGCGCCACGCGTACTCTCTCTCCTGCTCGCTCGTGCCGGGCGCCTGGCACCCGAACTGGTTCGCCGGGAACGCCACCAGCTCGAACCCCTGGTCGTGGTACTTCTTGTACAACGAGCGGAGGGACGGGTAGTTGGCGTTCTGCAGGGGTCATTCCGAAGCAACGTTCAGGACGACGGTGACGTCGCCCTTGAACGCGGACAAGTCGAAGGGTTTGCCGTACTGCGAGACTGTGTAGTCGTAGAAGGATTCCTTCAGTGGCTCGGCGGCGTGCGCGCGGGTGGCGGGGCTCACGGCGGCGAGAGCCGCGGCGGATAGCAGCGCCTCGCGTCGACCCGGGGCACTCACTCGCGTGGGCACCGGGGCGTCATCGTCGCAGGGGCACGCCGCGCGAGTGACCGTCGCGACGCGGCCCCGGCGCGATGCGCCGGTCGGCGGCTTGGTCCTCGCCACCCCGACCGAGGTCGCGGAGAGCGTGAACGCGGACGACATCGCTCCCGAGTGGTCGCTTGAGAGTCGTTGTGGCCCGGGGTACACGTGGCAGCTTTCGGATAAGCGGTGGCAGAAAATTTTGGAAGGAAATTCGGCGAAGCCACGGGCCAGAGTCTGCGCGCGTGAGGCCGCACCGGCTGAGATGTCCGCGCCCATCGGTGCCGTCGGCGTGCTGCCATCAGCACGTGCAGACGTCTCGTGCATGCGCGGCGCGCATCCGCTCCGGACGATTCGCGTGGGCGCGCGCTCACCGACGGGATTTTCGATTCGGCCGCGGAAGAGTTCGGCGACGCGGAGGGGCCGAGCACTCGCGGTCTCCCCCGTCGCTTACCACGGCGATAGGCAGCAGTACGGCGGTAAGGACAAGGACTTCGGCGCCGAGGACGCGCCGTGGAAGAAGAAGGTCAAGTGGCGCCTCGACGACGAGGAGGACGAGGAGAACCAACGGCGGGGGGTCACCTCTCTCGGCTGGACCCCACCCCCGCCGCCGACGGACACCGGGCAGCATCTAAACTTCGTCAAGCCCAAGCGCGCCGCGGATAAGCCGTACGAGCCCCCGCCCACGCCGCCCGCGTCCGCCTACGAACCCCCGCCCAAGCCCGAGGTGAACTCGTGGGAGGTGGCCTCGCAGATCGGCAGGCACGGCGTTCGCCCGTCCCGGCTCGACGAGACCGCCCTCCGCCTGCTGAAAAACGCGGGGGTGGACCTGCGACAGGCGGATTTCGACGAGATGGAGGCGCGCGCGGACGAGCACCACATGGAGGAGGCGGCGCGCGACGAGGCGCGCGTGAACTCCTCCAGAGACGCGTCGTCGTCATCGGGATGGGGGGACGACGGCGGGCACGGCCCGGCCGGCGGGAGCGGAGCGGGCGGCTATCGCGTCACGAACGAGTGGCCCGACGGCGGCGTCCAGGTTGCCGACTCGGACGAGGAGTACGCCGAGTGGTGCAAGTCGTTCTCGTTCAGGGTGGCGGTGAGGCTGCGGGCGCACGGCGTGCACCCCGGTCACCTCGACGACAGGGCACGGTGGGTCCTGGAGATGGCGGGGGTGGCTCCGGACTGGGTGGAGTATTACTACGCCACGCAGGAGGAGGACGCCGGGGGGGGGTGAGTTTATTTTTTATTTTCGTATGGGCAATTAGAATGACATCGTGTTTTGTTCATCACAGGGGTTGGGCCGACGCGTCGCGAGATGCCGAAGAATACGCGAGCGGTACGAGCGGTACGAGCGGTACGAGCGCCGGTGAATCGTGGGACGAGTGGGACCAGCGCGCGAGCGAGCGAGCGCACGCGTCCGCGTCCGACTTGGAGCGCGACAGGGCGGATGCGCACGGGTCGTGGGCGTCGGCGGAGGCTAACGAGCGGGTGGTGATGGCGGCGGTGGGCGGGGCGTACGGGTACGCGTCGACGCCCTCGCAGTTTGACGTCCGATCGCCGACGCGGGTCGACGGGATGACGGTGCTCGAGGAGTACCCGAGCGACTTTGGGCTGCTCCAGGTGATGCGCGTGGACGATGACCACAGGGATGTCACGTTCGCGGGAGCGACGCTGCTGATGCGAGCGTCCAATCAAAACGCCGTGCTCTCCGAGTACAGGCCCGGGAGCGAGCCGACGTCGGGGGGGATTTTTGACCTGTTCGCGATGACGCCGCCGCTTCTCGTCGACCAGCCCGGCGGGTATCCGATCGGCATACTGGGCCTGGGCGCGGGGACGTGCGCCAGGGAGTTGGCGCTGTTCTACCCCGAGGAAAACAGGCACATGGTGGGATGGGAGCTGGACCCCAGCATACTTCATCTGGGTCGCAAATGGTTCGGCATGGACGAGCTGGAGCAAAGCGGCCGGCTCACCGCTCGGTGCGGCGACGCTTTCGAGGAGCTCGGGCGAGCGAGAGAGGGCGGCGGGCTCTGCGCCGGGATCATCGTGGACGTCTTCGACGAGGACAGCAGGGTTTTACCCCAGCTCACAAAGTTTGAGACGTGGGAAGAGATTGCGCGTTCGCTCGCGCCGGGTGGACGGATCATAGCCAACCTGAGCACGGGGCGGGGGAAGAGCGCAAACATGCAGGCGGCGGTGGCCGCGGCGGAGGCGGCGATCGTGACGTGCGGCGGCGGGCACGGATCGTTGTGGCGCGGCGGCGCGCACGGGATCTGGAACGAGGTGGTGCTGACGGGACCGCATCCGACCATCCAGTGCTGGGCGGATGGTCACCTCCCGATGCAACTCTCCAAATACACAGACGCGTGGGTGCCAATCACCGCGCCGCCCGGTGCAAGGCAGGGTTGGATGTAGATTCTGTAGATCCTAAACTGACGTAGAAAATGCGCTAGCGGGTACCCCCCGGTCGGCCCTTGCTGAAATAACTTGACTTGCCGCCGCGGCTCGACTGCCGCAGGTCTTTCTTGCGCTTTGTTCTCTTCTTCAGGCCTGGCTTCTTTCTTTTGAGGTCTTTCTTGCGCTTCTTTCCCGCGGGTGTCTTGAAGGAACGAGGATCCCCTTCCTGCCTCTGTGCATCCTCGAACTCCTCATCCGAGTCCTCTGATGCATCCTCAGACTCTGATGAAGACGACTCCTCCTCCTGCGTATCGCGCTGCGGCGTCTTCGCCGCTTTCCTCTTCTTCGTTCCCCTCTCCCTTCCGTCGGGCCTGTCCTGCGCCTCCTCGAACGGTCTGTTCATGTACTGCGGGAAATCCGCCGACACGCCGGCGATCGCCCCTGGTTCCTCCGGCGGCTGCCGCCTCCGTGTCACCTTCGGGTCCATTCGGACAATCTTCCGAAGGAGAAACTCCTTCTTGCTCGCCACTGGCGCGGTCATGAGCGTAAACGCGTGCTCGAACGCGGACTTGATCTGCCTCACGCCGTATGAGTTTCTTCCCAGATCGTTCGTGGGGTCCTGGGGGTCCTCTATGGCCAACAGGAAGGGCCTGCCGGGATCCGACCAGGTCTTGTCCTTCTTCGCGAAAAAAGCGCCGCCGCCTCGACAAGACACCCCAACCTCCTCCATGTTGAGCCTACGCCCGTATAGCTCGAAAAAGTCTATGAGTAAGACACCCAGGCAACCCTCCGCCGCGGCCTCGCCGCCCCCGTCCCCGGCCCACGAGTACGCGGTTTCCTTCGAATCGTGCAGCTGCAGGTGCGCCATAACCATGCACAGCAAGGCGTAAGACCCCACCCCGCCCGTGTACACTTCGTTAAGAGCTCGCTGCTGCAGGAAAGCCTTGAGAACCGTCGTGAGCGGCCTGAGCGCTGGGAACCGGCGCATGTTCGCGCGGACGATCTCGGCGGACGCCGGTCCGTTCGCGACGTCGAAGGATACGTCAAACTGGAATCCGCTGGGCCGCTCCTCAAACTTTACGATGGGCACTCTCGCCTTTGCGATGAGCTGGATCTTCCTCGCCATTCCCTTCCGCGATAGCGACAGCGCCAGCGCCTTGAGGCAGGTCGCCGGGGACTTGCACCCGCTGCCCAGTATCACGGCGTCGATATCGGAGTTTGGCAGGTACATGCCGGTCGCGAACGACCCGTGCACCTCGAACCTCGCTCCCGGCCAGATCGAGAGCACCGCCCCCCGCACCCGCTCAACCGCCGCGGTTCTCGCGGACGATTCCTCCGCGGTGGGCTCGAGGTACCGGCAAAAGTCCACGATCTCGTGGTGCAGACGTATGAGCGGCGACCTGACCCGCGCGAGCCTCGCGGCGGTGCCGGGGGGGCACCACCGGGGGTCGGCGTTTGGGTCGTCGTCGACGTCGTCTGCCCACGCGTCAAAAACGTCCTCTTCCCCCTCCCCGTCGTCGTCGTCGTCGTCGCTCGCCTTGTGCGCGTTCACCAGCGGAAGCTCGTGAATCGCGTCCGCGGGGAGCTCCGGGTCGTCGCCGAAGTCTATGAAGTCGTCGCCGAGGCCGGCGTCGGTGACGGGCAGGATCTCCTGTCGCGTCGCGGCGCCGCCGATGCGCATCGGCGTCTCGTCGACCCCTCCTCTAGGGTTACCTCCGTCGATCGCCGGCGCGGAGCCTGTCGGGGCCGCGGGCTGGACGCCGCCGAGCCCGAGGCTGATGCAGAGTCCCGCGGTGGGGAGTCCGAGGCCGATACCACCGGCGAGGGGCCGGTAGGTGATGGCCTGCTCCCTCCGGGGCTCCTTCGGCATCTCTGCAAATCTAACTTTTCCTAGGGTGGGCGCCTTCCGCTCAGCTGTCGCCGGACGGCGGCGTGCGGGGCTTCTTCGGTTTCCTGCCCTTGTTCCTGTCCCTGAACCAGCGGACGATCAGGCTGCCGATTACAAAGGCCTGTAGGATCAGCTGCGCGGTGTTGGCTTGCTTCTGCCTCCTGAGCTCATCCTGGAACTCGTCGATGTCCTCGAACGTGACGGGCGGCGGCGGCGGCGACGCGAGCTTGGCAGTCTGCCCCGGGGTGGTGGCGTCGGCGCTGGCGGAGAGGCTCAGGACGGGAGGACCTTTGGGCCTCTTACCCATCTAAACGCAAGACCGTGTCCTTGGGTGCTGCCGACGCGTGTGAGAAGGACGCTCGGCGGCGGGGGCGAATCGCGACCAACCGTCCACTGATTTTTGCGAAAATTGTCGCGCTGGCACGAACCTGGCGATTTTGAACCTCCGGCGGGCCAGGGTTTGGTCACAAGCGGGCAACCCTGCGGGGAGTCGCAGAGGCAGCGACCCGTCGCAGCGACCCGTCGCGTCGACCCTTGGCCGCGACCTGCCGTCCGAGGCGCCGTTGATCGCCCGGGAGCGCGGCCCAGAGGCGGCGAGCGCGAAAAGGGCTGAACTTTTTCGCGCCTCCGATCGTCGTCGTCGTTCGAGCCCTCGATCCGAGGCTGTCGATCACGATGGTGGCCCCATCGGACATGGACGACGAGACCGAGGCGCTCATCAGGCAGCTGCAGCAGCAGGACGCCGCGGAGTACAACCGCTCGCGCGGCCTCGGCAGGCGTGAGCGCAAGGCGCCGGAGGTTTACGTGCCCCCGCCCCCAGGCGTGGGCACGCTGGCTAAGAGCGACAGGCCCCCGGAGTCCGCCAAGAAGGACGAGGGGCGACGGGAGACCCGCGGCAGGGATCAGCGGGACACGCGCGCGAGCACCCCCGCGAAGAGCGGCGGCAGCACCAAGTCCGCCACGCAGTCCGCGGAGAAGCCCGCCGGCGGGAGGGCGTCGAAATCCGCCGAGGCGCCCCAGTCGGGCGGCCGAAGCTCGCGCTCCCGAGACGCCTCCGCGTCCACCAAGCCCCCGCTCGAGGGCTACGTCCTCCACCAGGAGGACATCTGGAAGAAAGTCACGCCGAGACCCGGCGGCGGCGACCACTGCGACATCATCTACAAGCGATTCGACCCGGCCACCCGCGAGGAGCAACCCTTCCACGATTGCAACCGGGTCGGCGAGTACGCCAAGGGTGAGAACATGAAGTCGCTCAGGTCCGTCACGGCCGTGAACAGGTACCTGGAGCGCAGGAACAAGCAGAAGGCCAAGGCGGATCGCAAGGCGGCGGCGGCGGCGGCGCCCAAGAGCGCCGAGAAGCCGGCCAAGAGCGCGGGTACCTCCGAGGGTGGGGAGCCTCCGGCGGAGATGCCGCCGCCGCCCGCGCGCGGGTCGAGGAGCAGAACCGCGCGCGGCGACCCTGCGGCGACCCAAACCCCGCGCAAGGACGACGGCGGCAAGGGCGGCGGCAAGGGCGGCGGCAAGGACCCGTCGCCCGGCGAGGGCTCCGCGGATCGATCCGCGGAGAAGGCTTGGGGTCAACAAGGAAGCCGGAGCGCCGCGAGGAGGAATCCCGACGCGTCGGCGGCGGCGGGCGCGATCGAGACGGAGGCGGACCCGTCACTCGCGCCGTCGCTGAGCTCGGGCGTCGACGCACAGGCTGCAAAGGCGATGGCGAGGTACGCGCTGGAACGAATGAGCCGCGGCATCCGCGACGTCGCCGAGCAGATCCGCGTCGAGAGAAGAACCCTCACCCTCGGGGGGGAGGGCGAGCCGGTGGACGAGCGCCCGGAGCTGATGCCGGGCGGGACGTACCGGCTGGTGTGCGACCGATGCGCGAACAGCATCGCCGACTGCTTCAGGCACTGCGACGGGTGCGAGAACGACTTTTGCCTCGAGTGCTGCGCCGAGGTCAGGCGCGCTCGCGCCGAGGCTGGAGCCCCCGAGGTTTCCACCGCGTGTCCGCACTGCGCGGCCGGGGCGAAGGACGACGCCGCGCTCGCCAAGGCTCGAACCAACGGGATGAGCCTCAAGGTTCGCAGCTTCAGCGTCACCACGAAACGCTCGCTGGACGCCGCTCGCGCCATGCCGGACCCGCTCTCCGACCTCGCCGCGCTCGTCGACGAGTACGGCGACCTCGGAGGTAAGGTCAAGCCGGAGGAGGACGCCAAGCCCTGCGCGAGATGCGCCGCCGCGTCCAACGGGTCCGGACGCTCCAAGCGATCGTCCACGGCGTCGCGGAGCGCCGCGTCCAACGGAGGCAACGCTGGTTTGTACAACGCCACGGTTCGCGCGTCGTCCCAGCCCGACGATTCGTGTCCCGTGTGGGCGCCGCGGCGTTCGGACGTCGACCCGCGTCGAACCGGCGCCGACGTCGCGGCGGCGGCGCTGGCGCACTTTCAGAGGCACTGGCGCCGCGGGGACCCGGTGGTGGTCCGCGGGGTGGAGGGCGAACTGCCGGGGTTGTGGACCCCCGCGGGGGTGAGCGCGGCCATGACGGATAGGAGCGTGGACGTGCTCGTTTGCGAAACCGGCGAGCGCAAGAGCGTCGGCGTCGAGGAGTTCTTCCTGGGGTTCAAACAGCCGGGGCGGGAGATGCTCAAGGTCAAGGACTGGCCCTCGGAGGAGGACTTCAAGCAGAAGCTCCCGACGCACTACGCCGATTTTGTGCGCATGCTCCCGTTTCAGCCGTACACCAACCCGGTGGACGGCCCGCTCAACCTGTCGTGCAAGCTGCCCAAGGAGTGGGTCCCGCCCGATCTCGGCCCCAAGTCGTACGTCGCGTACGGTCGCGAGGAGCAGAAGGGCGCGGGGGACTCGGTGACGAGGCTCCACCGGGACATGTCGGACGCGGTCAACGTCCTGCTTCACGTGGAGCCGAGGGGCGCCGAGGGAGACGAGCCCGTCGAGGGCGCGAGGTGGGACATCTTCCGCAGGCAAGATTTCGAGAAGCTGGAGACTTGGCTCCGGGCGAAGATGGGCGAAGGCGCGCTCGGCAACGTCGCGCCCGAGGGGACGACGCAGGACGGCGGGAAGAAGCCCACGGGCCACCCGATTCACGACGTCCGCGTCTTTCTCACCGAAGCAGATCTCGCGGCGCTCGCGCGGGACACCGGCGTCAAGCCCTGGACTTTCGATCAGAGGGCGAATGACGCCGTGTTCCTCCCGGCGGGATGCGCGCACCAGGTCAGGAACCTTCGCGGCTGCCTCAAGGTTGCCCTCGATTTCGTCTCCCCGGAGAGCGTGGGCGAGTGCCTGGCGATGGCGCGAGGACTTCGAGCGCACAACGTCGAGGATAAGCTGCAGGGGCGCGCGATGATGCTCCACGGTGCGAGGCACGCCGACGTCGCCCTCAACGGCGGCAGGGTCAGGACCTACGGGAAGGCCTCGGCCGCGGCGATCGCCGCGATCGAACGCGAGGAGGCTGTCGCGGCGGCCGCCAGGGCCAAGACCGTCGAGGTCAAGGTGGAGAAGGAGGATGCGAAGAAGGGGGATGCGAAGAAAGAAGGGGCGCTTAAGAAGGAGGGGGCGCTTAAAAAGGAGGGGGCGCATAAGAAGGAGGGGGCGCCGGCGAGCAAAAGGGTGAAGGGCGAAGCGGCGCCCGCGTCAAACGGCGGCGGCGGCGCGGCGGAGGCGGCGGCGAAGGCTTCCGAGGCTGCGAAAAAGGCTGAGCGGGCGGCGGCGTCTGCGGAGGCGGCGGCGGCGCGGGCCAAGGCGGAGGAGGAGGCACTGGACGACGAGCACGACGAAGCTGCCGAGCTCCTCCTCGGCCTCGGCGCGTTCACGGCCAAGCCCGCTCCGAAGAGGCCCAAGCCCAAGCCGGTCGAGGTTCCACCCGCGAAGAAGGCCAAGCCAGCGGCCAAGCCGCCCGACAAAACGGAGGCTCCCGCGGCGGTGGTCAACCCTCTCGCAGCCTACCAGCAGGCGTACGCCGCGATGATGGCGCAGCACCACCACCAGCAGCAGCAGCAGCAGGTGCAGCAGCAGCAGCAGCAGCAGCAATTCAAACATCCAGAAAACGGTTTGGAACCGTCATCGACCGACGGATCTAAGCCGCAGAGGCACCCCGAATTTGAGATCGCGGCGGCTCTCAAGAGAGAAAACGCCGCCGCGGGGGCGCCGTCGTTCTTCGGCGGCGTCGCCGCGCCCGCGCCCGTCGCCGCGCCGGCTCCGAGCGTCACCCAGAACCCGCAGCTTTTCGGGGAAGCCTACGCCGCCCTGCAGCAACAGGAGATGCAGCGGATGGCCCTGCAGCAACAGCTGATGGCGGCTTACGCCAGTAACCCCATGATGGCTGCGATGATGCCAAACCCGGAGATGTTGCGGCAGTACGCGGCGACGCTCATGCAGCAGTATCAGGAACAGCAGGTTAGCGCCCCACAGGTTACGCAGCCACAGCAGCCGGGAGCCGGGGACGCGGGAAACGCGACCGGCGTTTAGGGGACGACGCGAAGCCCTTTCATTTTTCGGGATGACGAATCGACGAAGACGACACGATTAGACTTTTTAACCAAACCACAGACGATCAAAAAAAGCAACGCCTACGTCTCTCGGCACGCGCGCGGGTGGGTTTACACGTCGAACGCCTCTTCGGCGAGGTCGATGGCGCGCCCCAAGGCTGCCGCCTTATTCACAGTCTCCTGGTACTCGCTCTCCGGATTGGAGTCGGCGACGATTCCGGCACCCGCCTGGAGGTGAATCACCCACTCGCGCTTGGCGCGCGGGGGCTCGGACGCCTCCTTGCTGAACTTATAGATGTTATCCGTGTGCGCCGTGGGCACCACCATCGTGCGCAGCGCCAGCGCCATGTCCATCTCGCCCGTGAACCCCACGTATCCGATGCCGCCGCCGTAAGGGCCGCGTCGAGTCGCCTCGAGGTCGTCGATGATCTGCATCGCGCGCACCTTGGGCGCGCCGCTCACCGTGCCCGCCGGAAGCGCCGCGCGGAGCACGTCCCAGGGCCCGAGCTCGTCCAGGAGGGATCCGGTCACCGTCGACGAGATGTGCATGACGTGCGAGTACCGCTCAATCTCCATCAGCTTCTCCACCTTGACAGTTCCAGCCTTGCTGACCCGCCCGACGTCGTTGCGGCCCAGGTCCACCAGCATGACGTGCTCGGCCTTCTCCTTCTCATCCGCGAGGAGGTCCACCTCCAGTGCGGCGTCCTCCTCCTCGGTCTTACCCCGCATCCGGGTACCCGCCAGCGGTCGGTTCACGACGGTCCGCTCCTTATCCGTGCGGCATAAAATCTCGGGCGACGACGCCACAAGGATGCTGCCCCGCGCCTGCAGATAGATCATGTACGGGCTCGGATTCACCACCCGCAGCGCGCGGTACACGTCGAACGGGTCCGCGTAGGTGCTCCTCTGGAACCTGTGCGACAGCACGAGCTGGAAGATGTCGCCAGCCTTGATGTGCTCCTTGGTGTCCGCCACGGCGGCGAGGAACTCCTCCTTGGACATGGTGCTGTCCGCGGGAGGCGTCGGCGGCTGCGTCAGGCTCATGGACACCTCGCCGAACGGCAGCGTGGGAACCGAATCCGGCTGAAGCGCCCTGACGAGCGCGTCCAGGGACTGCTCGCCCTCGGCAAGCGCCGCCGCCGCGTCCCCATCGTGGAGGGTCGTGTCCACCCAGTGCACCGCGTACAGCTGCTTGGTGGCGTGGTCGAACACCACGACGTCGCGGTACAGACCCAGGCACAAGTCCGGGAGCGCGCGGTCGTCGTCGGGCGCCTCCTCGAACGGGAGCTTGTTGAGGTACTGGTAACGGACCGTGTCGTAGCCCATGTACCCGACCCAGCCGCCGGTGAAGCACTCGGGGAGGCCCTGCGTGCGGCAGGGGTTCCACCGCTCGGAGATCTTGCCGGCGACAGTGATCGGGTCGGTCTCGTCGGACCGAGTGCGCTCGCCCTTGAGATGATCTAGGATGGACACGTGGTTCTCCTTGGCCATCACCTGCGCGCGGAAGGGGGGAGGTTGGGGATGGGAATTTTCAGCGGTCGCGAAGCGACGCGAGGGGCGGGGCGGGGTTGATCACGGGTCGCGGCGGGGGATGCGCGCGATCGCTCACCTCCATGTAGGGCCTGGAACCCAGGAACGAGAAACGACCGGTCTGAGTGCCGCCCACGACGGACTCGAGAAGGAAGCTGGGCGCGTCGCGCTCGTCCTCCTTGACGAGGCACCGGTACGCGAGGATGGGCGTGAGCTGATCATTGAAGAGGCGCCTGTACAGAGGGATGAGGTTGTGACCCGCCGCGGCGAGCTTCATGAACTCGTCCGCCTGGCCGGCGTGTTTCCTCGGCCTGAACGAGGTGGCCTTAGCGTCGGCGTCCGGCTCAGCGATGGCCGCGAGCGGGGTCACCGCCGCCCCGGCGCGGAGGGAGGCGCGCTTCGCGGTGCACGCGACGACGCGGTCGCCCGCCGCGAATCCGCCGGCACGACGAACGCCGAGGCGGGGCGCGGTCCGGGTGGCGCGCGTCCCGCGGCGGGCGCGGGAGGCGGCGGCGAGGCCGCTCGCCGTCGTCGAGGCGACACCGATGATGCAGGACATGCTGCCCGTCGGGAGGTCGCGGCTCTCTTGAGTGTTCGCCACAGGGACCCTACCCCCGATGGGAACCAACGATATCCTCACCGGTCCCATAAAAGTCCGAGATCTCGTGGATCGATCGGTCCGTTTCACGTTCCTGCCCACCAAAGCCTTGTGCAACCCGCGGGCTTTTCTGGTTCGAGCGATGATTGGCACCCCGTGTGCCACGCAGAGTCAGTCACAAAAATCGACCAAAAGCAAAACGCGCCAAAGCGGCCCAGTCACACCCGCGAAATAGTTTCGTGAGAAAAGGACGTCCGGCGTGGACCGCCGGCCTCCGCGCCCCGAGACCGCACTCGCGTTTGCGCACGCCCGGCGGATCTTTCCGCGGTGCTTCACTCGCATCAACACGCCGACGAGCGACCGCGTTCGACACCCACGCGTCGCTAAACCCGAGCCGACAACCCGAGCCGAGCCAACAACAATCCCACCTCGCCCTCGAACGCCAGCAGTGCGCGACCAACCCGAAAGTTGAGCCGAGGGGGCCATGGCGGGCGCGTCGTGCCAGCAGACGGCCGCCGTGCTCAGGCTGCAGTCCGACCTGAAGGCCATCAAGACCGAGCCTCCTGACGTGAGTTCTCATCCCTCGCGCGCCCACCGAGACGCGTCGACCGCCGCGCACGGCGGAAGGGCGCCCCTCCCGCGCAACCCTCGTTCCTGACGCGGCTGGGCGGAGAAAACGACCGAGCGTCCCGTCCGAGCCCACCCTCGAGCGCTCGCCCCCGACCGTTTCGCTGACCTTCGACGCCCAAAACGCGATTCGCGACGACAGGGATGTAGCGCGAGCCCCCACAGCGACGATAACCTGTTCGTCTGGAGCGCCACCATCTTCGGCCCCGACGAGACAGCCTGGGAAGGTGCGGGCGCAGAGTCAACCAACCAACACGCCCTCGCGCATCCTTTCGTCCCTTCGCTGTTCCGAACAAACCCCGGACCATCCGAGTGACCCGCGCGACCCAAATCTCCGCCTCGCAGGCGGCGTGTTCTCACTGCGAATGACGTTCGGCGAACAGTACCCCGAGAAACCCCCACGAGTCAGGTTCACATCGGAGGTGTTCCACCCCAACGTGTACTCTGACGGGACACTCTGCATGGACATCATTCAGGACCAGTGGTCGCCCATTCACAACGTGTGCACCCTGCTCACATCGATCCAGTCGCTGCTCACCGACCCGAACCCGAGCTCGCCCGCGAACCCGGAGGCTGCACAGCTGTTCCAGGAGGACCCGAGCCAGTACAACAGGCGCGTTCGAAGGCTGGCACAGAAGACCATCGAGGGGTGACGCGAGTTTCGTGCTGACACGCTGTGTCGGATGTTTGGGATTTTTTCTCGGGCGCTATCGCCTTTCAGGGGTGGAGGGGGAAGTTAAATGGGCACGCGCGAAGTGTGTGTTTGTACGAGCGGTCTCCGACCGCCACGCGTGGGAACAGTCACTGTTCCTACGGTGTAGTTTTAATCGGCTAGAATAGCCTTTCAATCAAACGCGGAACAGATGCTAATCTTACGGAGATTTACAACACGAGCCGGAGCCCCCTCGGTGACGAGGTGACATCATCGCCGGCTTCTCACGCCCCGCGTCTGATACGCCGGCGTGTCCGCCATGAACCTCATCCTCTCCCCCTGCGCGTTCTGCAGGATGGAGGGTCTCACCTCGACGGGGGGATCCACCGGCGACCGTCGCCCCGACGCGCCGACGTTCCTCGCGCGGCCGTCGTTGCCGACGCCCGTCAAGATGTTGTAGTTGTTCCGACGCATCTCCTCGCCCTCGCGTATGTGCATCGTTCGGTTCATCCTGTTCTGCACCCTCTGCTGCTCGATTTTGCTGGCGCGTTCGTCGGCCATCATCTCGTAGTTCTCCATCGGAATCCTCTGCCCGCGGTACGACCCCTTCCCCGTCAACGGGTCCCGCTCGTACTTGAAGTTGCACTCCCTCACCTCTGCGCCTCTGGGCAGAGAGTTGTTGAGGATGTTTTGCTGCGGATATCGATCGGACCGGCGCTCGGGCGGGGGGTCTCTGCAGTTACGGTGCTTATCCCTTGAGCTGTCCTCCGCGTGGCACGGCGCGGACGGGCCGATGAGGTGCCACATGTTCTGGTCGCACTTCTCCTTTTCACGCTTCGCCGAAGGCGTCTCGATGAGCTTGCGCCTGGGCTCCGGCATCTCGCGAGACTCGTCATGGAACACGCCAGCGGCTGTTATCCCCTGCCTGCCGCGGAGCTGCCGCCTCTGCGTGCGTACGTCGTTGAACCCGAACTTCAGATCCTCGCTATGACGACTTTTGCCCGCGGCTGGGGGGCTCAACGGTTTTTCGATGTCTACCGCTCCGACGGTCATGGTGCCTTGGGAGGCGAGGGGCGCGGAAGGTGAGGAGCTGGGCATGCGGATCGCGCGTTCCTTTTTGGGGTGACCGACAGGGACGCGCGGAGTGCGCGAAAATCGGGGGTTCGGCCGGGTGCGATGGATTCCCAGGGCGTGCTCACCTCAATGCAAAAGTTTCGTCCGGATGGTGTTGATCGCGGGTCAAAATCGCGGGCACCCTCGCACTTCCCCCGGGGGCTCTTGGCGCTTGATGTGATTCAGGGATTCAACAGCGTCGGTCGTTCGCACGAAAAGACACATTCCATGTGTGAAGCCTTCCAAGGTTGCGAAAAATCAGATTGTTAGGCCACGTCAACTGCCGACGGGCCCGAGGGGCTTCGCGGCGATGGTTGGGTCATCGTTCGATGCGCACGCGCCCCTGGAGGGATTCAAGCTTCGAGGAAAAGACAAGCTGGCCTTCGTGTCGGACATGTTCGATCGCGTCGCGCCCACCTACGACCTGCTGAACCACTTCATATCGCTGGGAAACACCACCATCTGGAGGCTCATGGCGCTAACCCGCTTAGCGGGCCGCAAAGGGGTGCTGAAACCGGGTTCGCGGGTCCTCGACGTCGGGTGCGGCACCGGATGGGTCACGTGGTTCTTCGGATGGTACTACCGCGGCATGGCGCTGGATGTCGAGGGCATGGACTGCTCCAAGGTGATGCTGGATGAGGCGAGGAAGGTTAATCCCGGTGCGAAGTTCACCCTCGGGGACGTGTGCGACTTGCAATACGAAACCGACACATTCGACGTGGTCACGACGGTGTACACCCTGCGAAACTTCCCGGATCTGGACAAGGGCGTGGGAGAGATGTACCGGGTGACCAAGCCCGGCGGTTTCGTGGTCGTGTTGGACGCGTTCCCGCCGGGTAACGCGTGCGTGCGGTGGGTGCTGGAACTTTGGCTGGAGCGCGTCATGCCGCGGATAGCGGCGGTGTTCATGAACGATCCCAAGGCGTACAGGTACCTCAGCGCGAGCATTAGGTCCACGGTGGCGGTCGGGCGGGTGGGTGAGATGCTCGAGGAGCTCGGGGCTGAGGTGGAGGTGAGAGAGTACACATTCGGGACGGCGGCGAGGATCGTGGCAAGGAAACCGAATTTTCCGAGTGACGCAACCGATTGAATAGTACAGTAGCCTAAGAATAGGACGTCGCGTGCGCACGGCTCTCGGCTTAGTTCCAGCCGACGACAAAGTCCAGGAAGCACACGAGCGCGATCGACAGCGGGTAGAGCGCCAGAACGGGAACTGCGAGCCTCGACTTGAAAGTTTCCCGGCTCGCGCCGAGGTACCCGACCAGGAGAGTGACCAGCAGGATGGTGAGCGTCTCGGACGAGAACGTCCACTCGAGGCCCTGCGCGCGCATGACCACCATGAATAGCCCGAGGCACATCGTGTTGTTCATGGTCACGGCGCCGTATACCTGCGAGTAGGTCAGCGAGATGTTCTTCTTGCGCTTCTTGCTCGCGAAGTACAAGGAGCTGACCAGCTCTGACGCATTGGACGCAAAAGGCGTGAGGACGAAGGATGCGAAGAACGGCGAGGGCAGGCCCAAGGCTTTGCTCAGGGAGCTCACCGCGCCAACCATGGGATCGGCGAAAAGTGTCACCATGGCCATGCCGATCGCGAGGAAGAGCATCGCCTTCTTGATGATCTGCGACTTTGTCATGGGCTCCTCGTCGTCGTCCTCCTCGACGTCGCTCTCGTCCTCCTCTCCCTGTCCTTCGCCGGCTTCCTGCTCGGGCGCTGACCCGAGCAGAGGCTCGAGACCCGCGTGCGCCGGGCCCCTGGCGGCGGACAGTTCGGGACGACCCCCTCCTCGTAAGGATCCCTCGAAGGACGGGCGCCTAGAGTGGACCGAGATGTTCTTGGTCTGCTCCAGCACCCAGTGCGTCATCCCCGCGCAAAACTCTGCACGCGATATGAGACCGTCGCCGTCCTTGTCAAACTCCTTGAGCCAAACCTCCACGTCTCCGTCTGATATTGCTGTGTCCTGCATCGTGACGCTCATCGCCACGAGCGCGAGCTTGAGCTCGTGGACGTCAACCTCATTGTTGCCATCGGCGTCGAACTGCTCGAACATCTTATTTAGCGCTTGGACGTTGACCTCGCCGTCGACAAGAATGCCACCCATGGTGTTGCCCAGGTGTGCGGCGAACATAGCGCCGCGCTTCCTTGCGGCCTTGGCCTGAGCCGCGGCGATCTTGCGGCGCTGAAGCTCGGGGAATAGAACCTGGTAGCCGCAGTAAAGCGCGAGGCCACCGAGCGCCACAGCGGCTGCGGCCAGGTCGATTTTCTTGTTGGCCTGCATTCCAATCCACGCGGGGATCTGGATGACGAGGAACGTGACACAGGAGCCCATCATGACCATTGCGTTGGTCTTTGTGTCCGTGTCAGTGGTCACGCCGGTCTCGTTTGCGGCCTCGGTGATGGACGCCTTGGGGGTGAGGGTCTTGTTGATGGCCGTGCCCCTGGAGCTCAGGTCGCAGCGGCCCACAATCAGCGAACCGCCCCACGCGATGGTCAGCAGCATGACGGTGGACCCCGCGAGGGTACCCATGCCGACGCTCACCTGTTCTTGCGCATCTTCCTTGCTGGCACCCAGCCCCGACGCGATGATGACCGCCGCGTCGGGAACGGCGCCGAGGATGGGCAGGAGCAATCCGCCCACAAGTCCGGGTGACAGAATCTCGAGGAGCAGCTCGGAGCCGTCCGAGATGAACCCCGCCGCGGTGAGCAGAGCGTAGCCGTAAACGAGGTTGAGAAACACGCTCGCGCCGAGTCCCTCGCAGTCGGGGAAAACCCCGAAGGGACCCGACGTCGTGCAGGTGTCGCCCATTTCGTCGGTGTCGGTTGTTGAATGGGGTTGCCGAGTCAGTGTCATTGGTTTTCCCCAAAACTGGTTTACATGTATAATACGACCGACCTTTTTTCCCAAATAAATGACTCGTTAAATTAACTCGACGAATCGGTCGGACATTTGCGCCAATCGAAGCAGATTACGGCCGCCCCTCCTCAGGGTAGACACACACCGCCACACGCGCGCAGGTGACTCAGCGGGCGACGTTCAACGTCAGTCACGCATCGCCACTGGGCAGGATTCGGAGCCGATAGGTCTAGAACGCGCCGCGACGCCTCGAACTGCGGGGGAAGCGCGCTCGAATCGAAGCCCCGTACCTAGGGTAAAAGAGGCGCCATGGACTCGCACTACGACGAGTTCGGCAACTACATCGGACCCGAGCTGAGCGACGATAGCGACAGCGACGGTGGGGCGGATGCCAACGACCAGCAGGTGAGATCCCATCATCGACGGATCCCCCAGGATACCTCTCCCGCCATCCCGCTCATCCAAAAGCGCGAATCTCCGATCTGCGGATCGTTCCCGCCGCTAACCTCGCCCCGCTCCCGTTCGATCCGCGATCCGAAACAGGACGACCCGTGGAATGACCGGCCCCAAGGGGATGCCGACAACGGCACCGCGGGCATGGACGTCGACGGCGACGACGCCGAGGAGAACTTCGAAACCGCGATCGTCCTCGCCGAGGACAAGAAGTACTACCCAACCGCCGAGGAGGTGTACGGCCCCGGGACTGAGACGCTGATCATGGACGAGGACGCACAGCCGCTCGAGGAGCCCATCATCGCGCCGGTGAAAAAGAAGCAGATCGAGGCGGACCGGGGTAAGAACGCGCTCGAGTTGAAGGTGAGTGAGGAGTACCTGCGGGGCCTGATGGGCAACGCCAACCTCGTGCGGAACGTAGCCGTCGCCGGGCACCTGCACCACGGCAAGACGACGCTGTTCGACATGCTGGTGGAGCAGACGCACCACGTGGACGACGCGATCGTGCACGCGGACGATAGGGCGCTGCGATACACGGACACCAGGTTGGACGAGCAGGACCGGGAGGTTAGCATCAAGGCGGTGCCCATGTCGCTGGTTATGCCAAACGGCGCGGGCAAGCACCTGCTCTTCAACATGATGGACACCCCGGGCCACGTCAACTTCAGCGACGAGGTCACCGCGAGCTACCGTTTGAGCGACGGCGTTATGCTCGTGGTGGACGCGGTGGAGGGCGTGATGTGCGGCACGGAGCGGCTCATCAAGCACGCTGCGAAGGAGCGTCTGCCAATCTGCGTCTTTGTCAACAAGGTGGACAGGCTCATCCTCGAGCTCAAGCTTCCCCCCGCGGACGCGTACCACAAGATCAGGCACACGCTCGAGGAGATCAATGCCATCATCGAGGCCACCTACGGAGGCGACGAGAACGCGCCGTTCGCGGATCCAGTCAAGGGGAGCGTGTGCTTTGGATCCGCAAAGTTCGGCTGGTCCTTCACCCTCAACTCATTTGCGAGGCTCTACGCGGATATTCGCGGCGTAGACATGGATACCCAGGCGTTCGCGCGCAGGCTCTGGGGCGACATGTACTTCAACGAGGAGACGCGCACGTTCAGACGCAAGCCCCCGCCGGGCGGCGGCGACCGCTCATTCGTGCAGTTCATCCTCGAGCCGCTGTATAAGATTTACTCGCAAGCCGTGGGCGAGCACCAGGCGTCCTTCGCCCGCGTCCTCGCCGAGCTCGGCGTGACGCTCAAACCCAAGGAGTACAAGATGAACACCAAGCCCCTCATCAAACTCGCGTGCACCAAGATCTTCGGCGACGCGTCCGGTCTGGTCGACATGCTCTGCGCGCACGTGCCCACCGCGAGGGGCGGAGCGTCTGCGAAGGTTGAAAACGCGTACGCCGGCCCCCTCGCCGGCGCCGACGAACGCAGCTGCGTGAACACCATGCGCGCGTGCGACGCAAACGGCCCGTTGCAGGTGATGGTCGCGAAGCTCTACCCGAAGGACGACTGCTCATCCTTCGACGCGCTCGCGAGGGTCATGAGCGGCACGCTGAAGAAGGGTCAGAACGTGCGGGTGTTGGGCGAGGCGTACTCGCCGGACGACGAGGAGGACTGCGCGGTGAAGCAGGTGACGAACCTGTGGGTGTACCAGGCGAGGTACCGCATCCCCGTGGAGGAGGTCGCCGCGGGCGCCTGGGTTCTCGTCGAGGGCATCGACGGAAGCATCAGCAAGACGGCGACGCTCGTGGCGGAGTACGGGGAGGAGGATGCGTACGTGTTCAGGCCTCTCGCGTTTGATAACCAGTCGGTGGTGAAGATCGCGACGGAGCCGCTGAACCCCAGCGACCTGCCGAAGATGGTTGAGGGTCTGCGTAAGATCAACAAGTCCTACCCGCTCGCGGTGACGAAGGTTGAGGAGAGCGGCGAGCACACCATCATGGGCACAGGCGAGATTTTCCTGGACTCCATCATGAAGGACCTTCGCGAGCTGTACTCGGAGGTTGAGGTCAAGGTTGCCGACCCGGTCGTCACCTTCTGCGAGACCGTGGTCGAGACGTCCAGCCTGAAGTGTTTCGCAGAGACCCCGAACAAGAAAAACAAGATCACCATGATCGCCGAGCCGCTGGATAAAGGATTGGCGGCGGACATCGAGAACGGGACGGTGTCGCTCAAGTGGCCAAAAAAGAAGCTCGGGGATTTCTTCCAGAACAAGTACGATTGGGATATCCTCGCCGCGCGGAGCGTGTGGGCGTTCGGCCCGGACGAGAAGGGTCCCAACGCGCTGCTCGATGACACCCTGCCCGGTGAGATTGACAAATCCCTGCTCAACGCGGTCAAGGAGAGCATCGTGCAGGGTTTCCAGTGGGGCACGAGGGAAGGACCGTTGTGCGACGAGCCCATCCGCAACGTTAAGTTTAAGATCCTGGACGCGATCGTCGCGGATCAGCCGCTGCACAGGGGCGGCGGGCAGGTGATCCCCACCGCGCGCAGGGTAGCGTATTCATCGTTCCTGATGGCGTCGCCGAGGCTGATGGAGCCCGTGTTCGCTTGCGAGATTCAGACCCCCGCGGATTGCATGAGCGCGATTTACACGGTGCTCTCCAAGCGCCGCGGGCACGTCATCGCCGACAACCCCAAACCCGGCACTCCGGTGTACACGGTCAAGGCGCTCATCCCCGCGATCGAATCGTTCGGTTTCGAAACAGATCTTCGCTATCACACGCAGGGCCAGGCGTTCGGGCAGAGCTACTTCGATCATTGGGCGGTTGTGCCCGGCGACCCGCTGGACCGCGGCATAGTCCTGCGGCCGCTGGAGCCGAGCCCGGTGCAGGCGCTCGCGAGGGAGTTCATGGTGAAGACGAGGCGACGGAAGGGGATGAGCGAGGACGTGAGCGTGCAGAAGTTCTTCGACGACACCCTCCTCGCGGAGCTGGCCAAGGCGGACGCGGGCATCGAGGGGATCATGTGATTAGGTTTGTAAGTGAGAGTCGGCGCAACATTTTTTTCACTTCAGATATTTTTACACGTGTGCTCGAGATCGGGCGTTCAGGCCGTCTTCCTCTTCGGCGGCTTCGGCGCGTTGAGCATGCCAACGACGCTGATGCCAAGGAACACGCCCTGAATGATGAGACTCTTCAGCGCCACCGCTTTGTTCTTTGCGCTGGTGGGCTCAAGCGCGACGCGATACAGGGATACGGCGGCCAGGAGCGCGTACTGCATGACGCCCACCCTCAAACCAGCCTGGTGTTTCTCGGGGAAGCCGATGTAGTGGAGGTAGAGGAAAGACATGAGGAACTCGAAGGCGCCGACGATGCGCATGATCTGTATCATCACATCCCACGCGTCGGACTTGGTCCAGGTCTTCATGTCAGCCTAGAAATGGGGCGAGGGACACGGCTTCGTCAGGGGGAATTCTCTGTTGTTGGATTGATTGATTCTGTTGGCAGCTGCCGCGAACGCGTCTGGGGGGTATCGCACCTCGACTCCGTACATCTGGAGGAGCTTGTTCTGCATCAGGCCGAACAGGACGGCGTAGGCGAAGCAGCAGCCGCCGTTGAGCCCGAGGGCGATCGCGGAGAGCTCGGGCATCGTTGGTTGGTGTAGGTTGGTGCGGGCGGCGAAAAGTGAGAGGAGGCGATGAGGTGGCAGACGAAAAGCGCAGATTTCAAACTGCCAAACGCCAGAAGCGCGGCGGCACACGTCCGCGGACTCGACGTCGGCCATGTTCCACCACGGCGCGACCGCGACGACGCCGGGTGGCACCCAAACGACCCCCAGACGCACGTCCGAGTGGTACAGGTACGCCCAGGAGACGGGCCTGATAAGTCCGCACCACGAGCGCGTGTACGTACCGGAGTGGGAGCTGCATCTTCTTCGGGGCGCGGGCATCGGAGGGTCGCCGAGCGACGTGTCGACGACCGCGTGCGGCGGCGGCGTCTTGGAGCGACTGAAGGTGGGGAAGCGGTACCACGGGACGATGGATGATGGAGAGAACGTCGCGCGTGATCGCGACGACGTCGGGGAGAGGCGGGTCAGGCGGGCGCTGAGGGTCGTCAACGAAGGGCGATGAGACGTCCGTTCACTTCGCGTCCCATGTGCTGCCTCTCGGAGCACGCGACCCCTCCGTTCCTTTCGCACGTTGTGCGAGTACGACTAGACAAAACACTGTTGTAACACTACGAGAAGATCCCCAACCGTCCTCCTTTCGCCTCGACATCGCCGTCGACCCCGCCCGTCTCGAACTTGACCACCCTCTCGGCGGACTTCACGAAAACCAGCGGAGGTCCACGCGGCTGTTTGAAAATCTTATGTCAGCACCCAAGTGGACCAGTCCTATGCGCCTGGGCTGCGGGTGCGTCTCGGCCGGTGTCGTAGCGCCAGCGCCCAAGAAGGCGCCGGAACCCCCGGAGTCGTCCGATTCCGACGACGACCTCTTCGTTCCTTCCACAGCGGCGCCCGACTCCGACGACGACGCGCTCGACTCGTACCTACGAGATCGAGAGCATCGCGAACCATCCGAGGAAGCGGACGAGACGGAGGTTGCGGACATGGCCCGGAGACGCGAATCGAGGGCATCGCGACGATCCGTCGGTGCCGACGATGACGACGTCGGGAACGGCGACGTGGCACCCCTAGACCTGTACGGGTTCCCGCTGCGCGCGCTCGACGACGCCGCGATCAAGGCCCGGGCGCGATGCGCGGAGACGGCGTCGCGTCGGTCCAAGCGATGGCAGGCGTACAGGGAGGGTAAGCCCCTGCCGGACGACCTCTCGCACGAGCAGACGCGGATGAGCCGCCCCGATGGCGCGCTCAAGACGCTGATGCGCAAGGGCGTGCCCCATGACCTGAGGCCCAAGGTGTGGATAGCCGCGTCCGGCGCGGCGTCGAAGAAGGCGCGAGCCCCCCGAGCGTACTACAAGAGGCTCAGGTCCTTACCCGTGGAGAAGGCGGTGAGGGACCAGGTGGACATCGACCTCGTCAGGACGTTCCCGGAGAACGCCAGGTACAACACGGAGGTGGGGCGCGAGTGCTTGCGCAGGGTGCTTCTGGCGTACGCGAGGCACAACCCGGGGACGGGGTACTGCCAGGGCATGAACTACGTGGGCGCGTTCCTGTGGCTGGTGCTGCGGGACGAGGAGACGGTGTTCTGGGTGATGGTGTGTTTGCTGGACGACATCTGCCAGCCGGGGGTGCACGCGCCGGACATAAGGGGAACGATCAGCGAGTACAGGGTGCTGCACGGGCTGCTCGCTACGCGCGAGCCCAGGCTGCAACGGCACTTCGAGAAGACGGAGACGGACCTGGTGATGATCGCGTCCAAGTGGCTCCTGTGCTTCTTCACGGAGTCGCTGCCCCCCGAGTCCGCGGCGAGGGTGCTGGACGCGGTGTTCAGCGAGGGGTTCAAGGTTTGGTTCAGGGTCTGCCTCGCCGTGTTGAAGCTCAACGAGTCGGAGCTTCTCAAGTGCGACTCGCTGCCGGATACCATGCAGCTGCTGCAGAACGCTTTCCGTCGTATGCACGACGCCGACGCGCTGATGCGGTTCGCGTTCAAGCGCATCAAGCGGTTCTCTCGGAGCGAGATCGAATCTCACAGGGCGACGGTCAGAGACGTCATCGCGGGCGAGAAGGAGGAGCGGGAGAAGATGGATCGGGAGCGACGAAAGATTCGGGACGAGCGGGAGGCGGCCAGGCTGGCTGCGAGGGAGGAGGAGGAGGAGGAGGAGAGACGGGCGAGGGAGACGGAGGAGGACGGGGGTTCGACGGCGTCGGACCTCTCGGATTAGGTCATCTAGAGGTCGTGTTGATCAGTTGAAGCGGGGCGGGTGTCGCGTGAGGTGAAAATAAATCAAACCGCAACGGGTTGACCGTGACCACCCAACCTGCCAACTGCGGACCGACGGATCGGATACGGTTGACAAGACTCTTCGCTCGGGCCGAATTCGACCTCTGGCCGGCCGCCGGTCCGAGGCCCGAACCACTCTGTAGAGCGCAGCAGCGGGCGTGCGGACCGAAACAGAGTTGTTGAAGGTTGACCCGGTCGAACCCGCGCCGAGGCGTCGAGGCGTGGGGCTGAACGCGGCCGTTCCAGCGGGCTCGTGCCTCATTTCGTCTAACTAACTGCTCGGGATCTGCCTGCCAGTATGCCCGGCCAGGGCCCAGGGCTGTTCCGCCAGACGCACCTCATCGCGTCGGGTGCTCAGAACTGGATATCTCAGCCTCTGGTGGCCCATGGCAAGCAGTTCGCGTACGCCTCCACCCTCGCGGTGTACATTTACAACAACGAGGACCAGCAGCTTCAGAAGGTGCGCGCCCCGAGCCGCGCCCAACGTGAATTGTCGAATCTTAGCGATATGCAGCCTGACCGAGCCGGCGGTTGGAACGCTGACCCCCTCGTCCCGTTTTTTAACAGATCACCGGATATCAGTCGCACACCATCACCGCGTTCGCGTGGAACCCGCGGGATTCCAACATCATCGCGGTGGCGACCAACGACGACCACATCAACATCTTCGACGTCGCCAAGGACGAATCCGTGAAGAAGCTCAAAATGCCCAAGCGCGACGTCGTCCAGCTGGAATGGGATCCCAACAGCCCTCAGATTATCCGGTGCGTCGCGGACAACACCATATGCAAGCTGAACCTCGACAAGAACATGCTCGAGCAGATCCGCTTCTCGCCACCTGGGGGACACCGCATCACGAGGATGGTGCGCAACGCCAGGCTCTCGTCCATGTGCGCTATCGGCACCGATAAGGGACACGTGTACCTCTACAACACCGACAACGGCGTCCACGAGACGGTCGTCACCAACTACAAGGAGCCGATCGTGGACCTGGACTTTGACCCAAAATCCGAGGATTACATGCTGATTGCGTGCGCCAGTGGACAGATTTCCATGTGGTGCGTGCAAGGTGCCGGCAACATCGACCCCAAGAAGAAGGAGATCAAACCCATGGTCATCACCGAGTTTTCGAGGCAGCCCGCGGGCCTGTGCGCGTGCAAATTCATGCCCAACATGCCCGGCACGTTCGTCACCGCGAGCGACAGGCACGGCGTCCTGCGAACGTGGTCCGTTTCCAACGCCAACCCGATGAACATGATCAAGCTGGAGCAGGGCAAGGTGCACTCTCTCGCGCCGCTGCAGGGCGTGGAGTCGGGTTCGAAGCTCTCGGTGAGCTTCAAGACCGGCGAGGTGAGCATCGTGGACGTAAGAACCAGGCGGACGCGTTGGGCCACCACCGGAGGTCACACGGAGACTGTGTTTGACTGCGTCATTGCGCCTTCGGATCCGAATAAGTTAATCTCGGCTTCCTTCGACGGCACCGTTCGATGCTGGGACATGCGAACCAAGGAGCAGACCGCGTGCTTCTTCACGGGCGACGCGCCAAGCGGCAGGCTCGGAAGCGATAACGAGGCGCATCAGGCCGGCAGAGGCGCCCTCTACACCTGCGCCATATCCTGCGACGGGGGCACCATCGCCGCGGCGGGCTTTGAGGGCATCGTGTACTTTTTCGACGTCGAGAGCGGCAAGGCGCTCAAGGCGCACCGGGTTCACAGCGGCGCCGTGCACAGGATCGTCGCTCATCCGCTGGAACACGGCGTGTTCGCCACTGCGGGTGTCGACGCGAGGTGCTGCGTGGTGACCAGGGACGGCTTGCGCAAGGCCTTGAACCATACCATGCCCATACAGGGCTGCAGCTGGGACCCATTCCAGCCGGATATCATCGCGTGCGGCGGGAAGGACGGCACGATTGAGATTTGGAACGTCACCAACGAAGACCACCAGTCCATCGACAAGAT
>Ga0181573_10000229_pt1 | contig 59139 bp, 33 predicted proteins | sample 101ome_25_FD_148643 | JGI IMG/M metagenome (GOLD analysis project Ga0181573, IMG submission 148643) | Coastal salt marsh microbial communities from the Groves Creek Marsh, Skidaway Island, Georgia - 101409BT metaG (spades assembly) | ecosystem: Environmental > Aquatic > Marine > Intertidal zone...
AACGACGATGACGATGACGGTTCTTCATCATCGGACGACGACGACGACGACGAAGAGGCGCGCGCGTCGTAGAAATCGTCGTCTTTATCGTCGTCTGTATCGTCGGGCATTCCGTCCGACGCGCGCGAGTGCGCTCGCGTCGGCGAATGAAGATGGATGCGCGTCACACAGCGACGACGAAAATCTTCAATCTTCATCCGCATGTCTTCGCGTCGGCGCGTCGTCCGCTCGCTCGCGTCGGCGCTTCGCGCGGTCGGACGATCGACCTCGTCGGCGTCGGCGTCGTCGGCATCGTGGGCGTCGGCGGTGACGCCGGTGACGCCGGGTGTTTTCGCGCGAGATTTCGCGTCGTCGAGTGCGCGCGGTCGAGCCGATGACGACGCGCGCGACGCGTACAGCGCGTCTCTCGAAGCGCGCGCGGCGGCGGCGCGTTTACAGGGGAGTAAAAAGGGCGAGGCGTCGTCTGAACGCGTCGCGGCGACGATGCGCGCGGACGGAACGGCGCCAAAGTTTTATGAAAAGGTTGGGTTGGTGAGAGACGGTCGAGGCGGCGCGGACGCTTCGTCTTCGACGGCCGGTTGGGGGATCGTCTTGGACGATAGAAGGCTTCGAACGCCGAAACGGAACGAGTACTCGTTCGCGACGAGGGCGTTGGCGGTGGCGATCGGGATGGAGTGGGAGGCGCAGACGGATAGAGTGGCGCCGTATACCATGCCGTTGACGGGGCTCAGCGCGACGGCTATCGACCACATGGGAGACGCGGAGACGCGTAAATTACACATCGAGACGCTGTTGAAACACTTCACGACGGATGTGACGAGGGTGAGGAGCTGCGATGAGGCGATCGCGGCGCGGCAGGCGGAGACGCACGATCCAATCATCAAGTGGGCGACGAAGGAGTTTGGTCCGGTGGACGTTTCGGATTCCATCTTCGGACCGCCGACGAATGAAAAGACGGTGGAGGTGCTCAGGAAGCGTTTACACGCCATGTGTCCGTGGGAACTCACGTGTGCGTTCGCGCTGAGCGCGGCGACCAAGTCGCTGTTGATTGGGCTCAAGACGCTCCGGGGGGAATTGACGGTGGATCAAGCCATCGCCGCGGCGCGCGTCGAAGAGGAGGCGCAAATCGAAGAGTGGGGCTTGGTCGAGGGCGGGCACGATTTGGATCAGTTGGACATTCGCGTGCGCGTGGGCGCGCCCGTGATGCTCATGAAGCTTCGGGCGTGCAAGGATGAGGATGTGGCGTGAGTTTGTTATTCGTTACTATTCGTATCACCGCGTCTTGTTTTGTTAATTGAACTCATTTTTTAATTTGCGTCTTGCAAAGCCGACCGTCTCGAACCTCTCGACCGTCTCTCCGGAGTCACCTTTGGTAAGGGCTTTTTTAAATCATCGTCGACGAGTTTCTGCGACGCAGCCGTCTTACTCGCCCGGGCGCGAGACTCGCGCGTCGGCACGGCTGGTGCCGTCTTCACCTTGGCCGCCTTGACCTTGGATCCGGCAAACGGAACGTCGTCGCTATTCGCCAATTCGAGCGCGCGTTCGAGTACCGCCTCCCGAACGTCGTCGTCGAGCTGCGTCGACAGATCATCGTCGTCCTTCGGAATGGTCAATCCTTCCTCGTCGTCACCGTCCTCTCCCGTGACGGCGTCGACGGTGGGTTTCGGCGCGGCGTCGCAATGCGAACGAAGTCGTTCCGCCGCCAGCGCCAAATCTTTTGCGGCTTGTTTTTCCTTTGTTCTCTCCGCGGCGAGAACAGCGGCGTGCCAAGCCTTGGTGAGCGCGTCGTTTAATTCCACCTTTTCCGCCGGGTCGTGTTCATCCTTGGCGGATTTCACGGGCAGAAGCGAGAGTAAACGCGCGATGCCGTTGACGTACGCCTTGGCGAGCGTGCCTTGCGCGCCCGTTGGCATTTGCTTTGTGCTGAGTGCCAAAGACTCGTTCGCGAGCGAGAGCGCGAGCTCGGCGGCGTTCGGAAGCGGCGATTCAGAAGCCGTGAGAAGTTGCACGAGCAAGGCGGCGACACGAGACAGACCCTTGATCTTGGCTGCGGCTCGCAGCGCGGGAAGCGCGCAATCCGCGAGGATGCGTCTTCTATCCTCTGGAGCGCTCGCCAACGCCGGGAAGAAGACGGCGAGGCATTGCGCGAGTCGAGGTCTGCGCTGGGCGTCAGCGGCAAAATAGCTACCGAGCAAGCGGGCGACGACCGCGGCGGCGGCATCGAACGCACCCTCACCGCGTCGGAGAATAATCTTACAGAGTGCCTCGGCGGCGACGGTGCCGACGCTCTCCTCGGCTTCGACGGCGGCGGCAGCCTTGGTCGCCGCGACATCCTCGACGTCGACGTCTTCGAGATCGTACGCGTCCGCTTTGAAGAAAAACGGTCTTCCTTCCTCGTCCAAGCACTTCATGAAGGCTACCTCGAGAGGCAGACCGGCATTGAAGGCGGATTCGGTGATGTCTTCGTCATCCGGATCGACGAGCACGCGATACTTGTCCAAAGCGGCCGGACCGTGGAGCAGCGCGGCGTCTCCGAGCGCGCGGGCAGCCATGCATCGCACCGGCGCGGCGTCAGCGCTGAGCGCGGTGCGCAAGATGACGACCGCGTCCGGATTGACGACGCCTTGAGAGCAAAGCAAGAGGCCGAGGACTCGCATGGATTCGCGACGCACGGCTGTGGTCGAGTGCGTCACCGCCGGCTTGATCAGAGAGTCCATGACGGCTTCAGCCGCGACAGACGGAAGCCGCTTGGAGACGCGCTCGAGGAGAGAACCGGCGACGAAGAGCGCCTGCGTGAGGGATTCGGCGGTGCCCATCAACTGGAGGGAATCCGCGGCGTCCAACACGAGACCGGCGAATTCCGTCGATTCCGTGGCGACGAGTCGGGCAATGTCAATCAAAGCGTTCTCCCACTTGCCGTCGCCCCCGCACGCGTAGGACGAGCCGTGTGCGTTGACGGCTGGTTCTTCGCGAAGCTGATCCGCGATCAAGTTGATAGCACCGCGTCGGATGGCACCGTCATTCAAATCGACGCACTGCAAGAGCGGTAAGAGCTGACGCGCGGCAAACTTGCCGTTGTCGTTGCGTGCGTGCGCGTCGACGAGGCTGAGAAGCTCCATCGCGGTCGGTGGCATCGCTGACTCCAACGCTTCAATCATTTCACCAACCTCGGCGACGGCAATTTCGCGAGCTTGACCGACAGATTGCGCCGAGGTTGCGCCCTTGGCCGCCGACGCTTCGGCGAGGTGCTGGAGCACGACGCGCCAGTACAACGCCTGTTCCGCCGTCAACATTCCATCCGCAGCCAAATCGCGTCTGAGGCCCCTCACAGTGAGTTCAGCGTTCTTGCACACCTCCATCGGCTTGATGCGTCCGACAGTGATGAGTTCCTTGAGCGCGAGCTCGGCTTCAGTTTCGTTGGATTCCACGTCGAGCGCGGCTAAAAACTTGAAGACGTCCCCTTCAAACGCCTCGAGCCACCGCTTCAACATCTCCACGCTCGCGCTGCGAACAGTCGGGACTCGATCGTTGAGACCGCGTCGAAGCACAAGCGCTCGATGCGCGATGGAGACCGATTCCACGGGAACCTTAGACGTGAGCGCGAGAAACGCGATGCGTCTCACATCCTCCGCCACGTCTCGAGTGCGCTCCACGACGCACGGAATGGTGTAATCCGAAATGGCGAGCGATCCTAGAATAGCCTTACGAACTTCCTTATTCTTTTCGCTTCCCAAGAGCTCGACAAAGGCTTGCGTGATGTCATCCTGGGAAAAATCGTCTGTTTCCCCTCCATCCTGCAAACGACTCAGCGCGCGCGCCGCTTGCGCTCTCACTGGCGGCATCTTATCCCGAATTCTCTCCAGCATCACATCCGTCATGCGTTCGTACAAATCATCGCTAATCTCAGCCTCCGGTCCGAGGCCGTTGAGGACGCCCGCGATGATCTGACACACTCGAAACCGGATAGCTTTTTCCTTGGCCACGTGCAGGTTGAGCAAAAAGCCCAAAAACGCCTCGTTAAACTCATCCGCATCCTCCTCGATCCCTTCCTCGCGCCACACGCAAAAGGTGACGATGAATCGAACGACGCGTTCTGTACATAAATCACGCTGCGCGGGTGTGAACGAGAGATGCATGGCCGCGCGTAGATCCGTCAGTCGCTTTCATCGCGTTTCGTTTCGTTTGCGCGAATAAAATCAGAAACACATCTTCAACGCCTCGTCGACGTCAATGCGTTGAAACGACACCCAGTCAGGTTCCGATTGAGTGCACGACGTCGTCTTCGTCACCCCCACGCATCGCGACGCGCTCGCGTACATCCATCCGCGCACCTTGTACTCCAACAACACCGGTAAAATCGCGTTGCAAAACGTTGGCAGAAACGTCTCTGGATCTTCCGAGCGCGTCTTGGCGAGCGTCTTGGCGCCTTTTTTATGCGTCGCGAGGGAGATTTGCGACTCGTTGAGCGTCTTTGCGATCGCTCGCTGCGCGTCCGTCGTCATGTCCGCGCGTCGTGGTTCGCGTTCGGGACGTCGGGCGTCGATGTGTGCGGGTGTCGATGTGTCGGTTTGGTTCCCCTTTGTTCCTCTGAGCGCGTCAAAGTATTTAGAGTATCGGACGCGGATTCGGAGGACGCGCTCGGGGACTGGTGATGACTACAGTAGTTTGAAGAAATCACGATTAAAAAAACAAAGAGTGTACCGTACGATTTTACGCAAAGGCGTTAATGTCAAACTCCTCCTCCTCGTCTTCGGACGCGCCGGGACCGGCGGAGTATGGGAAATCCTCTGGAGACTCGTCTTCGGGGAGGGGGAAGGCGTCCAACATGTGATCGCCGGAAATGTCAGCCTGACGGTCTCCGACGGTGGCGACGAGTTCGTTTTGGTCGTAATCGAGGCCACAGAGCTCGGCGAGGGAGCCGACGACGCGATCGGGAATCATGGCGGCGACGGCGGGATCCGTCTGCGCCTTTTCGACGGCGGCTTCCATTTCCTCCAAGCCTGTGACGCCCGTCAAGACGAGTGCGACGATGGCGGCGTTGCCTGCCTTACCGAAAGCGACATCCGTGTCTAATCTATCTCCAATGACGAGCGTGCGGGAGAGGTCAATGCCGGTATGCTCGCTCAAGAGGTCTAACATGAAGGAACTCGGCTTGCCGCAATAAATTTCGGGTTGGCTTCCGCACGCCGTCGCCACAGCATTGACGATCGCCCCGGCGCCCGGGTACAAACCTGGACCGAGCATATCACCCGCATCCGGATTCGTCGCCACAAACTTTGCCCCGCGCTGGATTTGCAAAGACGCATACGCGAGCTTGGCAAACGTAAACGAAGAATCGCTTCCGACCACCACCGCCCCGACGTCATCCTCTTCATCCATCCATTCCGACATTTCCGCCCAATCCGTCGTCGTGCACCTCACACTGTCGTACACACCGCCTTCAACATCAATCCCAGCCTCCTCGAGCTCATCCAAAATGCCCTTCTCACCGATGACGTACACCGTCTTTTGTTTATAGTCATCCACGTGTTCTCCGTCGTCTCCCTTCTCCCCAATCAGCGCATCGAATCCTTCGCGTTTCAGATAACACGCCGTCGCGTACGCCGACGTATATATCTCGTATTTGCTCGCATCGATCCCCAGCGCCGCGAATTTCGCCGCGTAATGCTCTCGGCTCTTCGTCGAGTTGTTTGTGACGAAAAAGACCCTCTTACCCTTGGCCCTCAGCGCTTCGATCGCCGCCTTGGCGCCCGGAATGAGCGAATCCCCGTGCCAAATCACCCCATCGCAATCCAGCACCACCGCATCGATCGCTTCGTCGATCTCTCGCGTCAATCCCGACGGGTCGGCGACGAGCACGGACGCCAACGACGGCGCGGCGGCGGCAGAGACCACCCGGCGGCGGACCGACTCGTTTTGTTGTCGTCGTTCGCCGCGTCCTCGTCGTCGTTCGCCGCGTCGCGGCGTCGATCGCGCGATGGAGACCGCGGACGCGAGTGCGTTCGCGCGCATGGTTTTCGTTCGCGGCGCGGTGGTTCGGCTCTGCGTCGTCGCCCGCGCGGTGTGACGCGGGTGCGACGCAGAGGGGTTGGGCGGACGTGTCAAAAAGTTTTACATTGGTGGTTTTATGATGCTAAATGTATGGTTAAATAGTATATAGGGTTTTGCTTCTAGTGTGAGCACACGCGCGCGCGCAGTCGTCCATCCTCGCTTTTGGACGAGACGCCCGATGCGTGCGTCACGGGAACCCCTCGCGACGGCTGGTGACATCGACGAGGTCACCGACGCGAAGAATCTTCATCCCCTGGTCGGCGCGACGTAAAGCGGGGACGATGAGGTTCCACCCGAAAAAAGTGCACGCGCGCCAAAAGCGGTTGGACGTGCCCAAAGCGGCGCCGCCTCGAGTTTGCGCGAGCGCGCGAACGACGACGTCGCCGTGTTCGGTCGATCCCGTGTCGGGATCGACAGCGGGAATGGTGCAACGCGAACACGGCTTGCAGAGCTCGGCGTGGATGTCGTCAGAGATTTGAATGGATGCCCATCGGTCTTCGGCGTACGCGGGAGCGTCGTCGACGACGACGTTGCCGCGGAATCGACGCCCGTCGACGCGCGTCGATGGACGAACCATCGCGTCGAGGGCGTCGATGGATGATTGGTTGACGAGTAGCATCGGGTACCCGTCGCTCAGCGTCGTGGTACACCGACGAGAACCGTAATTCTCGCTCGTTAATCGCGTCGTGGCGTCGTCCACATCCACGCCGGCGTCCTCATCCTGCGCGCCGCCGGGAAACCCACCCTTCCCCAACCATCGCACGAGCGCGTACGATTCACCGCGTCCGCTCTCGTCTTGGTTTAAAAACTCACTAAACCACCTCTCTGCCGTTTCTCCTTCGTTCGCGCACGTCCCTAGCCAATCCCAACACTCTGTCTGCGACAACGCGTCGTCGTTCGCATCCAAATCAACCTCCACCTTTAACGCTCGATCCATCGACCCGGCTTCGCACGTGAGCGTAAACCGGCGAATCGTCGCGTCCGTGTACGCCTCGGGTGGGTCTATCGCGCACGACACGAGCGCGAGACGCGGGTGCGTGCGTTGAGAGATGAATTTACCATCCTTGGAGTGGACGACTGACCACACGCGATCGAACGCGAGTCCGGTGGACGTGAGGGCGACGGCGTCGAGGGAAACCCCGGCACAGGATTTCACGGGATAGGTGACGAGGGCGGAGATCTTCGGCATGGGTCCGGATCGCGCGCCCGGTGTCGCGCGCGTGCAGGTGTGGCGTCGTTGACGCACGAGGCGGTTGTTTTAACAGAATTTGGGATTGGATTGCGAAAATCATTCAATCAACTCGCGTTCGAGCGATTGAGACTTGGTTCGATCGATGAAACGTGGTGGATATTAAGTTTTCGAGTGCGCTCGCTCGAAGGTCGCGCGTCGGATCGATTTCTTGCGATTTAATCAAGTCACGTCCTCGCCGCGCGGCGTGGATTTGGATTTGATGCGCGCACTCGAGCGCGTAGCCGGCGCCGGCGCGCGCGTCGATCGACTCTTCATTGGTTTGGTCGATCGCCGTCTGCGTTTGGGCTCAGGCGACGCTCCGAAATCGATCGGAAGCGTCGTGGTGTGCCTGACGAGGCGCGCGAGGAACGCGCACGCGATGGCTATTCTTAGCCCGACAGTCGTCGAAATCGACTCGACGCTCGAGATAATCCAATCGATCGCGAGCGTCGTCGCGGCGTCGACGCGGATTCGACGGTCGTAAACACCGATGATGAGTATCGCGAACCGAAGCACGGAGACTTCGATGACGCGCATCATCGTGAATGGCCACGTCAACACTCGAACGCAGCTTTGCGCCGTAGCGGCGCCGAATCGCGCGACGGCCAGAAGCCCGCTCGACGCTCGCTCCATCCTGACGATGGCGTCCATCGTTGACGAAGCGAATCGCTCGAAATCACTCGCAAACGCGCGTTGTCGCGTCCGTAACGCATCCACCGTCGCCGCGGCTTCTCTCGTCGCCGTCTCTGCGGCGGATACGTCGGATCTCAGGGCCCGCATCGCGTCCGCTTGCGCGTGTACGTCGGCGTCCAACGACGTCAGCGCGCTCGTGATCGCTTCGGCTCTTTCGTTCGCCTCTTCCTGTGCTTCCACGAGGCGCGCCGAGAGCGCCGCGATGGCGTTCGCCGCGAGCTCCGCGCGCCAAACGGCGACGTAGTGCTTGCAGTCTCGGTCGATCGCCGCGGATTCTTCAGAGTACACGGCAAACTCAATCCCTCTGTCCAACATAAATCCCCCCACCGCATCGTCGCCCTCTGTTTCGTCGTCACCGCCCGCATCCACATCACGCGCGCGCCCGAGCGCGCGCAACACGCACCGCTCGCACCCATCCCCGCGTTCGGCGCACGCCCCGCTCCTCGCCCGCGCGCCCGCGCGCTCCAACCGACACCTCGCGCTCGCGCTCGCCGCCTCGCACCGCATCCCCGACGACCCACCGACACCCATCAGCGCCTCGCACGCGCCGACGCCGTCGCCCGCGTCGATCACCGCCCCCCACGCGCGCGCGCGGCATCGTTCCGCGTCCGTCGTCATCGAACGCAACGAAGAACCCGTCGCCATCCAGGCGTCGGCGAGCCCAGAACCAGGGCGCGATCGCCCATCCTCGCGCGCGCGCGCGACCGCGATGACGCACGCGGTCAACACCGCGCGCGCGACGAGAGGGACCGCGCCGCGACGACGCGCGACGTTCGCCGGTTTCGTCGTCCTCCGCGGCATCGCGCGCGCGTGTGTGGCGCGCGTCGCGCGGATCGTCGTCGTCTCTGACGCCGGTTCGTCTCCCGTCAGACCAACCGGCACTTTGTGTATGTACAAACAGTATAAAATACTTTTCTTTCGAGACGACCGAGGCCAAGAGACCGTTGGGCCGCGGGGCGCTCGGTGCCCGATGCGTCGGGGGATTCGCGCGCGTCGTCGGCGTCCGACGGCAGTTCGCGCGCGACCGGCGACGCGGGATGACGGCGGAGACCACCGCCCGTCGCCCGGACGCGCGAACGCGGGAGAACGGGCGCCCGCGGGAACGGTCGAGGAGGAAACGACGCCGCGCGCGGAGTGATGATTTCGTGGGGCGACGCTCGGAATGGACGCGTGGACGGCGTCGCGGGCGACCCGCGTGGGCGGCGGTGGCGGCGGTGGTGGTCGTCGCGGTGACGTGTGGGACGTGGGGGGAGATCGTGGAGGGTTCGGGGACGTGCGCGAGCGGGTGCGGGGCGGCGGAGGGTTGGGGGAGTTGCGGCGCGGAGGACGCGTGCGCGTGCGAGCCGACGAGGGATGGGTTGGATTGCGGCGCCGCGCGGGTTGCGGCGCACGCGTTCGAGATCGGGGATGGATCTGGGATGGCGTTTGAGGCGATCGATGGCGGTAACTCTGGGATGGCGACGACGAGCGCGATGGTGGTGGATGGGGAAACGTACGCGGCGATAGCCGTCGGGTGGACGGATGGGTGCGCGGACGCGTTCGCGAGATTCGCCGACGTCGGTGTGAGGGCTTGGCGCGGTGGGACGTGGCCGGAGAGGGGTGCGGTAGCGATGCTGAACGTGGAGGACGCGACGCCGAGGGGATGGGTAGGGTCTTGTGCGCATCCGAGGGCGTCCGCGTCGTCGTCGGAGGGATGGGCTCCGTCGCGCGGTCCGTTCCTCGTAGCGGATGGTGTGCACGCGTACACCGTCGTGAACGCGTGGTTACAGTCGAGCGGTGAGCTTGGATTCGTCATTTCGAAACGACAAGCGAACGGAGGTGGCACGCCCGAGGAGCACCACGAGAAGACGAGCGCGGGATACACTGCAGACGCGGCGGCGATTGGATCGAGCGGCGACTTGATCGTCTTGGCGACGCCATCAGCGACGAGCTCTAGAGTGAAGCTGTTGGTGTATCCGAGCGGTGATATTAGTACTGCTGGACAAGGGGCGACGGTGAAAGAAGTGGGGTTGCCGACGCTGGCTGCGGCGTGTTCGGCGTGCCACGCGAGCAGGGATGGGGTAAAGTTGACGGCGGCGGCGGCAACAGTGATTAGTTCGAGCACGAGCGTGCTCTTCGCCGGTCGAGCACGAGTTTCGGCGTTGCAAGATTATCCCGCCATAGTTAGAATCGATCCATACTCGCAGACGACGGCGAATGGTGTTGAGATGTACTTTAAGGATGCCTCGGCTATCGACGAAGCATGCGAAGGCGCGTCTCTGGCGTCATCTTCATTGGGTAGATACACCGCGTTCACCGCATTGGCAGTGATGGACGAGTTTGCCTACGTCGCGACATCTAGCGTCACACACGGGGGTAGCGTGTGCGGATCTGCGTGCTCTACTCGAGTCTCGTGCTTGTACAGGGTCAGGTCGGCGTTTAGCGCGGGCGATTCAGCCTTGGAACACGTTCGACTGTACGGATCGTCGGGCTCGCTAGCTAAAGATGCGATCGCGATCACGACGGTGATCGAAGAAGCTACGAGCGGTGGCTCAGTGTATATTTTAACGACGTCCGATTTTATGGATTCATACGCGTCGACCAGCATAGTCAAAGTGAGAGTCAGCGGCGACTCTGGCTGTGGCTCGTCGTGCATGACGGTGACGGGTACGTATTTGTCAGCGTCACCGATGCAGACAATGACCCTCGTGCCGGTGATGGGTGCGCTGTTCACTGTCTCTAGAGATAGTCTTGGCTCGCGAGACTTTTACAGAAGTCTATCGTTCACTGAAATTGAGAATGTTTCTCCGACAAAGGGTCCCGTCGGCGGAGGCACACGCATTCTCATCTACGGCGTCGGATTTCCGTACGATGCTAGTTGGACTTCTGATGGAGTGCTGGCGTACCCAGCGGCGTGTCGGTTCGAGCACGACGGTAACCCAGTTTACGTGCACGCAGTGGTCGTGAACTCGACGGCGATCGAGTGTGTGACTCCATCTTACGCCGCATTCGCGACGACAGGTTCGTACGTATCCGAAGTTGCCATCAGTTTCGATGGTTATCCCTTGGCACAGAACGACGTCACGTTCTTTGACGACTCCACGTGGGTTGGAGGACCCACATATTTCATGTACTATGACGTTCCGCACGTTAGGGAGACAAAGCTCACAAACTCGCCAATCGAGTCTGCTCTATACACGGGAGAAGCGCCAGACGGACAAGTCGCTGTTCTAGCTCTTGACGGCGGCTTGTTCCTTAGGGGGAGCATCTCATGCAGATTCGACAGCGTTAGCGTCGTACCAGGTACCTACGTGAACTCCACTCGCATATTGTGTCCACTTTGCGTCGCAGACTCTGGTGGATCGTGCGGGGGATATCACGCAAAGCTGTCTTGGCTCGCAAACCCAGTGCCTTCTTCTGTATCCGTAGAGTTTAGCATGAACGGCGTCGACTATCATCCGGGACGATCGTTGACGTTTCACAAACCGCCCGACGGAGTTGAAGTCTCCCACGAGCGAGTAAACCCGTCGGATGTGGCGTACGAGTCGACAGCCGACTCTGGAGCAACGACGATGACGCTCGATCCAATTACGGTTAGGTTGATTGATTCTGACGGCACGCGCATCGCGGATGATTACGGTGTGGGGGGCACTCGTGGTTTTACCATCACGGCGTCTTTGAATACACAGCTCTCGCCGGACACGACCGGCATCACCATGACGACTTCTCCATCCTCCGTGGTGACAGTTGACGGCGTGGCGACGCTTCAGTTGGTCTTTAGCGCGCCTTTGGCGATTGGGGAGTACTACGTCAACATCATCGGTGCAGACTGCACTGGTACGTCGTGCATCAATCTATCTGTAGATTCCACATTCCAATTTACCGTCATTCCGGGCGCGCCCGACGGTTTGGTTGTCGTACCGGGCACGTCTAATCCGGTGACGCTTCCCGCCGATTTGCAGGTAGACTTGGGAGAAATCGACGTTTTCGTCGTAGATGCCGCCGGTAATCGTCTGTATGACTTTGATGAGAGCACGTACTCTGTTTCCGTTCAATCGGTAGATGCTTCGAACAACGCTCGAGCTACGGGATCGACGCTGCAGGGAACGACAACTTTGTCCACGACAAAAGGACGAGTAACATTTGACGACTTGTCACTGGTCAATCCGGCTCCGCTAGGGGGTAGAATTCCCGGAAATAGTCTTTCAAATCCCGAGATGAACAATCTCACCTACGCAGCGCCATCGAGAGGGGTGAATGGCGCTGATGCGGTGTACAGATTTCTCTTCACGGCGTCATTTGGATCTGCGTTATCCGTCTTCACGACGGTGAATGGGCAACCTCGCTACCTCGAAATCGACAGTCACAGCATACCGCAGTTGGTGACAGGAGCGTCGACGGCAACAGTGACTTCGTCAATCACCGTGAAGCTCTATGACGCAGGGAACAATTTGTTATCTTCGCACGACCCCAACGCAAAGGTGTACGTCGGTAAATATCCGGTCAATGGAGACGAGCAGACTGATAGGACGCTGTCGACGGCTACGGAGGCTTCTGTGATCGATGTAGGTGGAACAGCGACGTGGAATTTCGCTGCGAATTCCATCACTCTCAACACTCAACCGGCCGGCTTTTACAGGATTGGCTTTTACTTGCAAGGCTCTGAGTATATACAGCCGGCGCTACAGCTCGTCGAAATGACTCCGGGGCAAATAGGACATCACTGGTTGGCGTCTTTGGAAACAGGATTAGAAGTTCGATACGCCGGCGCTTCGACGCCGTTGGGCGATTTAACGGTGTACGTCGCAGACTCCACGGGAAGTGCTGTGGGCTCTGGCGATCGATGTGACGGCTCGACGCTCAGCAACACTGTCGAACGCACGTTTGCGTGCACGAGTTCCACCTTGACCATGTCTGGTACTCTCAGCGGCGACACGGCGGGTACCGGTGCGTTTATCCTCACTGGAGTAATACTTTCGAATCCAACGATTGGGACTCACACAATTACGTGCACATCCACTGGAATCACACTCAAGGACTCGAGCAACAACGTCGTGGCTACGAGTTGTTCAAATTCACTTGCAGATGTGGACTTTGTGTTCTCCGTCACCGCGGGAGTGTACACGAACTTGCAGCTCGTAAACTCTCCAGAGAGCGCGTACATGTCATCTTTTGGCGTGATGAACATTTCAAACTTCCGTTCATACGCCGCAGACTACTATGTGCCGTTGGATGTCTTTGAAGTGCAAGTGTTTGACGCGTACAGTAATGAAGTGACGTACAGCAGCGACAATCTCGACACCGCAGTTCAGCTATCGTACGTTTCCGGTGCGGGTGAAACACTCGGTGTTTTGAGTTATTATTTAACCTTTAACGGGTCGATAGCGGATCGCGACGCAATCGTCGTCGTCGATCCATATGCTATTCATTCCAGTGGTCTCACGCCAAGTTTTGGAGTGTCAAACCGCGCTAGATTTGCTGGTTTGGCGCTCAAGCAATCGAAAGTCGGCACGCATACGCTGTCATTCACGGTTCCCGCAATTCCGTCGTTGACGGCAGTCACGCAAACTATCACCGTCACATTAGGTAAAGGACACCACCTCGGCGTCCGGGCACCATGCGATGATTACTACGCATCTGGAGACACGTGTACAGAGGCGTCTCGATTGAGCAGAGGCAACAACGTAAAGTGCACTTGTACGCAGTACGGTTCTGCAGAAAAAGTTGAACTGGGACCAATTTACTTGTATGTCATGGATGGAGGTGACAATTTGCTAGGTAGCAACTACGAACCGATGTGTCGCCCGGAAGAATCCAGTTGCACTGGTAAAATTGAAGCCGTGTTTGACGTCAAGAGGAGCAAACCGTGCGTCGGTACGGGGACAACATGCGATGCGACACAGCCAGAGATCCACTCGAAGAGTATCGATGCGAATGGCGAGGCCATTTTCGACGATATCATCTTCCAATTCCCCGAATCAACCCTGAACACCGATCCCATTGTGATCAAGTTTCGTTCGCTTGGGTTGGTGGATGTCGACTTACCGGTTGAAATTTGGCCAGGATCCGCGCACGCTCTGGACGTATCTATTCCATCGACGTTTGAAGGATTGGCCGAACGAAATGGACTTCCATCCGCTACGTTTACTCCGATTGCGCGCTCTACTGCGCCATTTGTCGTGAACGTCGTCGATCGTGCTGGAAATAAACTCACAAGTCTGGACACGAGCAGTCACGCAGTCACCGTTTCAGTGACGGGGGGTACCGCTGATGTCGACGGGACGCTCACAGCGAGCACAAGTGCTGGTACGGTGGTCTTTCAAAACTTTTACTTCACGGCGCCATCTCGACAGACACACACGATTGAGTTTGCGACGACTGGATTGGTCAGTTATCAGCTGCCAGTCAAAGTGGTTGAAGGCGCGGCGTTCTCTCTCAAGCACGTCGACACGATTGAGACGGTAACAACCTACGTCGCCGCAGACGAACTACGGCTCGAAAAGTTCACCGTGCAGATCCAAGACGCTGGTGGAGGTATGTTGGAGTCCAACACGATTGCGAGACAAGTCACTGCGACTATCAGATCGACATTTGACTCGAACGCGGTGCTGCGGACGGACACGCTGTACTCGGCTGTCAAATCTGCCCCGTTGGGTAAAGCAGAGCTCTACTTTAAAGAAATTTCCGTCAAAAGTTTGGAGAGCGGTATTTACTCGTTGACGTTTACGAGTTTGGGGTTGGTTTCAGACAGTGTCAATTTTACGGTGACACCCGGCGGCGCCAGTCAACTGTACGCTCCGGTGGTTCGTGGATATCCAAACGTGGATAGCACTCAATACACCCGCCCGTCCACTGTTACCGCGGCGCGCGTCGTCGATCTCGATTCGTTCCCGGTCACCGTCACGGATGGCGGTGGTAACGAATTAGCAGAGAGTACAGTGCAACGCTTGCTGGATGTGTCCGTAGTATACGCGACGACTACATCTTTGACGGTATTTAGCGCCGAACCGCAGATTTCGAGCCCTTATACGGTGAGCGGCGTAGCGCTCGTACCCAGCATTCGTCTGTTCGACCCCATTGCGGGGCGATACAACATCACGGTCGGTACTTCCACCTGTTCCACCAATTCTGGCACTTGTACGGCAGTGTTGAAATCGTACACGTTTCAGTTTGACATCACGCTCGGGGACGTTTCGTCCTTGGACGCTTGCGGTTGTCCTGGATGCGTGCGTGCCGCACCATCCGTCGCGTACCCGTCTGGACTGTGCATAGACTCGAGAGAATACTCGAGCGCAGATGAAGTTCAACTGCGCGACATCTTTGTGGTCACTCGCGACGCGGGCGGTTTATTGATGGGCTCGAGTTACAACACCATCGAACCGCGACGCGCCATCAGCGTCGAGCTCAAGACGTTTACGCCCGTCAATGGACAGGCCGTCGAGCTTAACGTGCTCACCTCGCCGCTCTTGGCTGATGACGCACAAGTCGACTGTTCCCATTCTTCGTTCGGGTGCCAAAATGTAGGATCGGTGTTCACGCGACAGGCGAACATCGGTGCGATGTACGTCACCGACGGCGTGGCTGCGTGGTGTGCGGATGGCGTCGTAGCGGACAAGGCAAAGGCGTTTTGCCGTCCAGCCAACAGCGACGCGACAAGCGATAAAGTAGATGCCGAAGCGGTATACTTCAGAGACTTGAATGGGCAGAGCGCGCCGGACATCACGGGTACGCTCGGTTATGGTTTGGACTTTTACGGCGCCCGAACGGTACCTGGATTCGTGGGTAACGCGAGCGGTTTGGTCTTTTCGAGGCCGCTCGCGGGGCGGTACGTACTCCAGTTCACGTCAAACTGTGATGCCGCAGTGTGTCCAAACACCACCAACGCCCAGCTCACATCGGATTCACTGGAGATCACTGTCACCCCTGGTGTGCCTCATCGACTGGAGTTTGCGTTTGCGCAGAGCTTGCCGACGAGCTACGACAGCAACGTCACGTTTCCCACGTTTGACGTGGTCGCATACGACGTCGCCGGCAATCTGATTCCAAGTTCACACATGAATGTAACCGTCAACGTCACACCGAACGTGCTTGCGCTCTTCGGGGCGTCCGCGCGTCTACAAAATGGATCCGCGACGTTTGACAGCCTCAAGTTGATTGGACGAAGAGGTGTGGCTTACGATTTGACGTTTACAATCGGCGCCGCGACGTTGGCGCACACTGGCGTCACTCTGTTTCCGTGCTCCCAAATCAAGCCTCACTCGGCGACGACGGATGATGGCAGTTGCGAATGCTTCCCCGGGTACACCGAGGACGTCGAAACGTCGGGATCGCGACCAAACATGACATCTGTATCGCGTTTTGCAGAGTTGTATCGCCAGGCTGACCCGTGGGCGATTTCGGCGTTCAGCGCGTCGTTGCGACCGTACGGAGTGTGTGTACCATGTGGTCCCGGTTACTTCAAATCAATCCCTGGCGCGGCGGCGTGCACGGCGTGTCCATCCCTCATGGACACATTCACCGATGAGAATGGATCGCCAAAAGCGGAACACGAATCTCTCAGCGGGGAAATGTTACCTGGATATCTCGCGAACGTAGACAAGAGCGCGTGTGAATGCACGCTCTTGGGTGAACCAGAGGGTGAGGCGACGGCATTTGTTCAGTACTATCGCCTCGAGCCTCACGACTCGTACGAGTGCGCACCGTGCCCAGAAGGCGCGGTGTGTGATTCAAGAGACGTGACAAAGTTGTCGTTGCTCGAGAACCGTTGGCGCCAGAATACGACGACACTCGCGATTTTTGATTGCCCGTCTTCCTACAGTTGTAAGGGTGGAGTCGGCGCGGCTGACGAATTATGTAACGTTGGCTACGCCGGACCCGTGTGCGGGAGATGCGATAGCGCCGCGGGTTACGCCGTGTTGGAAGACTCACAAGCTCTTGAATCATCGCTTCAGTGCACCAAGTGCTGGCCGAACGCAGCTGTCGGCTTTTCCGTATTTTTAATAGCCGTCGCTCAAATTTTCGTCGCCTGGATCATTCTCAAGGCGGCGGCGAGCAACGTTGTGACGTCTATCGTCTACGTCAAAGTGATCCTTTCGCATTTTCACATGCTCAGCGTCGTCGGGACGATTAATTTGGGCTGGCCACGCGCGGTGGGGATCATTTTTCCAATTGCGCGAATCGTATCCACGAGTTCGACCAAGACATTTGCGACGGATTGCATTTCAAAGTGGACTCACATTCAGTACACGTCGTACTATTTCGGTACGATTGGTATTTTCGCAGCGGCGAGCGTGCCGTACTACTTGTACCTGCGAGTGCGTCGCTACAAGGCTGTCAGGGAAGAATGGTACTCGAAAAAACGAGATTTGGAAGCGGAATACATTTCGGCTAGGCGCGAGGGTGAAAACGTCGATCGAGTCAGACGCCAACTCGAGCGCATGAAGCGACCTCCAGAATTCACCGACCCCGCGCAAGACGCGTACGCATTGGACATGGATACCGTTGTCGATGACGATGGATATATTGTCCAGGAATGGACGGATGAAGAGCTCGCTGAATTGGAACCGACGAGTTACGACGTCGCGTTTGGCGCGTTCATCGCTTTGAGCTTGTATCTGTGTTGGCTACCAATCGTCACCAATTCTTTGCAGATGATTCGTTCAACCACGCTTAAAGACATCGGCAGTTTCTTGTACGTCGATTACAACATTCAGACGGATGTCGGGGCGTACAGCAGAAGTATGGCGACGTTTTTGGTTTTCGGCGTCATCATCGGCGCGGGTCTTCCGTACTACCTGTTCAAGGCGCTCAAGACGCACTCGTCTCAGTTGCATTGGTCTAAGACAAAGGCTCGCTACGGGTTCTTTTACATTGGATTCAGCAAAGAGCGGTGTTATTGGGAGTTTGTCGTGCTCATCCGAAAATTACTGCTCGTTCTCACGTCGTCATTGCTTCCCGATGCTCCGCTGCTCGCAATTTACATTTCTATCGGGATTTTACAAGGCTTTCTGGCGCTCGTCTTTTTGCTCAAAGTTTATGAAAACGAACAGCACCAGAAAGTCGAGGTTGCGTCGCTCGTGACGGCTTTGATCACATACAACTGCGGCGCGCTCATGGCGACCGTGAAGCGCGACGCGACGAGCAGTCTGGGTGCGATTGCCATTTACGTGCTCAATCTCGCGTTTGTCTTCCTGTTGTTCTCTTCTGTGCGCGGCGACATCAACGCTGAACTCGTCGCAGCCAAGATGGAAAATGCTCGAGCAGAGCTCGATGAAGAGGAGGATTACCGCCGTGAGGCTGTGAAAAAGGCTCTTGTGGACACGCACAAGGCGGCGCGAGCGCTCCATCCTAGAATGGCTGAAAATCTCATTGACGCGTTTGACGACGACACGCTCATCGACGAGTTGACACGACTCGGCGCCAATGACTTGAAGCTCAAGCATCTCCAGCTCAGCGTGCATTTAGAGAGTTTGCGAAACAAGTGGCGAAAGAGCAAGTCAGGCATGGTGGATCCTTACGCTAGAAAGGAACACGAGATTGAGGTTTTGGCTTTGGAACGCAAGAAGAAAGCAATCGATCGCGAGCGTTGGAGACGTCGGATGCAAACCGGCGAAGGATTTTCAGAAGACGAGCGCGCATCTCAGACGAGCGAAGAAGAACGCAAATCGCTTGGTAGCGACGATTCCGCATTCGTTGAGCGTGAGAGCAGCGTCGAGGCTCGAATCGCGCAGTATAACGAGTTGATTGCACAGCAGCTCCGTCGTACTCGAGCCGGCGCCAAAGATGCCGACAACGCGGAGGGGCCGACTGAACCTGTGTATCCCGCAGACTACGTCCCGAGCCCGCCGCGGTTACCGGCGCTCGATTCCGTATCTTGGGTTCCACCTTCCGCGGAAATCATGCTTTATTCCCCGACGAAACCGTCACCGAAGAAGCAACTGGATCCGTCATCCTTAGCGGCGAAGAAACCGTCCAAGCCGCCGACATCTGACCCATTCACGTACGATTACTTTGAGCTCACACCGATGCGGGACGCGCTCCCAAACGTCGATGAACCACTCACCACCACAACCACCACGACAATCCACCGTTCTGCGGATGCGCGCGCATCCAAACGCCCATCATGGCGCGAACGCATGGCGGATTCGCGTTCACGCGTGGCGCATCGCATCGCCAAGCGCGAAAACCACCTCATGACCCAAGCCTTCAACACCATCGCCGACGATGACAATGCCGCCGACGGTGTAGCTGAAAACACCGACGCTCGCACATCGTCATCGTCGTCAGATTCCGAAGAACTCGAACAGCGTCATCGCACAAAGGGTTATTCACGACGCCGTTCGCGTCGATAGACAAAAACTGTAAATTTAATTTCAAGCAAACATGGTAGCGAACCGTTACGTACACACACCCCGACGCGCGTCGGCGATGGCGGACGCGGCGAGGGAAACCCTCGACGTCGCGCACGATGTTTCCAAACTCCTCGACACCGGGTTATCACGCGAACAACTCGCCGTGCTCATCGCGCTCGTCGAACGCGGAGTGAATCCGGAGGCGCTCGCGGCTGTCATTCGCGAACTGCGACGCGAAGCCGCGACGTTGCGAGACTGACGCGCGAGCGGGTTCTGCGCGCGGGAATGAATGCGCGGTATTTTTTCTCGTTTTGGATCGCGTGGTTTAGTCGCGAATGGGAAGTCGCGTAGAGTGCGCGGGGTGTACGAATGTAATCTTAAGATGAGTCTTTAGCTGTTTGAACCGCGAGTCAACCGACGCGCGCGCGAGAGAGTAATCGATGATGATTGATGATTAATGCTTGCTTTTGTGAGATGACAAATGATGACAAATGATGGTTTACGTGATGACGGTCGGAGATTCGCGGCCGGTGAACTTTGCGAGTTCGCTCGTTTCGAGAGCAATCTTGATGAGGGGCGCGAGCGCCTTTTGGGCGTCGACGCCTTGTTTGGCGACGTCGGCTTCGTACTGCTCAATGTACATGCGCACGGTGGCGCCAGAAGAACCGGTACCGGACAAGCGGAAGATGAATCGAGAACCGTCGGTGAAGACGAAGCGAACGCCTTGCTTCTTGGCGACGGAACCGTCAATCGGATCGGTGTATTCAAAGTCATCGGCGTAATCCAACTCGTAGTCACCGTACTTGTCACCCTTCTTGGCCGCAGCCGCCTTGGCGCGGAGAGAGTCAACCATGGCGTTGCACGGGTCGGATTCGCAGCCTTCGTAATCGTAACGAGAGAAGAAGTTGCGGCCGTACTTGGCCCAGTGCTCCTCGGTGATTTGTTGAACGCCGACGAGCTTACCGCCAACGGGGACATCCTTGTTGCGGTACGCCAAGATGGACAACCACGCGAGAACAGCCCACGGACCGTCCTTCTCGCGCACGTGATCGGCGCCGGTACCGAAGGATTCTTCACCGCACACGGAGAGGCGGCCTGCATCCATGAGGTTACCGAAGAACTTCCATCCCGTCGGAGTTTCAAAGCACTCGACGCCGAGCGCAGACGCGACGCGATCGAGCGCCGCAGCCGTCGGCATGGAACGAGCGAGACCCTTGAGACCAGACTTGAAGTACGGGATGCAGTCGACAGCGTTCGCGGCGATGATGGCGACAGAATCGCTCGGCGTGACGAAGAAGTTGTTGCCGAGAATCATGTTGCGATCGCCGTCGCCGTCAGACGCGGCGCCGAAATCCGGAGCGTTTTCAGAAAACATCACCTTGACGAGTTCCTCGGCGTACGTCAAGTTGGGATCCGGGTGTCCACCCGCAAAGTCTTCCTTCGGCGTGTCGTTGACGCAGGAATCCGGGCTCGCACCGAGAGCGTCGACGAGAATCGGCTTGGCGTACGCGCCGGTGATGGCGTGCATGGCGTCGAAACGCATGTTAAAGTCCGATCGCGAGAGCAAAGACTTGATGAGGTCGAAGTCGAACACTTGCTTCAAGAGAGTCAAGTAATCTTCAACCGGGTCGATGACTTCAACCTCAAAGTCACCAAACTTGGTGACGCCGCACTTGCTCAAGTCGACGTCTGGAATGTCAGCCATCTTGAGCGTATCGACAGTTTGCGTAAAGCCATAAATCGCATCCGTAATCTTTTCCGGAGCCGGTTCACCAGAGCTATAGTTAAACTTGATGCCCCAATCCTCCGTCGGTCCGCCCGGGTTGTGCGACGCGCTCATGATGAACCCGCCGAACGCCTCGCGCGCGCGGATAACCGCGCTCGCCGCCGGCGTCGCCAAGTATCCATCGCGTCCAACGTACATCTTCTTCACGCCGTTCCCCGCCGCGAGCTTCAAAATAATTTGACTCGCCTCCTTGTTAAACCACCGCCCGTCACCGCCGAGCACCATGGCGCATCCCGCCACGTCGCTCTCCGGCAACGCGTTGAACAACGACTGCACCCAGTTGGCCAAGTAGTTGCCTTCGCTAAACACCGCCGCCTTTTTCCGCAACCCGGACGTCCCAGTCTTTTGCCCTTCGATCGGCGTCGTCGCGATCTCGCGCACCTCGAACCCTTCCACCGCCGTCGCCATCGTTCGCGTCGTCGGCGTCGTCTTACTCACGCGTCGCCACTGATTCTTCGTTCCAGCGCGCGCGCCAACGAGCGTCTTTGCGTTCCCGCACGCGTTCTGCATGTACCTCGAGCGAAAACCTACCGCGCGTTCGGTCGAGAAGAGAGGGACGTATCGGTGCGATTCGTCCGATGGTGCTCTCCGATTCGATTCGCGCCGGGGTGTGAAGCGCGCGCGCGTCGAACGGATGCGGATTCAGATGCGCGATCGAAGACGGATAGGATCGGTCATATGTGTAAACAGTATTGAGACCGTTGCAACCGACGAAAACGCGTCATCCAGTCGCTGGATGTGCCAATTTGTGGCTGACATCGCCTGATTTTCCAATTAAAGTACTGTAATAAGTTTTAAGTCTGTGTAGAGGTCAAAATGGTAGTCAAAATGAGGTTTTGATAAACAAATTAGGGTATACGGCGTCACGAACGATCGATCGATCGACCGCTTCGTCGTCGTCGCCAGTCGGTGTCGCCAGTCGGTGTCGTCGACGGACGGACGGACGGACGGACGGACGTCGGGTCGGTCTCGATTAACTCTTCGGTTCGTCGCGTTCGGTTCGGTTCGGTTCGAAGGGACGGGACGCGCGTTAAGAGAGAGGTTTGACTCGGGTCAACACTAAAAGTGACTCACCCTGGGTGTTGAGCGCCGTCTGACGACGACGATGATCGGGATGAAGCGACCGGACGAAGCGTCGGTGCCGCTGTTGCGAACGGAAGCGGAGGCGTCGACGACGGTGACGATGCGCGCGGACGATGGCGGGCGGGCGGCGATGTGCGCGACGACGACGACGCACTCGCGGCGAAGGTGGTTGTTGGCGGCCACGGCGGCGATTTCGGCGTTGAGCGTCGCGGGATCCGCGGGGATTCGCGCGACGAGAGAGTCGTCGCTGTCGTCGGTGGAGTTTTGTAACGCGTTTAAAGCGGTGGTTTTAGTGCGAAACGGGCCGGAGATGTTGAAAAAGACGTTGACGACGCTGAGAGATGCGGATTACGGGGAGGACTCCGTGGACGTGGAGGTGCGGTTGAACTCGCCGGCGATGACGCAGACGGCGCAGACGGTGGCGAACGAGCTGGGGTATAATCACGGTCGCTTGACGATTACCGCGTCGAGCGCGCCGCCGACGCGAGCGCAGGCTTGGTATACCTCGTGGATGCCGGTGGAAGACACGGAGTGCGCGGTGATTCTCGAAGATGACGTCGACTTGTCTCCGCACTGGTACAAGTGGTTGAAGCAGGCGTGGGTCGGGTACCACACGCACTCGGAAGTCGCGGGCATTTCTCTCCATAGGCAAAATTTCGTCGCGCAGCTGCCAGGGAGGACGAAAGAGTTTGGTGCGGATGGTAAACCGTTCATGTACCCGTACTTGGGCGACGGCGCGTTTTCGCCCCATCCCGAGGTTTGGAAGAGTTTTCTGGCGTGGATCAAGCAGCTTCCGGCGGATTTCGATCCGGCGACGCCAGATCTCATCACGTATCAGTGGATGAAGGCGCGCGGAAAGCAGGAAATGTGGACGCAGTATTTCATTTACTTTTGCATCGAACGAGGGTACAGAAACGTCTACGTCAACTTGCCCGGAGGAGTCGCTTTGGCGTCGCGGCGACCGGGCGCTTTACCGAAACCCGGCGACGGCGCCGCTCAGCTCGGCGCCGAAGTCGCGCCGCTTTTAGGCAAGGATGCCCCCGCCAACTTTCTCTTCCCGATGGACATGATGCAATTGAACTGGGGAGGTAACGTCGTCAGTCATCACTTGGGTTTCGACGCCATCGCGTCGTCAACTCTAAAGACGCTCGTGACGAATATCAACAAGTCGAACGGTTTCGTCTATCTCCTCTTTACAAACGACGGTTTCATCGAAATGACAAAGAGCTGGATGTGCAACGTTCGTAGATTGAACCGCGCCGTGTTAGCGAACACAGTCATCGTGGCGGAGAGTTACGACACCGTTCGCACGCTTTCGGATTTTGAACCCTCGTGCAACTATTTCGTCTACACGACGGATCATCACGGGTCGGTGTCTTACGGTCACTACGATTACTACCGCGTCGTCCTCGATCGAATGGTGGCTCAAAACATCATTCTCTCCTACGGCGCCACCGTCATGATTGTCGAATCCGATCAAATTTGGAACGGAGACATCACGCCAAACATCCAACAAAAGTTTAACGAGGGTTTCGACGTCATCGCCGGCGACGAACGCGCGTACACGCACAAGCGCGACGCGCTCGGGTACTTTTGCGCCGGCTTTTACGGAATTCATAATAGACAAGCGGCGTTTTTCAAAAAGTACGAGGAAGGCTACGGGGACATGCTGAACAAGTTTAAGGACACCACGGGGTCGATCGCGATCGAGAATGATCAAGAGCGATTGAACCGCGTCGTCAAGGGCAACTCGACCGTCAAGGCGCACACGTTTGACAGGTGCGTCTACGCCAGCGGTCAATGGTACGGAAGCCAGCAATACCAAACAGAGTGTCCAAATCCGACGATTCTTCACAACAATTACGTCATCGGGAACAAGGTAAAGATGGATCGGGCGAAGAAGCACAACCAGTGGTTTTTCAACGGGGACGAGTGCACGGATGGCACTCCGCAACCCGCGCCGCCGCCGCCCGCGCCCGCGGATGGAAACGGAAACGCGCCGGCGTGACGACGCGGAATGCGAGCAGTAGACTGAGCTTAGAACTGAAATTGTTGTACAAAAACGACACACACGATCATCGCGATGCATGGCGTCACCCAGCGCCGCCGAAGCTGTTTGCGTTTCCTTCTTTCGATTCGTTTCGTCGCGCACACGCGCTACGCGCGCGACTCTAAAATTCCAATCTTGGATCTCACGCTCGAAACCTCAGTCACGCGCGCGCAGAGTACGTCCCGTACGCGCGCGCGTTTCTCCATCGACGACGGAACGCGCGCGTCATGGTTTTCGATGCCGCGCGTCGTCTCGCTCGGCGGTCTCTCGACGTCGCGCGTCGCGCAGTCGTGGAAAGGTCGATCGCGAGTGACGACGACTTGCGCCTTTTGATGGGCGTCATCGTCGGTTTGTACGCCGTCAACGTCTTCATCCACGCGGTGTTTCACTCGAAACGCAACCCGTTGTACTTGGAAAAGGGGAAAGGCCGCCTGATCGTCTTCGCGCGGGTGGTGTACGGGATGCCGGCGGCGTTCGCGCAGGGAATCTGGGTGCTCGCGTGGATCGCGTTTTGGGAAGCGTTGCGGGCGCCAATGTGGAAACCGAGCAAAGCGCACCACGGGGACGTTGGAAGGCACCGGAAACGAACGCCGGTGGTGCACGATGGACACGCGAGCGTGGCGATGTGCGGAGGAGGGTTTCGGACGTGGTATCACATCGGGGTTTATCATGGGTTGTTTAACAGGTTTGGCGCCGAGGCGCTCCGGCGGGTGCACTGGTCGGGGTCGAGCGTCGGGGCGTTGATGGCGGCGATCGCGGCGAGTGGGGTGGACCCGGATGTGGTTTGGGCGCACATTCCGGATATCGCGGCGTTGCATCGGGATCGGTGGGCGAAGAATTTAACCACGGTTGGGAGTAAGTGTCGGTTTTTGTTGCGAGACGTTTTGCCAGAGGACGCGCACGAGCGTTGCACGGGGAGATGTTTCATATCGGTGACGTCACTCTTACCCATCCCGCACAACGTCATTCTCACCGAGTTTGAAACGAGGGATGATCTCATCGATGCCGTCATCGCGTCGACATACATTCCGCTGTGGACGTTCCCGGGCGTGTGTTTGCATCAAGGCATGGTTTGCGTCGACGGAGGCGTCATGAACAATCTGGCGTCTCTCAGCCCGTCGTCGCTGAGAATTGGCTTGGATCCCGAAGACGCCACGGATTGGGGCGCGACGCTGGTACCGAGCGAACCGAGACCGAGGCACAACACCTTTATACCCGCAGACGACGATGGCTTGGAAGCCATGTACGACTGCGGCAAGCGAGACATCGCGAAGTGGCTCGAGTCTCCAGATGGCGTGGAGTTTGCGGCTAAACTCCAACGAAATTGATTTTTTTAGACAGCATTGATTCTAGCATCCGGCAGCACTTTATCATTTAAATACATTGCAAGCTAGTAGCCCATCGTCTCACATCTCTCGCGACGCGCTCACCACACGGCGTCGCCGAAAAAGATGACCCCCGCTTCCGAGCCGATGGACGCTAATAATAAATTTGCGTCAGACGCGACTCTATCCGTCGTCGCTTCAATCACTCTCGCCGCGCGTTCGACATCCACCGCCGACTCGTGCGAATCACCGAATAAATGTTTCGGCAACGCGCTCGCGTGGCATCTCCACGCCGCCGCCATCGCGTCGCCCATCGCGACGACAAAGTGCGGCGAACGCACGACGAGACGACACTCGTTGCACGCGTCTTTTAAATTTGAAATTTGCCGCGCGCGCTCAGCCACCGCGTCGGCATCCGTGCGCGCCATCGGAGGAAGCACGTCGTCGAAATTTGGATTTTTCACCGGGAGCAACATGGATTCCCACGAAGGAAACGATCTCGGCGCCTTGACGTGTAGTCGACCCTTCTTCTCAAACGGCAACGCGCGCGCGTCGCTAAAGACATCCGACGGAACCAAGAGCGCTTTATTCAACGTTTCCCGACATTGACGCATAAACTCCTCCGCATCACCCCTCGTCCACTCCGTCTTTGCGTCACCACCTAAACCATCACCGTTCGTGCCGTCGACGAACGCTCTCAATTCCCTCACGACGACGGCTCGAACGATTGAACGCAACTCCAACACGCCCGTCTCTACGAATCGCGACGTAATCTCTAAAAACGCCCGACGAGACGCGTCGTCCAAAGTATCCTTCCCACGTCTCGCCTCGGCGTCCAAAAACGCCCGTCGGCCGACTAAATTCATCATCGTTCGCGTGAATAACTCCAACGCCGACGCACCGGCGAGCGTGACGCAGGTTCGCGTCAACCGGTCCTCAACCGTTTCGCTCGCGGCGCCGTCGGCTCGCTTGAGCGTTCTTCTCAACGACGTCAACAACCTCGGCATCGTGACCCGCGTCGTGACGGAATTCACCCGGGAAATCTCCCGACCGAGCGCGGACGTTTGTTCGTCCCTTTGACGCGTCGACGCATCGCGCTCGTCGCTCTTCCGCGTCGTCGTCGTCGTCGTCGTGAGCGTCGTCCACACGTCTCGCAGTTCTCTCTCAACCGCACGCACCGCGCGTTCGCCGTACGCCGTCGCCAACCACGCGCCGACGGAGACCCATAAAACCGCGGACGCGATGGACGACGACGACGACGACGCTCTCGCGCGGGCGCGGGCGTCCACGACGCTTCTGCGGTGCATCGATCGCTCGACGCCGTCGTTGAGTGACGACCACGGGAAAAAGTTCAAATGCGCTCGAGTTGAATCGCAATCAGCGTCACCGTTCGTCGCGCCATGTCGTCGGCGTCAGACCGTCCACACCGCGTGCTCGAGGAGGACGCGCTCATCGGGACGCGACTCGTCGAGGCGCTTCGCGCGGCGTGCGGACCGCTGTGCGCGGTGAACCCGTGCGCGACGTGCGCACCGAACGACAGGAGCAATAAAGGTGCCAACGGTCTCGACCACGCGGATGAACTGCGCGTCATGCACGGCGGAGACGACACCGGGGGAAATCCAACCTCACCGACGTCCAAGGTGTGGAGCGAGGCGTACGAGGAGTTTCGTTCGTCGACGCGACGTCCCGCGGATGGACGACTACGCGTCGCCGAAGTGAGCTCGCAATTGGACGAAGTCAACGCGCGGTTAGCCGCGGATCTCGAACATCTCGACGCGAACGGTGGGTCGGGCGATGCGGATATGACGTACGCGACGCCTGGGGTGTTGAGCGCGGAGAACGCGCGCGGTGAGGGGGGTGGTGCAGTCGGAAAGGGATGACTGCGCGAGTGACTCTCGTCTGTTCCGTCGAGACCAACCGAACTTAACCGAACCGGTTCACTTTGCGGTCAACCCCACCGCATCGACGACGCCAGCCGCGTCGCACCTCGCGCTTTTCGTGCGCCTTTGCCGTTGGACGTCTTCTTTTTGTTTGTTTATTTCTCTTGTATGTAGTGCACATTTCCCAACCGACGCTCGACGCCACAACGCGACTCCGCGGCATCATCGAAATCATCGATGCCACCGCGTCGCACCAAACCCGCCGACGCGCATCATCGGTCGAAACCACCGAGCGATCCGAACACGTTTCGCGTGCTCATCGCCACGGACACCCACCTCGGCGCGCACGAATCGAACGCGATACGGAAAGACGATGCGTTTTTAGCCTTTGAGGAAATCTTTCAAAAAGCGAAAGCGCACGCGGTCGATGCGGTGTTTCTCGCCGGGGACGTGTTCGATGTGAACAAACCATCGCGGGAGACGTTGGTGCGGTGCATGGATATTTTACGGGAGCACACGCGCGGGGATGCGAGCGTGGAGATTGAGGTTTTGAGCGACGCAAAGGAAAACTTTCCATCTCGAGGTGCGTCCGACGCGAACGCGAAACTGAGCACCCCGGTTCAAATTTGAATCAAACGATCCATCGCGCGAGCGACGCCGAGGACTGACGTTTGGGAAAACGCATGAAAACACACAGGTTTAGTGAATTACGAGGACCCGAACGTGAATGTGGGGTTGCCGGTGTTTAGTATTCACGGAAACCACGACGATCCGGCGGGCGAGGCCAACTTGAGCGCGATGGATATTTTATCGAGCGCGGGATTGGTGAATTATTTCGGTAAGCACGCGTTGGGTGGTGGTGGTGCGGGACGGGTAGATCTGAAACCGGTGTTGATGCGTAAGGGGACGACCAAGTTGGCTTTGTATGGTTTGGGGTATATTCGGGATAATCGATTGCATCAGATGTTTAGCGTCAAGGGGTGCGTACGTTGGCACCGTCCGGCGGAAACGGAGACTTGCTCGTCTTCGTCGTGGTTTAACGTCATGCTGATTCATCAAAACCGCGCGGCTCACTCTAAGAATGCGATTTCGGATCGGTATTTGCCGTCTTGGTTGGATTTCGTCGTGTGGGGTCACGAACACGAGTGTTTGGTTGAACCGACAGAGTCGGCGCAAGGTTTTCACATTTCTCAACCCGGATCGAGCGTCGTCACCTCTCTCATCGAGGGCGAGGCCAAACAAAAGAAAATTTGCGTCCTCGAGGTTCGAAGCGACCCAGAAAACCCGAACGGGGCTCCGTACTGGCGGACGACGCCCATCGATCTCGAGACGACGCGGCCGTTTGAGTTTGACCAAGTCGCGTTGGCGAGCGTCGAAGAGATTGACGCGAGCGATCCCAAGGGAATCGCTGCGTATTTGGAGCGTCGCGTCAATACGATGATTGATCGCGCCGCGCGCAAGCACCGCGAGCGTCACGCACCAAAGGAGATCGACATGACGGACCGTCTCAACCTGCCATTGATTCGACTCCGCGTCGATTACTCGGGTGGGTTTAGCACGATTAATCCTCAACGGTTTGGGCAAAAGTTTGTCGGCAAGGTTGCCAATCCGCACGACGTCTTGCTCTTTCACAAGTCTCAAAAGAAACGCAACGGTGTATCGAACGGTGTCGACGAAGAAATGGCGGACGGTGTCGACGCCGAGTACGAGGAGGATCCGCAGGCGGATGGAATGTTGGAGAACCAGCGACGTATCGACAGGCTCGTTCGCGAGCACTTGTCGACGTCTGAGGGATTGCAGCTTCTTACGCCGAACGATCTTTCGGCGGCTCTCGATGACTTTGTCAACAGAGATGAAAAGGCTGCCATCTCCAAACTCTGTCAAACGCGGCTCAAGGCGATTCAGACTTCGGTGAACGCGGACGAGCGAGGCACGGATGACGTGAGCGAACTCTTGTCGAAAATTCACGACGCCGTGCAGGTGCAATTGAAAAAACCATCCAAACACAAGCCCGTGATGGATGAAAATACCGCACCGAAGAACGCCGCGGGTGATGATAAGTCCACAGGAGCGACAGCGAGCAGAAAGCCAACGTCTGCTGCCCCGGAAACGGCGTTGGAACCAGTCGTAGAGCAGGTGCCAGAACTGCCTCGCGCGCAAACGAAGACGCCTGTGCGTCGCGCGCCGGCTACGAGACGCAAGTCGACGGCGATATCTGAGCCCATCGTTGACGTCGTTTCGGACGATGAAATCGAAGACTCTGACATCGAGGAGATTCCAATGAGTAATCCGGTGACGAAGAGTCGACCGACGCGCGCAGCGACCATCGCTTCGATGCGGAACAAAAAAAAGATTACCGCCGTCGCGGAAGATTCTGACGATTCGTTCGATGAAGCAGACGAAGTCATCGACGCGTCCGACGAAGACGTCGCGCCTGCACCATCGACGAGAGGTCGTAAACGTCCGGCTCACGCGCCGACGAAGACTCCCAAGCGCAAGGCTGCCAAACCGCCCAGCGGTCGCGCTCGATCGACGCGCGCCGCTACGACGGTCGACGACGACAGCGGCGACGACGTCGATGAGATTGTCGCCCCGTCTCGAACCCGCGCGACGAGAACGGCTTCTGGTATGACTCAAGGCGGCACACAGAGCACTTGGGGTCGTTCGCGACGGTGATGAAATGTACAAGAGTGAGCATAGTTAGTAGATACGATAGGAAACGATTTGTTTGAGAATACAGAATGAAATGCGGCTTTCACGACACACGACGTCTTTATGATACGCAAGGTACCGAGTAATTTACAAACATTGAAGCCCCGAAACAACCTAGGTCGCGTCCGGGGCCGGCTCGGCGTCGCCGCACGCGACGCTAAACAATCTATCGTCTAGAAAAGGTTGCGCGTTCCAAATCGTCACGCAACCATCCAACTCGGCGGGATCCATTTCCCCACCGCGCAAATACGCTAAAACCTTCTTCTTCATCTCTAAATCGCGCCCCAGCTGTTCGACGACGACAGTGTAGAGCCACAGCCACTGCTCCACGGTGTATGCCTCGACTGTGTCCAATTTGAACGCCGTACGCATGACGGGCACTGAGACGCCGTCAATCCAGTGTTTACCCGCGCCAACGGCATCGTCGCCCCCGATCGACGTCGCCGCGATTAACGCACCCAACGACGTTTCACACCGCTCAACCGCGCTCGTCATCTCACGCACGCACCGCGCAATCTCCTCGATTGCGCTCGTCAACTTCTCCGGCGCCTTTTCCCGTTCGCTCGCGTGCGCGAATCCTCTATCCAAAAACGCTCGCAATCTCGCGCTCGACGCCGCCTCCACCACCGCCAACGTCCCTTCACCGAGACGCACTTTCTTTCCATCATCCACACACAGGGAATACCACCTCGGAACCGTCGCCAAGACGCCATCACTCAACCGATGATGCGCTCGATACGCCCTACACGACTCCCCCAACTCGACGGCGCCGCTCACGTCCAACTCGCTCATCTTCGTCGAGACTTTTCCGACGACTCAACAAACCCCGGCGACGCCACCTCGAGCGCACTTTTCGTCCCACGACGCAAAACCCGTCCCCAATCCTCCGCGTTCTTCGCTCCACACGCGCTCGACGCGACGTACCACGCGCACCCCGCGCCCGCTCCGCACGCCAACGTAGCGTACCCCAACGCCTTTCCACCCAATCTCGCCGCGCGCCAGTGCGTTCCGGCCGGTAAATCCCGCTCGGCTTTCGTTCGCGATCGCCCGTACGCCACCGCCGTCGCTGCGACCGTCGCGGAGGCGGTGAACGCGAGGAGTGCCGTCGCAAAGATGGACTCGTGCGTGCTCGAATGCGTGGTGCGCAGAGTCAGCGAACGGATGAGTTTAAACCCGTCGATCGGTTCGCGTTCGGGCGGTGGGGCGCGCGCGCTCGGCAGTCGTTCGTCCGTCCCGTCGGGGCGTCTTCGCATGTGACGGGGTCGTCCACCGAAGCGGCTCGCGCGCTCGAAACTAAAGCCACGAATGAGTGAATGTGAATGAATCAGAGCTAGCTAACAGTATGGTTACAACGCCAAAGGAGCGGAAACGCCGCCGACGGATCGTTCGTACGCGATCCATTGGTCTTTAATCGCCGCAGAAATCGTCGTGAGTTTATCTAGAATTTTAACCCGGTCCTTGTCGGAGAGGGAAAACTTTGAAAAGCGGTCGGGATGAAACCGAAGCATGAGCCGACGAAACGCGAGCTTGACGTCTGCGCGCGAAGCGGAAGCCTTTTTAATACCGGCGGAACCCAGAAGAATTCTAGACGTCGATGGAGGCCAAGGAACGTCTCGATAACGGATTTCCCGGGATGGATTGGCGTTGTGATCTTCGATGAAGACTTTCCACGCCGCGTCGTGTTCTCGCCAGGCGTTTTGTTTCTTTTCATCCTTGGCGGCGCGTCGGGCGATTTCGTCTGGCGGTTTTCGCTCCTTTTCTTTGCGTCGGCGTTGATTGCCACACGTAGGGGTGGGACCACCACCACCGGATGAAAACACGTCGCGGTATAAATCATCCAAACACGCGTCGTCCTCTAACACCGCCCGCATCGCTTCGAGCTCGCGTTCGTGTTCAAACTTATCCCACGCGTCATCCTCGGCGAATCCTTTCGATTGGTACCCGGCGCTCGTCGGCGTCGCGTCGGCGTCACCACTATTTCTCTTCCCCGCCGTCGTAAAGCTCGTCTTGATTTTCAGAGACATTTTACCGATCGCGCCGTTCAACGCCTCGGCGGCGACTTTGACGTTGGCGACGGCTTCATCCTTTGATCTTCGAATGCTCGCCTCGAGCGTCGGCGCCGCGTTTTTTGGCCTCGGTGGAAGGAAGGCGTCCATCGCTCGGTTACCCGCGTTGGTGGTCATCACGCTATCCACCGTGCCACCGATGACGCCGCCAATGATGGGTACCGCGCGAGTGACCGCCATGGATGCACCGCGTTGCGCGCCGCGCTGCGCGAGCCGTGTGGCGGCGATTCGAGTGAGTTTCCAAGCCGCGCCTTGCAACGCCGTACCAGATCCGCGAAGCGCGGCGTATTGCGTCGCCTCTTGCACGCCGCTCCCGACCCCCGCCACCGCCGCCGATCGATCCGCCGCTTCGACGCCGCACGCGTTCGCCATTTCCCCGTCGGATTCTTCGACGACGCCACCGAGCGCAGACGTGATCGCCCTCGCGGCGACGGTCGGGTGTAACGGGCTCTTTCCAGCCAAAATGGCAATCGCAAACGCCAATCGCAGCGACGTAAACGTGGTAGCCGCCAACTGCGCAGGAATCGTCAACGGCAGCGTCACCAATCCACCCAATCCGGCGACAAATCCAGAGCCGAAATTCGCCGCGCTCTGCCACGCCACGAGCTCATCCGCGCACTTAAACATCGCGCGAGTCGTCAGCGGTTCGTCTTCGTCCACGTCGCTCGGCCGATACCGCTGCGCCAACGTTCTGGCGTTGAGTATCCTCGTCCCGTCCACCCCGGCGCCGTCGTGCCCCGTCAACGCGAGACGAAGGAGCCCACACAACGCACCGACCGCGGGTGAGTTTTCCGATTCCTCGTCGAGCGAACGCCAGAAATTGAGCGTCTCGGCGCACGAACGAAGCGTAACCGCCGCTGAAGCCGCGTCATCGGCGTCTCTGTCTCGATCTCTTCTCCCGCTCGATGACGCCCGAGACTCCCGCGCGCGACGTAAACGAAATCTACACGCCCGGAGCGTGCGCTCAAACGCGTCGCGCTCGCCCGGGAGCGTCGAGAGCGCGGCTTCGTCGTCTAAAAGTTTCTCAATGTCACGGAGCGTGGTGTCGATTATCGACGCGTCAACATCAGCGACAACGACGTCATCAGCGTACGCTAGCGCGTCGTCGACGAAACCAGCGACCGGGATCGATGCGTGCGAGTCGTCGACGTCGATTCGAGCGCACCGGTGATCGATCGACGCCGTCGACATGAGCCACACAGGCGCCACGTTGTGTGGTTTTGGACTGATTAATCTTTCTGTTTCACGCTTCATTCCCCGGCGCGACGACGACGACGACGACGACGAGTCAGTCGCGGGCATTTGCGGGCGATAATATTCATCGGCGTTTCGCTTGTCGTCGATCGACCACCAATGTCGCGTCCGATGGCGGCGTCTTACGTCGCGGCGACGTTGTTGAAATTTATCGCGCTGTGCATCTTCGCATCTGGATTTCTGTTGACGCGACGGGAATCGGACGCGATCGGCGCGCGCGTGGCGACGGCGGACGGCGGGGCGATCGTCGATAAGGTTGTCGTGCTCATCATCGACGGCGCGCGGTACGATTGGTCGTTGGATGATGCGTCTTTGGAAGGCAACCGTCCAGCTGGGAGAAAACAGTTGACGTTGCCGACGGTGCGTCGGTACGGTTCGACGTGCGTCGACGCGGATGGGAAACGACGACGATCGGGTGAGGATAAAGGAAGGGGTAAGGTGTTTAAATTTATCGCAGACGCGCCGACGACGACGCAACAGCGTTTGAAAGGGTTGCTCACGGGCGGGCTTCCGACGTTTATAGACGTGAGCGCTTCGTTCGGAGGCACGTCGCTGAGAGAGGATAACGTCGTATCGCAGTTACATCGAGCGGGTAAACGCATGGCGATCAGTGGTGACGATACCTGGGCAGAGCTTTTCGATGTGAATGCGACTTTTGGAGTGGAGGCAGCCATGTACCCGAGCTTTGATGTCAAGGATACGGAGACTGTGGACGCGGGCGTGCGGTATAGAATGAACGAGGCGCTAGCGCGACCTCAGGATTGGGACGTATTGATAGGACACATGCTAGGAGCTGATCACGTTGGACACACGCACGGGGCGACGACGGATGCGATGAGGACCAAATTGGCTCAGAATGACGTCGATATTGAGAATATTATCGATGCGATGCGATCGGACGAGCGGTTTGAGAATTCGTTATTGCTCGTGTTCGGTGATCACGGCATGACGGATAACGGCGATCACGGCGGGGGCACGGCGGAGGAAGTCGAGTCGTTTTTGCTGGCGTATCATCCGTGGGCGAAGCATGACGTGTCTTGCACTGCGGAAGATGAAATATTGCCTCAAATTGACTTTGCGCCGACGTTGGCGACGCTGTTGGGCGTACCCATACCTCACGGTAACCTCGGCAGGGTGAATCAGCAAATTTTGAGTCTCGGTCACGCGAAAGACGTGGATCGAGTCCATGCCGAGTATTTATACGCTCTTCACGAAAATTCAGAGCAGATTTGGAACTATATTAGCACTTACGGCGACGGGAAGCACGGGCCGTTCAGCTCTGGCGACATGCTTCACCTCGGAGAACTCATGAAAATTTCGCGGGCGAACAGACTGCTGGATTCAGACGAGTTCGTTGTTGAGTTTATGGATGACACTGCAGCGACGGCGAGAGCGAAGTGGGCGCAGTTCGGTCTCGTGCGCATGACTTTAGGATTCATAGCACTCGTGGGTAGTTTGGTCGTGCATGCGGTGTTGGCCTACAACGTCGGGGTGCGCGACGTTAAAGGCGGTGTCGTAGACATCGGCGCCGTTGTGGGCGTTGGTATGGTCGTTCTCGTCTCCTTGAGTAGGCTTTCGAACAGTTTCATCATTGCCGAGCGCGACGTGATGCAATTTTTCTTTGCTACATTCGTAACGATTTCGACGTGTTGGACTCTGCGTCGAAAGACGTGTTCAGAGACGAGGATTCTGGGGGACGCGGGGAAGGCTTTGTTTGCAAACGCAATACTTTCCGCTTTGGGCGCATCGTGGGTCAAGAGTGACGCCACGAACGTCAAATCACTCACGGGAGCTCTGGCGTTGCTCAGCGCCTACTCCATCATCGGCGTTTCCTTTGTCGAGCTGAGGAAGAACATGTTCGAGCGTTATAACGGTCGAGCACGGGCATTCGATTGCGCCTCCTTGGCTTGGTTGTTTGCAGCACTCCGCAGCGTGGCGGTGACGATGTTCGACTCGTACGGGATTTGGCTTGCGCGTCTCGTGTACGTCTTCAGTGCATCTGGAATCATAGCCCACGCTTTGAACCAAACAAACTACGCGGGAAAATCGGTAGCACTGCCATCCGTCTCTCACGTCGTCCATGGACCCGAATTTTTCCTCGTCTCCATGGCTCCGACGATCGCCATGCTGGCCGGACCGATTTCTGGAGTCATCTACGTGGCGTCCGCCTATGCTTTGCTTCGCGGCTTGAAGGGCGTCGTCACCGAACCGAAGAGGAGCGTCGGAACAGAAACGGCGCTCGCCACGGGAATGTGGCTCGCGAGCTCTGTATTATTTTTCGGAGGCGGGCACGCGTGCTCATTCGACGGCTTACACTTTGCTGCGGCATACACGGGATTTGAAAAGTTTCACTTTTACATCATGGGATTCCTCCTCGGATTTGAGACGTGGAGCTCTGAAATCATGCTCGCTGCATCGATTCCGATTTTCGCCAGGGCAATCTCCACGCACAGGGAGTCAACAGAAGCGACGTCCACGCGTTTGGCGCTGAAAATATCCCTCTTCCGCGCCATCGCGGTGACCTTTTCGACGCTCTGCGCCGCCTTGCACAGGAGACACTTGATGGTTTGGGCCATTTTTGCGCCGAAATTCGTCTTTGAATCCATCGGTTCATCCGTCGCGGACGCGTGCGCGCTGCTCTCCATCGCCTTGAACTTTTGGATTCCCCGACGGCTGCGCGCGCGCGCGTCGAAGCGCGATTAGACGCCTCGCATGGTTGATTTCAAGTGTGCGTCCTCGCCTTGCCGTCGAGCGGGCGTCCACGCGCGCAAACCCTCCTCACTTTTCGGATCACACGGTGCGCATGTTCACCTCGTGTCCACCGTCTCTCCGTGCACCAACGCACGCGCCAACCCGCGCGTCGCGTCGCGCGCCCGTCACTGAATCGCGACTCCGTCCCGGGCGTCAGGGCGTGCAGAGGATCTACCGGCTGGCCAAGGAAAAAGCGCTCATTGGCGAGTACGAGTACCTCGAGTCCATCGGTGTTCCTCGCGCGCAAGCGCTCCAGGTGATGTCTCAGGCCTCGGCGAGTTTCGAACGCGAAGCCGTGCGACGGGGGTTAGACCCCGGGACGCTCGAGTTTGGTGCGAACGAGATGCGAGAGGTGGTGGAGTACTTGATGGGGGTGGGCGTGACTGAGAAGGCGTTAGGCGAGCTCGTAGTTCGACACCCCGCGGTGTTGGCGTATGACGTCGAGAGCCGATTAGAACCGTTGTTTGTGTACATGGAATCGACGTTTGAACGCAATGCGACGCAGTTTATATCGGATATCGCCCGTAGACCGAGCTTGTTGGGGCTCGACGCGAATGAAAACGCTCGACGCATGGTTGAATACTTGTTGTCGAACGGTAGCTCCAAGGAGGAAGCGCTTGAATATTTGCTGCGAACGCTGTAGATTTATTTTTTAGCAACACGATGAAATTTTATTTCATAATTAGTCTTCATCATCCAATTCGGCGGCAATCTCGGCGACGAGTTGGCGTCTGTACTCGGTAAAGTCGCCGTTAAACTTGTCAACCTTGCCTTCGTCGACGACCCAAATCTCGCTCGTCTCGGCATCCAAAACCGTCTCGCAAATGTGCGCGTCGTGCGTGATCATGACAACACCACCTTCGAATTCGTTGAGCGCGTCAGCGAGCGCATCGATGGATTGCATGTCCAAGTGGTTCGTGGGTTCGTCGAGGAGAAGAATGTGCGGGTTGGAGAGGCCGATGGCGGTGAAGACAACGCGCGCCTTTTGACCACCAGAAAGCTTCACAATCGGGGTCAAGTGGTTGTGTCCCGGTAAACCGAATCGACCGAGCTTGGCTCGAATCTCTTCCGGCTTGTAAGACGAACCGTTCTCCTTGGTGTACTTTCTGCGGAGGTATTCGACCGGGTTTTCATCCATCGCGAGCACGTCGACAAAGTGCTGAGAGTAGCGACCAATGCGCAGAGCGTGAGAGCGGCGAGAGTCACCTTCGGTCGGTTCCAAGTCGCCAGCCAATAAGTTCATGAGAGTAGACTTACCGGCACCGTTCGGACCGATGACAGCGACGCGCGTACCCATGTCAATGCCGAGGTTGATCTTGTCCAAGGAGAAGCCCTTGAGACCCGGATACGAGAACGAACAATCATTCAAGCCAATGAGCGGTGGCGGCAGCTCTGTCGGCGTTGGGAAGCTAAATTTGACGTTGTAATCGGCCCACTTCTCCGGAAGTTGCGTAGGACCGTCGTCGTCGTCGTCCATCATCATACCCTTGTTCTTCTTGTTGCCTCCAGCCTTGCGCTCCTGGTTCTTCTTCGCCTTGTCCTTGACGTCTTGCTGCTTCGACTTGCTCGACGCCTTCTTAGCCGCCTTGAGCTCCTTTTCGTACTTTTCGTAAGCCTTGTTCGCCTCGCGACGACGGATTTCGTACATTTCTTCGAATTGATCGAACGAACCCTTGTATTGATCGAGCTTGTGATCGTGCAAGTGGACGATATCCGTAGTGACGCTCGACAAAAAGTCACGGTCGTGCGACACGACAACGAGCGTCTTCTTCCAACGCATGAGGTACTCTTCAAGCCAAATGACGGCTCGCAAATCTAAGTGGTTCGTGGGTTCATCGAGCAACAAGCACGTGGGTTCGATAAAGAGCGCCCGTGCGAGGGAAATTCGCATACGCCAGCCACCAGAGAAGCTTTGCGTCGTGTTGTGCATGGAGAAGCGATCCGGACCTTGGCTTCCATCCTTCTTCGGGACGGTGAAACCGAGACCGTGAAGAATCTTCGCCGCGCGAGCTTCAGCGGTCGCGTCGCCCTTGTCGTTGAGCTTTTCGTACGTCTTGGTGAGCTCGTCGTTCAAACCGTGTTCCGCGCCCGTCTCTTCATCCTTGAAGAGCGGTTCCGGCTCGGTCGAGTCGCCCAAAGAGAGCTTATCCATCATCGCCTCGAGCTCAATCTTCTTCTTGCGCAGCTCTTGGAGTTCAACGTCGGCAGCGACGACAGATTGAAGCGCAGAGCGGTCATCACCGACGACTTCCTGCTCGACGAGAAGAATATCAATGTGCTCTGGCACCGGAATCTTACGTCGCGCGAGCAACTTCATCACGGTGGTTTTACCAGTCCCGTTTGGACCCACCAAACCGTAACGTCTCCCGTGCGCAATCGTGAGCGATGTGTTATTCAACAGAGGCTTGCCCCGCGCGCTCACGGAGAATCCTTCAATCTTAATGTCTCTGCTATTTGCCATCGCCGCCATTTGCTCGTCCGACATGTTTGGAATGCGCACGTTAAACGCGTCGTCATCCTCCATCATCGCTTCCGCTTTCGCCATCGCCTCTTTCCGCGCAGCTTCAATCTCTTTTTGTCTCTGACGCTTGATTTGCTTTTCCGACGGTCCATCAAACGTGATCACCTTTTCCTCGCGTTCAACTTCTCGGTCGCTCTCCTCTTCGCTCTCGCTCGACGGCAAGTCCATCCCCGCCAAGTAATCGTCCCGATCTCGCGCCGGCGGCGGCGGCGCTCGAACCTTCCTCGCCGGTGCCGGAGCAGCCGCATTCTTCCCACCGCTCGGTTGCTTCGTCTCCTTTTTCTCCTTCTTTTCCTTTTTATCCTTCTTCTCCTTCTTTTCCTTTTTATCGGCGCCGGCGCCGCTCGCCTTCTCTGCGCGCGCATAAACGCATCGGTCGCCATCCGGCGCGCGCCGGACGACCGAATCGCACTCGTCAGTCTCTCCGTTTCTACGCCACGACGCCCATCGATGCGACGGTCGCACGCGGGTCGCGACGCGACGTGAGTCATAAACCAAGCGATGCGACAAAACCCGGCGGCTGATGCCGTGCGCTTCGTTGCGACGCGGTGCGATGCGACGTACCCTTAGCCTTGCGCGCGGCGCGTTGTTCGGGTGTTTCGTCCTTCTTCCCCATGGTTCCTCCCTCGGTCGCGCGCGAGAGCGAGCGTCGACGCGCGGTGTGAGGGATCATCATGAAGGGATCATCATCATCATCAAACTCAAACCTCTGGTTTGCGCGCCTCGGGCGAAGCGGAGCGTTTAGGCCAAAAATTGAAGAGGTTTTTACAACGGATGACGCGACTGGCGCGACTGGCGCGACGCTAATAGAAATCACTCGTGAGAATGTTGTCCCGGGAAACGCCGCGATTGACGAAGAGATCGAGCAGATTTTTAGCGGCGCTTCCAGACGCTCCGGCGAGGAGGACGGATGCGGATCGAGAGACGTCGGCGCCAAAGATTGTTGGCTTCCCGCCCGCGGCTTCGGCGCCGGTGAGGATGCACTGTTCAATCATAAACATTTGGTCGTCGATGCTGCCGTAGCACGGGACGATTTTGAAACCTTCGGAACGCCATTCGTCGTGGAGCGAGAGGAGAGCGGCGCTCTCTTGGGATTCACACAAATAAAAGACGGAAACCGGATGTTGGTCGGCGTACGCCATGACTGGTTGCCAATCGAGCAAGGCGCGAATGCTGGCGAAACCGTTCGTGCCGTTGGCGACGAGGACGAGGGAGTGGTTTTTGCGCATCGCCGCTTCCAAATCGCGTTCGGCGAAGAGCACGTTGGAAAATCCGCTTCCGTGAGGCTCAGACACCTTGAACGAATCCCCTGGTTGCGCCGATACCAACGCCTTTGGATGATGCTCACCATCCACTAAAAATTCAACCTTGGCCGAGTCCAACCTCGCCGAGTCGTACCTCACGTGATACGGACTACGCGCCAGCGGTAGTTTCGTTTCCGCGCCGTCGCGACACCGCGCCAACACGTACTGCCCCGGCTCGTGAAACATCTCCGTCCAAACCTTCCCGTTATCGTTGTTGAACATTGTATTTCTGCTTTTTCGCAGCATTGCCGCGGATTCCGACTGTTTATCCTCCACCGCGACGACGAGCGTGCGTTTCGCACCGTCCACCGACGCCGCTCTGTTTTCAATCACGACGCTGCGGCGACGCGCAAAACAACAACAACAACAAACTCCCGTCAGTCTCAACCCCGTCTCAACCGCGTAGACTCCCGCGCGACGCTCGCATGCCAACGCACCACTCAAAAATACACTCAACCCCCTTGGACCCGTCCGTCCCCGCGCTCGCGACGCGCGTCGACGCGTCCGATCGGTACCGATGGATGGATGGATCCACTCTAGTCTGTCGAAACGAAACGTGCGACGCAGACGCGCGCCGCGCGCCGCGCGACGGGATCGGGAGCCCGCGGGCCGTGGTCGCGCGCGTCGCCGACGGCGTCATCATCGATCGAGTCCGCTCTTTCGTGCCGTCGCGTTCCGTCCCGCGACGCACAGTGCCGAGGGTCGGTCGGGTGTGACAACTGTCGCGCAGAGGCTCGACGAAAGAGTGACCACAGAGACGCGCGCGCGCCCGACGGACCGACCCGAGCGTCGTCATGTCGGTGACGCTGCACACGACGGTGGGGGACATCAAAACCGAACTCTTTTGCGCCGACGCGCCGAGATCGTGCGAAAACTTTCTCGCGCTGTGCGCATCCAACTATTACGACGGGTGCGTGTTTCACCGCTGCGTGAAGCAATTCATGATTCAAACCGGGGATCCGACGGGCACGGGACGCGGGGGGACGTCGATATACGGCGCGCCGTTCGCGGATGAGATTGCGCCGCATCTCAAGTTTTCGCGGAGAGGGTTTTTGGCGATGGCGAACAGCGGGCCGAACACGAACGGGTCGCAGTTTTTCATTTCATTCGCGAAACTGCCCCACTTGGATGGACGGGTGACGGTGTTTGGGCGGGTGATTGATGGACACGGGACGTTGGATGCGTTGGAGCGGTTGGCGGTGGATGAACGGGATCGACCGGTGCGGGACGTGAAGATTGAGCGGGTGACGATTCACGCCAATCCGTTAGCGGGGTGACTGCGCGTGGTCGCCGCTGAACGCGCGAGTCGAGCGCCAAAGCCGACAGAGTTCGCGGGTGAAGGCGGCGTCGATGGTCAATCTCGAGTTCGGAGAGGGTACCGGTACTAGTGTTCTTTTTGAAATTTACATACAGTAGTCTATAGCTAATCAGTGTTGTCTCGGGCGTTGCGGCGATGAAGGTATAAAGTTGCGATTCGGCGCGTCTCTCTCGATGGCGCTGAGATCGAAAATTTCCCTCGATTTGCCAGAGTTGGCGAGCCAATCCTTGAAGTGAACCTGTATGGCGGCTTGGAGTTCCGTCCGTTTCGCGTCGGATAGCTGTGCGTCGCGCACTCGTGCGCGAACGTCGTTGACACGTTGCATTTTGGCGTCCAAAGCGGCGACATAGTTGGCTGGCGTCTCAAACGGGTTGGCTTGCGTGAGCGATCGTTGATCATCTTCGGAGGAGGTGTACTCGCGGAAAGGAATCATGAAGACGTTAAAGGTGTCGGTCGACATGAGAGAAACCCCACTCGATATTCTCACGACGTCTGGCGATGACTTTGCCGAGTCGATGTCTTGAATGGTGACGTCGGATCCCACGACGACGGGACGATCCCACGCATTGCACGCCTCTGGAGCGAGTTTCGTCGCTCTCAAATGCTCACCGAGTTGCTCGTAAAACGTATTGTACGGCGCCAATACGCATTTACGATTATCCCCGACGAACACGGGTTGGTTCATGATGCCGAGGTGGAAGGTGCTTGCGAAGCACGAGCGAACGACTATACGCTTTGTCGCGCAAATCAGAGTGAGCCGCTCGCATCCCTCCACTCTGAGCGATCGCGCCACCGCACCGATAACCACGGTGCAGTCCGTACACCCGACGATAGAGACGTAGTGATACGGTTCGAGCAAGTAGACGACGGTTTCGTTGCAGTCTACGACTCGCGCAGAGGGCGTCACGCCCTTGATGCCCTTGGCTGCATCGTACACAGAAAGGTTGTGAGGAGACGTACTGCACGCAGCTATCGATCCCGAAGCTGTTCGCGTCATCTCCCACCCTTGCCGGCGCACAACCGTTGTCTTGTGCGCGCCATCCACGCTGACGATCGTCTTTGACCCTGACGAAGACTTTTGCTTGCCGTCGCCGTCGGCGGCTAATTCAGCGAGCGCCGCGACGCCGCTCGCAGATGAGACTTTTGAAGATTCATCCATAGCACGCACGAGCCATTCGCGAAGCTGCGTGACCTCAATTTCGCCGTCTTTCCACTCTACGCTATCTGCGATCGACGTGCGAGCGCCATCCTCGTCGAACGCCTCCACAATAAAGTCGAGATGTCGAACCTCTGCGCGAGTCAGCGCGCGCACGGCGCCCTTCTTCGCATCCTTGTCACTCTTACAGCAGAGCACGACGTACTCCCAATTCCGCAGAATAAACGCGGCAAATATTTCATCGTCGTCCGAACCCCCGAACCCGCCGTCGAACGCGATCGATCCGGCGTGTCCGACGGGCGAGCCACCTCCGCCCGACATTCTCCGCCACGTTCGCTTCGACGGGCTCCTCGGCGGAGGACTCTTCGGCGTCGCCCCAGACTGCGACGACGACGACGCGTACCCATCATCCTCCAAACTCACTCGCACCTCATCCACCCCGAGGTTTGACTGCCCTCTCGCCGACGTGAAGCACAGCATTAACAAAAACAACGCCAACCTCGCCGTCTCGCACGACTCGCCCGCGGTTTCTCCACCGGCAAAATCATCCCCTTCTCTCTCGCTCACCGCTCGCATCGAGTCCATCATTCGCCGCATCGCATCCGAGCTCGTTCCCAGCGCCCTGGCTGCCCGATCTACGCCCACGCGCGTCGTCGTCGGGTCGTCTTGCGCGCGTTCAGACGCGTCCAACAACGCCTCGCGCGCCGTCTACTCGCGTCGCGTCAACGCACGTCCAGTCATTCAGTCAGTCCATCACTCAGCTAGAAAATCAGAAAACCGTCATCGCCATCGTCGTCGCACACGTCATCTCCACGTCACGCGCTCGATACCCGAACGCGCGCGACGACGTAAAAGACGAATCAAAATCATCAATCGTCACGAAACAGCCAACGACGCGAACGAAAAAAACAATCAATCGACGCACCGGAACCCCTCGCACGCCATTCGTCGCGATCGCCAATCCGTGCGCGCTCGCCGGGATCGTCCCGCCGTGTTCCAACGCCTCCCCTCGCGCGCGCGCGCGCATCGTGCGTGCGTCTGACGCGTCCATGTCACGCGTGCCTCCAGGATTTGGACCGTCAGTGTTTCCATACTGTTTACCCATATGTTCATTTTTTGTTCGTTGAAATTCCAACGGTCACAGAGAGAGGCGCGTCGGCGTCGGCGTCGGCGTCAGTGTGTTCCGCGCGCGCGCGCGATCGCGCATCCGGTTTCCCGGTCACGGACGCGATGACGACGACGACACCGCGTCGATCGCCGCTGGCGCCGCGAACGGCGACGCAAAGCGGGGATGAGACGACGACACCGAGTGAAGACGGGAAAAAAGATGCATCGATGGTGATGATGATGCAAACGCGGTCGATGACGACGGCGTCGGCGAAGCAAACGTCGGTGACGGATGAAAACGCATCGCCGGACGTGCGCGTGGGTGATGGTTCCGTCGGGACGCCGACGTCGTCGAATCGCGTGGAGACGGTGAAAAAGGCGGACGCGTTGCGCGCGCGGCTTTTGAATTCGCCAAGCGCGAAAGACGCGGTGGCGAGTTTGGAACGCGCGGCGGCGGCGACGGCGGCGGGGCGGGCGTCGGGGCGGAGAGGAAGAGGGGAGAGTCCAATCGTTGGGTCTGCGGGGAAGAATGGGTTGGGGTCGTCGATGAGTTGGAAGGAGGAGGTGAGGTTGACGCGGGAGAGCGTGGAGCGCGCGCGCGCGGCTTCGCGCGAGACGCCGACGTCGTCGAGCCGGCTTTACGATGACGACAATGTCGGCGGCGACGATGAAGACGACCATGCATCGGTGAAGGATGATGTCGTCGAGGCGTTGGAGCGTCGGTTGGAGGCATCGGAAGAGGATGGGTCACCTTCGTCTGCGCTTCTCGCCGCTCGGGAGACGCGCGAGAAGAACGCGGCGCTCAGAGAGCAGGTGGAGGAGATGCGCAGGACATCCAAGAGCGCCAAAGAAGCGTTCGAGGGCGATGAAGATGTACAAGACGTCGTGGAAGCCGAAGACGCTGACGATTCGTGCGTATCGCCAAATGTGGATGATCCGCAGGTGGCCATGGTGATTGCGCGCGTTCGTCTGTTGGAGGAGCGCAAGACGAAGGAAGCGCGCCGTGAACTCGTCGAGTTGACGGAGCGCGAAGCGGTACTCAAGGCTCGTGTGCACGAATTAGAGCTCGAGTTGGAAGATAAGGATAGTGAAATCGAGGCGAGCGCGCGCAAGGTGCGATTGGCCGAGCAAGACATTGGACGCGTGCGAGACGTGTGGGCGAAAATGGACGAAGCAAACGTGCGATGTACCAAGGCTGAGACGGAGCGTTGCGCGGCGCAGGAAGAGGCACAAAAGGCGCAGTTACGCGTTTTAGAGCTTGAAGCCGAGGTAGAACGATTGCGAAGGGAAAACCGAGACGAAAAGAAACAGGTGGGAGAGATGGAGCTCTTGCACCAGTTGGCGACGAGCGCGCACGAGGTGAAATCAGAGGAACGAGAGGCGGAACTCGCCGAGGCTCGAGCGGAGATTGAGGAAGCGAGAGCGGAGATTGAAAGACTCGAAATGTGTCTCGATGAAGTTCAAGAGATTGCCAATGAGAAGACGTATTACGAGACCGAATACGAACGCATGGAGCAGGAACTCGAAAACGCTCAACGCGAAATCACCTGGCGCAAAGCCACTGAAGAGGAACTTCGCAAGGCGCTCGAGCGTTCCGAGGGTGAAATCGTCCTCCATCGGGCTGAAAACTCAAAGGCTGAGTCTGATGTCTACGCCTTGGTGGAGGCTAAGAATACCGAGCTCGATGAACTTCGTGTGGCGCTCGTGAAAGCCGAGAAGCGTGCGACGGAGAAGGAGGCGTCGGCGTTGCGCGCGGAAAGAGAGCTCTCCCACGCCCGAGCTCAAAAGCTCGAGTTTGAGGAGTCTTTGAGAAGCGTGAGTATCGATGGCTCATCCAAGCGACACGAACTCGAACGCGATCTCTCCACGGCGCTCGTCAATGTAGAGGATCTCACCAACGCGCTCGAAGCGGTGCAGTACGAATTGAAACAGGCTCGCGTGGAAAAGGAGAAAGCCGTCGTCGACATGCACACTGCGCAGCAAGACGCCGCCGAGGCGGCGGGCAAGGTTGAATACAAATTAGTCGATCTCACGACTGAGCTCGAAGGGGCGCTGGAGCAGTGCGCGCACTTGCAGCAACAACTATCCATGGCGCACGAGCGGGAACAGGATTTGCTCTCTCAATTGGACGACGCCTTCATAGCGGCGAGACTCGCAGAGGAAGAAACCGAGGTGGACATGCAGGACGAAGAGTCAGAGAGCGAAGATTTTTCCTCTCCAACCCCAGTCAAGGCGACGAAAGCCCGCTCGACGACCACGGAATCTCGCAAGAAGAGCGTCGCGAATTTGGTGGCGACGAATCGGGATTTGGTTGATTTGACATCTCGTCAATCTCACGAAATCAGCCGACTTCAAGCCGAGAGATCGCGACTTAGATCGGAAATATCCAAGTTGGAGTCCACGACTGCGCGATTGAAAAAGCTCAAGGATGAAAACTACTCGTTGGCGTGCAAGTACAAGGCCAACTTGCAAAAGACGAGCGAGGAAATCAAGGCGAGACAGCTCGTGGAATCTCGGCTGCACGAGTACGAACGTGCGACGCGCGCTCTGGAGATTACCATTGAAGAACTTCGCGTTGAATTGAAGCGCGCGCACGACGCGCATATCGCTTCGATGAAGGATCCGTTCTCTTCCAACTCTTCGGCTGCGGAGGAGCACTCCCTCCTCGTCAAGGAGCTGCGAGACGAGGTGGCGGATCTCAAGCGAGCGCTCGACAATTTACGCGAGGAGAAAAATGCCTCCATCATCGAGGAGCGAGCGACGACGACAGACGGCAAACAACCCAGCACGTCAGAACCCGAAGCGAGTTTCGCCGAATTTCTCACAAAAGAGGTTTCCGACGCTGAGCGAGAGATGACGAACACCGAGGCGTACGCGGTGCGATTGCAAGAGGAAATTGCCAAGGTTTCGCGCGAAATCCTTCATTCCAAATCGACACACGAAACGGAACCGGAGCGTTACGCCGAGACGATCGAAGCCGCGAGAGAAACCGCCGACGTCGCCCTCTCGGTGAGCGAATCCACCAAGGAACGCGCCCTGTATTACAAGGGTGTCGCAAAGATGTTGTTCCGCAAACTCCAATCGCTCAAGCTCGACGACGCCCGTCGCATCGATGCGCTCAAAACCAAACTCGACGCCGTGCTCTCCGAAACTCCGGGTGCTGGGGCGGCAACGGGTGCGAAAACCCCGTCGTCGTCATCCATGCGAACGCCGCTCAGCGCCATCGGTCGCGAGCATTCCTTTCTTTTAGAATCTGTGTAATCAAACATCATCACCGAAACCAACACAGGGTCCCTCGTTTGCAGATTCCGCACACCCACCCACGCGATGCCAGATACCATCGCCGATGCATTCATCGCCTGGGCCAACGCCCGCGGGATCGATACCTCGCGCGTCGATCTCGTCACCGACGAATCCTCGGGCGCGCGCTCGGTGAAATGCGCATCCGCGGGACCGATAAAGGCTGGAGAAACGCTCTTTAAAGTACCTTTTTCAGCCTGCCTCGGCACGCCCGGATTGAAGTGCGGCGTCAACGTCTGTCCGCTGGATGACGGGACGGTGGATAGCAGTAAGACGTTTAGAACGCCTTCGGATCGGTTGGCGGCGACGTTGGCGTTGGTTCGATGGGAGGCGGAAGATGGGAAGCTGATGAAAGATGAAGCGGGCGAAGTCACGAGTTGGGCGGCGTACGCAGCGGCGCTTCCAGGGAACGTCGATGGACCAGTGTTCACGTGGACGAACGAAGAGATTGCGGAGATGCAATTCCCACGAGCGATAGGAAACGCGGCGAAGACCAAGGCGAGAGATTTGGGGTTGGAGAGAGAGTTGAAGGAAAAGTACGGCGAGGAGAGCTGGGCGAAACTGTTTCGGTGGGCGTTGAGTTGCGTGCGGTCTCGAGCGGTGGATTTAGAGCGTGGGGAGAGCTTTTTGGCGCCAATGTTGGACATGTTGAATCACTCACACGGTGATGCAAACGTAAAGTGGGACGCGAACGATGCGGGGGATGCGGTGGCGTTGACGGCGTTGACGACAGTGCAGCCCGGCGACGAGCTCAAGGTGCGGTACGCGTGCGAACCGGCTGAGTCTTTTCTCGTGCACATGGGTTTCGTTGGAGGCATGAATCCGTTCGATCGCGTTGAGTTGTGGAGCTCGCTGCGCGATGCCGCGACGTGGTTCGCGGAGACGTTTAAAAGCGAAACGGGAGAGGTCGTTTTGGATAAAGCGGCGGCGATTGGTGTGGCAGACGAACTCGAGGCGCAGCAGCGAGCAAGAGAGCGCGCTTCCATCGTCGGGCTTTCCGGAGGATCGTCCGTGGATGAGTCCGCGGAACTCAAGCTTCGTGAGATACAGTCGACGTTGATGGGGCCGAGCGTGGGTTGGAAGTTAGATTACGACGAAGCGCTCTGGTTGATGTTCCGACACTTTACGCAGGCGTTGATGCCGAATGAAAGCGCCGACCACATAGTGATGCACGCCATCAAAAAGCGGTGCGAGGAGGTGTTGATGTCTTTCAAGACGAACATCGAAGAGGATGAAAAATTGTTCTCCAACCCAGAGACTCCGGCTCGTTTGAGAACGGCAGTGGAATATCGTTTGTTCAAAAAGTGTTTACTCGTCAAGCATTTACAAAACGACTTTGCCACCGCCAAAAATTAGTTTAATACATTAATATCACAACAGACACATCTCCTCAAGCCTCCGCAATACCGCACACTTGCGGTGCTATGACCCAGAATCCATCCAGCTCGTAGTACTCGGCATCAACGCGCTTGAACCCGGCGTTTTGAATCGTCTCGAGCGTTCTTCGGTTGAGATGACATCCATCGGCAACTTGAATTTGCATCGGCGTTAATTTCTCCTGAAGAGCGGCAAACTTAGGGTCCGACTCGCTCAACACGTGTTCGAGGAACAGAAACTTTCCACCAGGCTTGAGAACGCGTTTGATTTCCTTCATCGTCTGCTCTGGGTCGCGAACCGAGCATAAGGTGAGCGTGCTAATCAAAGCGTCGACGCTCCCATCCTCGAGCGGCAAAGCCTCGCCCACACCGTGACGAAAACGCAAATCAATCTCCCGATCGTTCGCAAGTTGCACATCTTTTAAATTCTCCTCTGCGTACGCTCGCATTGAATCGTTCGGATCGATGGCGACCAAGTCGATTCTCTTGGGACCGCGCTCGGCGCGGGCCAAATATTTTCCATTCGGCAGCGTCCCGGCTCCAATCTCACATATAGACACCTCCTCCGCCCCGTCGTAGCCTTCAAGCAACGTATCGAAGAGCTTTAGTTTACGCTCGCGCACGGCGTCTTCGAAACCACCCATCATCGTGTTCATCCCCTTCGCAAAGGTTTGGTCCAAACGCGCCTCGCGTTCGACGTCAAAGAGTTCCTCCAACCGCGCTTCAGGCTCGACGAGCTTCACCATCGCCTCCGCGGCACCGCGTGGATCTATCAGAGACGACCCGGCGCATCCTCCGCACGCGCACAGCATTCCGAGGATCGCTCGACGGCGCGAGTGCGGCGTCGATAGATCAACAACATCATGATTAGCGTCAGCAGTTTCAACCGGAAGTCGATTATGACGACGCTGTGGCGTCGCGCGACACGCGATCCGACGCGAAGACGTGTGAACGCGATGCGCGGCGTGCGCGCTCGCGCGATGTGTGGTTGGTGTCGTCGCGCGCATGGGACGACGCGATGAAGAGTGAGGACTGACCGACTGACTGTTTCGTTAACTAACTCTGAGTAACAAGCTACGAGCTACAAGATTTCTAAGAGCCGCTCGGCGGCAAAGTTCATCGAACCGAGGGTAAACTCTAATTCGGTCCAAGGCACGGATGAAGACGTGGGTTTTCCGCCGTTCACCGCATCCGTGGCAGTTGCGACGGCGGCGCGTACGCGAGCGGCGTCCACGCGAGCGGATTTGGGAAAGGCAAATTTCTGCGCACCCTCACACGCGCGCATCGTCGACGCGAGGGTGTATAAGGCGTTGTACACGGCGCATAGTAAGTTTGCCATGGCGTGCGCTTGGTGCCCGCGTCGCGTGGGAATGGTCTCGACGAGCGAGATGAAGGCGTCGGTTGCAATGGCAACGTGCGACGCCGCCTCGTCTCCATCGCCATTCGTCAGATCCTTGGCGATTTCGAGCGAGCAATTCTTCATTAATGTGACGTACATCGCGCACAGAGCGCAGCGTCGATCTGTATTGATGCCTAAAGCGTTCTCTTCCTCTTCGTTACCCGTGGATAGGATGCGCGAACTCAAATAGATGAGAAACTCAAGTCGAGAACGCGCCGGCGCCATCTCGACAATTGACTCGATTATGCTCCGCCAATCGTCGGATGGCGGCACGCTTCTTCGTAGAATGACGCTTTCAAGGACACAGATGACCTTGTCGACCGTTCCTCCCGGGGAAATCTTCCACTGGGGCGTGTTCGCGTCCGCCGGCGTCGAGGCGTGAGCGACTCGCAGCGCGTCAGCTCTCCATGAACGTCTCCATCCGAGCGCGGGACAAAAGTAGGACGCGCACCAGTGCAGCAAAAGACCAGCGGTACGTTCATCGCACACCACTCGAACGAGATGTTCGTAGCGTTCGAGAAACAACTCGAGCGGCGCGAGGAAATCGTCGCCGGCAACGCCAAAGCGTTCGTCGTCTGACGTCGACCGCGACGCGTACACATCGTTGACCACGCGCCAACCTCGGAGCCGAGCATCTAGCTCGATCCAATTTTCCTCATCAAGAGAATCGTCCAACCCATCGTGCGCTTTCTCAACCAAAATCCGCGAGAGAGACTTGCCGCCTGAGTCGCTTCGCGACGCTTCGGCTCGCAATGTCTCACCAATCCAATTCTTGATCGCCTCGGGCGTTCTCGACGCCTGCACGCACGCCCCCACGGTGAACAACGCATCCAATGGGAATGCATCGCCGTAACAATCGACGTACGCGCTCAACGCGCTCCGGATTTCCTTACCTGAAGACGCCTTTGCCGACGTCGCTACGCTCGAGTCACCAAAGTCAAACGCGCGTCTCCATCCCAAGTCTCTAAACATCCCCAACACACCCTTCGCCCGTTCGTGCGACGACGCTGTCTCCACATCGACTCGTCGTCCACTCTCTCGAGCCCACTCTCGGTCGGCGACGACGACGCGATGGAGCACCTCTCCCAACGCGCGTTCGACGTCTGTCTCTTCGGCGTCAGTCCTCTCGTCACCCAACTTCATCACCTCCACCGCCTCCCACGCCCGCGTTAACGCCTCCGAAACCTCCGGAGGCGTCAACACGCACAATACATCCGCGTCTTCGTCCCGAATCGTTCGTTTAAGCCGCTCGAACGCGCCGATGAATGCGTGATGATTTTCCAATTTAGCACTCGCAGCATCACATTCCATCCTCCTCGTCGCCGTTCCCGTCGTCGTCGACCGCGCAACGGCGCCCTCGAACGCATCCAACGCGTCGAGCAGCGCATCCGTCGTCGACATCCGAGTCGGTCCACGATCCACTCGAGGCGTCGGGGTTGACCGACTGACCTCGGCGGCGCGGTCAACTCTGTGGACAGTGCGTCACACAGTCGCACGCCCGAACAAGATGAACGACGCCGCGATCGCGTTCGAGCGCGCGTCGCGCGCGTTATCGGACGCATCGACGCGATCGACGGCGGAGGCGACGCTGCTGGACCTCCGTCGGCGTCCCGACGCGAGGGAGACGGCGAAGAGCGTGCTCGTGCACGCCCACGCGAAGGATGCGTTGTTTCAAGCGGCGGCCACGTTTCGCGTCGCCGCGCTTCGAGATTGGGGGGCGTTGGACGAAGGCGCGCGGAGAGAATTGAGGGAATTCGCGTTGCGGTGGACGCTGGAGCGGACGGACGCGGATAGGGTGGTGAGGAACCAGATGAGCGCGACGACGGCGGTGTTTATTAAACGCGCGTGCGTGGACGCCGACGACGACGCGAAGATGGCCATGCTGGCGGAGTGCGAAGGCACGGTGAGAACGAAGAGTGGTGAAGGAAGCTCGTGCTCTGACGCGCGGACGATCGGGTTGGAGGTGTTCGCGGCGGTGGTGAGCGAGTTTGCGCCGGGTACGGCGAGCGAGTTGGGAACTACGTGGGAAAAACACGAACGGTGCCGTGCGAGCGCGGAGAAGAACTTCTTAAAGCCATTCTTTATTCACGGATGCGATGCGGCGAAAGCTTGCGTGGAGGACGGAAGCGTGGGCAATGGAAGCGATAGAGGAGCGTGCGCGGCGGCGCTGAGGTTGATGAATGGTGTGTTGAGTTGGGATTTTAATAGAGACGTGAGCTACGGGTTTAGAGGGAGAGCGTTTCCGTCGACGGATAGCGCGGCGAACGCATTCGTCAAGCTCACGCCCGGGATAGAGTGGCGAGATGTGCTTCTTAATCCTGGGGCTTTGGATTGGTTGTTTGATTTGCACGCCGCCGCAGAGAACGTTGTGTTGGGCGGCGGTGGACGAGAGGCGCAACGAGTTGCCGGTGCGAGCCGAAAGACGCTGAGTGCCTTGTGTACTCTGAGCGGATGCGTGTTCCCTGCGAAAGATTCGGACGAAATGGGTCTCAAAGTCGGACACTTTGTGAGGTGCGCTCGAGCCATCGCGAAATACTTGCTGCCGGCGACGAAGAGTATTCACGCCGCGATGGAAGGTACCGGCGAGGACGCGCTCATCGACGGATGTCGGTCCATGTCCGCCTTGGCGTCCGTGCACGAGGCGAGTGACTTTGCCAACGTCTCTCTAGGTCCCGATTTGAATAGAACAGCGCTCGATTTGCTCGGTGAACTCACGCTGGAGTGTCTCAACCAAGGAGCGCTCTCTGTGCATGCGGAGGGCACAGTCGTGGACGACTGCCTCAAGATGCTTCTCGAGGCGTGGTCCGCGCTCGTCAACAAGGGTGTCTCCGCCCCGGGTGGTGAAGATCACGTCCAAGCGACGCCGGTGGCCATCCTCGAGGGTGCCGCCAAAATCTCGCAAGCCTACGTCCTCGCGGGACTCAAGGCGGCGCGAGAGGGTGCACACGAGGAGGATGACGGACACGAGGAGGAAGGCAAAGCGGGCGCCGCCGCGCTCGACGCGCGCCTCGAACTCGCGGCCCAGGTTTTGCGCGCGCATCCCGCGTCTACGCTTCCAATGTTGCAACAGATTCTGGTTGAGAAGCGAACTGCGCTGCCGGCGTGCATGTCGAGCGGACAAGACCCGAGCGAGCTGCTGGAGGAATTGTGGTGGTTAACGAGACTCATCGCGCACGTGCTCGCGGATAACGGCGAAGGAGAGACGCCGATACCTCCGGATTCGATCGCCGCTGTCGCCGCGGCGACCCCAGCTGGGACTCCGGACTGTGCTTCTGAGCTCGCAAAGGCGCTGATTGATTTCGGTTGCTTGGCGCTCAACGCGAATACGCGAATGGCGCTCTCGCCACGCTTGTTTGAAACCATCTTGTGGGCGCTCGCGCGTTGGGCCGATACTTACTTGGTACCCGAAGATTCTGGTGGCAACTTACACGCGGCGGTGTATGCCGCAGCGGGAGGCGTTCGACGAGGCGCTGAAATTGCCAACAAGCTCTCCGCCAACGGCAGCAGAATGTTTAGCGAAAACAACGGTGGTGTGCAGGCGCTCGACATGCTCGTCCAAATCGGCACTAAGGCGTTGAGCGAGTGGTCTGGTGAGACGAGCTTGCATAACACTGTCGGTTTCGTGTTGTTCCCGGTTTTGACGCGTCGAAAATCGCTGTGCAGACATCTTTCCACGATGCCGTCTTGGATGACGCTTCGTCAAGCTTGTGCGGGGGCGCAACGCGAGCGAGGCATCGTTGCCTTTCCGCCTGAAGTCCATCGCGGGCTGAGCGAATGCATCGGGAGAATCTCTGCAATCATTACCGATCCATCGGAGTGCGATGCGTACTTCTCGAGTCTCATCGGTCCCGCTGGTGAGGTTATCGCCGCGGTTTCCGTCGACTCTGCCGGTTTGCATCATCCCGAGGGTGAAGCGCGCGCGTGCGCCGCTCTCGAAGCATTGCGTGGATGCGTGCGCGCGACCAACGGCAAGAGCCAGCCGACGATTTTCAACTTTTTCGGTAGCGCCATGGAACATCTCTTAAAGCTACAAGACTCGGCAAAGGATCTGGCGCGCGTGATGAAGTTGCTCTTGCGTCTCACCGAGGAGTTTGTCGAGTTCACCTCGCCGTATCTCAACGCTCAACAAGTCGAGTGGATTTGCGGTTATTGTCTCAGAGTCATCGAGATGTACGCCAAGTCGGGCCGTGGAAACGTCAAGTCTAATACCGGAGCGACTCTGAGCCAAGAAGCGGTCAAGGAGGCGTACAAGGAGGTGCGAGCGCTGCTTCGCATGCTCACGCACCTCTCCAGTGGTAATCTGCACGACGCCATCGTCGAATCGGCGCCGCCAGATCAGGCGCAACAATTGGCGTCGCGGATCGACATCGCCCACGTCGTCTTCACTGGGCTCAACACCGTCATCCCACTCATCACCGATGAGCTTTTGCAGTTCCCCAAGCTGTGTAGACAATACTTTGAACTCTTGGCGTACATGCTCGAGGCGTACCCGAAAAAAGTGGCGGAACTTCCAGCCAACCTCTTCGGTACCCTCATGTTCACACTGGAATTCGGTTTGAAACACGCCAACGAAACCGTGAGCAAGGAGAGCATGACTGCTTTGAGCGCGCTCGCGACCTTTCAGTGCAACAGCGCCAAGGTGAACGGCCCGGGACTCGGCGCGCACATGGCGCCAAACGCCGAAGGCTTGAGCATTCTCGCGCACCTCATGCGCTTGCTTCTTCAACGACTCATTTACGAAGAGGCTGTCTTCGATCTCGTCGACGAGGCGGCTGACGCATTGCTACCAATCATTCTTTACGAACGCCAAGCGTTTGAGACGATCGCGGCGTCCCTCGTCGCCGCTGTCGCCGCCGACCCTCGGTCGACGGAGCTCGTCCAAAACGCCTTTGTCGCCCTCACGTCGGCCAACGGACTCACCGCGGGAGTCGATCGAATGAACAAGCGTCGATTCCGTCGAAACCTCGCCGATTTTTTGACAATCATTCGCGGCGTCATTCGCAGACAGTGAGCGAAAAGTAATCACGCGCGCACCGCGTCGTTGTAATTCGATTTGATTCGTATTCGAGGCGGACAAGGACGCGCGAGAAGAGTATTATCCGAAACGCTCGCGCTCAATCATTCAATTACAATCAAACGGCATCGCCGTCGCGTCGTCGTCACGCGCACGCGCACCCTTTCGAAATCGTCGTCAAAGGTATCCGCATCGCGCCTCTACACTTTTAAAAAATCCCAGTCTCGTCCGTTTGCCGAGAGCCTCTCGCTCCGCCCAGTCGTCGTCGTCGTCGCGTCATCCAAGGTGCCATTGTCACATGTGTAACGTCTGGTATGAACAAACAGTCTGACAATGGACTAGGGTCTCACGTCGCGCGTGACGTAAGCCCCGACGCCCTCTGGTGACGACGACCCGATCGACGACGACCCGGGCGACGCGATCGACGCCCGCGCGCGACGAAGGACGACCCGCGCGAATCGTCCGCTAAAATTATCCTACTACATGCGTTCGCATCGCATCATTCAAACCCCCCCCTTTCTTCGCGAGTCGCGTCCGCGCTCACACGGCGCAATCGTTCACGCACGCCTCGACCACGCGCGCCAGGGTGAACTTCTTCGCCTTGCTCATCGGCTTGCACGCCACGACCTCCACCTTGTCGCCAATCTTGCACGAGTCGTCCTCGTCGTGGAACATGAACTTTTTGCTCACGTTGACGCGCTTGATGTACTTCGGGTGCGGCACCTTGCGCTCGACGAGGAGCGTCTTGGACTTTGACCCCGAGACCGCGACCACTTTGCCCTCGAGCGTTTGCGCGGCGGCGGAGACGCGGACGACGCCGGCGGCGCGGCAGCGGCGCGTCGCGCGCGCCGGGGCGGAGCCGATGGCGGCGGTGGAAAATTGCGTGGACGTCGTCGTCGAGGCGAACATGGTTTCGCGTGCGTCGCGTGCGCGAGTGTGCCGCCGGCGCGCGAGGTCGCGAGGACGCGAGGATGCGTGGCGTGCCGTCGTGGGGGGGTGTGGGTGTGAGGGTCGTATGACTGTTTACACATATAGTATTCTTTTCTTTCGGGTAGTGACGGTTCATAAATCGTCAAAAACGCCCAGGGTAGGGTTGCGAGGTGTCTCGCTCTCAAACGTGCTCTGCGACGATGGACGTTTTCAGCTGTTTGACTCTTTGTTTAATGTACACGGTTTTCTTTCGGTCGTGGACGCGCCGCGCGGAAAACGCGCGCGCAGATTTTTCCATTTCGTTTAGGATTTGTTCGTCGTCTCTCGGCCTCAACGCTTGGAACCGGCGAAAAAAGCGGCGCCGAGGGCAAAGGCGCCGACAGAGGCGAAACCGAGGACGAGCGCGGCGGCGCTTCGACTCTCGGCGCGCGCGACGTCGAGCTGTTGCTTGTGGAGACTCATGATGATGCTATCCATTTTGGCGTTCACGGCGGCGATGTCGCGTTGAATCATTTCCGTTTCTTTCACTCGCGAACCGCCGGGGGTGTGGATTTCGCTCTCCACGGAGGCTTGGCGTTGGAGCTCGCCGAGCTTCTCGACGCGATTGGCGAGCCAGTCAAACTTGTACTCCAAGCCTTGATCTCGCGCGCTCGTGGGCGAGGATCTTCGGCTCGGGCTCGTGCGGTTGGCATTGCGTCTGCTTGGACTCGCCATGCGTTCCATGGCTTGTTCGTAGCGTCCGCTTCGGCTCGGGCCGCGGCTCGCGCTACGCGGCGGCGGCGTGTTGTAAAACGAATGGTCGCCATCCAACCCGTAGCCGCCCCAGCCGGTGGGCGCCGCCGATTTCGGTCGACGAGGATGCGGCGGGCGTCCGCCGCTGTCCGAGCCACCGGGGGAGCGTTTTCGACCGTCGCCGTTCGAACGTCCAGAGCTGTTGGCTCGATCTTCCTCGCTCGAATCGTCAGACGCCTCGGTGTTTGACGTGAGCATCGACTCGGTAATCGGAAAGCGCTCCTTGAGATCATCCGTGAGCGACGTGAGCTCCTTGGTGAGCTGTTCGAGCTGCACTTGTTCGATGTAAGAGTGCGCAATGTAGGTTCCGTTGAGACCGAGCTTTTTACCCGCCTCTTCAACCGCAGAGCGGAGGCGCCCTTGCACCTGCACAAACGAGCGGTCGAGACCTTCAACCCAATCCACCTTGATGGTGAGCAAATCATCGCTCCACTCCTTGCTTCGTCGCTTCATGATGGCGCCGACGACGTAACCGAGCGCCATGAGACCACCGAGGATGCGCACGCCAACCTCAAATTTGATGCGCGGCGAAATCATGATTGGACCATCAGTCACAGTCTCGGCAAACATGAGCGTGTAGTGCCCGTCTCGGTTGCGCATGCGCAACCACGAAGTGCAGGTTTCCGGGTCCTCATTCGGCGGCAAGAGATAAATATCAGCCGTCTCGACTTCATCGGTGAACGTGTGACCGTCGCCCAAGATGGACTTGATGCGTTCTTCGCTCGGGACGCGATCCGACTTCAAAATGTACGTAGGGTCTTGAAAGCCGGCAAACGGGTTGAACGAATTCACCACCTTGAGATGCGCCGTCCTCAAATCGGGTTCGATGAACGCCTTGTACATTGGGTAGACGGTTTCAGAGATTTGGTGAATGATGCTCTCCGGCGCTTGACCGCTTCTGTTGATATCGCGAAGGACGCGCTTGACCAAGTCAAAGTGCACGCCTCCCGTGACGCTCACGCGCAAGTCGAGCATCGGTCGAAGCTTTTCGCTCAGCGCGTAAATTCCTTCGACGATCACCACCTTGGACTTTGGACAAGTGATGGTGTTATATCCGGTGCGTTTGCTTTGCTTGTAATCGTACACGGGCACCTGAACCGTCTCTCCTTTTTTCAACCCCTGAAGGTTTTCCAACAGGCACTGATAATCCGTCAGCCGGGGATCGTCAAAGTTTCCCTCCAACAACATGCTCGAGTCGTTATACATGTCCATCGACAGCGTCACCGCCCCGGGCATAAATTCTTGAATCTTACTCGTGAAAACAGTCTTTCCCGCCCCGCTCGGACCGGCAATCCCAACCAAGATTGTATCATCCGGCGCCGACGCCTTTAAAAGCTGAATGGCTCGAATCGTCAAATAAAACCCCTTGTCAAAACTCAACTGTTCATCCACCCGCGCAATCTCCATCCGTTTCTTCCCATCCATCGATTTCCTCTCCACCAGTCTCAGCGCATCTTTAATCAACCCACCGCTTCCGGACGGGGATCCAACTTTAAACGCCGCCGCGTGCGCCTTTTCGCCCCCGGGCGCTCGACCTTCTCCGAGTCCGGCGCCCGCCGCGCCCAGTCCCTCCGTCTTACCCGCCGAATCCAACGCCCTCGCACCGCTCGCCTCAACCATGGCCGCCATCGCCGCCATCGCCGACCCACGCCCGGGGCGTTGTTCCTTATCGGACGCGTGCGCGGAATCCTCCAGAGCCGCCGCCCCGGGTGCCAACCCCGCGATCTCCCTCGGGACGGCGCCCTTCGATGACGACGGCGATGACGCCGCGTCGCCGCCGACGTCGCCGGAAACGACGGACACGACGGACGACATCTCCTCCGGGCTCCTTCTCCTCCCTAACCCGACGCGCTCCGCGTCGAGAAAACGACCGTTCGCCCGCGTGCGCGAAGCGTTCGAATCGAACGCGCGAAGAAGCTCTTTTTCAAACGCGATGCCGTTTTGAATTCGAACCGAATCCGAATCCGACGACGATGGATGCGACGGACCGCCGCGAGAACTGCCGCGATGGGACGGACAGACGGGACGCGACGCGATGCGACGCGACGCACGATCGACCGCGCGTCTCGCGCCGTCGTCGGCTGACGTCCGCGTCGGTCCGGTCCGTCCGCGCGGTTCGGTCCGGTCCGGTCCGGTCCGGTCCGTCCGTCGAGTCCTGAAAACAAACAAACAAACAAACAGTATTAAAAATGTTACAATACACACGCTACCCGGTGTCGACGTCACCAGAGGTTAACATCGTCACATTAAACGGTCAATCTCTGTCTCTCTATACGTACTCATCTGACACATGAACGCATACGTTTCACCGATGTGTGTACACGTCGTGCGCGCGAGAGGGCATCGTTCGCACCTTCTAACTGGTATGACTCGTATTAATGTATGATTAGTTATACCGTAGTTAATCTGTCTGGGATACTATTTATTACGCCGTGGTCGCCGCGTGTGGGAAGCACCCGAGGGTGGACGGATGGATGGGTGGTTGACGACAGAGAGAACCGCGGCGACGGCGAGGGCGAACCGCGAGCGGCGACGGCCTAGCGGCGTCGGCGCACCCATCGATTCGATCGTCGACGGGCGCGCGCGCGGAATTGGGAGGAGGTCGCGTCGCGCGTCTCCAAACTCGGATCGGAATTTGGGATTGGGATTGGAAATCGGCGCCCGACGAGACAGACGACGCCCGACGCGACGCGACGCGACTCGAAATGGG
>Ga0181573_10000230_pt1 | contig 59133 bp, 46 predicted proteins | sample 101ome_25_FD_148643 | JGI IMG/M metagenome (GOLD analysis project Ga0181573, IMG submission 148643) | Coastal salt marsh microbial communities from the Groves Creek Marsh, Skidaway Island, Georgia - 101409BT metaG (spades assembly) | ecosystem: Environmental > Aquatic > Marine > Intertidal zone...
CACCGGGGCGCACGCCGCGAAGGCGGGGCGCTTCGAGGAGGTGGGGCGGGGGACCCTCTTCCTCGACGAGATCGGCAGCATGAAGTACGACCTCCAGGCGAAGCTGCTCCGGGTCATCCAGGAGCGCGAGTTCTCCCGAGTGGGCAGCTCCCGGCTGACTCCGTTCCACGGCCGGATCGTCGCGGCCACCGCCCAGGACCTCGAGAGCCTGATCTCCCGGGCCGAGTTCCGGGAAGATCTCTACTTCCGTCTGAACGTCGTCACGCTCGAAATTCCGCCCCTTCGGGAGCGACGGGATGACATTCCTCTCCTCGTGCAGCATTTCCTGCACAAGGGAGGGGACCGTCTGGGCCGATCCTTCAAGGGGGTGACCCTGTCGGTCCTCGAGGCCTTCGAGGCCCATGACTGGCCGGGGAACGTCCGAGAGCTCGAGAACTGCCTCGAGCGCATGATGGTGCTCGGTGATGGTGAGTTGCTCGATGTGCCTCTCCTGCCACCGACGGTTCGAGGCGGAAGGAGCGAGGTTTCCGAACGGGGTCCGGCGCCCGGTACCTCTCCCGCGCCCGAGTCTCGCCCCCGCGGCGAGGGCTCCGGGGGGAGAAGGATCGAGCTCCCCCCGGAGGGAGTCGTCCTCGAGGAGCTCGAGGCCGAGCTGATCGAGCAGGCTCTGGACCGCTCCCGCGGGAAGCTGGAGCCGGCGGCGCAGCTCCTCGGGATCACCTACAAGACGCTTCAGTACCGGATCAAGAAGTACGGATTGAACCAGAGAGCCGGCTCCGTGGAGCCGGCGGCCCCGGAGACCGACCACGCCGACTGAGGCGGGGAAGAGCCCTCCGGGCCGCTGAACCGAAACACGACCCGGAGCCTCCTCGGCTCCGCGCCACCCCCGGTCCGGGACCGGGTGGGAACCGTTCGAGAGGCCAGGACCCGCGATGAACAACCTCGTGAAAGCGCTCGTCGCCGCCGCGATCCTCGGGGGCATCGCCCTCGTGACCCTCCGCAGCGGCGGGGACACCCTCGACCCGGGGCCGGGCGGGGGAGGGAGCTCGCCGATCACCGACTCCTCCGATGGGGGAGCGAACCGCACCGAGCCGCAGTTCCCGCCGGCCGCGATCGACACCTTCGAGGTCACCGGCAGCGTCGTCGACGATCTCGGCTCGCCCCTCGTGGGCGCGACCGTCCTCGTCGAGAAGGTGGGGGGCAGCGCCTCGCTCGCCAACTACACGGCCATCGACCGCGTCACCACCGACGCGGCGGGGAGCTTCAGCTCCAGTCTGCTCACGGTCGGACGCTTCCGCTTCTCCGCGAGCCTCTCCGGATACGCCGGAGACTCCGTCCTCGCCGCCTACGCCCCCGGAGCGAGCCCCGAGCCGGTGCGGCTCGTGCTCACCAGCGGCCTCACGATCGAGGGCGTCGTGCGGGGACCGAGCGGGGAGCCGGTGCCCGGCGCGGAGGTCTCGGCGCTCACCGAGCACTTCCCCCCCTCCTCCGAGGACTTCATCACCCGCGTCCTCCAGCTGACCGACTTCCAGGAGTTCAAGGATGAGCCGGCGGTCTACGCGGAGACCGACGCCCAGGGGCGCTACTCGATCCAGGGCCTCGAGCCGAACGACTACCGGATCACCGTCGCCGCCAGCGGTTTCGGGCCGGGAGAGCGCCGCTACGTCGCGGCCGGCTCGACCGGTGTGGACTTCAGCCTGGAGATCGGCGGCCAGCTCCTCGGGGTGGTGACCGATGAGGCGGGCTCCCCGATCGCCGGGGCGACCGTCCGCGTCTTCCTCCAGCCCGACTCCCAGGATGTGATCGACAAGATCATCGATGTGAGCCTTCCGCCGATCGACATCGTGGAGACGGACTCCTCCGGGCTCTATGTCTTCGACACCCTCGGCGGGGACTCCCACTTCCGCCTCGCCTTCGACGCCCCCGGCTACCAGCGCCAGATGCGCGAGAAGATCGTCGTGACCCCGGGCGAGCAGTCGCGCGTGGATGTCGCCCTCGCCCTCGGCTCCTCGATCCGGGGGGTGGTCTACGACACCCTCGGGCAGCCCCTCGCCGGGGCCCGCTGCCGAGTCAACGAGGTCGGTGTGCAGCAGGCCGGCCCTCCCGCGGACTTCAGTGACGACTCGGTCGAGACGGACCAGAACGGCGAGTTCGTGTTCGACACCCTCCGGGATGTCACTCACCGCCTCGTGGTCAGCCACGAGCTGTATGCCACCTATGTCGGGACCCGCGTCCAACCCTCCACCGAGGCGCTGACGGTGCAGCTCACGGAAGGCTGCATGGTCCGCGGCGTGATCTTCGAGGAGGCGACCGGCGCTCCTCTGGAGGGTGCGGTGGTCTTCGTCCACGGCAACGGGGGCGAGCAGAAGACGGGGCTGAGCGACTCGAGCGGCGCCTACGAGGTCCGCGGCATCAGCGAGACGCGTCGGGGCACGACCTTCCTGAACGTCGAGAAGGAAGGGTACGAGCGCATCGCGAACTTCAAGGTGCAGATCGCGGAGGGCACGATCACCGAAGGGATCGACCACTTCCTCCGGAAGAACGGCACCGTCAGCGGAGTGGTCACGGATGCCAACGGGGCCCCGGTCGCCGGCGTCACCGTCGCCGCCCGTCGCAGCTCGCAGACCGGCGCGGTCGTCGTCAACGTGGGCCAGAGCGCGACCTCCGGCTCCGATGGCCGCTTCATGATCGAGCAGGTCCAGCCGGGGAGCGGGACCTTCCTCGAGGGGAGCCATCCCGAGTATCTCCGCACCCAGGGGACCCAGTTCTCCATCGCGCCGGGGCAGCAGCTCGCCGGGCAGACCCTCGCCATGCGCCTCGGCGGCTCGATCTCCGGCCGCGTCGTGGACGAGTCCGGCACCCCGATCGCCGATGCGATCGTGGGCGCTCGCGAGGGGAACCTCGGGACCTCCTCGCCGTCCGCCCTCCCGAACAAGGTCTTCACCGACGCGAACGGCGGGTTCGTCCTGCGCCGACTCGAGGCGGGCCCTCAGTCGCTCCTCATCGCGGCCCCGGGCTACCTGACGGTGGAGGACAACCGCCATGAGGTCTACGAGGGCTCGGACACCGGCCCCATCGACATCCGGCTCACGGCGGGGGCCTTCCTCGCGGGTCAGGTCACCAACCAGCTGGGAGAGCCGATCATCGGCGCCCGGGTGACGGTCACCGACACCTCCGCCGGGATGAACACTCTCCACGCCACCACCGACAGCAACGGGATGTACCGCTTCGACGAGCTGGGGCAGTACCCCGTGCGCGTCGCTGCCGAGGCGGTCGGCTACGGCAAGGTGGAGCTGAACGAGCAGCCGGTGAACAGCGACTACGCGGACATCGTCCTCGAGGCCTTCGGCTCGATCAGCGGAGCGGTCTACGACGACAAGGGGGAGCCGATGCGCTCATTCAGCGTCAGCCCCCGCCTGTACGATCCGAACTCCGGTCGCCCCCTCACCAAGGTCCCGCCCCGCACGATGCAGACCTCGGATGGTCGCTTCACCTTCGAGGGTCTCGAGCCCGGGAGCTACGAGGTGACGATCGGTGCGCCGGCCTACGCGGCGGAGATCCTCGAGAACGTCCTGATCAGCTCGAACGAGGAGACGGTCCTGCCGACGATCTCCCTCAATGTCGGCGGGCGGATCTCCGGGGTCGTCTACGATGGCGTGACGAGCCTCGGCATCCCGGGAGCGACCGTCACCGTGGTCGGCGGCGTCCGCCACTTCCTCGAAGCGCCGAACTCCGCGCCGGGGACCCGCGGTCGGCGGGACCAGGTCCTCGTCCGCGAGGACGGGTCGTTCGTCATCGAGGGCCTGAAGTCGAGCCAGGTCACCCTGAAGATCGAGCACCGCCTCTACATGACGGAGATCTATCAGGATGTCCGGAGCGGCACCGAGAACCTCGAGATCCCCCTCAACTCCGGCGGGACGATCGAGGGTGTGGTCACGGATGAGGCCGGCGAGTTCCGACCCAATGTCCAGATCCTCGTGAAGGCCTCCGAGCCCGGCTATGACCGCCGGGTCGTGACCGACCGTCGCGGGTACTACTCGATCAACGGGCTCCCGACCGGGATCTACACCCTGCGGGTGACCGACTTCGGCCGTCCGAACCAGGGGAAGCCGAGCCGGGATCCCGGCGAGGCGATCGCCTGGGAGGTCGAGGTCATCGCGGGCCAGACCACGATCCTCGACCTCGTGGACTGAGTCGGCGCACGACCCAACACCTCAATTGCGGCACCCTCCGGTCGGAGAAGGGGTGAACCCCCTCCAGCTGGGGGGTGCTCTCGTTTCGCCCTGCGACCCCGTGTCTTCCGTTCCACGCCCCAGAACCCTCCTGAGGGGCCGACGGTCGGGAATCTCGGAAGGCGCGGAGTTCCTCCTCGAAACTGGAACGGGAGTTGATACCTCTCCGGTGTCGAAAGGAAGAATTCCCCATGAGCCGGAGTCCCGACCTCAAGAGGAGCCGTCCCCGGTCCTTCCCCCGATCGAGGGAGCGAGTGCCCACCCTGTCCACTCGCCTCCTCCCGATGGCACTCATCCTCCTGTGCGGGACTCCGGTCCTTCCCCTGCTCGCCGATGGACCTGGCTCCGACTCGATCGACCTCGCTCCGGGGGGATCTCCCGCCGGGGCGAGCGGGGATCCCCGACCCGAGAGTGAAGGCGGCTCCCCCCCCGCCTCCGATCCGGGGATCGACGAGGCGGTGGCCCAGCTCGGCGACTCCTCCTTCGCCGTGCGCGAGGAGGGGTCTCGACTTCTCCTCGAGCGCGGGGACAAGGCCCTTCCGGCGCTTCGTCGCGCGCTCGAGTCCTCCGATCCGGAGGTGCGCCAGCGGGCCGAGAGTCTGATCGAGGCGATCGTCCGTCAGGGAGAGGAGACGCGGGAGCCCGGGAACCGGCGCCCGAGCGTGATCCTCGGTCGGGGTGATCTCTCCGACATGCCCCACGATCTCCCCCGACTCCTCGGTCCGGCGGACCGATCGCTGGAAGCAGCGCTCCGACAGCTCGATGAGCTCCTCGGCGAGCTCCACCGACCGCTTCCCCCCGCGACCGAGAGCCTTCGGCGGCACTTCGAGTGGCTCGATCAGGACCTCGAGGCGAGGATCCGCGCCCTGCGCGAGCAGGCGATGGCGCGCCTCCAGCCGGGAGGAACCGGCACCGAGGGCCGCCTCTCCGGCGCCACACGCATCCAGGTCTGGCGTGACGGACGCCCACTGCTCGACCGAACCCGGACCCATGAGATCGCGGAGGTCGCCTCCCTCGGCGCCGCGGTCGAGAGTGTCTCCGCCGCTCTGCGGGCCCACCTGCCCATCCCGGAGGGCGAGGGACTCCTCGTCTCTCATGTCGCCCCGGGGTCGATCGCCGAGAGTTGCGGCTTGCGGGAGTACGACATCCTGCTGAGACTGGACGGCCGGCCGGTCACGACCGTGGCCGACCTTCGGGAGCGATCGGCCGCGGCCCTTCGCTCCTCGCTGCCGCTGCAGATCCTGCGAGGGGGAGCCCTCCTCGAGCTCCAACTCACCCTTCAGCCCCGGCGTCTCTGAGCGGCGCCCCCGACGGTCCCAGACGCGTAACGATTCGAAACGACTCGGAAGGAACTCACCATGTTCGCACTCCTCAGGGCCCCCACACGCACGCTCCTCGCGGTGTTGCTGCTCTCGGTCCCCGCCCTCGCCGCTCCCGGGACGGTCCCCGTCCCCTCCGCGGTGGACGAGGGACTCGACGAGCTCCGTGAGGAGCTCGAGAAGAAGATCGCCCACCTCGAGCGGGAGCTCGCGGAGCTCCGCGCGAAGGCCGCGCTGCTTCGAGAAGGGGCCGCGAAGCCGCCGCGCTCCGCGCCGATGGTGCTGCAGTGGGGCGATGCGGAGGGGATGTCGATTCCCGGCGGGATCGTCGTGCAGGGCGGCGACGAGCTCGAGCTGAAGCTCGAGGGGCTGCCGGGAGGCATGGAGGGTCTCGGCGAGGTGTTGCTGGAGGCGCTCCAGGGCGCGGTTCCCGGGATGTCCGGCGAGGCGCAGGTCGCCATCACCCTCGGGGGGACGCAGGACCACCATCACGAGGACCACGACGAGGACCACCACGAGGGTCATGATGACCATGGCTCCGCCGAGAAGGAGCATCGCATCGAGCTCCGCTTCGAGCACCACGGGGACCACGATTTCGATCACGAAGGGGGAACGCAGGGCCTCGCCGAGATGCTGCGCGGACTCTTCGAGGATCACGACCACCACGAGCACCACGAGCACCACGAGCACCACGACTCCCATGACGAGGAGGGCTGGCCTCTCCTCGCCGAGCTGCTGCGCGACCGCTGGGAGGAGTCGCATTCTGAAGAGGACCACGACCTGCATGACATGATCCATGGCGCGGTCCACGATGCCGTCCACGATGCCGTCCATGAGGCCCTGCATGAGGCCGTCCATGAGGCTGTCCATGAGGCTGTCCATGAAGCGCTGGAGGAAGCCCTGGGCGGTCTGCGGGGGGGCCTTCCCCCCGGGTTGCTCGGGGGGGCCCGGATCCTCCGGGGCTCCGACGAGCCGGGTGGTCCCGGGGACGCCGGAATGCGCGGGTTCCTCGAGCGTATGCTCGAGGAGCGTGGTCTGAAGCCCGGCCCCTCGCCGCACTTCGAGGTCGAGTCCCGGGGGATGGTCATCATCGACGACGGCGAGTCGCGTCGGGTGATCCGCCTCGGGGATGCCGCTCCGGATCAGCCGGGCCGAGGGGGAGCCGCGGGCTCCTGCGAGGGCTGCTGCGGCTGCGCCGGAATCGACCCGGAGCCGCCGGCTCCCCGCCGGATCGAGCGTCGCGTCGAACGCCGCCCGGCGGTCCGCGAGGCTCCCGAGATTCGCCGGCGCTGGCGCGCGATCGCCCCGGCCGGGGAGAGAGGGCAGCGTCGCGCCGAGGTGATCATCGAGCGAGAGGTGCAGGAGCCGCGCCCGAACCGCCGGGGAGGACGGCCGTTGGGCCTCGTCGGCCCCGGTCCCCAGGAGCGCGTCGTCCTCCTCCCCGCCGAGGTGGAAGCCCCGGCGTGCTGTGAACCGGCTCCCCGGTCCTTCCCGGATCGCGGGCGCCTCTGAACTGAGAGAAGTTGATTCGAGACACCTCTCCCGCCTTGGTGGTGGGGGAGGGAGACACCAAGAGTCCTCACTCAAAGGCTCGCTCGCGCGATACGCGGGTCCCGCGCGGGCGGCTGAGGGTTCGCGGTGGGGCGTCGGGTCTCCGGATGGTCCGGAGACCCCGCCTTTTTTTTGGGGGGAGGGGGGAGCGGACCGCGCCAGAGCTCGGGCGCTGCCAAACCCGCCGTCGGCCCGCCCCTCGCTGGCTCCCCTAAGCCCAGTCTTTGTTATCGCTTATGGAAACTTCGGACTCCGTCCGGACTTCAGCCGCTGGACTCCCGGCGGGAAATCCTGAGAATTCTCGCAGAAGTCCTCAAGTGGAGAGCGATCGCGACCGAGAAAGACCGATGACGACCGATCGATGAGCGAGGCGCTCGGATGCGCCCCTGTCCCGATCGGCGGTGAGGGTGTCCGGCGAAGCGGCCCGCGTCGCTTCCCGCCGCGCCCTGACCCGCGGCAAGGAGCCGCGTCGAGTCACCCGAGAGAGGGGGGATCATGAACATTCAGAACACCGGTGGCGTCCAGGGACCCCAGCCGGTCCAGCCGAACCGGGCCGTCGCGAAGGCGTACCAGGCCCAGACCACGCCGAAGACCGCGAAGGTGGACCAGGCGGAGATCTCCGATCAGGCTCGCTTCCTCGAGAAGCTCTCCCGGCTCCCCGAGGTGCGGACCGACAAGGTCGAGGCCGCCCGGGCGGCGATCGCCGAGGGCGCCTATGACTCCGAGGATAAGGTGCGCGCCGCGGTCGAGCGCCTCCTTGACGAGTCCCTCTGACGAGGACGGCTCGCCCTCTTCGACACTCTTCGAGAGCGCGCCCCCGGGTGCGCTCTCTTGCATCCCGGAGGCCCCGCCGTCGGGCGTGCTCCGCGGTTCCCTCCCATCCTCGTCGTCGTCCCTTGCAGCCCGGTCCCTCCGCCGCTATCACCACCTCCCCGGGAGGACGCGGCCGGATCGGGTCGTGGCAGCCTCCCTCCCCGGTGAGCCCCCGGCGGCGGGTCCCGCCGCGGGCGGTCGAGCCCGAGAGGATCAGCATGGACACCATCCCCTTCGATCACTTCGCCAAGGTCGAGCTCCGGACCGCCCGGGTCCTGGAGGTCGCCCCGCATCCGGATGCGGACCGTCTCTACCTCCTGCAGCTGGAGGGAGGAGAGGTCATCCCACCCTCGACCGACGCCTCCACCGAGGGGGAGGAGGGCACGAGCGACGGAGATGAGGCCCCGGTCGAGGCGGGCCCGGAGCGGCGCCAGATCGTCGCCGGAGTTCGCGAGCACTACGCGCCCGAGGAGCTGGTGGGTCGCACGATCGTCGTCGTCTGGAATCTCCAGCCGGCGGTGATCCGAGGTCAGAAGTCCCAGGGCATGCTCCTCGCGGTGGGAGACGGCGACACCGTCTCGATCCTCGGACCGGACAAGCCGGTCGCGCCCGGCTGTCGTGTGACCTGAGGAGGGTGGAGCCCGAGTGCTGATCCAGCTGACGATCCGAGACCTGGGCCTCATCGAGCGAGCCGAGCTCGACCTCGAGGGAGGCCTTCAGGTGATCTCCGGCGAGACCGGGGTCGGGAAGTCGATGCTCCTCGCATCGATGTCGCTCCTCGCGGGCGAGCGACCGCGCGTCGACTGGATCCGGACCGGCGCGGAGGAGGCCCTCGTGGCCGGGCTCTTCGTGATCGAGGATGCGGCGCGCGCGCGGGCGCTCGAGGAGGTGACCGGCGTCGAGCTGGAGGACGGTGAGCTGCTCATCGAGCGGCGCCTCCGCCGCAAGGGGCGCCACCGGGCCCGCCTGAACGGCCGCGAGGTCCCGGCGAGCCTCCTGCGGGAGGCCGGCCGTCGCCTGATCGAGATCCACGGACAGCAGAGCCAGCTCGAGCTGCTCGACCCCCGCGCGCAGCTGGAGATCCTCGACTCCTTCGCCGGGCTGATCGAGGAGCGTCGGGCCTTCGCCAAGGAGTTCCGGCGAACCCGCGCCCTGGAGAGCCAGGTCGCCTCCCTCCAGCGCGATGCCGAGGGGAGAGCGGAGCGCCGCCTCTCCCTCGACCATCTCATCGCCGAGCTCGAGGCCGCCGATCCTCACCCGGGCGAGCGCGACCGCCTCGAGGAGGAGCTCGCCCTCCTCGAGGGGAAGGACCAGATCGGTCAGCGGATCAGCGAGGCGCTCGAGGCCTTTCACGAGTCGGAGGACTCGGTGGTCGATCGACTCGCCTCGACCGGACGCGACTTCGCCGGGCTCGAGCAACATCGGGAGCTCGCCGAGTTCGGGGCGCTCTGCACCAGCCTCGCCGACCAGCTCGAGGACGGGCTCCGAGGCCTCCGGGAGCTCGCGGAGGGGCTCGATGTCGACCCGGGGACCCTCGATGCGATGAGCCGACGGTTCGACCTCCTCGTCTCGCTGGAGGAGCGCTTCCGTCGCCGGGGTGACGAGCTCGTCCGGTACCGGGATGAGCTCGTGGAGGAGCGGGAGGCGCTCGCGGGTGCGGAAGACTCCCTCCCGGCCCTGGAAGAGGAGCTGAGGGAGTCGATCCTCGCCCTGCGGAAGCGGGCGCAGGGGCTCACCCGGCGGCGCCGCAAGGCCCTCACGACCTTGTCGGAGCGCATCGCGCAGGAACTCGGCGACCTCGGCATGGACCGCGCCACCTTCCGAGCGGAGCGGGTGGCGCTGGAGAGCGGCGCCATCGCCGGATGCGATGAGACCGGGGCGGATCGGATCGAGCTGATCTTCGGGCCGAATCCGGGGGAGCCGGAGCGACCCCTGCGGGAGATCGCCTCGGGGGGGGAGCTCTCGCGGGTGATGCTATCCTTGAAGCGTACGCTGGCGGAGGCGGGCTCGGTCGCGACACTGGTCTTCGACGAGATCGACACCGGGGTGGGTGGTCGCCTCGGCGGCGCCCTCGGCGCGAAGCTCCAGGAGATCGGGAGCCGTCACCAGGTCCTCTGCGTCACCCACCTCGCCCAGCTCGCCTGCTATGGAGCCGGTCAGCATCGGGTCGAGAAGAGGGTGATCGAGGGACGGACGGTGACGACGGTCGAACGCCTCGACGAGGAGCGGCGCGCCCTTGAGATCGCCGAGATGATGCGCGGGACCCAGCGGACCGAGCGGTCCGTCGAGGAGGCGCGCGAGATGCTGGAAGCAGCCCGGATCGACCGGGCGGAGGAGCCCGCATGACCCGGGAGCAACGGATCGAAGTCCCCGCGGGCCGACCGTCCCTCCCCTGTCCAGCGGGCGCGGAGTCGGAGCGGGTGGCATGGTGAACTGGGCCGAGCGCGGACATGTCTGCGCGACGAACACCGAGGACGTCGTCTACTGTCAGGTCGTCGGCGCGGTGAACATGAACAACAGCGCCCCTTTCGAGAGCTACGCTCGTCGCCAGCAGCAGGTCGGCTGCAAGGAGTTCATCCTCGACTTCTCCCTCTGTGCGGGTCTCGACTCCACCTTCCTCGGCATCGTCCTCGGCCTGCGCCTCGGTCCGGAGTCGGGAGGGGACCCGCCCCGGATCACCGCGGTCAATGTGTCGCGGACCGTCTTCAAGATCCTGCGGGAGGTCGGAATCGACCGCCTGATCGAGGTCCGGGATGAGCCGGTCGACCCCCCGGGGGTTCCCCTGACGAAGCTCGAGGGGGAGTGCTCCGAGGAGGAGCGACTGGGGATGATCCTCAGCGCCCACGAGTCCCTCTGCGAGATGGGAGCGGAGAACCGCGCCCGGTTCAGCTCCTTCGTCGAGCTGCTGCGGGGCGAGATCGACGGGGGCGTCGCCCCGGACGAGAGCGGGGACCAGTCCGGTTCCTAGGACGGATGTCCCGGAAGATGCCGAGCAAGCCCCACTCCCCGTTTCTCCTCACCCCCATCGCCGTCCCCCGGGTCTGGGGGGGGCGTCGACTCCTCGACGAGATCCATCCCGAGCTCATCTCCGATGCGCCGCGCGATGCGGACGGGGAACTCCTGCCGATCGGCGAGACCTGGGATGTGTCCGATGTCGGAGACGATCCCGCGCTCCATTCCCGGATCGCCTCCGGCCCCCGGGCGGGAGACACGCTGCGCACCCTGCTGCGGGAGGACCCCAGCGGGGTCCTCGGGAGCGCCGGCCGGGGGGCCTCCCCGACCGGAGAGCCGGAGCTGCCCCTGCTCTTCAAGTTCATCGACGCCCGCGAGGACCTGTCGGTGCAGGTGCACCCCAGTGACGCCCTGCTCGCCGAGCGAGGGCTGGAGGGGCGTGGCAAGAGCGAGGCATGGGTCATTCTCGATGCGGCGCCGGGCTCCCGGCTGATCGTCGGCTTCGAAGAGGGCTGGGACTTCGCGCGCTATCTCCGGGCGGCGCGCGCCGGGCGGGGTGAGGAGGGTCTCCGCGCCGTCCCCGTGACGCGCGGGGATGTCATCGAGCTCCCGGCCGGGCTCGTCCACGCCATCGGCGGGGGGATCCTCCTCGCCGAGATCCAGCAGTCCTCCGACATCACCTGGCGACTCCATGACTGGGATCGCCTCGGCCTCGACGGCGCTCCCCGCGCGCTCCACCTCGACGCCTGCGAGGGGATCACGCCTCCCCGTCCGGAGCCGCCCTGTCCCCTCCCCCCGATCCCGGCTTCGGCGGGGCTCCGGCGGGCGATCGACGGGGAGCACTTCCGGCTCGAGCTCGTCGGGGGACGCGACTTCGATCCGACCGGCGGGGAGGGAGTGGTCCTCCGCCGCCGTCCCGACCGCTTCGGGATCCTCGCCCTCCTCGAAGGGGCCGCGACCGTGGTCGGGCAGCCGGGGGAGGAGCTCGCGCTCCGGGCCGGATCGGTCCTCTTCGTCCCGGCGAGCTCCCCGCCGTCGCTGCGCCTCCAGGTCGAGGGACCGCTCTGGGCGCTCTGGATGGAGCCGGGTGGGGGATCCGGACCGGTGGCTGCCGACGATTGACCCCCTACGGGTCGAGAGATACCCTGCGGGTTCGATCCGGCGTCCTCTCGACCCGCGGGGGGCTCCTCGGATCCGCCTGCCCCTTCCCAGCGGAGGGGGCGGGGCATGGAGTCCGGCCTTCCTGCTCCCACCGCGGGAGGGCCACCCTCCGGGGCACCGCACGGGGAGCGGCGCGCCCGGCTCGGGTCGAGGAGCCTCGGACCTGGAGAGTCCGATCCTCCGGCCCTCCCCGGGGCATCCTGGTCCCGGTCCTTCCCCGCCCATCAAGGAGTGAATCACCGATGAAGCCCAGCCTTCGCCCTGCCACGGTCGAGCCCCGCCCCCGCGAGTGGGGAGGGGCGCCCCCGGCCCTCATGATCAGCCTCCTCGCGATCATCGTCCTCCTCGTCGGGGTCGTCGGCTACGGCCTGATGACGAAGGGGCGGGGGGGAGAGCCCACGGTCGGGGCGAGCCCGCCGGACAACTCGGGCGAGCTGAAGGCGCTGCTGAGAAAGATCGGCGAGGCCGAGAAGATGAAGAGCGAGGCGATGCGCCTCCGCACTGACGATGCGCGCCAGGAGGAGTTCCAGGCGAAGCTCCAGGCGACGCTCGACTTCGTCCTCGAAGTGAAGGACGAGTGGGACGCCATGCTCGAGCCGGTGCGACTTCCGGATGGCTCCCTCCCTCCCGAGTACGAGGGGTACAACAAGGACGCGCAGAGGCTGACCTACTTGTCCCAGGACCTCGTCAAGATGCTGGGCTTCTGAGAAGCCCGAGAGCCAGGCAGGAACGCGATGATGGCCTCCGTCCCCCGCAACCCGCGCTCGAGGAACCCCTCGCCCGAGACCTCCGCCGTGATCCCGGCCGAGGAGGGGGCGAGCGTCGACCCGATGGAGTGGGTCCTCGCCGTGATCTACGCCGTCGCGATCCCCCTCGTCACCTATGCGGTCCTGAGCTCCGTCTTCAGCGACGGACTCTCGAGGGCGGAGGAGATGGAGCGGGCGGAGCAGATCCAGAACGTTCGCGCCCCCGTCACCGTCCGTGAGATCCAGCTGCGGCTCGATCGGATCCGACCGGTGCTCGAGACGAACGTCCCCGAGTTCATCAAGCGGGCGCGTCAGCAGGAGACACCGAGCGACATCCATCGCGTCTGCCGCTACGCCTACCGCGCCCTCGGATGGTCCGCCGCGGAGCTGGAGCAGGTGCTCGACGAGATCTCCACGAGCCCCGAGGTCCGCTCCCATCCGGAGATCGAGCAGGAGATCCGCCGGTACCTCGCGTTCATCGAGACCGAGAAGGACAAGGTGCGGAAGATCACGCCCCACCCGTACGATCTGCCCAAGGACCCGTCCCCGGAGGGCTAGGGCTCACGCCCGCCGACGACCGGACCCGGAAGGGACCACCATGTCGATCGAGGACGTCCTTCTCGCTCTGCGCGCGGCGGACGAGGGGGCGATCGATCGCGAGGCGCTCTCCCGCATCCTCTCCATCATCGACACCTGGGACCGGGGCGGTCTCCATCGCAGCGCGGGGGAGCTCCTCACCCGTGAGTTCCGGGTCGATCCCTCCCGGGTGCGCCGCTGGGAGGGGGAGATCACCGGCCGCTCCCGTCGCCGGATCGGGCGTTACCAGCTGCGGCGGAAGATCGGACAGGGGGGGATGGGGGTCGTCTTCGAGGCCCGGGATCCCAACCTCGGTCGCCCGGTGGCCCTGAAGCTCCTCTCGAGTGATCGCCTCGACAGCCCCGAGAGCATTCAGCGCTTCCTGCGCGAGGCGAAGAGCGCCGGCAGCTTCAACCACCCCAACATCGTGCACGCCTATGACGCCGGGATCGACGGCGACCTCCCCTTCCTCGTCATGGAGTATGTCGACGGGGAGAACCTCTACCAGGTCCTGAAGCGGCGGGGCGCCCTCCCGGTCGATGAGGTGATCGACTGGACCATCCAGGCCGCGAAGGCCCTGGATGTCCTGCAGCGGCAGCGCTGGGTCCACGGGGATGTGAAGCCGAGCAACTTCATCCTCACGCGGAGGGGGAGCGTGAAGCTCGCGGACCTCGGCCTCTGCGGACCCCCCGGTCGCCCGCGCGCCGGAGTCTCTCCGCACGGAACACCGCCGTACATCGCTCCGGAGGTCCTCGCCGCCGACTTCATCGATCACCGTGCGGATCTCTACTCGTTGGGGGCGACGGCGTATCACCTCCTCGTCGGTCGACCTCCCCGCCTCGCGCGCAGCATCGAGGCCCTGCGGGCGGAGATCGAGGATCCGATCCGTCCCGCCTCGGAGCTCCGCGCCGAGATCCCCCCCGCGCTGGACGCCCTCCTCCTGCAGCTCCTCGAGAACGATCCGCAGGCCCGCCCGCCCGGGGGGCGCGCGGTCGTCCAGGAGCTTCGGCGCCTCGAGCGCGCGACCGAGTCCGAGGGAGGGGGGGCGCTCTCCCCTCCGTCAACGGAGGACGGGGCGGGGTCCTCCCGGCGTTGGGCCGTCGTCGCTGCGGTCATCCTCCTGGGAGTCCTCATCGGCATCCTCGCCGGTCCCGGGGAGACCCCACCCCTCACCTCCCCCACGGGGGAGACGACGCCACCCGATCCGATCGAAGAGTCGACCGGTCCGGAAGAGGCGCTCGAGGCCCGATGGCAGGAGCTCCTCTCGACTGAGCCGCGGGACTATCCGGCTCTCCATCGCTGGCTGGATGAGCGGGATGCCGCGGATCCGTCGATCGTGGAGTGGCGATCCGAGGTCGCGCGGCTCCTCGAGGCGGAGGCCGCGCCCATCTGGCGGGAGATCGACACAGCCGCTCGCGCGGCGCTGCGCGAGGGGAGGCTCGAGTCGGCCCTCCTCCTCCTCGACCGGCTCCCAGCGCGACTCGCGGCGGGGAGCTTCCGCCTCGCTCGCGAGGAGCTCGTCGCCGCGGTGATGCAGGCACGCCGGGAGCGGCGCGCGGTGGCTCTCCTCCGCATCGAGAGCGCTCCCGATGCCCGGCGGGCGGTCCGGATTCTGGCCGAGGGAGCCCAGCTCGAGCCCGCGGATCGCCGCTGGCTGTGCGAGCAGCTCCTCGCCGCGCCAGCCGTCGGAGAGATGCTGCGCGCGCTGGAGGAGGAGCGGCGCTCCGCCGCGGCAGAGCGGCTCGACCGGCGGATGGTGCTCGCCGCGGCGATCGAGAGCGGCGTCCTTCCCCCGGCTGAGCTGCGAGCTCCGAGCCCGGAGGACCTGCTCCGGGAGCTCGCGCTTGCGTGGGCCGCGACGCTCCCCCTGACCCCGGAGGATTCGCGCTCGCTCCTCGAGCGGCTCCTCGCCATCGATGCGCTGGCGGATGCCGACGCCCGCCTCCTCGAGCAGCTTCTCCCCCGCGGAGCGACCCAACCCGCGGCCACGAGGGAGATCGAGGCCGCTCGACACGCGCGGGAGCTCCGGGCCGCGCTGGAGGCCCTCGACCGGGATGGCGCGGAGCGAGCCTGGGGACTCCTCTCCGCTCCGGAGTGGATCGCGACCGCTGCCGCGCGGGCCGTTCTTCGGACCGCGGCGGAGGATCGCTCCCGGCTGCGTCGCGCCGCCTTCCTGCACTCCGACGCGTTCATCGCCGAGGTGGAGGGGGGCTGGAGCGGCCCCGTGACCTTCCGCTGGCTGCCGTCCCATCCACGGTTCGACGAGGAGTGGCGACGGATCGGCCGCTTCACCGCCGAGGGGGAGGGGCTCCTCGCCGCGGATCGAGGAGACTGGCATCCGCTGGAGCTCGCCATTCCCTTCCGTCCCGGGTTCCGATGGTCCGCGCCCTTCGCGCCGCCGGAGGGGGAGTGGGTCCTCGCGATCGGTCACGGTCGCACGGCCCTCCTCGTCACGGGGAGCGGGGCGGCAGGTGATGTCCGGGTGCAGGTCGGGGATCCCGAGGAGAGCCTCAACGAGCTTCGCCGAGGAGGAGGGATCGACGGATCGCTCCCCCGTGACCCGGCGGGGAGAGGACTCCTCCTCGAGCTGCACGCGGGGGTCGGCCGCTGGAGCCTCCGCGGCGCGGACCCCTTCCCGGTGGAGGAGAGCCCCTTCCCCCGCTGGATCGCGCTCTCTCTCCCCCCCGGCGGCTGGATCGGGCCGATCCAGGTCGTCGGCGAGGTCGTGGAGCCCTGGCTGGAGGCGCGCATCGAGGCCGCCCCCCGCGACTGAGGACCCCCCGCCTTCCCCCGATTCGCCGCCCTCCGGGCGGCGTTGTAGACTTCGGGGAGAGGCGTGTCATCCGCCCGGATGGCGAGCAGGGGGGATCGTTCCGACGCAGGGGTGCCATGGGGACCGGATCCTTCGCCGCCGGCGAGTTCATCAGCAACCGCTATCGCGTCCTCGAGAAGCTCGGGGCGGGAGCGATGGGCACGGTATACCTCGTCGAGGACATCGTCAGGACCCACCGCAAGGTCGCGCTGAAGATCCTCAAATCGGAGACCCTCGACGACACGGAGGTGTGGTCGAAGGGGGAGTACGAGGCCCTCACCCGCCTGCGCCACCCGAACCTCGCCCGCGTCCACGACTTCGGGCGCATCGCCGACTCCGACGACTACTACATCGTCAGCGAGTACATTCGCGGGCACGACCTCTTCTCCGCCACGAGAGACCTCGGAGAGGAGCCGCTGCACGATGTCATCGTGCAGGTCTGCCGCGCCCTCGAGTACATCCACACCCAGGGCTACGTCCACTTCGACATCAAGCCGGAGAACATCCTCGTCACCTTCGACCGCTCGATCGGCACGGAGGAGTCCTCCAAGGTGATGTGGAGCCCGGACGCGCCCCCGCCCTCGGATCCGGGCTCGGGTCCCCCCCGGGTGAAGCTCATCGACTTCGGCCTGGCGGAGCAACTCTCGGGGACCTTCGACTTCGCGATCAAGGGGACGCTGAACTACGTCGCTCCCGAGATCATCCAGGGGAGGAACCCCGACAAGCGGGCGGACCTCTACTCCCTGGGGGTGACGCTCTTCCAGATCATGACGGGCAAGGTCCCGTTCATCGGAGATGAGGGGGCGGCGGTCGCCCGGGAGCGGGTGAACTGGCGCGAGGAGATCCGGGAGGCGCTCTCGGGTCAGCCGGCCTACGTCGCCGACATCCTCGTGCGGCTCCTCGAGGACCGCCCGGAGCGACGCTTCAACTCGGCGCGCGAGATCATCCAGGCGCTGAACGCCGGCGCGGGGCGACACTTCCAGATCGAGACCGCCGAAACCCAGGTCTCCTACCTCTACTGCTCCCGACTCGTCGGACGACGCACCGAGCTGAACCGTCTCCGGGACGAGGCGGAGGCGATCTTCCAGGAGCCCCGTCCGCGCGTCGCCGCCGACGGGAGCCGGGGAGGGACCTCCGTCGTCACGAAGCTCCTGCGCGAGGGCTCCCGTCGCCGGGCGCCGATGATCCTCATCTCCGGTGAGATCGGGATCGGCAAGTCACGGCTCTTCGAGGAGTTCTCCCACTTCCTGAAGATGCGGGAGGTGCCGGTCCATGTCGGCAACTCCTACGAGACCGCGAGCGATCCGTACCAGCCGTTCCGGGAGCTCATCGAGCAGCTCGCCCTGTCGATCGGGCTCGACTCGGAGGCCTTCCTGAAGCACGCGCCGGCGGTGACCCGCCTCTGCCCGAAGCTCCGCTCCGGGGATGCAGCCGCCGGCAGCGGTGCGGGCTATCGCCCGGACAAGGAGCGGCTCTTCTTCATCGACTCCCTGGCGAGCTTCATCGTCGAGGCCGCCGCGGTCCGCCCCTGCGTGGTGAACCTGAACAACCTGCACTGGATGGACGATGCCTCGACCGAGCTCCTCGCCCGTCTGACGCAGGCGATCGAGACCGCGGATGCGGCGCGAACGACCCCGCTCCCGCTGCTGCTCCTCGGGACGCTCCGCTCCGACGAGAGCCTCCCCGAGTCGCTCCGGACCCTCCTCAAGGAGATGCGCGAGGAGAGCCGCGTCCGCGAGGTCGCGCTGCGCCGCTTCAACCGAGCGCAGATCGCGGAGCTGATGCACCACATGCTCGCGGTGGAGGAGATCCCCCGGGGGTTCCTCAACCGCCTCGAGGAGCGCACCAGCGGAAACCCGCTCTTCATCGTCGAGATCCTCAAGGTCCTCCAGGAGGAGGGGATCATCGCGCGGGATGGGGACAGCTGGAAGATCCGCCCCGGCACCGATCTCCAGCGGGTCGAGATGCCCCAGGGCATCGAGGCGATCCTGCTCCGACGCGTGAAGGTCCTCGATCCGGAGCGACGCGGGATCCTTCAGTGGATGGCGGTCTACGACAAGCCGATGTCGATCAAGCTCATCGGACGCATGCCCGGACCGGCCTCGATCGGACCCCGGCGGGCGCTGACCGAGCTCGAGAATCGCGGGATGACGATCAAGGTCATCGACGGGGGGAAGCCCCTCTACACCATCGCCCAGCCGAAGCTGCGCGAGATCGTCTACGAGGACATCCCCGAGGATCGCCGGCGGGAGCTGCACGGGCATCTCGCGGATGCCCTCCGCGCCGAGTACGAGGGGCACGAGGAGGTGATCCTCGAGGACCTCGCGAGCCACTACCAGAGCTCGGACCGGGCGGGCAAGGCGCTGGAGTACACGATCCGGGCGGGGGATGCCCTCCGGAAGATCTTCGCGCACAAGAGGGCGATCGATCACTACCGTCACGCCCTCCGCCAGATCGAGGGGGACCCGGAGCATCTCGCCACCTGGTGCGAGACCCACGAGAAGATCGCGGATGGCGCGACGATCGCGGGGGACTACGAGGTGGCGCAGGCGAGCTACGAGCTGCTCCTCGACCTCGAGGAGGGGGACCTCGGTCACCGCGATCGCGCGCGCCTCCTGCGGAAGAAGGGGAAGCTCGACGAGATCCAGGGCGACTACGCCCGGGCGCTGCGGGGCTACAAGGAGGCGGCGGAGCTCCTGCAGGACGCCGAGAGCGTGGAGGACCGGAGCGAGAGCGTCCGGGTCCACTCCTCCCTCGCTTGGGTCCATGTCTGCCTCGGTCAGTACGAGAAGGCGATGAGCATCTCCTCCGAGGCGCTCCGCCTCGCCGAGGAGCTCGATCAGCAGTCCGAGCACGCGATGATCTTCTCGACCATCGGGAGCGCGAGCTTCTTCCGCGGTCACTTCGAGGAGGCGGTCGAGTTCCACACCCGCGCCCTCGAGATCCGCGAGCGGATGGAGAACGCCCCGGAGATCATCATCTCCCTCAACAACCTCGGTGAGGCCTACATGGCCTCCGGGGAGTACATGGAGGCCCTCCGTCACTTCGAACAGGCGTGCTCGGCGGCGGAGGAGATCGGGGATGCCTTCGGCCGCGCCATGGCGCTTCATCGCCTCGCCGAGGTGCATCTCCGCCTCGGCGCGAACGACGAGGCGGCGCGCTTCCTCGACGACTCCCTCAAGCTCTCCCGCGACTACCGGATGCGCTTCCTGAACACCCGGAACTACCTCCTGCGCGGGAGGCTCAACCGGCACCTCGACAAGCTCTCCAAGGCGGAGGCGGACCTGTTCCGCGCGCTGGGAGTGTTCGCCCGACAGGGGAGCCGACTCAATGTCGCGGAGTGCCTCCTCGAGGTCGCCGAGATCCACGCCCTGCGGGGGGACTGCGATCAGGCCCTGCAGCTGATCCAGGAGGCGGTCGGGAACGCGGTGGGCCTGAACGTGACGATCCTGGAGGCGAAGGCGCGTCTCCTCGCCTGCCGGGTCGAGCGCGAGGCCGGGAGGGCTCCGGCGGAGGAGCTCCTCGACCGGCTCCAGATGATCGCCGACCTCCTCGACGGGACGAAGAGCACAGAGCTGCTCGCCGCGGTCCAGCTGGAGCTCGCCGAGATCCATGTTCAGGGGCGGAATCTGGAGGAGGCGCGCAGCAGCTACCGCGCCGCCGAGAACACCCTGCGGGAGGTGGTCGATCGGCTGCCGCACAAGTACCGGGACAGCTACCTCGCGCTCCATCACATCACCGGGACTCCGAGCGGCGAGAGCCGGGTCGCGGTCCGGGAGGTGGGACTGGACCGGGAGGAGCCGATGCGCGCCTCCGACCGGGGGGACCGGACCATTGTCGTGAGGAAGCCGTCGGAGACGCCGTCTCCCGCCCGGCCCGATCAGGAGCGGGAGCTCCTGCGGATCACGACGCTGCTCCAGGAGCTCGGTCAGGGCGCGAATGTCTGCGCGATGCTCCCGAAGGTGCTGAACTGCCTCATCCAGGGGAGCGGTGCGGAGACCGGGATGCTCCTCCTCCGTCGGGGGGACGAGGTGCGCCTCCTCGGCGCGTACAACCGGCGCGGAGAGCCGCTCCGTCAGGCCGGGGACCGGATCTGCCTCGAGGCCCTCGAGCTCGCCTGGGACACCGGGGATGCGATCCTCGCCCCCCGGGTCGTGGACGACCCGAGGGTCGGGGAGTTCGAGGCCCTCTACGAGAATGATGTCGCATCCCTCGCGGTCCTGCCCGTGAGGCTCGACAGCTCCCACCGTGCGGCGGTGTACCTGGTGAACGCCGACACCGAGCAGCTCGCCCAGCCCGCGGGTGGGCCGCTCCTCGTCTCCTACCAGAACCTCCTGGCGCTGATGCTGCCCCGGGTCGTGGCCGAGCGCCCGACCACGGTGCGCTGACGGGCCGGGGGACCGGAGGAGGCGGCCGGGCCGGGGCTCGCGCGGGGTTGCGCGAGTCCGGCCCTCCTTTCTTCGCCCCGCCGGCGAACCCCGCTCCGCTCCCGTCGACCTGACCGCCCCTCCCCGCTACCCTGTCCCCATGCGCATCGCCTCCCTCACCTGCTCCAACACGGAGATCGTCTGCGCCCTCGGGTGCGGCGATCGCCTCGTCGCGGTGGACGACCACTCCGATCACCCGGCGGAGACCCTCGCCGGTCTCCCCCGGCTCGGCCCCGATCTCCAGATCGACATCGATCGCCTCGTGGCCTGCGAGCCGGATCTCGTGCTCGCCTCCCTCACCGTGCCCGGCCACGAGGCCGTGGTCGAGGCGGTCGAGGCGGCGGGGCTGACCTCGATCGCCCCGGCCCCCGAGCGCCTCGAGGACATCGAGCGGGACATCCGGGAGATCGGCGCTCTCCTCGAGGTGGAGGCCCGAGCCGAGGCTCTGGTGGCATCGATGGCGGATGAGCTCGCCGTGATCGAAGCCGCGATCCCCCCGGGAGCGCCGATCCCCATCCTCGTCGAGTGGTGGCCGAAGCCGGTCATCGTCCCCGGGGCTCGGAGCTGGGTCACCGATCTCCTCGCTCGGGTGGGGGGGGTGAATCCGTTCGGGGAGAGGGATGCGAAGAGTCTGCCGATCGAGCCCGCGGAGGCGGAGGCGGCCGGAGCGGCCGCCATCGCGATCTCCTGGTGCGGGGTCGAGGAGAGGAACTACCGCCCGGAGAAGGTCTGGGGGCGCGCCGGTTGGGAGCGCGTCCCGGCGGTCCGGGATCGTCGGGTCGCCCCGATCTCCGAGGCGTACCTCGGCCGCCCGGGTCCCCGGGTCGTCGAGGGGGCGCGGAGGCTCGCCGCCCTCGTGGCGGAGTGTCGTTCCGGTGACCCCCGGGAGTGAAGGAGAGGGATCATTGAAGAAGATCGCCTGGTACTACCACCGCAACGGCTGAACGAGCTGCAAGAGGGCCCAGGAGTTCCTGGGTGACGATCCGCCGATCTCCGATCGGTCCGGCGAGTTCATTGATGCCAAGAAGGTGCGCAAGGGTCCGGAAGAGGCCCTTGCCCTCGCGCACGGCGCGAGCCGGGTCCTCGTGGCGAAGGGGAAGAAGCTCATCTCCTACGACATGAAGAAGGACGCCCCCGCCGACGAGGAGCTGGTGAAGGGGATCATCGGCCCCTCCGGCAACCTCCGCGCCCCGACGATCGTGGTCGGGAAGACGATGCTGGTCGGCTTCCATCCGGAGGCCTACGAGGAGGTCTTCGGGTAAGCTGATGGAGAGAGGTGGCGGGGCGCTCATCCGCCATCTCTGCGTCAGCGCACCGACCGGGGAAGGGGCTCGCCGTGGGGATCGGAGACCGCGACTACATGGGAGGCGGAGGGTTCGCTCCCCGCGTCCGCGGCTACGACCCCGTCTGGGTGATCATCGGGATCAATGTCCTCGTGTTCATCCTCTGGCAGGTTGCGGATGGTCGCTTCATGCGGCTGAACTTCCTCGTGAGCCGCGAGAGCCTCGAGGCCGGACGGGTCTGGACCCTGCTGACCGCCGCGTTCTCCCACAAGAGCCTCTTCCACCTGCTCGTCAACATGCTGGTTCTCTTCGGCTTCGCCCAGGCGCTCCGGGCCCGGTGGGGAGATCGCCGCTTCGTCCGGTTCTACCTCGCGGCCGCCGTCTTCTCCTCCGCCTGTCAACCGCTGACCGCCTACCTCGGCTGGGCGGCCAACCCTGCGCTCGGCGCCTCGGGCGCGGTCTGCGGGGTCGTCGCCTGCTTCGCGATCTACTACCCGAAGGCGACGATCCTCCTCTGGGGCCTGATCCCCATGCCTGCCTGGTTCCTTGTTGCGGCGCTGTGCGCCTACGACCTGTATGGGTTGATCGAGACGCGAAGGAGCGGGCCCAGCGGAATCGGCCACGCGGCCCACCTCGCAGGGGCGTGCGCGGCCGCGGTCTTCGTCTACTTCATCGAGCCGCGGCTCGGCGCGGCCGGGTCGAGGCGACGCGCCCGCCGTGCGCGGGAGCCGAGGGGTCGGGTGCTGCGCCCGGATGAGTCGACGTGGGGGCGCAGCGATGTCGATCACGGCGACGCCGCGCGCGATCCGGACGACCAGCTGCTCGACATGCTGCTGACGAAGGTCCAGAAGGGGGGGCTCGACTCCCTCTCGAGCGAGGAGCGCCACCTCCTCGAGCGGATCTCCGAGAAGCGACGCTCGGGCCGCCGCTGAGATGCTCCGCGGATGGCGCCGGCGTCGCCGACTCGATCGACGCGCGCGGCGCCTCCTGCGGGGGATCCTCTCCGATCCCCGGAATCTCGAGGGGACCTCGCTCCGACCGGCCCACGCGAGTCGGGCCGACCTCATCGAGTTCGAAGCGGAGGGGGAGGAGCTGCGCTCCCTCTCCTTCGTCCTCCTCCGGCATCCCCGTCCGCACCCCTTCTCGACCCAGCACCATCTGGTCGCCGAGCGGTGGCAAGTCTCCCTCTCCGACGGTCCGCCCTTCAGGCCGGAGCGACTCCGCGGCCTGAATGTCTCCCGGCTGAAGGGGGAGTCGGACGGGCGGCCGGCCGGCTAGGCCGGGCCCTCCGGATTCTCACCTGCCCCGTTGACCCGTCGGCGCTCCTGCCGGAAGCTCCTGAGCCGGGGCGAGGTCGCCGCGCGTCCCTTCGCGCCCCGGTGAGACCAGCAAGGAGGCATCGATGGAGCTGCTGAAGGAGCTGTGCGAGGCGCACGGCGCCCCTGGCCACGAGGATGCGATCCGCGCGATCTTCCGTCGGGAGGTCGAGCCGTACTGCGACCGCATCGAGGTCGACGGAATCGGCAACACGATCGCGATCAAGGAGGGGAAGGGGAGCGATCCCCGCAAGGTGATGCTGGCCGGTCACATGGATGAGATCGGCTTCGTCGTGAAGCACATCGACGACAAGGGCTTCCTCCGCCTCTCCCCTCTCGGCGGCTTCGACCCGAAGACCCTCATCGCGAAGCGGGTCTGCGTCGAGTCGAGCCACGGCGGCCACAGGATGGGGGTGATCGGATCGAAGCCGATCCACATCATGAGCCCCGAGGACCGCAAGCGGATGCCGACCGTCCCCGAGCTGTTCGTGGACATCGGGCTCGACGGGGAGACCGCCCGGTCGACGGTGGAGATCGGGGATCCGGTCACCCTCGAGCAGCCCTACTATCAGGATGGGGATCGCTGCGTCGGCAAGTCGATGGACAACCGCGTCAGCATCTACACCCTCATCGAGACGATGCGCCGCCTGAAGGACCCTGAGGTCACGGTCTACGCCGTGGCGACCACGCAGGAGGAGATCGGCCTGCGCGGGGCGATGACCGCCGCTCACCGGATCGAGCCGGACATGGGTGTGGCGATCGATGTCACCCTCGCGTGCGATGTGCCGGGGGCGAAGCCGGACGAGACGATCACCCGTCTCGGCTCCGGCGTGGGGATCAAGGTCCACGACTCCTCGCTGATCAGCCATCCGAAGATGCTCCGCGCCATGCGCGACCTGGCGCGGGAGCGGGAGATCCCCTTCCAGATGGAGATCCTCACCGCCGGGGGCACCGACGCCGGGGGCATCCAGCGGGGGGGGAGCGCGGTCCCCGCGATCACCCTCAGCGTCCCCTGCCGCTATGTCCACACGGTCGTGGAGACGGTCAGCGCCCGGGATCTGGAGGGGACGGTGGCCCTGCTCACCGCCTTCCTGGAGACGGCGCACGACCTCGACCTCTCCTACGCCTAGAGCGGGGCGCCGGGACAGTTCGGAGACCTCGGAGAGGGGAGCGGGCCCGGAGCGGGTCCCGCTCCCCTCTCTCATCCGGAGGAGCGCGCCCCCCGGTCGGCTCAGGGACTTGCGCGGAGTCGAAGCCTCGCCGAGACCGGGTAGTGGTCGCTGGGGAGCTGGCCATCCCGGGCGAAGGTGTGGATCCGGGCCTCCTCGACCACGGCGACCCCCCGGGTGAGGATCCAGTCGATCCGGGGTCCCCCCTCCACCGGGGGGCGGTAGCCGTGGAAGGTCGCCACCTCCGGGGAGCGCTCGCTCGCCGCCTCCCAGGTGTCCCGCACTCCATCCTCGGTGAGGATCCGGAACGACTCGCTCGTGCCGGCCGGCGTGTTGAAGTCTCCCGTGATGATGATCGGGAGCGCGCGATCGAAGGTCCCGACGAGGTCCGCCACGAGCCGCGCGCTGCGGACCCGCGAGGCCTCGCTCTCATGATCGAAGTGGGTGTTCAGCACGATGAACCGGGCATCGCTGCGTCGATCCCGGAGCTTCACCCAGGTGACCATGCGGACGACCTGATTCCCCCAGCTCTTCGAGCCGACCTGCCGGGGGGTCTCGGAGAGCCAGAGGTGATCGAAGGCGAGGGGCTCGAAGCGGTCGCGGCGATAGAAGATCGCCATGAACTCACCCCGACTGCCGCCCTCCCGCCCGGTCCCGATCCAGTCGTGCCCGGGGAGATCGGCGTCGAGGTCCCTCAGCTGGGCGTAGAGCCCCTCCTGGGTCCCGATGATGTCGGGGGCCTGCGCCTCGAGGAGCTCCCGGGTCACGGGGCGTCGCTCCTCCCAGGTGTTGCTCCCGCGGGAGCTCGCGTAGCGCAGGTTGAAGCTCCACACCTCGAGCGGGGAGGGGGGCTCCCCTCCGAGCCCTCGCGCGCCTCCAGCCGGGGGCTCTCCCCGGACCTCTCGGCTCGCCGTGAGCGGGGCGAGAGCGGCGACGACCCCCACGAGTCCGGCCAGAGCGAGCTTCCGGAGGCTTCTCCCGGGATTGAGGCGGATCGAGGCCATGGCATCTCCTCCTTCGTCGACGGGTCGTGAGACGGTGCCCCTCGCGTGGGAGGAGGCCCGGGTGGGAGGATCCCCTCAGCGGGGGGGTGTCTCAAGGGGGGGGACGGTCAGCGCTCGAGGACCCGGCCGAGGCGCAGCTCGGTCTCACCGTATCGCCGGGACTCCTCCCACGCGATGCCGGTGTCGAGCGGGGCTTCCGTGCGGCGGGGGTGCTCCATGACGACCCGGGCTCCGGGCTCGAGGCAGTCGCGGGCGACGCGCTCGAGGACCCGCCAGGGGTCCTTCTCGGAGCCGCTCTCCCGGAAGGTGGGGAAGGGCGGGTCGCAGATCGCGAGGGTGCAGCGCGGCGCGACGGAGGGCGAGGTGCGATGCAGGTCCACGGCGGCCACCTCGGTCTGAGGGAGGATCCCCAGGCTCCGTCGGTTCTCCTCGAGGACCCGGAGGACCCTTGGGTCCCGCTCCACGAAGATGACGCGGGTCGCCCCCCTCGAGATCGCCTCGGCCCCGAGCGCTCCGGAGCCGGCGAAGAGATCGAGGACTCGCGCGCCCTCCAGCTCATGGCCGAGGATCGCGAAGAGGGCCTCGCGCACGCGGCTCCGCATCGGGCGCACGGCGCGACCGGGGAGGACCCGGACGAGCTCGCCTCGCAGGCTCCCGCCGGTGATGCGGGTTCCGGTGCCCCGGGCCACTAGGGCTCGATCTGGAGGTCGAGCTGCTGCTTCGAGACATCCCCGGAGATCAGGTCGGTCACTGTCAGCTGCAGGGTCCCCGCCCCGAGGGCGATCTGCCGGGGGATGGAGAGGTTCACGTTGAGGAAGGAGTCGAGGACCTCCTCCTCCGAGGGGTCGCCGCTCGCGCGGTGGCTCCCCAGGTCGTGCTCCCGACCGTCCCGATCGATCAGGGTGGAGACGACGAGGAGGCTCTGGCGGAACCGACTCCCGATCGCCCCATTCGTCATCCCGAACACCTCGGCGTACAGCTGCAGGCGGGATCCGGGGCGGTAGGTCCCCCGCGTGTCCTCCTCGAAGGAGGCGAGGCCGTCGATGCGGCTGCAGAGCACCGGGGGAGCGACTCGGAAGCCGGCTCGGCCCGGAGTCGCCCGCTCGAGCCCTCGCTCCCCGCCCACCTCCGCGAGGACCGCCGCGCTCTCCCGCTCCAGCCCGACCGACTCGTAGAAGCTCGCCCGCAGGAGAGAGTGGGCTCGGGATGGCCGGACCGGGTCATCGAGGCTGTCGATCAGGGGCTCCAGCTGGCGAGGGTCGTCGGGGGCGAGGAAGTGGAGCGCCATCAGCTGCATCTGGATCCGGTGCTTCGCGAGCCGCTCTCCATCCCCGAGGTCGGACTCGGACCGGGTCGCGTAGCGGGAGAGATCCTCGAGGAGCTGCTCCCTTCGATCGCGGAGATCGGCGGGGGTCTCTCGCCCGACCGAGCTCGTCCGGATGGAGGGGGAGAGGGCTCCCGTGCTCGCCTCCCCGCTGCGACGCTGTCGCTCGGTCCGACGGAGAGCGAGTCGCTCCCCGAGGTCGGCGGACCCGGACCGCGACTCCTCGGCGGGGGGGGAGAAGGCGGGGAACGCCTCGGTCGAGCCGACCACCGGTCGGATCGCGATCTCGCCGGTCTCGGGGCGGCCTCCCGGCTCCCCGATGGGGTCGAAGGCGGGGGACGGCTGCTGGGTCAGGAGGGGTTTCGGGTCGGGCGTCCAAGGGTGACTCCCGGTCTGGAGGGACCGGGGCGCGCAGCCACCGATGGCGGTGACGCCGGCGAGAGTGATCGCGAGTCGGAGCCGGGCGATGGACCTCGGGCCGGATGGCCAGAGATCATCGGGACCGGCGGAGCGGCCGAAGAGCATGCGCACCTCGAAGGATGGGGGCGCCCCCGGGGCGTACTTCGGGGGGCCCACAAGCCTTCAGAGTCTTCCTTTGGACCCCCCGGAGAGCAAGGGGTTCCGGCCGGGAAAGTTCAGGGCATTCGCAGCGGATCGACCGGTGGAGGCTCCAGGGCCTCCCTCAGGGCGGTGTGGCGGGCGAGGAGGGCGCGGAAATCGGGGTCCTCGTAGAGGCTCGCGCGGGAGATGGTCGCGAGGGCGGCCCGCGCTCTCTCGAGGGCCCCTTCGGCTCCTTCCGGTCGGGTCAGGGCCTCGTTGAGGTGCCCTTGGACGACGCTGAAGGCGAGCCGGGGATCCCCGACCCGGAGCTCGAGCGCCCGCACATAGGCCTCGGTCGCCTCTCCATGCCGGGAGAGGCGGGTCAGGAGGACGCCCCGATCGTGCCAGGCGGACGCGCTCTCCGGGGCGATCCCCGTGACGAGGGAGAGCTCGTCGAGAGCGCGCAGGAGGCTCCGCTCGTCCCCGCGGGCGGCGAGGATCAGCGCGCGCTCGTGGTGCACCGCCGCGGCCAGGGAGGGGTCGGAGAGAGGATCGACGATCCGCAGGAGCGTGGGGGCGGCGCGGACCGCCCGATTCCCCGCGCGATCCTCCACGATGATCCTCAACCGAAGGTCCTCGGTCTCGATGATCGGCGGAGTCCACTCGATGGTCCCCCCGCCGAGCGCGACCTCGCCGATCTCCTCGATGACCTGCCAGCGTCGGCCGGCGTCGATCGAGGCCTCGATGCGTGCCCCGCGCGGATGCGGGTCACTCTCCTCGATGGTCCAGTGGAGCTGCAGCGGCATGCCGCCGCGATGGACCCGCTGGGGGGATCCATCCTCGACCTGCAGCGCGACCACGGGGGGGAGGGTGTCGACGACCACGCGCAGGTCGGGGGGCGTGTCCGGACCCGGCTCCGCGCGGTCTCCTCGGCCGCTCCGATCGACACAGCGAAGGTAGAGCTCGAACTCTCCTTCCTGCTCGGCCCGGAAGGTGTAGGGGGAGCGACGATCGGGGTCCAGGCGGCGCTGCCACGCTCCGCCTCCCCGACGCACCCAGATCTCCGCCGCGACGACCCCCGAAGGGTCGAGGACGGGCGAGCGGTAGAAGATCGGGAACTCGCGGAAGTTCGTCGTCGTCTCCGCGGCCATGACCTCGAACTCGGGGAAGCCATCGAAGGGGACGATCTCGAGCGGGCGGGTCGGGGTCCAGCTCCGCCGGTTCCCCGCCGCGTCCTCCGCCGTGACCCTCAGCTGGAAGGCGCCGGCGGCGAAGGGGGGCCACCACTGGATCGCACCGGCGGCCTTGTGGTGGGTGTCCGGGTCGATCGGGGACCAGGGATCCTCGGAGGAGCGCCGCGCCTCGATCGACACGGGGGCCTCCGCGAGGGCGCGATCGGAGGCTTCCCAGCGGATGACCACCCGGCTCCCGGCGTAGATCCGGTCCCCGGAGTGAGGGGAGAGCACGGCGAGCTGTGGGGGCGTGGTGTCGATCACGCACGAGATCTCGGCGGGCTCTCCCGGCTGGGGGACGGGCTGCGCCCGGCCCACCGCATCCCTGGCGACGATCCGGAAGCCGTACTCGCCGTCGTCGGTCGCCTCGAAGTGGATCGGGCTGCCCCCCGGATGGACTCCCGGCGCGGGCGTCCAGGTCATCCCCGCGTCGCGGGTGACCCAGAGGGTCAGCCCCTCGATCGGGGCGGCCCCGGCGGAGACGGTCTCCACCGGGATCTCGAGGGAGCGGGTGCGGAGGACCGGGGCGGACTCCTCCGACGCGGGTCCATCCGCGACCGCGAGCGGAGCGCCCGCGGTGAGGATGAGGGCGGCGGCGAGCCGGAGAAGCGCGCGCGCGGTCGGCCGCGACGAGGAACGGGGTTGGTAGGCCATGGGAGCTCTCCTCGGAATCGGGTCCTAGAAGAGCTCGAGCTGCTTCTGCGATGCGCGGCGATCGGCTCCCCAGTGGAACCAGCGGCGGAACTCCTCCCAGCACTCGCTGCAGAGGAACTGCACGCGATCGTCGAACTTCACCAGCTGGTGGGTGGGGATGTGCTCACGACAGAAGCAACGGTCGCAGGTGTGCGATTCCATCGAACCCTCCGCTCCGGGGGAGGGACGCCCACCCTGGACGGAGCCTCTCCCTGCTCCATCCATCGGCTCGATGGGGGGAGGGGTTGAGGGGGGAACCGCGGAGTTTCGGCGAAGAGCGGGGCGGAGGCCCGGATCAGCTCTCGACCCAGCGGTGGTCGCTGGCCGCCAGTCGCCGGGCGAGCATGCGGCACATGTTCCGGACCACCTTGAAGGCGGGGACGTTGCCCTCGTCGATCAGGGCCTGGAAGCGGTCCTTGGGGAAGCGCTTGAGGCGGCCCTCGGAGACGCTCATCACCGAGGCAGAGCGCTCGTCGTCGGTGACGAGGGACATCTCCCCGAAGCTGCTCATGTTCTCGAGGCGGGCGAGGACCTCGTCCTTGTTGCCGGACTTCAGGACCTCGAAGCTCCCCGCTCCGATCACATAGAATCCATCCCCCGGGGTGCCCTGCTGGACGACCAGCTCTCCCGCCTTGGTCTCGACATTCTCGGTGATCCGGAGCAGCTCCGAGATCTCGGCGGGCTCCAACCCATCGAAGAGGGGGACCTTGGAGAAGCTCTCGACATACTGATCGTTCACGGGGGGCTCCTGTCGGTGGGAGAAGGACGCTCGCGAAGGGGAGAGACTACCTGACCGGGGCGGGGCCGCGCAAGGTCGGCCCCGGCGGTGGACCGCCCGGAGGGTCGGGGTGGAGCTCGAGCCAGGCGGAGAGTCGGTCGTGCTCCCCCGGGTCGATGAGGCGGACCGCGCTCCGGGGAGGGGGCTCCTCGGCGCTGATCCGCAGGGCGAGGGTCGACCCCCCCCCGGCGCCGCCGCTCCGCACGAGATGGTCGCGCCAGAGGTGGGCGAGCCAACCGAAGGTGAGGCGGGCGTTCACCTCTCCGAGCAGGACCTCCTGCTCCTCCCCCGCGGCATTCCGGCCGACCCATGTGTCGATCCCGCAGGGGCCCCGGTACCCGAGAGCGTGGAGCTCCGCGCCGATCCGCGCGGCGGCGGCGCGGATCCGATCGAGCCGAGGGCTCTCCCCGGCCGAGTCGGCGGAGGCGCGAATGCCTTGGAACCGGCCGCTGCTGGAGCACTCGATCTCGTGCAGGCCGATCACCTCGACCGCGCTCTCCTCGATGCAGAGCGCGACTCCGAAGTCCTCGAAGCGCTCGAGGCGCGGCTCGAACACGAGGGGGCGCCCGGGTGCGAACCCCTTCTCCGCCGAGAGCCGCGCGCGGCGGTCGAGGCGCGGACCGGATCCGCGCACCCAGTTGCGCCCCGCGGCGGAGAAGAGCGGCTTCAGGATCCACTCCCCGGTGGGGGAGCTCTCCGCCCCCCCGGCGGCGAGATGCGCCTCGAGCTCCCGGGTCGAGTGAAGGACCCGACGGCCCGGGAGCGCGAGCCCGAGGCGATCGGCGAGCTGGACATGGATCCGACGGTCGTGCACGTGGCGGGCGATCGGCGCGAGGGGTCTCGGGGCGCGCCAGAGCCGGGCCGTCAGGCCCTCCCCCTCCCGCATCAGGCGCGGGACGCCGGGGGGGAGGTCCCGCGCCCGAAGGTCCGCGATCTCCGCCGTCTCCCCCCATGCGAGCCAGTCCCGCGCCGGCGGCAGGGCGCGGAGGGGCCCGGTCTCGAGCGTGGGCGGCGGGAGACCGGGGACCTCGGGGAGCCGGGTGGGAGATACCCCCTCGGGGAGCCAGATGCGGTCCCCCGGGGAGGCGAGGACGCGGAGCACCGTCCCGAGGAGACGGACGCTGATCCGAGCCTGGGCGGAGAGCCGACGCGGCGCTCCCGGCCCGGCCGCGTGCAGGGTCTCCTCGAAGTCGAGGTTGGCGACGATGCGTGCGAACTCCAACGAGCCCTCGCGTTCCATCAGGAGGTCGGTCGCCGCTGGCGCTCCGACTCCGGCACCTCCGACTCGGCCGCCCGGAGGTTCTCGATGAACTCCGGATCGAGGCCGGCTCGCCGGCGCGCTTCGGTCTGGAAGACCTCGCCGCGCGCCCGCCCCGGGTGGAGGGGCCAGAAGAGTTGCCGGCGGTAGGCCTGCCAGGTCGACTCGCCGGGCGCCGCGAACGCATCGACCCAGCGGCGGCCCAGGTCGACATGACGCTCCTCATCCTTCGCGACCCGGTCGAGGATCCGAGCGGTCTCCTCATCCCCGTGGAGGCGGGCGGTCGCCGCGATCTCCGGAGCGTGATCCAGGTTCGCGTTCTCGAAGGTCAGCGAGAGAGCGCAGAGGAACTCGGCGATGGTGCGGGTCTCCCGGAGGCGGTTCCAGAAGAGACCGCTGACGGGGTGGTCCCCGAACGCGCCCCCGAGGGCCTCGAGCCGGCGGACATAGAGCCGCGTGTGGACCTGCTCCTCGGCGAGGGTCCTCAGGAGCTCCTGGCGGAGGGGACCGGGGGCATCGGGGAACTGCACCAGAGCCCGCGCGAAGAGCTCGGTCGCCTGGAGCTCGTGATTCGCGAGGGCATGAATGATCCGCACGCGCTGGTCGAGGTCGCCCCAGCCGGCGAGGGGAGGGACGCGGGCCTCGCGTCCCGGGACGATCCGAAGCGTGGCCGGCCGACCGGGAGCTTCGGGGACGGAGCCATCTCCGCGCGCGACATCCGGGAGGTCGCGGGGTGGGGGGGCGAGCTTCTCCTCGAGGGTCTCGCCCTGGATCAAGCGGAGGCAGAACTCCTGCACCGTCCCTGGGGGGGTCATGACTCCTCGCTCCGGTCGGGGTCTCCCCACGCCATTCCCCCCTCGGGCAGAGCCTCCGGCGGGGGCGCGGCGGGCGGGGGGGAGTCGAGGGCTTCGCGATCGATCTCGGATGCGTCCCAGAGGGTGGAGAGGTCGTGGGGGAGGGGGGCCTCGAAGGAGAGGGGGCGCCCGTCGTCGGGGTGGCGGAAGGAGAGCCGGAAGGCGTGGAGCGCGTGCCGCTCCAGCACGACCGGCTCCTTCCCCCGCGGCTTGCGGCCCCGCGCGGCGGAGAGGGTGAGGTCCCGCTCCCGCCCGTAGTGGTAGTCGCAGGCGATCGGATGGCCGATCGACTTGAGGTGGACGCGGATCTGGTGCGTCCGCCCGGTGTGGGGGAAGCAGCGGAACCACCGGAACGGCCCGAGGGATCCCACCGTCCTCCAGAGGGTGAGCGAGGGCTTCCCCTCCGCGTCGGGGCGGATCGCCATCTTCTTCCGGTCGACGAGGGAGCGCCCGAGCGGCTCGTCGATCCTCCCCTCCGACGCGGCCGGGGCGCCATGGGCGAGGGCGAGGTACTCCTTCTTGACCATTCGTGCCTTGAACTGCGCGGCGATTCGCCGGTGGGTGTCGTCGTCGCGGGCGATGACCATCAGCCCCGAGGTCTCCCGGTCGAGGCGGTGGACGATGCCGGGGCGGAAGTCACCCGCCTCCGACGAGAGCCGATCGGTGTGGGAGAGGAGGGCGTTCACCAGGGTGCCTCCTCCGGTGTTCCCCGCGCCCGGATGCACGACGAGCCCCGCCTGCTTGCGGATGACGAGGAAGCTCTCCTCCTCGTGGATGATCTCCAGCGGAATGTCCTGGGGAATCGGGAGGGGCGGGGGCGGGGGCGGGACATCGATGGTGACTTCCTCGCCCGGGCGCAGCATCCGGCTCGCCCGCACGGTGCGGCCGGTGATCGTCACGCGCTCCTCCTCGACCCAGCGCTTCAGCTGGGAGCGGGAGTGCTCCGGGAAGTGGCGGTGGAGGAAGACATCGAGACGCTCCCCCGCCTCGGGCTCCGTCACCTGCAGGAGGTGACGCCCGGGGCGAGGGGGGGCGCGGGGCGGAAGGTCGGAGGGGGCCGGTCGGTCAGAGTCCGCCATCACCCGCTTCGGGGGCCTCCGCCGCTCCGCCGGTCGTCGCGGCGGGTTCGGCGGGCTCGGCGCCACCTTCGGAGGCGTCCCCGTCCGTGTTCGCTTCGGTCTCTTCGGTGGGGATCGTCTCCCCGATCGTCGTCCCGTCGCTCGTCTGGATCGTCGCGGAGACGCCGGAGGTGCCGGTCACGGTGATGCTGTCGAGGGGATCGGTCGCGGCGCCGCTGTCGGCGCTCTCTCCGGCGTCCTCGGGCTCGGGGGGAGCCGGGATCTCGGGGAGGACGAAGTCCTTGGAGACCTCCATGGCGGACCGGTGCTCGGAGAGCTGGAGTTCGAGGAGCAGCTGGCCGGCGAAGGTCTCCTGGCGGGGGAGAGCCTCCTCCATGAGCTCGATCGCCTTGGCCCGATCATCGCCTTCCCCCTGGCCGTAGAGCCACTGGGCGTAGGTGACGACGAAGTAGGCCTCGATCGGCTTGCCGCGGAGGGATTCGCCGAGCTGCGGCGCCTGGCTGCGGATCTCCTCGGGGGTCTTCCCCGAGTTGAAGAGGGCGTAGACGCTCTCGCTCAGATCCTGCTGCTGGCCCTCGGTGATGCTGCTCATGAGGCTGCTGACCGCCATGAACGCGAAGACCACGATGATGGCGATGAGGACGGGGACCCAGTAGGTCTTCGCCTTCTTCGCCACCTCCTCGGTGAGCTGGGTGATCTTCTCGTCGAGGGCTTCCGGGGCGGGGGTCGGGACGTTGGTCCCCTTGCTCTGGGTCTTCACGAGCGGTCCATCCTGTCTGTTCGGCTATCGAACACCCACCCGGGTGACCAGGCGGGTGACGTAGTAGCGCCCGTTCTCATCAGGCGTCCTCTTCAGGAGGATTTCGGCCGATTCGGTGTCCTTGCTGAAGACCAGACGCCGCTCTCCCACCTGTTCCTCGCTCTCGAGGCTCCAGCCGTGGATCGGCATCTGCTCCCGATACCACTCCACGAGCTCGTTCACGGGGCGCTCGCCCCAGTAGACGAGCTCCAGGGACCGCATCGGCATTCGGGCGTTCTGGAACTCGAGATAGGCCCAGGAGGCCTGCTCGTCGTAGGTGAACTGACGCGGGACGGGGATGTCGTCCGGCTGGTGCTCCTGGGTCACCGACGGTGCCCAGAGCTCTCCCGTGCTCTGGCAGCCCACCAGGGCGAGCGGCGCGATCAGCAGGGCGAGAATGGCCAGAATCGAGCGAATGTGACAGGCGGCGAAGATCTGCGTGCGGTGCGTCATGCTGCTTTCTCCTCCTCAGTCTTCCCAGCGGTAGGTCTTCCCAGCGGGCCGACGGTCCGTCCCCCGCCGATCGTCCGGACCGGGCCCCCGCCGGCGCGCGGGAGGGCGACGATCCCCCTCTCGGTGGTCTTCTCCCGGGTGGATTCCCCCCCGCGCCGCGGCTCCGCTCCTATGATCGTCGGCGCATCCGACGGGAGCGGGCCCCCGCGACCCGCGGATCTGGATCGACCCGCGGAAACGGGCCCCAACCGGGTCAAGCGGCACATTAGAGCCCTCCCTCGATCCGTCGTCGAGGGGAATCCCCGCTTTGGAGGGGGCACGGACGGCGGGTGGTGAGTGCGAGGAGGCGCGGGCTTGAGACGGGCGTTCGCGATCGCGGCGAGGGAGTGCCTCCGACACCCCTTCCGCACCCTTCTCGTCTCTCAGGGGATCCTCTGGGCGATGGTCGTCGTCGTGGCTCCGGCCGCGATCATCGAGGGATCGCGGCGCAACGCCATGGAGCGGGCGGGGGAGCTCGGGACCGACCGGATCCAGATCGAGCCGGATCGCGCCGGGGGGGAGCGGGGCGCCCCCCGGGAGGCGGACCTTCCCCCTCTCCGGGAGCTCCTACCCCCGGATGGCGCCCTGACCGCGCTCCGGGTGCAGGCCCTCAACCACATCCGTGCCGAGGCGGGAGAGGACGGCGTGCGGGAGGAGGCCGCCTGGTGGGTGGGGGTGGATGAGGACCACCTCCGGGCCCGAGGGGTGGCGCTCGCCGAGGGGCGCTGGCTCCAATCCCCCGAACCCACCGCCGCCGACGTGATCTCCGAGTTCGAGGTGGTCCTCGAGCCGAAGATCGCGGGGGAGATCTTCCCCGCCGGCGCGCTCGGGGGACGCCTGCGGGTCTCCCCCTCGCCCCTCGGCGCCCGGCGGGCGCCGATCCTCACCGCGATCGACGGGACCGAGGAGCCCCCGCCGGGCTCCGTCGAGCTCCGGGTCGTCGGAGTCCTCGCCCCGGAGCCATCGCGGGTCGACCGCTTCGGCATTGAGGAGGGGAAGAGCTTCACCCGCGTTCTGCGGCAGCTGATGCGCGCGCTGGGGATCGCCGCGAACCCCGTTCCGTTCCTCGAGTCGGGGCGGGGCATCCTGGTCGATCGCTCCGCGATCGCGGGGGATCGACTCGACTGGATCATCCTGCGGGGGGATCCCACGACGATCGGCGCGATCGAGGTGCAGGCGGAGGAGCGGCTCATCGCGGCGGGGAGATCGGTGCTCCTCTACACGAACACCGCCTGGTCGATCCTCGGGAAGTCGGAGCTCGATGGTTACCTCCAGCTTCACGACATCCTCTTCTGGGTCGCGATCGGCATCGGGCTCATCATTCTCGCGAACCTCCTCCTCCTCGCCGCCGCCCAGCGGCGGAGGGAGATCGCCCTGCGACAGGCGGAGGGAGCGCGCCGGGGAGACATCTTCCGCCAGTTCCTCGCGGAGGGACTCCTCCTCGCCGCGATCGGGATCGCGCTCGGGCTGCTCGTCGGGATGCTGCTCGCGAAGATCCGCGCCGACCTTGATCCGAGCGCCCTGATGACCGTGATCTGGCCGTGGCGCTCCGCCGCCGAGGGTGCGCTCATCATCCTCATCGGGGCGCTGGTGGCGGCGGCGTGGCCCGCGTGGAGCGCCAGCCGCCACGCGCCGGTGGAGCTGCTGCGGCGGGCGGCCGGGAAGGTGCGGGTCGGGGGGCGCGGGGTCCTGCGCAGCCCCGGGCGCAGCGCTCTCCTCCTCCTCACCTACGCGGTGGGGTTCGCCTCCGTTCTCGCGGCGGTCGGCACCATCGAGGGAGGGCGGCGCAGCATCGAGTCCGACCTCTCGGCCCTGGGGGCGGATGTCATCGCCGCCCTGAACCCCGTCACCGTCGGACCGCTCACCATCGTCGAGCCCGGGGCCGAGGGCGCGGCGACCATCGATGACGAGACCCTCGATCTTCTCGAGAGCTCCCTCGGCCGCGAGGTCGTCGCGGTGATCCCCCTCCACGCCACTCTCGGGGTGGTCCGGGGGGATGGCGCCGAAGGGGGAGCGCGCTCGGTGGTCGCCCCGGTGATCGCGACCGACGGGCGCTACGAGGGGGTGCTCCGCGCCGGTCTCCTCGCCGGACGCTTCCTCCCGAGACCCGGCGAGGCCCTCGCAGACCCGGAGGGACCGACCGTCGCGGTGCTCGATGAGTCCCTCGCCCGGATGCTGCGCCCCCAACGCCCCGAGGGGCTGGTGGGCGAGGAACTCGGCATCCTCCGGGATGGAGTCCCCCTGCAGGTCGAGGTGATCGGGATCTTCCGAGACCCGGTCTCCCTCCGGAAGCACATGACGGCGTTCGATGGTCAGGCGAGGAGTCGCGGGGTCGGGACCCGCCGCCTCGGCTTCCAGAACATCTACCTCCCCTACGACCGGGAGGCGGTCGATCCCTCCGGCGTCCTCGTCCAGGTCTCGGATGAGGAGCAGGTGGAGGCGGTCCTCGCCCGGATGGAGGCGCTCTTCGAGGAGCGCGGCATCGTGCCCTTCCTCCATGTCCAGAAGACCTGGATCGAGTTCCTCCTCGAGATCGTGGATCGACTCAGCAACCTCTCCCACTTCGTCTGGATCCTCGATCTCCTGATGGTCGTCGTCCTCACCGCGACGATCTCCCTCGTGTCGATCCGGGAGAGGTACCCGGAGGTGGCGCTGCGCCGGGCCGAGGGGGCGACGCGGCTGCAGGTGGTCTGGCCGCTCCTCGGGGAGGCGACGATCCTCGGCGCCGCCGCCGCTCCTCTCGGCGCCCTGCTCGGACTCGGGATCATCGAGTTCGGGATCCGGCCGGTCCTGGAGTGGCCTCCGCATCTCCCCGGCCTCGCGTGGTGGGGCACACCCCTCGTCGTGATCGGCGCCTCGTGGCTGGCGCATCTGCTGCCGGCCCTCCGGATCGCCCGCCTCGATCCGGGGCCCGTGCTCTCGCGGCACTCCGGTGCCTGAGCCGGAGCGCCGCGTCGGGGGAGGTGGTCCCCCGTCCCGGCTCTCGTTACCCTGCGCCCCGGTCACGGGGCGGGCCTCCCTCGGGCTCGGGGGCCGAGGAGTGAATCGAAGGGAGCGCATCCGATGATCGCGGAGCCGGTGGCGGTACTCGACGGGATCACCCGTCGCTATGGTGAGGGACCCTCCGCCGTCCTCGCCGTCGATGGCATCGATCTGGAGATCCGATCCGGCGAGTTCGTCGCCATCGTCGGGGAGTCCGGCTCGGGGAAGTCGACCCTCCTCCAGATCCTCGGCTGCCTCGACCGCGCCGACGCGGGGACCTACACCCTCGGTGGGCAGGATGTCTCCTCTCTCGGCGACCTGGAGCTCGCGCGGGTCCGCAACGAGCGGATCGGCTTCGTCTTCCAGTCCTTCCATCTGCTCGAGGATCGGAGCGCCCTCGAGAACGTCGCCCTCCCGCTCCAGTACCGGCGGCGAGGAGCTGCGCCCGCCGGGGACCCGGCTCGAATGCTCGAGCGGGTCGGGCTCGCGGACCGGTCCGCGCATCGCCCCTCGCAGCTGTCGGGGGGGGAGCGACAGCGGGTGGCGATCGCCCGGGCGCTCGTGAAGCGGCCGCCGCTCCTCCTCTGCGACGAGCCGACCGGGAACCTCGACAGCACCACCGGGGCGGAGATCCTCGAGCTGCTCGAGTCCCTCCGGCGGGAGGAGGGGGTGACCCTCCTCCTCGTCACTCACTCCGACGCGGTCGCCGAGCGGGCGGACCGCGTCCTGACCATGGCGGATGGTCGCTGGACCCCCTGAAGGAGCGCGGACGATGACGACGACGATCCGAGTCGCGGTGGCGCTGGCGCTCCTCGGTCTGCTCATCGGCATTCTCGGGGGCGGGGGGGACCGCCCCGTGGTGGTGGTCTACACCTCCCTCGACCCCGTCTTCAGCCGCTCGATCCTCTCACGCTTCGAGGAGGAGACCGGCATCGAGGTGCGGGAGGTCTTCGACACCGAGGCGACGAAGACGACCGGGCTCGTCGAGCGCATCCGACGGGAGCGGTCGCGACCGCTCTGCGATGTCTTCTGGAGCAACGAGCCTCTCCGGACGATCCGGCTCGCGGAGGAGGGGTGCTTCGAGCCCTACCTCTCTCCGGCGGCGACCGGCATCGACGGTGCACATCGGGACGAGGCCGGACTGTGGACCGGCTTCGCGGCGCGGGCTCGGGTCATCGCCTTCGATCCCGAGCGGATCTCGGGGGATGCGCTGCCGTCCACCCTCGAGCAGCTGCTGGAGCCACGCTTCCGGGGGCAGGTCGCCCTGGCCGATCCCCGCTTCGGGACGACGGGGAGCCACCTCGCCGCGCTCCTCTCGCAGTGGGGGGAGGAGCGCTACCGCGCCTTCCTCTCGGGGCTTCGTGAGAACGAGGTGCAGATCGTCGGCGGCAACTCGATGAGCCGGGATCGCGTGCTCTCGGGCGAGTGCCTCCTCGGGCTGACCGACACGGATGACGTGGAGGTCTCCCGGCGAGCCGGAGACAGGATCTCCGAGACCCTCCTCCCCGAGGAGGGGACCCTCATCCTGCCGAACACCGTGGCCCTCGTCGCCGGCGCGCCCCACCCTCGGGAGGCGCGGCTCCTCATCGACCATCTCCTCGCGCCGGAGCGGGAGGAGCTGCTCGCGGCGTCGAGCTCCCGACAGATCCCCCTTCGACCGGGGGTCCCGGTCCCGCCGGGCGGACTCTCCCTCGCGGAGGTCCGCTCCGCGCCGGTCTCTCTCGAGGACGCGGCCGCCGCGCTGCCGGACGCGCTCCGCATCGCGCGGGAGATTCTCGGGCTCTGAGGCGACCGGGGAGGGCGGGGATGTCGGCCATGAAGGGGGAAGCCGGGAGCCGGAGCGAGGATCCGTTCGCCTCCCTCCTCGCCGTCATCGTCGCCGGGCTGCTCTTCATCCCTGCGCTGATCTGGCTCGGGCGAGGGGAGTCGGCGGGGGAGCTCGCCCCTCCCGCGGGGATGATCGAGGTTCTCCTGCGGACCGTCCTCGTCGCCGGGGGGGGTGCCCTCGGAGCGTGGATCCTCGGTGGCTGCATCGGGGTCCTGCTCGCGGCCTATCGCGCTCCGTTTCCCCTCATCCGTGACCCGCTCCTCCTCTCCCCCTTCCTGCTCCCGAGCGTCGTGGTGACCACCGCCGTGCAGTCGTGGCTGGCGGGGGGACCGCTCACCCCGCTCATCCGCGGCGTTCCGGGGGCGGTCCTGATCTCGACTCTCCAGATGGCCCCTCTCGTGATGTGGATCGTCACCCGCTCCCTCCGGGCGCTCCCCGAGGAGGAGCGCCTCGCGCTTCGCTCCTCCCTCTCTCCCGCCGCGGTGGCGCGCCAGCTCGGCCGGAGGGCGCTCCCGATCTCGGCGCGCGCCGCGGTCCTCGTCTTCCTGCTCCTCGTCCCGCGCCTCGAGGTGCCCGCCTACACCGGGATCGAGACGGTGGGGCGTCGGGTCCTCGTCGCGTTCACCGCGGATGGGAGCGACCTCGAGGGGTGGATCTGGTGCGTCGCTCTCCTCCTCCTCGCGGCGCCGCTCCTTCCCCTGGCGATCCGGGCGATTCCGTCGGGTCGGGCGCCCCAGGCGATGGGGGGGACGGATCCCGCCGCGCCTCGCTCGCTCCTCGCGACCGCGCTGGTCCTCCTCCCTGCCGCGCTCCCTCTCGTCGGCCTCGCGGGGCTCGCCGTCGATGCCACGGGAGACGGGATCGCGGGTGGTGCGGAGGCGCGGCGCTGGAGCATTGCGCTGCTGCGCGATCTGCTCCGGCTCGCGCCCCTCTCCATCCTCCTCTCCCTGATCGGATGGAGGATCGCCGTCGGTATCGGGGATGGGGTGCGCGCGCGGCTCCTGCTCGCTCTCCTCGCGATGCCGCTCGTCCTCCCGGGCTGCCTCCCGGCGCTGATCTGGATCGAGGGTGCGCTGCCGCATCTCCCCCGGGGCCTGGCGGAGACGACGCTCCCGCTCTCGACGGTGCAGGGGCTGCGCTTCGTCGCGGTGGCGATCCTCCTCGGGCGGATCGCGGATGGGAGCATCCCGTCGGCGGAGAGGGCTGCGGCGCGGCTGCTCCCCCCCTCCGTCGCCCGCCGCCGCATCCGCCTCCCGAGAGCGCTGCCCGGGGTGCTCGCGGGGGCGGGGCTCATCTTCGCGCTCCTCCTGGGCGAGGTCGAGAGCGCAGCTCAGATCGCGCCCCCGGGTCGACTGCTCCCCGCGGTCGAGCTGCATCAGCTGCTGCACTACCGCTACGATGTTCAGGCGGCCCGTCTCTCCCTCGCGATCGCTCTGGTGGCAGGGGCGTGGCTGCTGTTGCTCGGGGCGCTGGGGGAGCGCGGAGGGAGGCGTCCATGACCGAGGGAGCGTCGGCGGCGGGGTTGGAGGTCGAGCGACTGCGGGTCACCCGCGGCGGGTTCCGTGCCGGTCCGTTCACCTTCCGGGCCGAGCGGGGCCGGGTCACCTCCATCACGGGGCCGAACGGCTGCGGGAAGAGCACCTTGCTCGGCTCCATCGCCGGGCTGCTCCCGGCGGTGGATGGGGGGGTTCGCTTCGCGGGAGAGGGCTGGTCCGAGAAGGAGCGGACCCTCGTGCCCCCTCACCAACGCTCCATCGGTCTCCTCCCCCAGGGGCTGGGGCTCTGGCCGCATCTCTCGGTGCGAGAGCAGGCGCGTCTGGTGGGGGGAGGGGCGGAGGCGATCGTCGAGATGGCCGAGGCGCTCGACCTTTCCGGGCTCCTCGATCGACGGCCCGCGAGTCTCTCCGGCGGGGAGGCCCAGCGCGCCGCGCTGCTCCGCGCCGTCGCCCCTCGACCCGCGCTCCTTCTCCTTGACGAGCCGACCGGGCAGCAGTTCCCGGGGACCGCGGCCCGCGTGAGGGAGGTGATCGAGGGGATCGCCGCGACCGGGAGCACGGTGCTGGTGGTGACCCACCGCGCGTGGCCGGGCGCATCTCCGGTGGAACTCTTCCGTCGTGGCGGCGAGCCGTCCGGGGGGGCCGACTAGGGAGTCGCGGCGCCCTCGCCGCGCTCGAGGTCCGGATCCCGCGCACCCTCCGCGGTCTCGGGCTCCGCGGTCTTGAGCTCCGCGGTCTCCAGCTCCTCGCCCCGGGAGTTCCGGGCCAGCGCCTCCTCGAGGGAGACCGCCTCGAACCGCCCGTCCACCATCACCTTCCGGGTCCCCGCGCGACGGGCGAGGCTCGGATCGTGCGTGACGAAGAGGAAAGTGATCCGCTCCTCGCGATTCAGCGTGTCGAAGAGGGAGTGCATCGCCTCGCTCGTGCGGACATCGAGGTTCCCGGTCGGCTCATCGCAGAGCAGGATCCGCGGCTCGTTCATGAGGGCGCGCGCGATCGCCACGCGCTGGCGCTCCCCGCCGGAGAGCGTGCCGGGGCGCTGGCGGCGACGATCGTCGAGCCCGACCAGACCCAGGAGGTGTCGAGCCCGCTCGGTGAGGGTCCTCCGCTCGCGCCGGTACCGGGCCGAGGAGCGACGGATCATGGCGGGGAGCAGGACATTGTCGAGGACCGAGACATCGGGGAGCAGGTGGTAGAACTGGAAGACGAAGCCGAGGTGCTCGTTGCGGATCTCCGCCCTCTCCGCCTCATCGAGCTCCCGGGCGCGCACCGGGCCCCCGGGGAGGTGGTAGGTGACCTCTCCGGCGGTCGCGGTATCGAGGAGGCCGAGGATGTTGAGGAGGGTGCTCTTGCCCACCCCGGACATTCCCATGACGGAGACCATCTCCCCCTCCCGCACCTCCAGGTCGATGCCCCGGAGGACATCCAGACGACGCCGGTCCGCGAGGGGGTAGGAGCGGGTCACCGACTCCGCGCTCAGCACGATCGGGGCCTCGGCTTCGATGCCCGACCGGTCGGTCCCCGGGCTACTCATGGTGCAGCGCCTTGATCGGGTCCTGACGCGAGGCCCAGACCGCCGGGATCAGGCTCCCGAGGAGGCCGAAGGCGAAGGCGGGCACGAGCACGGTCCCCCAGTCCTCGACGCGCATCTTCGCGGGGATTCGCGAGAGGTAGTAGATCGTCGGGTCGAAGAGCTGGAAGCCGGTGGCGTCGCGGATCGCGTCGTGGATCGGGTTGAGGTTCGCCACGAGGATCACCCCCCCGATGGAGCCGAGGACCATCCCGATCAGGGTCAGGGTCAGCCCCTGCCTCAGGAAGAGCGAGATCACCCCGCCCCGGGTCGCGCCCAGGGAGCGGAGGACCCCGAGGTCGCGGGTCTTCTCGATCACCATCAGGGTCAGGATCAGGAAGATCATCACGCCGGCGAAGAGGACGATCAGCATCATCATCACGGAGATGATCCGCTTCTCCACCGCGACCGCCCGGAGCAGATTGCGGCGCTGGTCCTCCCAGGTCCGGACGAGCGGGTAGCTCTCGAGTCGATCTCCGTACAGCTCCTCCAGCACGACACTCCGGATCGTCTCCCGCATCGCGCCGGCGTTCTCGTAGTCGTCGAGCCGAACCGAGATCCCGGAGATCCGGTCGTCGAGCTGCTCCTCGTCGAAGAGGTCGAGGAAGCTGACCGCGACCTGAATGGGAATGAACATCCAGCTCAGGTCCTGCTCGAAGACCCCGGTCTGGAACGAGCCGACGACGAGGAACTCCTCATTGCGGGCCTCGAGGGTCCGGGGGGAGAAGGACTGCAGCTCGATGATGTCCCCGATGCGGGCGTGGTTCCGGCGGAGCACCTCGATCCCCACGACGATCGGCTGGGGAGGGAGCCGGAAGCCCGAGTCCCCATCGAAGGCGCGGAAGCTGTCGAAGAGAAGGTCCCGGCGCTCCCGGGAGAAGACCGCCTCGATCTCCTCCGCCGTCATGGGGATGCGCTCATCCCCGAGCATGCGGGTCTCGTCCGCGAGGAGCTCACGGATCTCGTCGTCGCGGAGGAGGTAGGCGTCGAAGTCTCCGACCGCCGCTTCGGCCACCGGGTCGATGCCACGGATCTCGCAGGGGGTCACGGTCGAGGCCCGGTAGATCCCCTGCCCGACGACGAAGGGCGCGGCCGCCTCGACATGCTCGAGGGCGAGGAGTGCCTCGATCAGCTCGGGGGAGCCGAGGAGGTCGTTGCCATAGGGCCCGAAGATGGAGAGGTGGGAGAGGCTGCCCCGAATCCGGGCCCGCATCTCGTCCTTGAACCCCTCCATCACCGCGAGCACCGAGATCAGGGAGAAGACCCCGAAGGCGACGGCCAGGACGGCGGCGTAGGGGATGAGGCGGCGGAAGACATACCGCTTCATCAGGAATCCGTGGTACTGCACGCGGTCCGATCCGTTTCCACTCCCGGCGAGGGGGCGTCTTGCCACGCGGGTCAGGGGCGGCGCCGAAGTCGAGGCGAGGAGGACGCTTCGGGATACGCGACCGCACCGGGCAGCGCAACCCCTCAGGACCCGGGAACGGCGAATCAGGCGATTTAGGCCCCATTCCTGTCACTCCTGACCCCTCTCGGCAGGTCTTGGATTCAGTACCGCCCCCCGGGGCTGCGGAGTACAATCCGGGCTTGTGCCCCCGGGGTCCGCGCGTCCGCTTCCCGCACGTGGACGGGGCGGAAGAACCGCCGGAGCAGGAGTGGTCGAAGGCCGGGGAAGGCCCTCTCGACCCGGACTCCACTCTGGCCCTCCAGCCCGCCCCGGGGCCCGCGGCCGCCGCCGCGGGGAACCCCCCTCGACCCGAGGCCCCCCGTCCGCGGGGACCCGATCCACCCGGGATCGGTCCGGGTCGAGCCGTCGACGGTGGATCCGCCACCGTCGCTACCTTGCCCGCTCCCGACTGCATCCCCCGACGGGGCTGCCGCGAAGGATGCGGGGACCGCAACCCGGCCTGGATTCTCGTGATCCCAGGCCTGAAAACCCGAGCCCCGGGCTCCCGCCGACCCAGAGTCACCCCCCCGGCCACCGAGGCCTTGGGGCGGGACGGCAAGAGAGCCCCCCGGCGTCCCGCTCCGTCCTCCCGCCCCCGCGGCGGACGGCGGAGTGCTCCGGCCGCGACCCCGGCTTCGAGGGGTGCGGTCGCGGTGATGCCGGCGCAGTGACGGCCGCTCCGGCGGCCCTGAAAGGTCACCACCATGAGCTCCCCGAACATGAAGATCCGAGACATCGATGTGGACGGCTACGAGAAGGTCGTCGTCGCTCAGGATCCCGACTCCGGCCTCCACGCGATCATTGCGGTCCACGACACGACCCTCGGACCCGCCCTCGGGGGCCTGCGGATGTGGAACTACGGCAGCGAGGAGGAGGCTCTCCGGGATGTCCTCCGACTCTCCCGCGGCATGACCTACAAGTCCGCCTGCGCCGACACCTCCCTCGGAGGAGGCAAGGCGGTCATCATCGGGGATTCGAAGACCCAGAAGTCCGAGGCCCTCTTCCGCGCGATGGGGCGCTTCGTCGACACCCTCGGCGGCAAGTACGTCACGGCCGAGGATGTGGGGATCGGCATCCAGGAGCTCGAGTGGCTCCGCGAGGAGACCCCCCATGTGACCGGCCTCTCCCGGCGCAGCGGCTCCAGCGGGAATCCCTCCCCCTTCACCGCCCGGGGCGTCATGCGCGGTCTGCGCGCCTGCGCCGAGGAGGCGTTCGGGACCAGTCGCCTCGACAACTTCCACTACGCGGTCCAGGGGCTCGGCAACGTCGGCGGGGATGTCGTCCTCGGTCTCTCGATGCTCGGGGCGTGGATCTCCGTCACCGATCTCAGCGAGGAGCGGCTCGAGCGCTTCGCGGCCTTCCCCGGGGTCAACGTGGTCGGGGCGGACGAGATCTATGATGTCGACTGCGACTTCTTCGTTCCCTCGGCCCTCGGAGGCGTGATCAACGACGACACCGTGCCGCGTCTGAAGTGCAAGGTGGTCGCGGGTTGCTCGAACAACCAGCTCCTCGAGCCGCGTCACGGCGAGATGCTCGCCGAGCGGGGGATCCTCTACGCCCCCGACTACGTCATCAACGCCGGCGGCATCATCAACGTCTCGATCGAGGTCGGACCCGGAGGCTACGACGAGCGCCGGGCGGTCGAGAAGATCGAGAACATCTACACCGCGCTGAAGGAGATCTTCGCCACGGCGCGTCGCGACGGGATCACCCCGGAGCTCGCGGCGGACCGGGTCGCGGAGCACCGCCTCACCGAGGCGCGCGCCCTCCTCGACAGCGTCACCGGATCGGCGCCCACCGCGTGAACGCCGCGGCTGCGCCGACCGGGGAGTCGCTTCCCCCTCGGGCGCGGCTGCGCAGGAAGCGCGACTTCCAGCGAGTCTTTCAGGGGGGATGGCGAGGCGGGACGCGAGAGCTCCGCCTCGTCATCCGTCCCAACGACCTCGGGTATCCGAGGCTGGGGCTCGCGGTCGGCCGCAAGGTCGGCAACGCCGTCGTCCGCAATCGGATGAAGCGTCGCCTGCGGGAGGTCTTCCGCCGGGAGCGCGCTCTGCTCGCCGCTCCCGTCGATGTCGTCGTGATCCCCCAGCCCGGGGCCGCCGCGCTCTCCTTCGAGGCGCTCCGCGAGCAGCTCCTCCGGGGAATGAAGGCCTGGCGGCCGCGCGGGCGCGGGCCGCGCGAGAACGAGCCGCGCCGACCGGCGCCGCAGCGGGCGGATCCTTGACCTCGGAGCATCGCGAGCCGCCGCCCCCCGCCCGGGTTCGCCCGGTGCTGGCCCTCATCGCGTTCTACAAGCGACGGATCTCCCCCCTCCTTCCCCCGCTGTGCCGCTTCCAGCCGACCTGCTCCGTCTACTCGGCGGAGGCCTATCGGGCCCATGGCCTGATCCGGGGCACCTGGCTCACCCTCGGCCGTCTCCTTCGCTGCAACCCCCTCTGCCGAGGGGGACACGACCCGGTGCCCCCTCCTCGCGCCGGCTCGCGCCCTTCTCCCTGAGCGCGGCGAATCTTGCCCCTCGGCCGACAATCCTCTTGCGGGCCGCTTTACAAATTATAAAGTACAAATACCTCCGCTTCGGCTCGTGCCCCGTCGCTGCACGGTGACCGTCGGCGGAGGCAGGATGAGAGCTCGGAATGAGCCTTCGCTCGCAGAATCTCGTGTCGAGTGAGGTCCGCCGGAGCGGGATCGAGGAGGCCATGGTCGAGGGAGCAGAGCGTGCAGGGGGGGGGAGTCCGCAGGGCTTCCGGATCCCGAAGATCCGCAAGCTGTTCAAGATCGGCGAGGTCATGTCCCACACCGGCATCTCCCGGCAGACCCTGCACAACTACACGATGCTCGGCCTCATCACCGAGGAGGAACGCACCGAGTCGGGGCACCGCCTCTACGGTGAGGAGGTCTTCGAGCGCCTCGCCCGGATCCACGAGTTGAAGGCGGAGAACAGCCTCAAGGTCGTCCGGGAGATCCTCGACCGCGAGGATCGCCGGTAGCTCGCGGCTCCGGCCCGGTCTCGTCCCCCTTCCCGCCGCGTGAAGCCTCCGGTCGATCACCCCGGAAGAGGAGTCGGATGCCCTCCAGCGACGACGCGTTGATGAAGCGCCTGACGATCGGAGTCACGCTGCTCGTGGCGCCGATCGTGTGGATGCTCCTCGAGGCGACGACCACGACCGGTCCGGAGGAGGCGGTCGCCGGGGCAGGTCCGTCCTTCGCAGCTCCCGACCCTCGGCCCACCCCACGAGCGGGGGAGGGCCGGCGGCCGGACGACTTCGAGAGCCTCCTCGAGCGAGTCCGCGGCGGGACTCCGGCCCAGCTGATCATCACCGTGCGCATGCTCCGCCTCTCCGAGCTCTCCGATGGGTCCATCGACGAGCTGCTCGATGAGTTCGATCGGCGCCTCGGGGTCGATTCCGATCCGACGATCCTCGCTCTCCAGGTCGATCTGCTGCGCGAGTCGCTGCAGCTGGGGGCGGTCGGGGCGAGCCGCGGGCGGCTCCTCGAGCAGATCCGGCAGCGCGCGCTCACGATCGGCGGTTCGCAGCTGCTGGCCCGAGTCTGCGAGAACCTCTCCGCGGCGCCGCGGCTGCTCGACGCCACGGGCTCGACGCCGGATGGTCTGGACTGGCTCCTCGACTCCGCCGCCGTCCTTCGCGACGCGGACCTCCTCGACGAAGCGGTCGAGTCCCGACTGCTCGACCCCGGGGCCCCGTTCGTGGCCACGGCCCAGCGGGCGCGGGCCCTCCTCGCGCTCGTCGAGAGATCCGGAGACCCGGAGGCGCGCCAGCTCCTCGAGCGCCTCGTGCCCCCCGGACGCCTCGCCCAGCTCCCGGGGGGGACCCCGGAGCTCGGGCGTCGGATCGAGGTCTGGATCGGTGCCATGGGAGCGGTCCTTCGGGAGGAGGATCGCGCGCGCCGCGCCCCCGCCGGGCTCACTTCGAAGGTGCGCGATGAGATCTCCGACGCCCTCGAGGCGCTCAAGGCAGTGGTGAGGGCGCCTCTCCCGGAGGCCACAGCCGAGCGCCCGCTCCCCACGGTGATCGCGCGCCAGGTCGACCTCGACCTGCTCCGCGCCGGCCTCCTCCTCGCGCGCCTCGAGGAGAGGAGCGGGGCTCTGACCACGGCGGAGAGCGGCGAGTCGCGGGTGCGGAAGCTGTGGCGGATCGGCCGGAACGCGATCGCGCTGCAGGATGCTGAAGAGCTGGAGCGGGCGGTCGAGCTCCTCCGCCGCAGCGGGGCGAAGTCCCGGGCGGATCTCCTCCTCCAGGGGCTCGCCCGCAGCCAGGGGAGTGAGGATGCGGCGGCCGCGATTCGGGATTCACTCGGACGAGCCGGCGCGGCTCCGGTCGGTGCGCTCTCCCTCTTCCCCGCCGAGGTCATCGAGTGGAGACGCCTCGCGGAGCAAGGGAGCTTCTCGACCCTCGTCGACACGCCCCTGCTTCGCTTCGAGAGCGGCAAGCGCTGGGCGGAGCTCGGAGAGGACGGTGCCCCGTGGCTGGAGAGGACGATCGAGGACCTCCGGACGCGGGTCGAGAGCCGGGAGAGCGTCCTCGCCTACCTCGAGTTCCTCGAGGCGCGACAGGGGATCGCGCTCGGGCGACCGGCGGATCACAGGGAGCGGCTCCTCGCCCTCCTTGACCGAGGTCCCCCTCCCTGCCTCTCGCGGACCGAGATCGGGGCGCTGCTCATCCTGATCGAGGAGCGCAGCGCGGAGCTGGCCCGCGCCGCCGAGTTCCGAGAGAGGATCACCAGGGCTGCCGGGGAGCTCGCCATCGATCCCTCGGCGCCGATCGACCTCGCGGTCGCGGCCGAGCTCCTGCGCTTCCACTCCGCGCGAGAGGTCGCGCCCTTCGTGGAGCTGGGGGCGCCCGCGGTCGCCGACGAGCTGGCCGAGCTCGTCGCGGCCCTCGTCGAGGGGCGCGCGGTGGGCTTCGCCTCCACGCTGGGTCGGCTGGACCTCTCCGAGCTGCTCCGGGATGCGATACCGATCCTTCGGGACGAGGGGGAGTCCACACTCTCCCTCCGCCTCGTGGATCAGGTGGAGCGCCTCGCGGGACCGCAACCGGAGCTGTGGCGGATCCGGGGGGAGCTGGAGCGCTCCCGGGCGAAGGCGCTCGCGGCGACGGACCCGGGCATCGCACGCGAGCACTGGCGCGCCGCCGGGCGCGCCTTCGAGCAGGTCGCCCTCGCCGATGTCCGGCAGACGGCTGCGAACCTCGACGCGGCCCGGGCGATGATCGAGGCGGGCGACCTCCTGCGGGCCCATGAGCTCGCTGAGCTCGCGGACGAGAGCGAGTGGGTCGGCCGCGATGAGTCCCAGCGCTGGGAGTCCTACATCCTCCGCGCCGAGATCGACCGGCGCCTCGGCCGTCACCTGCGGGTTCTGACCGCGACCACCGCGCTCCTCGATGAGGAGGTCCCGCGCTTTCCCTACGAGCCGATTCTCCTCATCGAGCAGGCCCTCGCCCGCCTCGCGCTGGGGCAACCGGAGGAGGCGGTGAGCTCCCTCCGTCGGGTCGTGACGACCACCGACTCGACGAGCCCCTTCTGGAAACGGGCGGTCTTCGAGGAGGCGAGAGCGCTGGAGATGGTGGCCGCCCGTCGGGACGCCCCGGAGGGGGCGGCGGAAGCGGCTCGCGGCGCCTGGGAGCGGGCGGCGACCTGGCTCTCCGCGACCGGAGGGGAACGCCCGGCGGATCTCGCGATCGCGAGGCTCCGCGCCGGGGAGATGTGTCACGCGCTGGGAGACCTCGCCATGGCCCGGACCCATCTCGAGAGCCTGTTCGAGGCGGAGGACGAGTTCCTCGGCGCGGATCCCCCTCCCCTCCGGCCCGAGCGGCTCCGCTGGAGCGCGGCGGCGGAGCAGGCCCGCCACGCCCTCGGGGATGTCTACCGCGCGGCCGGTCTCCCCGAGATGGCCCGAATGATCTACGAGGAGGCGATCCACCGCCATCCCGGCTCCCCGCGGACCCCGGGCGGGTATCTGATGCTCGGACTCCTCGCGGAGGAGCGGGGAGAGACCGCTGAAGCCGCGATCCTCTACCGCCGAGGACTGAGGAAGGCGGAGGAGCTCGGGGACGCCCTCGACGAGGAGCCGTACCACCGTGTCCAGGAGAAGCTCGAGGCCCGACTGCGGATGATCGAGGCGGCGGGCTGAGCAGCGGCCCCCCCTCGGGGCGACCAGCGAAGAGGAGGCGACGATGAACCCTTCCGGACCTTCGTTCACCGAGGCCGCCGGCACCCTGCGCGACGGACTCCGTGAGCAGCGCCAGATCTACGGGCGTCTGGAGGAGTGCACCCGGCGGCAGGGGGAGATCCTGCTCGGGGGCCGGACCGACGAGATCCTGGAGCTGGCCCGCGCGAAGGAGTCGAGCCTCGACACCATCGACGCCGTCGAGCGTCGCATCGCGCCGATCAAGGCTCGCTGGCGCGAGGAGCGCGACTCCCTCCCCGTCGGCCTGCGGGAGGAGGTTCAGGCGGAGCTCGATGCGCTTCATGGAGTGCTCGAGTCCCTGATCGCCCTCGAGTCGGAGCAGCAGAGCCGCGTCGACTCGGTCCGCTCGGAGACTCAGGACAAGCTGAAGCGGATCGAGGGGGGACGGAGGGTCCATCAGGCCTACGGCGCCTCTCCCGCTCGTCCGCAGTCGCCGCGCTACCTGGACCGGACCGAGTGAGGCGCGCCGCGATGCTCCGGGCGAGGGTCCTTCGACCGCTCCTGCTCCTCCTCCTCCTCCTGATCGATCCGGCGGCGGCCCTCGCCGACGGCGGGAGGGTCGTGCTCCGCAACGACTTCGAGGTCGATCTCCTCCCCGTCGCGGGCGAGTACAGGATCGATGTCTTCGGCTGGGAGCAGCACTTCGATCACGATCTCCTCCCGCGGATGATGAAGGCGGAGGTCGCCGTCGACGGCGGTCCGGAGGCGGATGGTCGGGTCCTGCGTCTTCCGGCCTGCGGCGGGCGCGCCCGGCTCACCTCGATCCGGAACATCTCGCGCTTCCGAGCCGAGGAGCGGACCGATGACCGGGAGCACCCGAGCGTCGCCCCCGGTGAACTCCTGCGCATCATGCTCTCGACCCGACATGACGATCTGCGAGGAGGCTCCGCGGAGCTCGGGATCCGCTTCGCCTCCTCGCGGGACCCTCAGGGCCGTCCGGTCTTCCCGAGCGGGGACGGCGGGGAGCGACGGACACTGCTCCGGTTGGAGGGGGACGGCGCCGAGTGGAGGGCCCACCGCGCGGAGGTCATCGTGCCGGATGGCGTCGTCTCCTGGCGGCTCGAGCTCGACCTCGACACGACCCTCTCGCGGATCCCCGGGACCATCGAGCTCGATCGCATCGAGGTGGTGGCATCTCCGCGCCTCGTCCTCCGCTGGGAGGACCCGCTGCACCGCGTGCGCTCCGACTCCGATCGCCCCCTCGACCTGCGCAGCGTCGGGCTGGCGACCGGAGACTACTCGATTCACCTCCGCGTCCTCGACGGGCAGGGAAAGGAGTGCGCGACCGAGCAGCTGCAGCGGTATGTCGATGGAAGCCACCCGGTCCGCATCGAGCCGTCCGCGCAGTTCCTGGAGGCTGCCCTCGCGGGCCGCGGCCCCGAGCTGAGACAGCTGCGCGTCGAGCTTCTTGATGCGGCGGGGAGCAGCATCCTCTCGCGCACGAATCGCTTCATCGTGGGAGAGTTCCCCTTCGAGGTCGGACGAGGCCGGGCGCGCCACGGGATCGAGCTCCCCCTCGCGGGCACCGACGCGGAGCTTCCGGGCTGGGTGCTCCCGCTTGGGGCGACCCCCACCCTCCTCGTCCTCGGAGGAGAGGGGGTCCTCGAAGGAGAGGGGCGGGGCTGGCCGTCGGCGCTGCGGGAGGTCCCGGAGGTCGGTCGGAGCGTGGTGGCCCCGCATCAGGAGGAGACACCGAAGTCCTCCCTCCTGCGACATCCGGAGCTCTGGGGGGAGGTCCAGCGCTGGTTCCTCGATCCCGCCCCTCGCAGCGACGAGGAGCTGGCCTCGGTCGTCGCCGCCCCCGACCTCAGCGTCGGCGCGGTCGGTCCGGCGTCGGGGCTGCACCCGGAGGTGCCGCGGCTGCTGCGCTTCACTCCGGACTCGCTGCGCACGGCCGAACTCCCCGGCCTCGATGGACGCCGGGTGATCTCCGCGCTGATCGATGGCACGGAGCTGGGGGCGGACCCGGAGGAGTGGGCGGTCTCCCTCTTCCTCCTGCAGACGCGCGAGGTTCGGGATGTCTTCCTTCGGAGTGCTCCGGAGAGCCTCTTCCGCGCCGCTTCGGTCGTCGAGGAGGGCTTCGAGCCTCGCCCCGCCCTCCTCGCCTGGTCCTTCTGCCGCGGATACCTCGGGGGCGCTCGGCCGCTCCCTCGCATCCGGCGCGGCGCCGGTCTGGTCGAGCTTCCGTTCCAGCGGGGCGAGCGCGGTGCGGTCGCCCTCATCGCGGAGGGACTCCGCTTCGAGCGCGGGGCCCTGACCTTCCCGGTCCTCCGCGCCCCCCGCGCCTACACGGCGACGGGGCGGCCCGTGCCCCTGCCCCCGGTGGAGAACGGGCGCCTCACCTTCGACCCGGCAGCGCTGGAGATGCCGGGCGGAGCGCCGCGCCGCTTCCTCCTGCTGGAAGGGGTGGACCTCGCGGTGGAGCGCACCGTCCGCACCCTCGGCGTGACGGCGATCCGCGGCGGCTTCCGGCTCTCCGTGACCAACGGCGGGCTGGAGGCGATGACCATCGAGCCCCGACCGGTGCTCCCGGTCGGTCACGCGCTGAAGCGTCCCCTCGAGCCGCTCCACCTCGCGCCGGGCGAGCGGGGGGAGTGGGACCTGCTCGTCACCCTCCCCGCCAGCGCCGGCCTGACCGGTGGAGAGACCCTCGGGGGGGAGCTGGTCTTCCGTCGGAGCTCGGGGGAGACCGCGCGCGCTCCGATCTCCCTCGCCCTCCCCATCGAGTGCGCCCGCCTGGAGATCCGCCTCGAGGAGGTGGACGAGCGGAGCGTGATCGTCTCTCTGCGCAATCGGACGGAGCGCCCGGTCGACTACCATCTCTATCTGGAGATCGATCCCTCGGGAGGCGCGGCGCGGACGATCACCGGCGAGCAGCTCGCGGCGAGGGAGTCCCGCCGCTACGCGCTCCCCCGCGCCGGCGGCGGGGAGGACGGCGCGACCCTCTGGGTGGGCATCACCTTCACCGATGACATTCGCGGGTTCTGCAACGAGGTCTTCCCGCTCTCCGGACGCTGAACCGGGGCTCCGTCCCCGCGCTTCGGTCCCCCCGCTCTCCGGGTGTGCTAGGATCTCCGCGATGCTCCGGCGGCTCCGTGCCCCGGAGCGGGGGGGATGCGCTGCCGGTCGGAGAGGCCACCACGCGATGACGAAGAATCCAGCTCCGGGGGAGTCCGAGGACGGGAACCTCTGGGATGACATGGGCAAGGTCGGCTTCTCCAGCGGAGCCGGCGAGGAAGAGCTCGCGGGGGAGGACCTCGAGCGGCTCCCCGACGGATCGACCCTCGTCGATCACCCCTGGGCGACCTTCCTCCACCGGTTGGAGAAGCCGGGTCGCTACACGGGGGGAGAGCGGAACTCCATTGTGAAGAGCGATGCGGAGCTCTCCATCGCCCTCGCCTTCCCCGATGTCTACGAGATCGGGATGAGCCATCTCGGCTTCCGCATCCTGTACTCCCACCTCAACGGGATGGAGGGAGTCCGCGCCGAGCGGGTCTACGCCCCGTGGGTCGACCTCGAGCGCGAGCTCCGCCGCCGCGAGCTCCCCCTCGTCTCCCTGGAGAGCTGGACCCCTCTGCGAGAGTTCGACTGCATCGGGTTCTCCCTCCAGTACGAGCTCACCTTCACCAATGTCCTCACCATGCTCGACCTCGGCGGCGTGCCGCTCCGGAGCGAGGATCGCGGGGAGGATGATCCGCTCGTCATGGCCGGGGGGCCCGTCGCCTTCCAGCCGGAGCCGATGGCGCCCTTCATCGACGCTTACCTGATCGGGGACGGAGAGGGCTTCTTCCACGACACGGTCGCCCGCTGGCGCGAGCTCCGGGAGCAGGGGGTCGATCGCCGGGAGCGCCTCATCGCGATCAGCCGCCTGCCGGGGATCTACGTGCCGAGCCTCTACTCCACCCGGGTGGAGGAGCAGACCGGTCTCACCGTGATCGACGGGCCCCTCGATGAGAGGGTCCCCGCGCGGATCAGCCGGGCGCACGTGGAGAACATCGACGACTACCCCTTCCCGACCGAGTTCCCGGTCGCGAACACCGAGATCGTCTTCGATCGGGCCTCGATCGAGATCGCGCGCGGGTGCACGGAGGGCTGCCGCTTCTGTCAGGCGGGGATGATCTACCGGCCGGTGCGGGAGCGCTCCCCGGAGGCGATCGAGACGGCGGTGAAGGACTCCGTGAAGTGCGGGGGCTTCGACGAGGTCTCGCTGACCAGCCTCTCGACCGCGGACTACTCCGCGATCCAGCCCCTCGTGCAGAAGGTGATGCCCCAGCTGCGGGACTCCGATGTCTCGATGAGCGTCTCCTCGCTGCGGGCCTACGGCCTCAGCGATGCCATGCTGGATGAGATCGGCTCGGTGCGGAACACCTCGCTGACCTTCGCACCCGAGGCGGGGACCCAGCGGATGCGGGATGTCGTCTCGAAGAACGTCTCCGAGGAGGACATCGCGAAGAGCGCGCACCGCATCTTCTCGCGCGGCTGGCAGCGCATGAAGCTCTACTTCATGATCGGGCTCCCCACCGAGGAGGACGAGGATGTCCTCGGCATCGCGGAGACCGGTCGCCGCATGCTCGGCATCGCGCGGGAGTACGTGGCGAAGGGGAGGGCGAAGGTCACCGTCTCCGTGTCGAGCCATGTCCCCAAGCCGTTCACCCCCTTCCAGTGGGCGGCGCAGGACGATGTCCCCGAGATCGAGCGGAAGCACGAGCTGCTCCGCGAGGCGACCCGGACCCACGGACTGGTCCTGCGCTGGCATGACGCCCGGACCTCCCACCTCGAGGGGATCCTCGGCCGCGGGGACCGCGCCCTGGGTGCGGTCATCGAGGACGCGTGGCGGAAGGGCTGCCGCTTCGACGGTTGGTCCGACCGACTCCGCTTCGACCTCTGGATGGAGTCGATCGAGGAGCAGCAGATCGACCGCTACCGGTACCTGCGCACGATCCCCGTCGACGCCCGCCTCCCCTGGGACCACCTCGACTGCGGCGTGGAGATGTCCTTCCTCGCGAAGGAGTACCGCAAGGCACTGAAGGATCGGAAGAGCCCCCCCTGCGGCAAGCCGGTCACCCAGATCGTCCACCCGACGAACCTCGAGGATGCCATGGAGTCCACGAAGCCCCTCGTGTGCTACCACTGCGGCATCGAGTGCGACCTGAAGCAGATGAAGTCCGAGCGGGTCGACTTCCTCACCTCCCTCGACGCGCATCGGGTCGATGGGGTGCGGCGGGTCACCGAGGAGACCCTCGAGGATGTCCGCGCCCGCGCTCAGGAGCGGCGTGAGGCGCAGCGGAACCGGCCGAAGCTGCCGCCGCGTCACTTCGAGGAGCAGGAGGAGTCGACCACCTTCCGCTTCCGCTACACGAAGCTCGGCTTCGGGCGCTTCATCGGTCACCTCGACTTCGCCCGGATGCTGCCGAGGGCCTTCCGGCGCGCCGGGATCGACCTCTCGTACAGCCAGGGGTTCCACCCGATCCCTCAGTTCAGCTTCGGTCCTCCCCTGCGCCTCGGCGCCGCGGGGCTCGCCGAGCTGCTCGAGGTGAAGGTGCGGGGGGCCGCGGGCTCCATCTCGCCGGAGGAGATCGCCGCGCGGGTGAACGCCTCCCTCCCCGAGGGGATCCGCCTGAGAGGTGGAGACGCGGTGGGGGCGCAGGCGCCGCGGCTGGCGAGGTCCGCGATGGCCGCCGACTCCCTCGTGCTGCTCCCGGCGGAGGAGGTCGAGGCACTCCCGGAGGGGGCGATCGAGGCCTTGAGCGCGGAGAGCGGGCTCTTCTTCGAGCGGATCTCGAGGAAGCCGCCTCGCAAGGGGAAGAAGCAGGTCGAGCCCCGCACCGTCGACCTCGCGCCGGGGATCCACTCCGTCCGGTGGCGGAGCGAGCTGCCCCGCGACGCGGAGGGGCTCATCACGGTGAGTGACGATGAGCGGATCCTCGAGCTTCGCCTCACCCTTCAGGGACCGGAGATGGTCCGACCCGAGGAGGTGCTCTGGCTCCTCTTCGGCGGGCGGATCCCCCCGGCAGCCCAGGTCATCCGCCGCCGCCTGCTGCCCGCTCCCGACAAGGTCGAGGCCGGCCGGGAGGTGCGCACCTGAGCGGCGCGTCCACGCAGCGCGCCCCCCGAACGGGAAGAAGCCCCCTCCGGTGCACCGGGGGGGGCTTCTTCTCTGCCGGGGCTCCCCGCGATCGGGAGGGCTCCGGGCCTGTTCGGAGATCCGAGGGCCGGTTCGGGGGGCCGCGGCGGTGGCCCCGTCTCAGCCGTCGTTGCCGATCGCCTCAACCGGGCACTCCTCCAGCGCCTGCTGGCAGAGCTCGGCCTCTTCGTCCGACTCCGGCTGCTTGAAGACGAAGGAGTAACCCTCGTCCTCGTTCGCCTTGAAGTTCTCCGGCGCGGTCGTGCGACAGAGGTCGCAGTCGATGCACTCGAGGTCCACGTACCACTTGCCGGCGATGTTCGAGTCGACGCGGTTCTCGGGATCCGCCATGTCAGTCCTCACTCTTCGATTCTGGTCGGGTTCGGGCGGGAGGGCTTCTCCTCCCGCTCTCGCGTCTTCGGAGATCGCTCGGCTCCGGTTTCGTCCGGAATCCGGTCCGCCGAGGATTTCTCCCGGGATTCTACCGTCGGGAGCTCCGACCGTGGCACGGTCCCGGACGATCTGCAAGGCCCCCGGAGGGGGGCGGGAGACACGATTCGAGGGAGTATAGGAGGGCCCCGGACCGTGTAAACAGGGAGTCGGGAGATCCTGGTTCGAGGGGGGGACCCGCCCGGCGTCGCCCCCCGGCCGAGGGCGCTGCGGAGTCCGGAGGGGCGGATCGCGGCGGAAGTGGCTCGCGGGGGATCGGTCGGCATCGCTTTCCCGAGGGGGGGCGGAGGGCTATCTTCGACCCTTCACCCCGAATCGAACCCCGGTCGGAGGGTCTCTCCCCGGGATCAGGAGGAACATGCCGGACACCAGCGCGAGCACCGCCGAGAACACCGTGGAGCCCACCCGCACGATCGTGATCGCCCACAGCCCCGACTCCGATGACGCGTTCATGCACTACGCGATCGGCGAGGGGAAGGTGGACCCCGGTCCGTTCCAGTTCGATCACTTCCTCTCCGACATCGAGACCCTGAATCGGGCCGCGGTCGAGGGGACCTACGAGGTCTCGGCCATCTCGATCCACGGCTACGCCCATCTCCGGGATCGCTACGCGCTCCTGAACCACGGTGCGAGCATGGGCGAGGGGTACGGACCGGTGGTCGTCGCGCGGGAGCCGGGGGACCGCTCCTTCATCGAGGGAAAGACGGTCGCCATCCCCGGAGAGTGGACCAGCGCCGCCCTGGCGCTCCGCCTCTGGTGCCCCGGGGTCCGGACCACGGTCGTTCCCTTCGATGAGATCATCGATGTCGTGAAGGCGGGTGGTGCGGACGCGGGGGTCGTCATCCACGAGGGTCAGCTGACCTACGGGGACGAAGGGCTTCATCGGGTCGTCGATCTCGGCGTGTGGTGGGCGGAAGAGGAGGACGGGCTCCCGCTGCCCCTCGGGGGGAACGCGATCCGACGCGACCTCGGGGAGGAGACGATGCAGGCGGTCTCCCGTGTTCTCCGGGAGAGCATCGCCTATGCCCTCGACCACCGGGAGGAGGCCCTCGACTATGCGGAGGGCTACGGCCGGGGTCTCGATCGGGGGCAGACCGACAAGTTCGTCGGGATGTACGTCAACCAGCGCACCCTCGACTACGGAGACGACGGCCGGGAGGCGGTGCGCCGCTTCCTCGCCCGGGGGGTCGCGGCGGGCCTGGTCCCCGAAGGGCCGGACCCCGAGTTCATCGCCTGAAGCGAAGTTCGTCGCCTGACGCCGACCGCCCTCAGAAGGTGATCGCGACTCCGATGACCGGGCCCCGGAGCCCGATGTCGAGGGCGGCGTCGTTCCCGTCGATGTCTCCGTCCAGCTCGAGGCGGATCTCCCGGTAGAGCCCGAAGACCTCGAGGTAGGGGAGCGGCTCCACGTGGATGCCGAGCTCCCAGTCGATGAAGGAGACCTCGAAGCCTTCGACCTCGTCGATCGGCAGCATGGTGAACTCTCCGCCCACTCTCACTCCGTCGATCACCTTGAGGTCCGCCCGGACTCCGGCGACCGGCGCGGGGACCATCTCATCGAGGTTCTCGCTCGCATCGGGGACGGTGGTCGACGCGATGAGGAAGTCGAGGTCCATCACGGTCGCCCCGAGGATCGCTCCGACGCGGAGTCTCTCGAGGTTCAGGACATCGAGGCCCATCGTCAGCTTGTAGGCGGACAGGTCGAAGTCGGTCTCCACCGGCCCGGAGAAGGTGGTCCCGAGGAGCTCCCCCGTGAAGGTGCCGGAGGCCTCGTTGGCGTACTCGAAGCCGCTCACCCGGAGCTCCAGCGGAGCGATCCCCAGCTGGGCCGCGGCGTAGAGCGCGGACTGCTCCTCGTCCTGCCCGGCGTCGTCCTCGAGGTCGAACGCCGTGGTCACGCTGCCGCCCTTCCCGATCGGAGTGGTCGTGTCGATCGACCCGGAGAGCGCGACCTGCTGGAGACCCGCGCCCACCGAGGTGTGAGCGCCGTTCCAGGCCGAGTCACCGAACATGCTGCACCCACAGATGAGGACACACAGGGGGGCGAGGGGGAGGATGCCCCGGACCGAACGGCTCATTTCGCTCTCCATTCCGGATCTGGTGAGGGCGGGCGCCCCGCGCGGACGGGAGCCGTCCGGGGAGGGGGTCGCCGTGCGTCGCGGCAAGGATAGCGGAGGCTCCGAGCTCAGGCAGCCCCAAGTCTCGGGTGGACCCTTCCGCAGGGGAGGCGCGAGTCGCTAAACTCCTCGCCCGCTCATCGAGACGGAAGGGCGGTCGGGGCCCCTCCGCGATCGGCAGGAGCGGTGGGTCTGGTGGCGGGGGTCGGCTGAGCCCGAAGGGGGGCGGATGAGTGCAGGCGGTGGACCGGGTCCGGTGCGCGTGCGCCAGAGGCTCGGTCAGTATCGGATCGAGCAGCGGCTCGATCGAGGCGGTTTCGCCACCGTCTACCGGGCCTACGACACGGTGGAGGGGATCCGGGTCGCGCTGAAGATCCCTCACGCCCACCTCGTCACCATGGGCGCGCTGCGGGACTTTCGGAAGGAGGTCCGGCTCACCGCCAGCCTCGATCATCCGAACATCCTCCCGATCAAGACCGCGGGGATGGTCGATGGCCACTTCGT
>Ga0181573_10000231_pt1 | contig 59051 bp, 34 predicted proteins | sample 101ome_25_FD_148643 | JGI IMG/M metagenome (GOLD analysis project Ga0181573, IMG submission 148643) | Coastal salt marsh microbial communities from the Groves Creek Marsh, Skidaway Island, Georgia - 101409BT metaG (spades assembly) | ecosystem: Environmental > Aquatic > Marine > Intertidal zone...
GGGGGGGGTTGGCCTCGTTCGTCGGACGGAGGCAGAGGGGGGGGCGGGGCGGCGGTAGAGGGGGGCTGGGCGGCTGACCGATCGAGCGGCGGAGGTCGAGACGTCGGTCGCTAGGGCGCCACCACCGCCCGCCTCGCCCCGTCAGATCGAACGGCCGGAGACGACCGGCCCGGAGTGGCCGAACGACGACACCGCGAGCGGGTGCGCGGAAGAGCGGCCGCGGCGTGCCCGTCCGGGCCCGCCGGCTCCCCGGCCCGCTCCGGCGCGCCCGGCGCCCGCCCGGCGCGCGTGCCGCGTTCCCGCCGCGTTCCCGACAGCGCCAGCGCGAGAAAAAAAATGCACTGACCGGGAATCGAACCCGGGCCGACTGCGTGGGAAGCAGTCATGCTACCACTGCACCATCAGTGCCTAGCCACTGTTGTGCGCGACACGATGAGTAGGCATTTGCAGCAAAGTCTCGATCTCGGCGTTGGTCGTGGCTGCTCCGGCCGGTGTTCGACGGCGGCGAACGGGGTCCGGCGTCGCGGACGGATCCAGGTTGGTGGCGGGGGTCGGTTGGGTTGGGTTGCCGTTTGAAAACCCGAACGGGACAGTCTCCCCCAACAAAGAGGCTACCCGTGAGCAGGCGACGTCGCGGCTTCAGTAGTTGGCGGAGTCCTCGCCATGGTCGCGGCGGGGCCCGCGGCGCCCCGGGCGCGGGGGCTTGCAGGGCGCGAGGGTGGAGCCGGCGGCGAGGCCGGCGATGGAGACGGGCCCGCCCTCCATGCCGCCGACGGAGCCGAGGGCGGCCTCGGCCGACTCGACCGTGGCAAAGGTCACGAAGCCGTAGCCACGGTGGTCGGAGTTGGCGAGCTCCTCGGGGCAACGGTCGGGGACGAAGGGGTCCGGGACGTGGACGTCGGTGATCTCGCCAAAGTGGCCAAAGTGGGCATTGAAGGCTGCCTCGATGTCGGCCTTCTGGGCCGTGGGGTCGACGCTGCCGATGTGGAGCTTGCGCAGGTGCGTCGTGGAGTCCTGGGGGGGGCGGCCCGGGGCGTCGCGGGGGCCGCCACCGCCACCCTCGCGGCCGCCACCGCCGCGACGGCGGCCGCCGCGGCGGTGCGGCCGCGCGCCCGCGCGTCCGCCACCCTCGCGGGGCTCCGTGGAGGAGTTGGCCAGCTGCACCAACACCTCGCGGTCTTCGAGAGTAAAGGTGTTTCCAACGACGAGGTCGGCATGGGCCTGGGAGGGGGCCTCGGCGAAGGCAAAGGGGCGCCTGACTCGGGCGGGCACTCGGGCCGTCCAGCCGCCGTTGACACCGCCGGCGTCGCCCGCCCCGAGCGAGATCGAGTGCAGGGCGCTTGCCAGCTGCTCCTCAGTCGCGCCGTTAGGCACATTGCCCAGGTAGATCCGCACGCGGCCGTCGGCGGGAGCGTCGGTCATTCTGCGCGAGTGCGGGAGCGAGATAGGTTGGGGACAGGCGAGGGGCAAGCGCCACAAGGTGCGGACGAAGGGCGAGTAGGGCGCCCACGAGACGCCGAAGAGGGCGAGCACACGAGCGCGTGAGGACCTTCCGCGCCGGGGAGACGCCCGGTGGACCACGGGCCCTCAGCCCGGCAAACTGCCCCCCGCTTCCACTGTCGGGAGGACCAGGGCGGTTAGTGGGGCCGCCCTTTCCCGGCTCGACCTCGCCGCTGATTCAAGGGCGGTCGAGCCATGTGGCGTCGTTGTTCAAGTATCGCCGTTCGCGCGCCCGCGACGCGGCGAACGCGACCCAGACGGGGCGGGGGGGCAGCAGCCGGCGTGGAACCCGACGCGTCGGTCCCACGCAACAACGCGGAAGCGGTGCGGGCGCGCAGCGCGGTAGCACCAAGAGAATTGACGAAAACATACGCAGAAGCGGCAAAAAACGCGCGAAAGCGACGTTCTTTTTCGGGCGAACGGGGCGCGGGAACGTCCTTTCAGCGCGCCCCGCGTCCATCCGCGTCGCTCGCCTGGCAGCTGGAACTCTCGGTCGGGAGAGGCTCGGGCTGGGAGGCGGGAGCAGGGAGGAGAGGGCGGGATAAGAGCGAAAACTCATCTCAATTGCCCGATGTTCGCCACTCGGTAAGGTCGCTGAGCGAGTCTGTACCCCGCGTCAGCTGCCCTAGACTAGACCTTCTTCTCCCAGATACCCGGGCATGCCTCACCCCAGGCCGTTACCCTGGCCTTGACCTCGGTGCCTGCGAAGTTTCCCAGGCGGAGGAGGGCGAGGGCGGCGCGTAGGTCGCGCGTGGTGCCTGCCTCCCATCCCCGCCGGCCTCTGCCCGCCTCGCCCCACCCTGTCACCCCACGCACGTCGATAGTACGCTCGTGGAAGCCCCACCTAGGAGAGGGGGAGAGGGGGGACGGGAGAAGGCAGCAGGTGGGGGGTTCAACGGCTGGGTGGGGGTCAGCTCGTGGGGGGCAGCTCGTGAGCCGCACCTCCACCGCCGCGTCCTCCTTTCACTCGCCAGAACTGGATCATCGATGCCTTCTTGTGCTTGAAGGGGCCGCGTGGCACCGACAGGAGCACGCGGCGTCCCGGTGGCCTCTTTTGCGGTGGTACCCCTGCGCCAGCCCAAGGGGAGCCGCCGACATCGCCAAGCGCAAGGGCCAGCAAGCGTCTGGCCAGAGCGGAGGCGGCCTCGACGCGTTTGGGGTCGGGCGACGACAGGCGCACCGACAGGACGGTGGGAGGGGGGGCACCGCCAGCTTGGGGGGGGGGGCGGGGCGGCGGGGGGGGAGAGAGGGGCATGGGGGACAGGGGGAGGCGCGACCTGAACTCGGATGCAAGCAGCGTCGTAAGCGGACCGTCCCGTACCGCTTTCATTTGCACGCCGGCGGCGCTCGCCTCCTCGTCGTGACGCGACGACCCCGACGCGGCCGCGACGACCCTGGCTGTCGTCGGCGTCGAAGCCGCCGCCCCGCTCGCAGCCCGCACGAGGCGGGACAGCGCGACAGCGGTCGACGCGGACATAGAGGATGACCCGGGCGACTGCGCGAGTCTGCTGCGCGGCGCGAGCAGAGGGAGGTCAGAGGACACGGCCGCGGCGACCCCAGCTGTCGTCGGCGCCGACGCCGCCGCCCCGCTCGCCACCCGCGCGAGGCGGGACAGCGCGAGAGCGGTCGAAGCGGACATGAAGGATGGCCCGGGCGACTGCGCGAGTGGTCTGCGGGCGCGAGCATAAGGAGGTCAGAGGACCCGTGAGGCCGCAAAGGAGAGACGCCTCCAGCAGCCGGGTGGGAAAGCGTTGATGCAACTCAGCGTGTGTTCTCTTTACCCCTCCGCCCCCCGCCTCAGCCCTTTTCCCACCCCCCTTCCCCCGCCTCCTCGGCCGGCACGGATCCCACTGGTGGCGCCTCGCCGAGCCCGACGCCCGGCGCCCCGCCCAGGGCCCTGAGGCGCTCGCAGCACACTTGCACGATGCGCTCGGTGCGCTTGCGTCCGTTGGCGTTGGCGACGTGGAAGGCCGGCGGGGCCCTGAGCGAGTATGACGGCTGGTGGTATTCGCGGTAGAGGTGGTCCGGGAGGGCGTCGGGCAGAGGCCAAACACTAAGGGCCGGGTCCTCTGTTGTCCCCAGGGCGTCGAAGGGCGCGCCAGCCCGGCCGTGCACGCGTTCGCCGTCAGAACCACCCCCGCCCCCAGACGCGTCCTCGGGCCGCGCACCCTCGCAAGCGGCCGAGGCCGAGATGAGAGCTGCCGTCTCGGCGGCCCAGCAACGGGCGACGGCAGCCTTGGTGTAGCCGCCGCCGCCTGTGGCGATGGTGGGCAATCCGAACGACCGGATGAAGCGGACGGCTTCAGCGTGGCCCTCAACGCTTAGCGAAAAGCACCCAAGCCGGTCCCCCCCAAGCGAGTCTGCGCCGCACTGCACGACCACGGCGCCCGGGCGGTAGTTTTCCATTGCCGCACGGATGACGGGCTTGAGACAACGCAGAAAGGTGGCGTCGTCGCACCCGTCACGAAGGGGAATGTTGACTGAGTGGCCAAGGCCGGCCCCGGCGCCGACGTCGTCAAGGGCGCCCGAACCGGGGAAGAATCCGTCGCCGTGTTTGTGTACCGACACCGTCAGCACCCGGTCCGAGAGCCAGAACGCCTCCTCAACCCCATCACCATGGTGAATATCGAGGTCAACGTACATGACACGCGCGTGGGCCCGCAGGAGCTCGAGGATGCCCAGCACCAGATCGTTGACGTAGCAAAAGCCAGAGGCCTCGCTGCGCTTCGCGTGGTGGAGTCCCCCCGCCCAGTGGACTGCGCATGAGTCGGCACCGCTAGCGATGGCGCGCGCCGCACAGAGGGTTCCGCCGCCGACGAGCTGGCAGAAGCGGAATAGCCCGTCGAAAATGGGACAGTCCTCGCCTAGGCCGTGCCGCCGCAGTGATGCCAGCACCGCGTCGGCTGCGGGCTGAGGGCGCGGTTGCACAGCGGCACGGGCGAAATCCCCGGCTTCGATCCGCGGGCCAGAGCCAAGCCGGGGGGCACGGGCGAAGGCACCACGGGCCCAGCCGGGTACGCCGCCGTCCCACTCGCCTCCGTCGCCACCAAGGCCGGCGCCGTCGCCAGGGCGGCCGACGCGGCGGCGACCGACCCCGGCTTGGTCAAAGGCGTCAGGCAGAATGAAGAATCCAGACTGGTCCCGAGCGTTGGACCCGTGCGGTCCCACCCAGTCGCCCCCGCCGCCCCAGCCCCTCTCGAGGTCCGAGGGCACGCGTCCGCCTCCGGGCTGGCCAGGCGCGGGGGCCACCCTCGACAGGAAATCGACGTACTCTTCCGTATGAAACTGCGGCGGGGAAGGGTGGCGTTTGGGGGTGGGAGCAATGGAACAGAGGGCGTCCGGTGGAGTGGAACAGGGGGCGCCGGTAGGTGGTCAACTCGCCTGCGCCAGCTCTTGTGGATGGGCGGGGCGGGGACGGCGGACCGCCAGATGGTCACCGAGACCGTAGGCTAGGATAAGATGGTGCGCCATTGTTACCTGCGGGGCAAGAGGGGGCTTGCGGGGGTCGCGATAGCGCGAGGGCCGTATTGGGCCGGCAGGGCGGCGTCGGCGGAGACCGTGAGCTCGGCCCGCCCCTCGAACCACGCCGGTTGCTACCTAGGGTCGTCCGGCGAGTCGATCGCGAGGGACTCGGTCCGGTGTGGCAGGTCGGGGCGGTCGCGCCGAACGTGGCGGGCGAGGACCCCGGTCAAGGACGCGGCGTAACCATCGGTCCAGCCCTGCCGCCCTTGCGACTCGCCCGGTGCGGCTTCATTGGATGATTCGCCCCATAGTAGTGCGTTCCGACCTCTGGGTCGTAGTAGTAGCTGCGGAGGAGAGGGTGGGGGGGAGTTGGGGAGAGAACGACGGTGCACGTGATCCCGATGAGGGCAGCAGCGGCGGCGGCGAGCGGGCAGGGCCGACGGGGCGACATCGATTGGCTAGTTTCCCGAGGTTCATGGGGTCTCTCTCACCAAACCCTCTTGCTGTGCGTCATCGTGAGCTAGCGACGACGTGCCTCGGCGCGCGTGCGGCCCTGCCGGGGCTCTCCGCCGCGGAGCGGCCAGCGACGAGGTGCCGCCGACAGGACAGACCCTCCACCGCGCTCGTTTCCGACAGGTTCGGAGCGTAAACGAAGGGCAAGGAGCGTACGCGACTGCACCACAGAACGATGCGGCTAGTGGCTCCTGTTTGGCCACTCTTCCGCTGTCCTTTGAGTGAGCTCTCCACACGGCGAATAATGAGATCCTGCCCTACCCTTCCGGGTTTTCAAGACGCGTTAGTCGTGGCGCGTCGCGTAGGACCGACCGAATCCGTCGCGGAGTCACCCAAAAGCCTCCCATTCCCTGTACAGCCCACCGTTGTCACGGAGGGCCTCCCGGAGGTGAGCGGCGCTCTCATCGGAGCAAGCGATGCGCGGACAGATCTCATGGCGATAGATCTTGGGGCAACGCGCAGCTACTGGCGACGTCTCGGCTTCCTTCCCCTCGCCTGCTGCCGAAACCAGAACGGCCTCTTCCACCACGCCGCGACAGCCGCCGCTGCCCGCAGCGTCGGTGCCGAAACCTGTGCCACTGCGCTGCCGGTGCCGCTCTCCGTGCTCATGCCACTGCCTGCGCTGGTGCCGCCGTTGCTGGTGCCGATGCTGGTGCCGCGGTTGCTGCCTGTGCAACCTGCCACCACTGATGTCGCGGTCGCTGCCGGTGCCGATCCCGCCCGATCCCCCTCCATCATGCCCTCCCCCCCGTAAGCAGAGACCGAGCAGCCTCTTTATCAGTAGTATGGCGCGCCAGCAGATGAACAAGCGGCAGATTGAGGATCATATGCGCAAGATTCAGAACGATCCCAACGCTCAAGCGCGGCAGTTTGAGGAGCTCGCAAAGAAGACGCAGGTGGAGCGTGACCAGATTCGCCGGATGAACCCGGGCATGCCCGAGTTCACGTCCGAGCAGTGCATGGAGATGGCCGCGGCACTGCGAAAGATGACGCCCAGCGAGTTCAAGGCGCAGATGCAGGCGGCTGAGGCAGCGCAGGGGGGAATGGGCCCGGTCCGCGGTGGCGGCGGCGCTGGTCGCGGCGGGGGCCGGGGCGCCGGCCGCGGGGGCCGGGGCGCCGGCGCTGGTGGAGGTCGGGGAGCGGGACCCGTCGGTGGGACTCAGCAGCCCGCGGACCCGATGTCTGAAGCCAAAAAGTGGTGGGATGACGCCAACGCCCGCGCCGAACGAGTGAGGCAGCTCCGTAACCTTGCGGCCATGTCGACTGATGTGCTTAAGCTCCACGCTCCGCCGCAGCTCAACCTGACGAATGAGCAGATTGAGCAGATGCGTAACATGATTGCGGGCACGAGCGATAACACGGTCGACCTGCTCCTGCGGTTCGTCTCTCTCCTTGTCCGTGCCCCAGAATGGGCCAAGGCCAACCCGCTTCGGGCTGGCGTCCTTGTCCTCATCGTCGGTGCGCTTCTCCTTGTCGTCTTCTATGTGATCTTCCGCCTTGTCTGGTGGCTGGTCGTCGGTTTATCGCACCTTATGGGGGCCATCGTGGGCGGGGGCGCGGGGGCGAAGGCGGCGACGTTGACAGCCGACGCGGCGGTGACAGCGTCCCCCGAGGCCGCGACGGGCGAGCTGGCGGTGGCGGGCGTCGCTGACGCTGTCAAGGCGGCCGAGGATGTCCTTGGGCAGGCTGAACTCCTCGAACTTCGCCGATAGAGCCAGATTAGGAGCGGTAGGGTAGTCGGTCGGTGCATGACGGGGGCGGGCAGGAGCAGCGGATCCATCAACTACACGGAGCCAACCACCTACTCGACCTTACTCTGGGCAAATAAGGCTGCGCGCGGGGCGAGCCCCGCTTCCTCGAGCGTCCGCGCGCCCGGCTCCCCTCCTCGCTCGAGCACGCAGCGTGGGTAGGACTGGACAAGCTCGTAAGCATCGTCACCGCCCTCTCCCCGCACCTCCAAGGTGTCAGCCCAGAGATAAAGGTCATCGATGGTGGACCCCGCCGGAAAGCGCCGCGCGGCCAAGCCACCGCCCGGCAGACGGACTCGCATCTCGGATCCACCCGGGCTACCTGGCTCGATCTCTGGGGGCAGGGCAGCAGCACGGCGGCGCCGGAGCGTGGCGCGCTCGGCGGTGGCAGCCTGGGCGCTGGCCGCGGCGGCCACGGCCGCGGCCGCCTCGGCCTCGGCAGCGGCGGCAGCCTCAGCACTGGCATTCTCGCGGGCAACCGCGGCGTCGGAACCCGTGAGGTTAGCCCTCGCCAGGTCGCCCGCGGGCTCCGCGCGATCGCGCGCCAGCTCCCGCTCGGCGTCGGCGGCCAGGGCGGCGGCGAGGGCAGCATCCTGCTCAGCCCGGAGGTCCCGCTCGGCCGCGAGGGCAGCGGCGCGATCGCCAGGTGCCTCGACTCGCGAGGCGAAGCGCTCGAGCGACTCCATCAGCGACCCGAGGAGCACCTCAGGAGACTCAACCACGTCGGGGCCCTCCCAGCTCGCACAGAGCTGAAGCTCGTCCTCGCCGCCACGTGCCGTGGTCTGCACGGCGAGCATGGCCACAAAGGGAAGAACGGGGCGACCGACGGCGACGTGGGCCTGACGGGCGTCCCACGAGGCCGCGGGATCTCCCCCCCACAGGATGAAGTTTTGCCTGAGGGCGTCCCGGACGGCTACGTTGGCCAGGGGCCCACGGGCCAGACGATCGCATGCAGGGTCTGAGAGGTCCAGCAGGACGATGAGAAGGAAGCGGCCGCGCCGGCGGGCCTCGGTCGAGGCCGGGCGCAGGCCCAGGGCGCTGTCAACAGCAGGGCCATCAGCGGCACCAGCAAAGGGGAGAGGGCCGGCGCCGTCTTGGTCGGGGTACCGCGCTCGATACGCCTCGACAAAGCGCCGCGCCGCCTCGTCGGGGTCCGCGGGACCGGCGGCCGCGCGGATTGCCCGCGCAGCCGCGCGGATGGGACTCATCACGGGCGCGGGCAGGACGGTGCCCCCGACAATGTCAAACGCCGACAGCGTCAGCCCCACGGCTGCGCCGCACAGGCGAAAGCCTACCCATGCCAGGGCAAATGGGGCGCCTAGCAAGGCGCCGAGCGCACCGCCACCGTTCTCACGGGGATGAGCTCGGCGCTGGGGGGGCGGGGGGGTGTCGTCGTCCCACACGACACCGTCTGCGCCACCGTCCCTGGCGTCCCACCCACCGGCCCCGCCCACGCCACCCCTTCCAGCCTCGGCCGCCAGCGCCTCGGCCGCGGCCACATCGCCAGCCGTCGCCTCGAGAAAAAAACGCGCCTCCTCGAGCGACACGCCCGCCCTCCGCGCGAGGTCGGCCACCTGAACGAGAGAGAGGGGGCGGTAGGCAAAGTCGGCCGCGGCGTCGCATTGAGCGGCCCGATGCAACGGGGCGTCGCGCGTCCCGTCGACAGCGACCCTGGAACGGAATAGGGCTCACACGAAGAAAAAAGAACATGCTCGTCGCGCAACACATCGGAGGGGTCGCGCTGAGTCCACCACGAGCGCGCAGAGGGTCGGTGCGGCTGGGCTGGGCTGGTCACTCTGCGGTGCCACCAAAGTCTCGCCGTCCTCTCGTGGTCGGGGTCATCCGCCGGCATCTTAGCCTCTGTCTCCGCTCCGTCGATGAAAAACGGGGCGCAGCGAGGCGGCCGAGCCGAGAATGGTGGGAATAGGTACCGGCAGGTGCTCTGGACTATCGTCAGCGCCCCTCGCGAGCCAGCCGTGGACGTCGTGTCTCTCTCAAGTCTCAATTCGAATGCCGCCATTCCACTTCGGCATTATTCTACTCCGTCCGGCTCCAAGGCATCGGTGGCTCTCCCAGAGGGTCGTGGTCCGCTTCATCTTCGGCGGCAGGCCAGCCTCCAAAGTTGTCGTCTGCTAGAGAGGCCGCCAGTGACGCAAGCGACTCCAAGGCCTCAAGCTCGCCGTCAACCACGCTGCCACCGCCACCACCACCACCACCCCCTCCCAACCCGGCGGCGACCCGCGCCTGGACGAGCGCCAGAGCCGTGTCCGACAGCTCGTTGCGCAGCCGGTCCCGCTCGGCCCGTCCAGCTGCCGTCTCAGCCCTCGCCTCGGCGACGGCCGCCTTGGCCCGTGCCAGCTCGCGACGCGCATCGGCAATGACCAACGAGTCCGCCATAGCTCTCCGCTTGCCCTCGCGCACTTCTATTCGAGCGAGGTTGAGAGCCTCGACCAGCTCGCGTGAGGGGGGAGCCTCGGCGATGCGTGGGTCGAGGGCGAAGCTCGCAGACAGCGGAGCATGCGCGCGCTTGCGCTCAGCGTCGTCGATTAACTCTCTTAAGGTCCGAGGGGGGGGATTCGAGGAGGCGACGGGGGCCAAAAGGGCGGTCAGAGCCTCAGGGTGCCACGCCTCAGCGATGCGGTCGATCGGCTCCTTGTCGGGCAACGGGGTTTGTCGACAAGTCGAGGCGCTGACGGGCTGAGGCACTCCCACGCGTCTTCTCGGCGCCGGAACAGGCACTGTGGAGCTCTTACTAGCCTGCGCGATCGAGGGGGGGGGGCGCGGCATCGAGCCTCTGCGTGGGCTGAGAGGGGTGGGGTGTATCGTGTGGTGTTGTTTGTGTTTGACCTGGTTGTCCGAGCACTGCAAACTCGAGCCGCCCTCTGAACTCGCCCTCCGAGACGACGTCGCAGGAAGCGGCACGTCACCGCACGTCGGCGTCATCGGTGGACGACGGAGCTGGAAACGGGAACTCGTGTCGTGAGGAGCCTCGAGCACAGTCGGCAGGTTGAGCTCAGCCGGATCGGTCACCGGTGGGGCGCAGAGGGGGATTTGCGGGGGAGTTATGGCTCTCCGTTTCGATGGCGCAGCCGTTCTCCCCGGGCACAGTCGAGCGTGTCCGGCCTTGCCCGTCCGATGCGGCGGCGGCGCTGGACGGTTTCGGCACTGCCGGGCTACCTCCCCTCCTGGGTCCGTTGCGTCGACCATCGGTCTCGTCGATCCCTCTCCCTCTTGGTCGACGAGGGCGTCGCGTCCTGGTCGGCGTGCTACCGCGTTCGCCCATAGCGGGGACGACGCATCGAGCCACACCCCCAACCTCGCTCCCGTCGCTGCTGATGGTTTCACCGTTGCTGCGCAGCTCCTTGCCGACGCCGCGGCGGCGGTCGCTCAGGCATGGCGCGATGCCGGACGGGTATGGACCGTCTTCTTCGGGGATTTCCGCTGGCTCGCCACGGGTGAGCGAATCTGGTGCGCACGGTAAGGCGCCGCAGGCGGGCGTATGCTGGCACCACGTGTTTGTACTGACGTCCCCACCCCGACCTCTTTCCAATGCAGCGCGTCTACTGGGTCTGTTGACCTTGGTCCTGACGGCTGTCGCGGCGCTCGTCGACACCGTGGGCGTGCGGCGGCTGAACGACGGGGCGCTGCCCCGGGCTCTCCCCATCATGGCCCGCGTCCTCGACCGCGACCTTCGCGTGGCCAGGGTGACGCGCCTCAACCTGTTTGGCCTCGCCGGTGTCGGTCCCGTCGTATCGCTAGAGGGTGTGTGCGTCGGCCCGCGATGGTCTGGGGCAGAGTGCAGCTCCGCTGCGGTCGACCAGATACACGTCCACGTCGCGCCGCTCGCATCGCTCCGCCGCCGCCGTGTTGCCATTGGCATCCGTGTTCGGGGGGTTAGCGCCGACCTTCGCCAGTGCTCCAACTATTCGTGGTTTGGCTACCCACTGGACACGCCAGAGGGTGCCCAGGACTTTGTCCCGGGCCTCGCAGCGGCGGCCCGTGCTGCAACCCACGCCTCAGCGTCGTCTTCGTTTTCGTCACCGTCCGCCCCGGCAGCTGTCCCGACCGCCGATCGCCCCGCCCCGCCGTCCTCGCCGGCGGCTCTAGCGTCGTCCGAGTACGTGATACCCGACCCGACGCGGCAGCCTCCAGAGGCCTCGTCGCGGCAGCAGTGGGGCCTTGGCGACCCCGCCCACCGCCGGACGCCACCGGTTGGACCGCCTGTTGCTTCCATCAGCGTGGCTCGGTCGCGCGTGGTTTGCCGTGGCCTCCGGGGCGTGCGTGGGGGTGCCGGAGTGAGTGAACTCGCCCAAGTGGCTGCCGCTGGGGACGACAAAAGCGGCGGCAACGGTGGTCAGTTGGGGCGAGATCGGACCGCCACCAACCGCGGGCTACGCTCTCGGCTCACGGGCATGTTCCGCTTGCGCTTGGCTGAGAGGCAGCGCGGCTCGCCGTCCGCTGATCGTGCCGCGGTTGCGCTGGCGTCCACGCCCGAGACGACGACCGCCGCGGAGCAGGCCGTCGTGCTGGGCACAGTACGTCTGCCCAGGGGAGGGCGGGGTCGACGCGCCTCCGGCTCTGGCTCTGCTGCGCAGGAACCTTCTGCTCGGGAAACCTCGAACCCTGCGACGAGCGGGGTCCGCGAGCCTCGTCGGCGCTCCCAGAGCGGCAAACGCCGCCGGAAAATGGCGGATGGAGTCGCCTCGACCAATGCGTCTAAGGCTTCCACGAGCGCCACGAGCGCCGAAGCCTGTCGCCCGGGCCCCAAGTCTGGCGCCCTGGCGTCTGCCCCTGTCGTGCCTGAGCCTGCAGAGGCTAGTGCGACCCCGACTTCCTTCCCCGCGCGCACGTCCTCGGCCGACGGAGCTGTCGATGTTGCATCGGCAGACGTCTCGGTTCGCCACCGCCCGGCGATTGCCGGCACGACTGCGTTGGGCTTGCAGCTCACAGCAGCGGCGGGGACCCAGCAGACGCCGACGGCGTCGGCAGGCATCGAGACTCATCCCCCGACATCACACGGCGAGTCTTCGGCTGGCATTGGCTCTTCTTCACCCGAAACTCCCGCCCCGGCTGACGTGGGTACTCCTGTCGGATCTCCGCCGCCAACCCCCTCAGCCGAGGTGAGGGTGGACGATGGCATCGCGCTGGATCCGGGCTCGGTGGGTGACCGCATCGTGCAGGTCGCCCGCCGTGCCCCTCAGCTCGAGCAGGGCATCGAGATGCAGCGGAGAAAGCTACGCGTTGTGCTAAGTTGGCTCCAATCGTGGCTCCACGAGCGAACGGAGGTCGGAACCGAGGTCGTGACGGCGCCTCATCGTGAAGTCCGCGCAAGTCCGGCGGCAGCCGCCGGCGCACGTCGCCATGCCCTGGGACGCTCGATGAATGACACGTCGCCGACGACGTCTGCCCGCGGCCTGCTTCGCACGCTTGAGGATTTCGATTCTCCTCTCGATAGGATCCGCCTTCACCGGAGCAATGACACGGCCCACTCGAGAATCACGGCCCCCCACATTGACGACGAACCTGTCGGCCCTGGGCCAAAGCCTGTGACCGCCAGTGGTCGGGTTTCTGCCAAGCTAACCCAGTGGCTCATCGGCCTCCTTCCCCCAATCAAAGCCGAGCTCGCTACCGTCGACGTTGCCGACAGCACTGTCCGGTTCTACGTCGTTAACGAGACAGCACCGCGCCACCTTAACAAGCTGAGGGGGCGTGTCGCGCTCGGCAAGGGCTACCACTCACTTTCCATTGATCTTGAAAGCGAGCCCGGCGTCCGTGACCAGGCCGAGATCAAGACGACGATGGTGATGCCAACATCCAAGCGGCACCTGCGGTTCACACTTCCAACGGCCGTCTCCCGGCTACCTTATGAGATGTCGGGCCGCGAGAGTGAGAGCCATGCGTCTGCCCGGGGCCCGCTGGCTGACTATGAGTTGCCCCGGACGTTTGACGGAGGCACTGCCCTTGCGCTGGCTCAGCCAGGGCCTCAGTCAGCGACAACGAAGAGCAAAAGCTTCATCAGCATGAAACTGCGCTGCCACGACCTCCTGGTGCCCAACGAGCTCGCCAAGCTCAGTGTCAAGCTCAAGGCCCACAACCTCGACGCCCCGATGATTGAGCGCGTCCTTGAACTGCCCATGGACATCCATCAGGGAACCATCTCAGGTAACCTCGAGATCAAGGCGTACGACCACGACACTTGGGCTATGCCCCTTCTAATTGGCCGGCTCTCGGCTACGGACGCAGACTTTCACTTTTGGGACGCCCCGGACGACATGCTTAACTGCCGTATGGACCTTCTCTTTGAAGGCAAGCGCCTCTACTTCCATAATGCACGCGGCTACTATGGCGCCATCCCTGTTTATGTCACTGGCGACATGGACCTTAACCCAGAGACAGGCCAGTATCGACTTTCAGCCGAGTCACCTGGGGTCGAGATCAATGCGCTCAGGTGCACCCTTGGCGTCCGTCCAACGCCCTTCCCAGCGGCAGGGGCAGTGAAGGGTATGATCCACGTGACTGGGCCACTGGAAAAGCCTGTCTTCAGTGGCACTGCGCTTACCATGGCACCGACACCTGAGATGCTTTCATCGAGCCCGTCGTCCTGGGCACAGGACTTGCTTGTTGCTACGCCTGGCGCTGTCGCTGCGTACGACAAGGTTCCCCTGTCCCGTGCCTCTGTCGTCTTCACAGTCGACACGGCGAGCGAGATGATGTACCTCCACGCTGTCCATGCTGAGCCGTGCGCGGGTGGCTACGTCAACGCTGCCGGTCGCATGTGGGTGGCTCCAGAAGCTGAGGACCACCCACAGGCTGTCCAGATCCATGCTGAGGCAAACTACCTCCCCACAGAGCAGCTTATGCTTGGTTATCTTCCTCCCGGCTCTATTGTGCCCCCTGTAGCACGACTTGGCCATGCCAACGCCAAAGTCTCAATGAAGGGCTCACATCTCGATCCGATCATTGATGTGGATTGGGAGGCGCCAGCGTCCCAGGCCACAGGGAAGCTCCGCCTGGCAGACAATGTCTCAGCAAGCCTTCGGTCCTCCACAATCGACTTTGACGCCCACATCAAGACTGCCAAGATTGGGAAGGATATCGTGCAAGCGGCAGTGACACAGGAAGAGGCTTTTTGGGCAGCGCAGCCACTTGTCTGCTCCCTCGATGTGACGACCAAGCTCAAGAACCTGGATCTCACCCCCCACGCCGCCGCGTCCGGTGGTGAGCGGCACAGTAGAGACCGCATTCGCCTCAGCGGGTCAACAAGGGTACGCGGCGATGTCCTCTACCAGACTGAGGCTGGCCACAAGCCCAGCTCCCACGAGACTCTTCTGTCCAAGTTTGTCGTGTCGGCGCCAGATATCACCGCCGAGCAGCTCTACCGCCCCCCTGGTACTCCCTCGCCGGCTCAGGCCAAGTGGGCCCCTCGGAGGCTCGTCGCTGGTCCCCGTGGATCCTCCATCACGCCTCTGCTCAAAGCCGCCCTCAATCTTGACGGCCTGCGTATCAACAAGCTTGACATTGCTCGCAGCTTGTCTGGAACACTCTCCCTCTCGTCTGAAGGTGCCTCCATCGATGCCCGGGGCCGTCGTAAGGACGAGATACTGAAGGTTGCTGTATCACCAGAGTGGCTCGGGTTGCGCAAGCCTCCTGCTGTGGTGCCTGATGAGCTCAATCCAGCTCCGGCTGCGGAGGACATGGGTGCTGTTCCTGCCGCGCCGCTCGGCTCCATGACTGCCCAGGCGGATGCCACAGCCGAGCAGCTGTTGACCGGTGGGCGCTTCCGCGTGCTCTCTCTTCCTGGGTGTTCGCTCTTTGCCAACGCCCAGGTGGTCTCACATGGCCCCGCGTTCGTCCCGCAGCCAGCGCGCTGTGCTAGTTCTCCAACCCCGGTGGCCGAGCCAAAGCCTGTGTCCCGGGACAGTCCGAGGGATCTGCCATCCCCAAGCCCCACCAAGAGGGATGGGGGCGCTCTCAGCCTAAGGCAGGGAGCGCTCCGCCTTGACCTTTCCCTCAACGATGCGACGTCCCGGGTCAAGTTCCTTTTGGAGAATCTCGTCCTTGATGACCTTGAGTTGGGCTCCCTGCGCGGCCGCGTCAACGAGGTCGGCCTCGACCTCGACTTCGAGGGCAAGTTGGGCCGCGGCAAGGTCGAAGTCCACCGGCCCCGGTTCAGTGGACTCCTTGGTGAGGCGCTCTCTGGGACACTGCGGTGGGAGCGCAATATCCTGCGTCTTGAACGCTCCGCGTTGCAGCAGGTCAAGTCGAGGTATGAACTTACGGCGGAGTACATCATACCAACGGAGCTCACGCTCCCTGACTCTTTGTCCGACCTCACGGCCCTGTCCAAGACGGCCGGCGGTGCAGATGCGCCCCTCGGCCTGTGGCGGGCTCAGGTCAACGTGCCCCGCGCTGAGCTCGCCGAGATTCTGCCCGCCGCCCGACTGCTGTCTCAGGCGGCTGCTGTGCGCCCCGTCGACTACGACAGAGCAAAGGAGGCCTTTTTGGAGGGGCTCAGCCGGGTGGGCATCTCGTCAGACGATCTCAGGAGCCAAATCGAGCAGGTCCGGCAGCGCTCTCGCCTCGACGGCCGCGGTGCCCGCGGCGCCTCGTCATCCGATGACGCCGCCGATGGGGTCGCGTCCGTGAGTCCTCTCCTCGGACTGCAGGAGCTCACGGGACAATGGAAGGGTCAGATTCGGGCTTATGGCGGCGACGGCGGCGCAAGCGCGACAGACTTCGACCTCACAGGCACCGACTGGCGCCTTGGTGAGTTCGCCATGGACAGCGCCGTTGCCCGCGGGCGTGTCCACAGCATCGACGGCTGGGAGGTCGACGAACTCTCTCTGGGTGCTGGTCGCTCCAGTTTCCAACTGACTGGTGCCCTTCTCGGCCCCGTCCAGCGTGCCGAGTTCAAGGTAAAGGAGTTCCCCGCCGCGTGGGCTGAGGCGATGATCAAGGCCGTGTCCTCGCTCAAGAGTGGGACGAGCCTAGCAGCTCCATCTGCTCCCAAGGACGGGGGGAAAGATGGCGCCAAGAGCGCACTGCTGAGCCCGTCGCAACTTCGCGGGCTCTTCGAGCGCCTCCCTTTTGTTCCCGCAGCGTCGGCCACCCCAGACGTCCCGACTGGGTCCTTTGGCGGGCTCGTTTTCGTTGACGGCCGCCTCGGCGGATCTAAGGAGGTGCCTTCGGGCCGGATCCGCGCCAGCGTGATGAATGGGTCGGTTGGTGACACCCTGCTCAGGACAGCGGAGCTGACGGCAGACGTGGACTCTGATCAAAGGCTCAACTTTAAGATGCGGGCCACCCCACTCGATAACCCGGGCCATGTCAAGGTCGACGGCTCGCTCCCACTACGCGACCCCGAGCCCAAGCAAGACGGGCTTCTGCAGCGTTTCCGGGCCCCCGTCCAGCGTCTTGCTGCGGGCGGTCGCGATCCCGCAGCGATCGAGGTCGAGGCCGGCGTCAAGGACTCTGGCATGGCCCTCCTGACGGCTCTCGTGCCCCAGGTCACATGGGAGGACGGGATGGCACAGATTTCCGTCGCGGTGCGCGGGACGTTGAAGGAGCCCATCGTCGAGGGCTTCGCCGAAATCGACGAGGGCGTGATTAAGTGCCCCCTCATCAAGGGAGACCTTGACAGAGTGCAGGCCTCCATCTCCCTCCGCGACAGCACGGTCGACATCCAGTCTCTCACGGCGCAAACGGGCCGCGAGCCTGGTCGGTTTTTACTCCCTTGGAGCCAGCGGCAGGGGATTATCAACATCAAGGGCCGTTTACCGCTCTTCCAACGCAATGGGCGCAGCCCGTGGTCGACGTTGAGTGGTGGAGACGGCATCAGCGTCAATGTCTCGGGCCTACCCCTCACCGTCAAGTCGCTCTACAACGGCATGCTCGAAGCGGCCGTCCGCGTCACCGGGAGCCTCCAGGCGCCTGTAGTCGGCGGCGAGGTCCAGGCGACGCGCGGTACCATCACGCTGTCACCTCCCCCAGGGGGCTCTGGTTCCTCCTCGTATGATGCGCCCGAGGATGCCGTGCAGGCTGGGCTCACCAACTTTTACGCCGCCGCAATGGACCGGCTCCAGGTCGACGGCGCTTCGACGTCCGCAGAGTCGGCTGCGCCCCCGGTAATCTTCAACGCGCTTCGGATCCGCCTTGGACCTGAGCTGACGGCCACCTACCCACTCGTGCTGCGCTTCCAGCTTGGTGGGGACATCGTCGTCAACGGCCGCGCCATGCCCGAGCTCCTGCGCCCGTCGGGCGCCATCTACTTCGATGGCGGCGAGGTCAACCTTGTCGCGACCCAGCTCAGCCTCGACCGGTCGCACTCGAACCGCGTCATCTTCACCGAGGAGCAGGGCCTAGATCCCACGATCGACATGTCCTTCCTCGGCGAAGCTAACCAGCTCGTCTACACCATCCAGGGTCGCGCCTCGCGCTGGCAGGATAATATTATCATCAACCGCGGAGGGTCGATGGACCCCTCCGATCGCCTCAACCCGAAGGAGGCGGCCCAGGTCTTTGCTAGCCAGCTCGAGGCCCAGATCTTCCACCGTGATGGGCGGCTCGCACTTCCTTCCCTCGTTCCCACGGCCTACTCAATTGCGCCGAGAATCGAGGTCCGCGGTGAGTTCGGCAAGACGCGCTACCGGCTCGTGTCGATGGCCTTCACTCCATCTTGGTTCTCGCTGGATCCCTCAGCGGCGGGACAGCGGGGCGACCTCTCGGCAATGGACAACCTCCTCAGTGCCATTGGGACTGAGGTCGACGTCTTTATGGGGCGGTCGCTGCAGGCCTCGGTCTCGCGCCGTCCCACGGAGAACCTCGTCTACCGCCTGCTCTGGCGCTTCTCGCCCCAGCTCCGGCTCCAAATAAGCAGCGCCCGTGACTCAGTCCCGCGTCTGGTGATGGAGTTCGGGGACGAGCGCTCAGGAGGGCCCTTTGGGCCCATCGCGAGCTCGGACGGGCAGAGCGAGAGGCTTTGAGGGCGGGGGGAGTGGTTATTTAAGAGGTTAGGGTTTGTCTTTTCGATCACGGCAATCTGATGTCCGAGTTCTCCGTGTCGGTGTCGAAGTCCCTCTCGGTGTCAGACGAAATCTCAATCTCAACGGTAGAGTGAGGCTCCGTCGACAAGTCCGGCACGCCCTCAGCCCCAATCCCCGGCCCGAGAGGCCGCAACCGCGTCCTGCCCGCCCGGACCTCGCGGCGGTTGGTCCGCTTCTCGGCGCGACGCTCGCGGCGCTCAGTGCCCCGCTCCGCCCGGCGAGTCCGCTTTTTGGCTCGCCGCGAGGCGCGCAGTGAGGAACGCGACTGACCCAACTCGTCCGGTGACATCCCCGCCTCGGGCGTCGCAGGCCGCGACCCACGCTCAGACCTCCCCGAATTCCACCAGCTGGATGCGCGGGACATGGGAGTCACCAGGACGAAGCGAACAGGTGTGAGCGCAATCCGCGCACCCCAGAGAATGTTGGCCCGCCAGCCCGTCGTGGGCGCCACGGCACCGGCGTCTCCGCCAGCGGTCATCGTCTCGTCTCCATCGTCGCCCTCGGGGCATCCCTTTCCACCCGCCCCCGTCCGACGGCGCCGACGCCGCACCCGTTTCCTCTCCCCCGATGAAGGATGACCGCGGCGCCAGCGACGTCTCTTGCCCCCCACATTCGGCCCCTCTCCTTCAGCGCCAGCATCATCGTCGTCGTCAAAGTTGCCGAGTGCGGCGTCGTCCTCAACCCACCCATCGCGGCCTTCGCCAAAGTAGGCCCTGCGCATGCCGCGCTGGGCCATGTCGAGAGACTCGCGCGTGAGGTCGAGCTTAGCCCTGGCCACGGCATCGGGCGTGACGAGGCCGGCGTCAGCGGGGTCGGCTGGAGCAGGCCGAGCCGGGTTGATGAGGTCCATGCCCGTCATGCGCGAGGCGCACAAGACGGCCTCGGGGAGTTGATCGTCGCCGTTGCCCTGGACAACGAACGCCTGACAGCTATCCATCCGGTTGAGGCGCCCGATCATGGTGCGGAGCATCTTGCGGACAAGGAAGTTCCAAGTGTGAATGTCGAGGTCAACCTCAAGAAAGTCCTCCCCCCTCCAGATGCTGTGCTGTGGACGCGTCAAGAGGGGCTTACCATTGTACTTGCTGATGAGAGTCGTCTCGGGCTTGGAGATTTTGGCGATGCGCGTCCAGCTTGAGATGTTGAGCGCGCGGGCGATGAGCTTGAACCGGTCGCGTGTGGGGGACCCATCAGGCTCACGGCCATCGTCAACAAAACGCCGCATGAGGGCGAGGGACTTTTGGTTTCCGGGTGCCTCGAAGTCGTAGTCGGCGCGGAGGCGAAAGTAGGCCACCAGCCCTCGACCCGGCCCGTCGGTGGGCCCGCCGAAGAGGGCCGGGGCGTAGTCAGGAAGCATGTAGTTGATGACAATAAAACGGGGCAGACCCGAAACCATCGGGGGAAGACCGTTGGCGTCCGGGAGACGAATGCGCTCGATGACGCGCTCGAGCTTGGCCTCTGTACCAAACATGTCACCCGCAACGAGTTCGTACGGAGTACCCTCGGGGCTCGCGACGCTCTTCTTCCCGCTCTTGCCATAGCCGATCTCGCGCACAGGGACAACGGACGGGTCTCCAGGCCCAATGCAGTTGATCATCAGGTCCGCCGACTTGGCCAGGGACGCGAAGTGGGCGCCGATGCGCCCGCCCCGGGTCTCGTCCGTCGGGGGACGGACACCGTCGGGCCCAGGGGGCGGCGGGACGAAGGAGGTGCCGGGGACGAGCATGCCCATGGGTACACCATCAGCGTCAGAGCCCCAGTACATTTCCGAATCAAACGCCGCATCGTCCAGGGCCCGGCACGAGTAGCCCGCCCGCGGCAGCAAGGGACCGTCCACGAGTCGCTTGGACCGCAGTTCATTCTTCCGCACGAAGGCCGCTACCTCATCCTTCGACGGTGGCAGGCACGACAGCAGTGCGCTCGCACCGCCTCCAGGACCTCCACCGCCCACGTAGCTCTGCCTGTGCGAGGCCTGCCGCCGGAGCAAGCCGGGAAAACCCGCGTCCGAGTCGGCACGAGACCGCGAGCGCGAGTGACTCGGTCTCTCGGACTGGAGGGGGGGGCGGCGGCTCCGCTTAACGTCGGTGCGGGGCTCGACCGAGTCATAAAACGTCTCGGGCGGGGCAAGCCTGCCTTCATCATCGCGGAAGGCCACAGTCACTGGGTCCGCATAGTGGTCAACCTGGCCAAAAGGATCCATCCAGAACTCCTCGGGACTTATGCCGACGCTTCCTGTTGTCGTTGGGGGGGGGGGGGGGCGGCGTGGGGGGGGGGGGGGGGGGGGAAGTCGTGCGTGTGTCGGACGGCGTTGACGTGCTTGACGGCGCGTGGGGCGGCAGGCGTACGGGCGGCAGGCGTATGGGCGCCAGGTCCTGGGTGACAGAGGAGGGCTGATAACGCATAATCTCACCCATAGCGACTCGCCATCCGACGCCACCTCGGTCCTTAGGCAGCAGCCAAGGGCCATGGGGGCGAACCTGGGCTGGAGGGCCTGAGGAGGTCCGCGCCGCAGGGAAAACGCCTGGCGCGCCCTGTTTCAGGTCGCTGGGTGCTCACTCTTGGCAGTTCTCGACGTGATCACCTCCTTGAGGACAAGCTGGTCCGTCCGAGGATTTGGACGTTGGTCCCCGGCGCGCTTCTGCGTTCTGCCCCCACCAAGGCTCGGCCGACCTCATCAGCTCAGGCCGAACGTGAAGACGGGGATACATCGGCCGCGCCTTCTACGCGCCTCGTCAGCTTGCCACCCTCGCGCCCCCGAACCCATGAACTTATTCCGGACCCCCCATCTCCGGTGGCGGGCCCAGCGTCCTCGTCCCCGTGCACGACGTCGCCGACAGTCTTCGCCTACGGAGACCTTGGCCCTTCTCCTCGCCGGAGTCGCCCTGAGCCTCGGCGTGCTCCTCGCCGAAGCTCTGCATGCCGAGAGATACCGCGACGTCCCCATCCGCGCCGCGAGGGAATTTCCTGGGGCGGAAAGCCGTGTCCACGACCACCTCACTGCCTACCATACGCAGGCGAGTTGCGACCGGTCGTTCAGGGCGCTGCACGGTCGCGACGACGCGGCCCGTCTCGTGTGCCCTCTCCACCCCTCTCGTCGCCCCCCGCTCCACCTGCAGGAGGACCTCGACCGGTGGGTGGAGGACTTCGCCACCAGGTGCGGCCACCTCGTGCGGACGACCGAGGTTGGCCGGTCTGTCCTGGGCCGGGCCATCCATTCGCTCGAGGTGTCGCGGAACGTCCGCGAGCACGACGGACCCGGTCTCCCTCCCAGTGGCAAGGCGCGGTTCAAGTACGTCGCCAACATGCACGGGGACGAGCCCCTTGGTCGCAACTTTCTGCCCGCCCTCGCCGAGGTCTTATGCGAGGCGGACGCCGTTGGCGCGTCGGGCTCCCTACCCAGCGGGAACGACGCCGGCATCCTCGACGCCGCCCTTGCGATGCTCGACAACGTGCGCCTATTTCTGGTCCCCACGATGAACCCCGACGGCTTTACGTCGACATCCGCACAGCAGCGGTCAAACTCGCGTGGCGTTGACCTGAATCGCAACTTCCCCGATCCCTGGGAGGAGCGCATCCAGGATGACGCCTGGGTCACGGGCCCGGGCGCTGGCGGGTGGGGCTCGCTGGGTGGCGTCGACGGCGACGCTATTGGCGCGCGTGGCCAGGAGGTGGACGGCGACGGGGCTGACAGCAGCGGCACCCAAGTCGCCGTGCCGCCGCCCGGCCGGAACCCCCTCCTGTCGCCGGGGGCGGGCCAGGAGCCCGAGACCGTTGCCATGATGCGCTACATCGAGAGCGTCGGGGCCCACGCCTCGGCCAACCTCCACGAGGGCGCCCTCTGCGCCAACTATCCATTCGACGGCCGGACAGACAAGCTGAACCGCGCCGTCCACCACGCAACGCCCGGCGGTGACGACGCCGCCTTTCTTGGCCATGCCCGCAGCTACGCTGAGATCCACGCCGACATGTGGGCGTCGGCGGAGTTCAAACAGTCGCGCGGCGTCACCAACGGATCGGCTTGGTATCCGGTTTACGGCGGCATGCAAGACTGGAACTACCTCTGCGCCTCGACGTACGAAATCACCCTCGAGCTGTCGCTCAAGAAGCACCCGTCCGAGTCCCTCCTCCCCTCGCTCTGGTCGGACAACGTGCGGCCGCTCGTGTCCCACCCGCTCTTTGCCACCCTCGGTGGCGTGCGGGGCGTGGCCGTCAGCGTGGCGAGCGGTCGCAAACTCGAAGAGGGGGAAAAGGAGGCCGCCGCTGAGCCCGTTGTTGGCGCCCTAATCTTGGTCGAGTGTGTCGACTGCGGGGGGGCGACATCGGGCGTCAAGCTGTCGCTGACGGGCGAGGGCGGAGAGTTTTACCGTCCCGCGGCGCCCGGCAGACATCGCGTCACCGTGCTGTCAGCGGGCCACGTCGCCTGGGAGACGGAGGTCGAGGTGACCCAGGGCTCCCCGACGGACTGGGGTGCCGGCGGTGATCGCCTGCGCAACGCTGTGGCATCGGCCCCCGTTGTGTCGCCCGCGCTAGAGCCGTGCGCCCGTGCCGACGTCGCCAACGGCACTTGCACGGGCCGCGTCGCAGGCGAGGCCGTCGTCGCCGATCACGGCTGGCTCTCGCCGCGCATCGCGGCGCGGTGGGCCGCCGACGCGCGCGCGACAGCTCGGCAGGCTGATGTCGAGACCGAGGCCGCTACCGAGGTGCCTTCCATTCCCTCCGATGAGGCCACCGAAGACCCCCCCAAAACCGAGGAGGCCACCGAGGCCGCGACAACCCCCTCCCCCCTCGACCCCGATCTCGCCGGGCGCGGCGGCGGTGGAACGGAGGGGGACGCGCTCCCAACAGTGGGGGGACCGGGCCGGGGGCTCCTCGGCATCGCCCTCGTCACGGCAGTCGGCGGCGCGGGGGTTCTGAGCCTGAGGGCCCGGCGGAAGCGGCGTCTGGGGGGGGATGGGGGGCTCGCGGGTGGAGGTGGGGGGTCGACCCTGGGCGGCAGCAGGCACCGGCATGATGTCTGAGGATGGCGACCTGACGACTGGGGTCGAGTTCTCGTCGTTCGCGGTCCGGTCCCTTCGGTCCCCCATCCCCTCCCGAGATTTAAGGGCAGCGGTTTCGCCGCTGCGCACCCAAGGCGCCGCCGCGTCTCCCCGGTGCCAGCTCAGCCCTCGGCCGTTCGACTTTTTCTCCGGCCGTTCCTTTTCTCCGACGATGAAGGCCACGCCCCCCGAGCCCCATCCCTACTACCCCCTGGGCTTGAGACTCCCCGGGGATGGCTATCGCCCCCCCCGCTTCGGCCGCGATGCCGTCCTCGGCGTCTTCTTTGTTGCCGTCCCGCTCGTTGCCTGGGCCGCCCACCGCTTTGCCTCTAACTATCGGCGGCCCGGAACCGCGTGGCGCGCCTCGGGCTACGACAAATTTCTCACCTGCTGGCTCGTCGTAACGGGGCGAGTCGAGCCTGCGGAGTTGGAGTAGGTGTCAAGACTAATGCCACAAGGGGATGAGGCCAGCACCCGCGGGCCACGCTTGCCGACAAAACGCCCACCCCACCTACCACATCGCTCAGTCTCATCCACTTAATAATCGAGGGCTCCTTCGTGGTGCAGCCTGGCTTCGCTGCGTCCGACTCGCTGCAGCGGAGCACCCTGCATCTTCCCCTGACCTTTCTTGCCGACCTGTGGAAGGAGTACAGCAAGGCCGACTCCCGGTACGCTACCCGGGACGCCTTTGTGGTCCAGATGGAGGCCTGGACCGCCTTCGTCTGGGGCCCTCTCGCCCTCCTCGGCGCGCGCGGCCTCCTCCAGGGCGCTGACTGGGCCGCCCCGTCCGTCCTCGCCGTCAGCGCGGGGCAGCTCTACGGGACGTGGCTCTACTTCGCCACCGCCTTTCATGGCTCCTTCCCTGGCTCGCCAGCCGACGTGCGGCCCGAACCCCTCTACACCGTTTTCTACTTTTGGTTCATGAACATCTGGTGGATTCTCATTCCCCTCCACACGTCATGGGCCATGCTTGCCCGCCTCGCGCCCACAACCGTCTGGGCGCCACCCCTCGTCGCCGCTCCCGCTGCTCCCACCGCCGCTGCTCCCAGCCGCAGGCTCGCGCCCCGAGCGAGGTCTACAACGCCCCGCGCTGCGCGCCAGCCCCACGCTGCGCGCCCACCCCGCGTCGCCCACACGCCCTCGCCGCCGCGCACGCGCGGACCGTCTGAGCGCAAGCCCACGGCCAAGGCCCTTGCGCTAGAAGGGGCGGGGGGGGGGTCCTCGCCGGCGCTTACCCCGGCGGCTAAGGCCGCCCCAGCCGCTCGCCGTCGGGCAACGCGCAAGCACTGATCTAGTACAGGGGTTTTCCTGGCGTTCGTGACGAAGCAGTGAGTAGGTGACGATCTGGGCGCTCGAAGCGGACGGCACCTACGCGAGGCAGCGACCCCGGCGCTGCAGCGGGCCCGGGCGCTGACCTGCGGGCAGCTCCGCCGTCCTGTTGGGACACCCCCAGGAAGCCGCAAGATCGAGGATAGGGATGGAGGCGCGCCGACCTCGCCGGAACGTGCAAGACACTGATCGCATGTGTGAACAACTACGTTCGCGTCGAAAGGAATAACGCGGGGCGCATTCCCTAGCGCCGCGCCGCCTGTTAGCAGCACGCACCCAGCGGGCCGCGGGCTGTGGCAACGCGAAAAGCCGGCAGAGGCTCGGGAATCCGGCCGAGGCCGCCGAAACCGAGGGCATAGCGGCCATGCGACGACGGCAGCCTAGGGTTGCACCAGTCAGTTCCCCGGCAGCAGACTCAGGAGGCAGGCAATGGCATGGGTGCCCATCCGGGGCGGGGGCAGAGTGTGGCGAAACCGCTCATGGCTGGTGAGACCGGGGCTTAAACCGGGGCTAAGACCGGGGGTGGGTGGGAGCAACACACGATCACCCTTCGTGGGACATTGAGCGTTGGTCCACGCTTTGGTATTGACGCGATGATGTCGCGGAGTGGACGTTCTCGTCTGCAAAGATTGATCTGTACGCCATAGTGGAGATCGAATTCTGATGCCGGAAGTAAAAGGCGTCTGGCAGTCCTCGCTGCTGTTGTAGCAAACTAGAGGGTGTTCGATGTCCGGCGTAAATAGTGTGCGATGCGAAATTACAGTCTACCTATTAGTTCAAAGCTAGCAGTGCTGAAGCATAACCTGACAAGTGTCCGGCCTGACGAAGGTTGTATCGCATTGTGGATTCTTTCTGGCCACAATCTTCGCGCATCAACCGATACCATCATCCTGGAGGTCAAAATGCGTCTCCAGGGGAGAGGTTGACTGGGAGGAGGCTCGGGGTCGGTATGACTAGGGCGGTGAGGGTTGAGGGGCGTGCGAGGAGCTCAAGGCGACACCGCGTTTGAAATCGGTATCCCGAACCCCTCCGTCATTATCAACTGGCTACTCGCGGCTGGCCCGCAAGGGCGAGCGCGCTTTTAGGGCTAGCCAAGTGGCGCGGTGGTCGGACGGCCATCGCCTGCAGTGTCAGCCACAGTGGTACCATCTGACCAGTCTGACCCTAGCCTGGGCCTCGAGCGCTCGCCATGTGTCGTATGGTGGTGTATCTCGGAGAGCCGACGCTGCTGGCAGACATCGTGACCCATCCTCGGCGCTCTGTAATCAAGCAGAGCTACGACGCCCGCGAGCGCCTACAGGACCCATCGCTCCCCAACCACACCGGCCACGGTAACCTCAACGGCGACGGGTTCGGGGTCGGGTGGTACCCCGGTGATGACGTGGCCGGCGCCAGGGGCCGTTGCGCCGACGAGATACGGGACGTGTCGCCGTGCGTGTTCGTCTCGGTCACACCAGCATGGTCCAACGCCAACCTGAGTCGCCTCGCCCGCAAGGTTGTCTCACCCCTCGTGTTCGCCCACGTTCGCGCCGCTTACCCGGGCATGCCCGTCAGCGAGCAAAACTGTCACCCGTTCCAGGCGAGTTGGAGAAGGGCGGGGGGTGGGGACGAGGACGGCCGTCGTCGGCCATCGGTCAATCGAAAGTATGTCGTTGGTCAGTCCGTTCTCTGCCGGTCTATCGTCGGTCGCTCTCGTCCGACCACCGACCTCCTTTCCCCTTATCCTCGCCCTTCCTCCCTTCGCCCACCTGCCCTTCCCCCGACCTCTCACTTCTTCTTCCAACCCCCTCCTCGCCCGCCCCCACCATCCCCACTCGTCGTAGGTCGGCAGGTTCCTCTTCATGCACAACGGCGTCGTCGCCGGTTTCGACGCCATCAAGCGCGACGTCATTTCGCACCTCTCACAGCGCGCATTCGACAGCATCCAGTCCTTCCACTGCGACTCGGCGGTCGCCTTTGGCGTCTTTCTCCACTTCCTGGAGGAGGATCAGGGAGACGGGGACGAGGCCACTTCCTCGGAGACGGGTCCTCGCCCCACCCCCACCCACCCCATCGGCGGCGGACCCCCCGTACCCCCCCACAAGCTGAGGCGGGCGCTCGAGCAGACGGTCAGTTTCCTCGTGGGCGTCCAGCAGCGGCACGGGTGCGACCGCTTGCTCTCCCTGCTTAACTTCGTCGTCTCCGACGGCGAGACGGTCATCGCGTCGCGCTTTGTCTGGCCCCCCGACGGCCCCCTCAGTAAGGCGTCGTCCCTTTACTACACCGAGGGCTCGTCCTTCGCTCCCACGCCCGGGCCTGGTGGCGTCGCCGACCCTGACGGGGGGCGCGAGTACGCGGTTCTCCGCCATGGCGACCGCGGGAGCCACATGGCGCTTGTGGCGAGCGAGCCCATCACCGACTCGTGTCTCGACTGGATTCCCTTTCCCACCAACCACGCCGTCGTTCTCTTTCGCGGCAATAACAGCAAGGAAAGAACAAGACGGGCCGCGGGGGACGGAAGGGGACGTTGCGACCGATCCATCAACGTGCTGCGGTTTGCCGTTGATCCCCATCGGCTCTCGCCCACCCGCGGCGGCGCCCTTCCGCCCTCGGCCCTCCGCGTACATCGGCCCCTCTGGGTCAGCGCCGGGGTAGAGGAAGTCGCCGCGGCCGTCGTCCCTGCAGAGGCCCGAGGCCGAGTCCAGAACCTCGAAGTCGATCAGTGCCTGTTGGCCCTCGCGGTCGAAGCCCGGCCGTGCCGAGGCCCCGTCACGCGCCCTCGCATTGGCGGCCCTGCGGCATCGACGTCGGCGTCGACAACGACTCCCGCCGCCCGCGACGCCGATGCCGACCGTGCGGGGACGGTGCGTGCTCCTCCCCCAACGGCGATGATGACCCCCGCCGTTGGGTCGTCTGTGCCCCACAACTTTGGCCTCCTCTCATTGGTTGAGCGCCACCGCGCCGCTGGAGGTCAGCGTGCGAGCACCAGCGGGCCCCGACCGACGCCGCACACTGCCGGGGGCGATCCTCTCCATCCCGTTCCCGTCCCCATCGCTACGGCCGACGATGGGTGCTTATTGGTGCCCGAGACTGGCGACAAGGGCGACGGCAGCACCAAGGTCGCCGTCCAAGCGTTGGCAGTGCACGCAGGGCGCGTCTACTCGGCCGGGTCGGACGGCGTTGTGCGGTGCTGGTGCCTGTCGGACGCGTCGCTCGAGGCCGAGCTCCGTGGCCACATGCTGCCCGTCCTTGCCCTCCTCGTCGATGCGCCGAGTGATGGCCCTGCCCGCCTCCTCTCTCTCGCTGGCCGCACGCTCCGCGTCTGGTCCCTCGACACGCACGCTTGCCTTGCCGCCATCTCGCTCGAGGGCCCGGGCCAGACGTCTGGCGTTCTAAGCGTAGCATTATACGAAGGTGACGCCGGCGAGCTTCGCGGAAGGGCCGCCGCCTCGGGCCGCGTCTGGGCCGCCCGCGCCGATGCTGGAGTGGAGCGGTGGTACCTCGGTGACTGGGAGACGAGCGGCGACGACTGCGGCTGCCACGGCAAGGAACGCCTTGCCGAGCTCGAGCTCGCGGCTGGTGGATCGGCCGACGCCGAGCGCGCCCACCGACTCCGCGTTGCGGCCGAGGCCGACCCGGAGGCTGACGACCAGCCGACTGACTACGCCAACCTCGCCGGCCGCCGCGACGGCGCCGTCGGCCACCTCGGATCCGTCATGGCCGTCGTCCAGTGCGGTGGCGTCGTTGCGTCGGCCTCGACCGACGGCACCGTGCGTACATGGACGGCTGGGGGGCTTGTCCCCATCATGACGTTTTCGGGCCACCGCGGTGCTGTCACGTCCCTCGGCGTCCTCGTGCGGCCGCCTACGGCCGGCGACAGCGCGCAAAAGAGCGAGCGTCCCTGCCTTGCCGGACGGGCCGCGGGCCTCGTCGTCGCTGGCGGCAGAGACGGCGCTCTCCGTGTCCTCGACCTCGAGGGCCTTGTGTGCCGCGGCACCCTCCTGGGGCACACGGACGCTGTCCTCCACGTCACCGACGGCTCCGCCGATGGCGATTCGTCCGAGCCCGATGCGTCCCCGTCGCGCGTCTTCGCGTCGACCTCCGCCGATGGCACCGTGCGCGTCTGGTCACTGACCACGTGGCGCTGTGTCCGCGTGGTGGCGGGCTCTCTCCGTGCGCCCGGCGTGGCGGCGGCGGCCAGCATCGCTGCAGCTTCGTCAGCCCTGGACGAGGCGGTGGTCGAGAGCGACAACGATGCGCACGAGGCTCAAGTGGACGAGACGGCCGCCGACCGCCTCGGGCTCACTGCTCTACTGCTGCCGGATCGTATCGCCACGGGCACCGCCGGCGGAGCCATTCGCTTTTGGAATCTGCCGACAGCCGCCTCGGCGCCAAGGGTGCTGCCCTCACCCTCTGTTCCCCACGCCGCTGCGCCCCCCCCGGCATCGGCGCCGACACTGTCGACGTCGGCCCTGTCCCGAGACCTCGCCCAGAAGCCTGCGTTGTCCCTATTGGACGGGTTTGCCCCGGCGGACGAGGGAGTTGCGCCGCCGCCAGATAGTGCCGCCGCCTCTGCCGGTGCCGCTGCTCCCCCGAAGTCGGCGTCTGCCTTGGACGCACGCATCCTCTCGCACCTGGGTCAGTTCATTGCCATTCCTAGCATCTCTCCCGACCCCCTGCGGGGTGAGGACTGCTTCCGCGCCGCCATGTTCACCGCCCGACTACTTGAAATGGAGCTGGGGGCCGAGGTCACCTTGTCAACTGTCCCTGGAGGCAACCCTGTCGTCCTCGGCCGCGTCCGCGGCCGCCCCGACGGGCAACCCGGCCGATCCTGCCCCACCGTCGTCTTCTACGGACACTACGACGTGCAGCCTGCGCACGCATCAGACGGTTGGAACACTCCTCCCTTTCGTGCCACCCAGCGCAATGGCTACGTCTACGGCAGAGGCGCCTCGGACAACAAGGGCCCCGTCCTCGCCCTCATCTTCGCTGCCCGTACTTTTCTGGAAGAGGAGCGCATCCGTGCCCGGGCGGCGGGAGAAGACCCCGCGGTGGGATCTCCCCTCTCCCTGTCCTTCATCATCGAGGGCGAGGACGAGACGGGCTCCCGCGGCTTCTGTGCGGCTGTCCGTCCCCACGCCAAGTGGCTTGGCGTTCCCGACGTGTGCTGCGCGGTCGTCAGCAACACGTCGTGGGTTGGGGAGCGCGTGCCTTGCCTCACCGAGGGCATGCGTGGCATGATCTCTTTGTCCATCGACGTCAAGGGACCCAAGGCCGACGTGCACTCGGGAGACGGTGGAGTATTTGCCGAACCGATGGCCGACCTAGTTCGCATCCTCGCCAGTTTGATTGACGACGGCGACGGCCGGTGCACGGTCGAGGGCTTTCACCACGGAGTGGTCCGCGGCGAGGACGACGCGGACTGCGGCGGTGAGGTTGGTGGCGAGGCTATCGCCGAGTCACCCTCCGGCCTCCGCCGCTCCTCCGACCAGCCCTGTGCGGGGGGCGCCCGCGCTGTTGCCAAGGCCGCCAAGAGCGCCTTCGCCGAGGGCGAGTTCAGTGCCGCCTCCTTCATGCGGCACCTGGGCGTCAAGTCCCTCACCGTGGGGCCTTGCGGCCCCTCTGCCTCTTCAGGCAGTGGCAACGGGGGTCTCGTTTGCGCCGACTCAGCTGCTCTAACCGGTGAGATTCTCCGACGCCGGTGGTGCGAGCCGTGCCTGTCGATCACTGACCTCCGTGTTGCTCCCGACCCCGCCGCCGCCGCCGACGACGACGAGAACGATGACGATAACGATGACAACGATGGTGAGACCAATATGTCGGCGCCTGTAGCCGCGGCCGGACGGTGGGGTCCGACGCGATTCAGCGTCGTCCCCGCCCACGTCACCGGATTCGTTTCGGTCCGCTACGTGCCCGCCCAGCGGGCCCAGGATATCGTGGCCGCCCTGCGCCGCCACGTCGCCCGGCAAGCTGCCTCCCTCGGTCGCGGGGCCAACCGGGCGCGTGTCCGCGTCATCGCATCCGGATCTTGGTGGGAGGCCGACCGGGCGGGGTCGGCCCGGACGGACGCTCTCTACCGCATCGCTGCTGCTGCCCTCGAGCGTGTCTGGGGCCGCGGCGTCCTCCGCGTCCGCGAGGGCGGCACCATGCCCGTGGCCGCCGAGATTGAGGGACTCTTGCAGGCGCCCGCTGTGCTCATCCCGATGGGGCAGGCGAGTGATGCGCCCCACCTGCCCAACGAGCGTTTGCGTGTCGCCAACCTACTGAGGGGACGGGATGCGGTGGCGGCCTTTCTGGGGGGCATTGCCGCCGCCTTTGAGAGGGGAGAGGGCGAGCGCCTTTTGGGGACTTTTGTCACCCACGGCGACGTGGGGGGGGCTGCTGCTGTGGGGGGAAGTGTGGCCACAGCCCCGGCGGGGCGGGGAGAGAGCCGCAGAGAGGGACCGCCGCCGACGTGAGACGGGCGCCGCCGGGGTGCGCTGACGCTGGGGGCGGACGAGGCTGGAGGGCGGGCGTCGCCGGGCGCCGCCGGACCCTCCCGCCACAGCCACCGCTGCCGCCATAGCCGTCGCTGCGCCGTCGCAACGAGAGTTGAACGTATTTCTTCGGCACGTTGAACTTTTTTCTTCGGCGCACCCTGAACAGCGTTTCGACCATTTCTTTACTATTCGCGTGCTTCGACCCGTCCGCTCGAGACCGCAGGCGCCCGTTGGAGCCCTGGCAGCAGCAGGCGCAAGGAAGCTGCGCAAGCGGCGGCGCGACCGCTCGTAGGAGCTTGCGCGTGGCGAGTTTTCGGTGGTGCTGACGTAGTTGAGGAGCAGATGTGCGCTGTCATGACCACCGCCTCGCACCACTCGACCACCACCGCGCTCGCCTGGAGCAGGCGGCCGAGCCGGCCGGCGTTGACGGCTCTCCTTCTCACTATCGTCATCCTCTGCAGTCGACGTCGCCGTCATGAAGGTCAAGTCGATCAACAGGAACGAGAGAGACGCGCGACCCCGCGCCCAGGATGTCATCCGCGTACCTCGGAACCCCGACCCCCTGCTCCACCCCCACGAGCGGGCCCGTGAGGCCAAGCGTGCTCTCAACAGCGTCAAGATGCAGCGCATGTTCGCTAAACCCTTCGTCGCAGCCTTCGAGTGCGGCGATGCCGTCATGTGCCTGGCCCGCCACAAGGACAGGCTCAACGCGCTTGTCGCTGGCCTGGCCGACGGCGAAGCGTGGCTGTGGGACGTGTCGGCGCGGAGACCCCTTCGCCGATGGGTCGGGCATTCGAAAGGGGTCACCGGAGTCGGCGTTCTGGCCGGGGGCGGGGAGTCGGCAGCCACTTGCGCTCTGGACGGCACGGCGCGCGTATGGCGCACCCCACGGGCGGCGTGGGAGGGCGGCGACCTTGACACGCGGGGCGCCGGTGCATCAGGCGCCGCCGGCGCTCCCTACCCCTCCGCCGGGGCAACCCCCGGCACATGGGCCGGCGCCGTCACCACTCGGGCAGATGAGGCCGTCGCCGTCCTCCAGAGCGCAGCCGGGGGCGGTCTCGAGGGCCTCGACGCCCACTGGCGCGACGCTGGCCGCTTTTCCACCGCGTCGAGCCGTGGCGTGGTCGAGCACTGGGATCCTGACAAGAGCGCCTCTCCCATTCTGACTCTCTCGTTCGAGGCCGGGGCTCGGTCGGCCGCCGGAGCCGGGGCAGGTCTCGCCGGTGCCGACGCCGTCACCAGCGTGGCCTTCAATCCAGCGGAACCCGACCTCCTGGCGGCGACGGGCGGGGACCGTTCGCTTCTCCTCTTTGACCTGCGTGCGGGGGGCGCGGCGCTGACCCGTGTCGTCATGCGCACCCGGTCCAATGCCGTAAGCTGGAACCCGCGCGAGCCCATGAATCTGGTGTCAGCCAACGACGACGGGCACTGCTACTCTCACGACCTCCGCAAGCCCGCCGAGCCCCGCACCGTACACGTCGGAGCCACCAGCGCTGCCCTCTGCCTCTCGTGGAATCCCACAGGGCTCGAGTTCGCGTGCGGCAGCGCCGACCGGGCCCTACGCATTTTTGAGCGCGAGGCCGGCCACGCCCGCGAGGTTTATCACACCAAACGCATGCAGCGCGTCCTCGCTGTCAGCTACAGTGGCGACGGCACGCAGATCGCCAGCGGCAGCGATGATGCCAATGTGCGGCTGTGGCGCGCACGGGCGGCCGTGGCCGAGGGCGGCGCCGCCGCCATGCCCCACGCCAGGGCCCGGGGAGCGCGTGCTTACGGTGACGCCGTGGTCGAACGCTACAAGCACTTGCCTGACGTGGGGCGCATCCGCCGGCAGCGCACGCTCCCGTCGGCCGTCAAGAAGGCGGCGCGTGTGCGGCGTGAGGCGGGTGACGCTGCGACCAAACGGCTCAAGAATCGCATCGCCCACTCGGCCCCGGACGATCCCACCGCCAAGATCGTGCCGCTGCGGAGACGCCGGGTCGTGGGGCAGGATGAGTGACGGTAGAAGGATCTAGATTGAATGCTGTGTTGTTCCATCATCGAACGCCTCGCGATAGGGCTGCCGCCCCTGCCCCCAAGCACGGTCCAGGGCGTCGGCAGCGTCGACCACCGCCGCCATCTGGGCGCCATTGTCCCCCACCGCCGCGGCAAGAATCGCATCCCGCCCCCTCCTGAGCGCCGCACGCGATCGAGGAGCAAGCCAGGCGGAAGCGCGGATTCCCGCCGCCAGGCCAGCCCCCAAGGCCAACGCCGTATCGGCGTCGGACTCACCAGCGGCCTGCGCGGCCAGCGCGGCCGCTGCGCCCGTGGCACAGCCCCACTCCAGGGCCGAAAGGGCGAGGTCCTCAAGCGCCGGGGCGAGGACAGTCATCGGATCCGGCACAACCGAGACGCTTTCAGGGGGCGGGTCAGGCGCGAGACTTGCGAGTGCGCGTCCGAGGGCATCAGCGACTACGGCGCCATTGCCCGCTCCTGCTCCGCGAGCGGCGGTGGCGGCAATAGTGGCGAGGGCCGCAGGCAGCGCTGGATTCTTGAGATGCGTTCGGGCCGCGAGGGCGTGGTGAAGAACAAACACCGGCAGGTCCAGATTGGAGGAGTCTCTCCCGCCACCCTTCCCCCCGTCGCTGGATCCAAAGGCAGTGATGTGGGCTGCCGCAACACGCCGCGTAGCGTCGACTTCGGCCCGTATCGCACGCGAGGCCGCGGCAACAAGACCAGCAGCGTCTCCACCTCCGCATGCCGCAGCACCCTCAGCGGCGGCCGCCAGGGCGGCCGCAGAGACAGCAGCAGAGGCGGCCCGGAGGTGAGCTCCCGCGAGGTCACGGAGCGGGGCAGCGGGGTCAGCATCGGGGACGAGGGGGTCGTGGGCAGCCTCGGCCGCAGGCCACCCTCGGCCCTCCCACCCGCCGCCAGGGGGCCACCCCGCCCCTCCGGCGGGTGCCCCGCCGCCCCCTCGCCCAGCGTCAGGCACGCACTCGGCGGCGGCGAGCCGGCCGAGCCGCGCCGCGGCCATGAGGGCCGCCTCGAGTGCCACCCCGCCAGCTGCCGCGCCGTCACGCCGAGCCCCCCGCAGCGTCGCCACCGTGAGCGTCACCGCCGCCGACGCGCCACAGCGGGTCGAGAGCGAGTCTCCGGCTGATCCACCGCCGGGCAAACGGGCGATCAGGCGGCGGGACCGCGTCCACACGTCCTGTGCCGCCTCGACCTCGCCCAGCGCGGCCAAGCGGGGCACAAGGTCGGGCGCCCCAGGCGCCACGCTCACGAGCCCTGCCAGGCCCATTTCGGCCTCAGCAGTGAGGGCCGCAGCCCCAGCGGCCGCCCTCTCACGCCCGGAGAGCTCGGTGGTCAGACGAGTCAGGGCAGCCGCGCCCCTCTCGGCGGCGCGGCGGGCGGCTCGGGCTTGGTCGAGAGCATCAACGGCCCCCCGGGACGCAACGGCAGCCCTTTGGGTGGCATCCAACAGCGCGGGAGCTCCTGCCGCCAGCGCCGCCGCCTCCTCGGCCCCCACCACAGCCTGCGCCGCCAGCGCGAGGCGCTCGACCTCGACCAGCGGCAGCGCTGCGAGGTGGCCGTGAGATGACGCGGAGATAGGTGACAAAGGGTGACGAGAGGGTGCCGCCACAGATGCTGTCATCTGCGCGGCGCCGTCGGCCATCACCTCAGGCGTTGAGCAGATCCGGCTCCAGGAGGGCGTCAATCCGCGCCGCTGTCGACAGAAGAACCGTCACCAGAGGCAGAAAGTAGGCGCGGGAAGCCTGTCCCGCCAGGGCCACGGCGGCGCGGCGCACGAGGCGACGGGCGCGGCCGGCGTCGCGCTCACGCTTGGCCCGCGCCGGTCCCTGCCTCGGCAGGCGTGTGTCGTCGATGAGACGGCGCAGCACCGTCGACGCTTCGCTGAGGTCGCGGTGGAAGGACGAGCGCCGGTGCTGAGACTGCGTCGCGTCGCGGGGGGGGAGGTCCCGCGTGGGTCAGGTGGTGTAGTCGTCGCCGGCAAGGAAGCCGCCACCGCCGTCAATGTCGAGAGGCCGCCACCGGCGTTGCACGCTTGGGCGCGGCGGCGGCGCGCCCAGGCGGCACCATCAAACACTCGCCTTGGTTCTGTACAATACTCGCTTCAGCACCGATAGCTCCTGAACGAGCTGGGGGTGGGCAGGGCGCCCGTCGGCGGCGGTGCGGTCGGCGACGCCCCCGACACGGAACGCGCCGCCTGCCGCGGCGATGGAGGCGGAGGGCGTGACTTCCAGCTGCACCGCGTCGACGACGCGAGATAATCCCCGCGCGTTTTCGGGCGAGCGAACCTACCCGAAACATGGTGCGTCGGGAGGACCAGTGCCTCGAACGCCTATCCGTCCCTGCGATGGCTCCGCCCGGCGTCCCTCTAGCGCGTGCGCATCCTCGGGACTCGATCAGCTCTAGGGATATGCAACGGGGTATAGGCCTCCCGTCGACACCGACTAGCCACCCGAAGAGCTTCGTGGGGACGATGAGGCGGGCGGCTCGCGCCGCCGTCCCGGCTGCTCGGCCGGCCCCAGCTCCTCCAGCTGCCCACCGTGGGTCTCAACCTTCGATTCACCGGATCTTCTTCTATTCACCTGCCGCAGTCTCTCCCCCCGCGCCCGATTGGTGGCCGTGGGCGCCGAGCCAGTTGATGCGGACAACGGCCTCAAGGACGGCGTGACCATCCGTCGCCGCCCCCCTCGTGGCATCACGTCCGGTGGCCTCCTCCGGTGTGGCCCCGATATGTCGTTCCACGTCAGCGACTACGAGAAGGAAGACAGCGACAACAAGCCCAAGAACATACTCGAGGAGATCGTGTGGTACAAGGCCGAGGAGGTGAGCCGCTACCGCGAGGCACGTCCCCTCGCCTTGGTCAGTCAGCTCGCCCGCGCTGCCGACAAGCTCATGCCGTCCCGCGACTTTATCGGCGCCGTTCGCGCCATGCGCGATGCCCGCGGCCTCCCCGGTCTCATCGCCGAGGTCAAGAAGGCCAGCCCCAGCAAGGGCGTCATCCAGCCCAACTTCGACCCCGCCCGCATCGCTCGCTCGTACGAGGCTGGCGGCGCTGCGTCCCTGTCCGTGCTGACCGACGTAAAGTTCTTTCAGGGCAGCTTCGACAACCTCAAGTTAATCAGAGAAGCCGGCGTGACGTGTCCCCTCCTGTGCAAGGAATTCATCGTCGACGCCTACCAGCTGATGTATGCGCGGGCCCACGGCGCCGACGCAGTCCTGCTTATCGCGGCGGTGCTACCCAACGCCGACCTCCTCTACCTCACCAAGGCGGCGCGAGCGCTCAACTTGCAAGTGCTCATCGAAGTGCACACAGTACGGGAGATGGAGCGTGTGGTGGACGAGGTGCTCGATTCAGTGCCGGGGGACACACTCACCAACAAGGGCGTGCTGCTGGGCATTAACAACCGGTCCTTAGAGACGTTCGAGGTCGACCTACAAAACACTGGAGACATCCTGTCGAGCGACGTGGGCAAGCGCGTCCTCGCCCAGGGCGACATGGTCGTGGGCGAGTCAGGCATTTTCACCCTCGCTGACCTCAAGCGCATGAAAGAATACGGTGCGGGGGCCGTGCTGGTGGGAGAGAGTCTGGTCAAGCAGACGGACGCGGCCGAGGGGATCCGGGTGCTGTACGAGGGCAAGTAGAGAAGGGGGCGGGAGACGCGGAACACCATTCACTCCCCATCAAGACTTCTTCTTCTCGGCCCTCTCCGCCGCCTGCTGCACGGCCGCCCACTTGGCGTCGCGCTCAGCACAGGCCCGCTCGCGGGCCTTCTCCCCCTCACGTCCCTGCGCTTCCAGCTCGTCGAACAGGGCTGCGTCCATCTCCCGAAACATGTTGCGCACGTTGGTGGTGAGGCTGGTCACCGCGGTGTTCCAGTGGTTCCGGTTGTCCTCCAACGCGTCGAACACCAGCGGCAGGATGGTTTTCCGGTTCGTGGCCACGAGGTGAACAACATACTCATTGTTCCATAAAAAGAGGGCACGCTCGGCCACCTGGTAGTGCTGGCTGGAGAGACACTTGGCCACCCGCCGGAACAAGGGAATGACAACTTGAGAGAACTCAGGCGCCTGGGCCATTTCCAGAATCTCCTCGACCTCACCCAGAAAGAGGACTTCCTTCTGCGAGTTGGTGGCGGGCCAGTAGCGTAGGAGGGCCTGGAGGACCGGTGCAGTCAATTTGGCGTCCTTTTCCACAAATTGGGTGACGCAGTAAGCCAGCTGCTGCTGGTACATGGCGATGCACTTGGGCTTGTGCAAAGGCATCAACGCGTGCCGCAAGAAAAGCTTGTGCTCGTCCTTCAACGGTAAAGCAAAACCGTTGATGATGCTCCCGAGAATTTCCAAAAGCTCCGCGATGCCGTTGTGCCGCTCGGTCTCGAAGATGAACCGGTAAAAGACGTGGTGGATGGCCTTGCGGATAAATGGCCGGTGGACCATGAACTTGCCATAGACGCGGTGCAGGATCGTTTTCAGGTAGTCTCGCTCTCTCGGGTCTTCGGAGTCGAAGAGGTCAAGCAGCCCCAGCACGAACGCATGATCGACGTAGCGCTTGGCCACCTTCGGGTCGATGTCGTTCGACACAACGTACCTCAGCAAAAACTCGTAGACAATCTGCAGGTGGGGCCAGGCGGGCTCCAAGGAAGGCTCCTCCTCGTCGGCGTCAATGCGGTCGGCGTCCCACCCCGACGCGATGCGCGGCGCGGGCAGACCACGAAAGAGGTTGGCAGCGACCATTTGCATCGCGGCTGTGGCGACAGACTCGTTCAGTTTCCCGAGACCGCCCGACGGGTTGACGTACTCAACCAGCTCGACCAGCGTCTGCCGCTTGACCTGGGGCAGGGATTAGAGTAAGGGTCATAGATCGGAAAACGTGGTGATTTGACGGCGTCGGAGGGAATGGCCGAGGGGCAACTCCCCTTCTCGCCTCCTTCTCAACGACGTCCAGCCCCGGATCGGAAAAGTCCATTCTGAAAGAACATAGCTTCAGTTTGCGCAAAAAGAGGGCCTGACGTTCTGCCGGTGGCACGTCCTGGAACGAGGGCAGGGGGACGGCGAAGGCAGCGCGACGGGCCTCGTCGTCAGCGTCGGACGACGTGTGGCCACCGTGGTGCCCCACTCCGCCAGCCCCAGGCGAGCCGGGGCCCCCAGCGCCTCCCGCGCCGCTGGAGACTCCGTCGGCGGGCTTCTCCCCATGGGGAGAGCGCGGGCGCTGACCGGGAAGGACGCCGGGAACGGCAAGTCCTCCGGGCCCGACGGCTCCCCCACCTCGAGGAACACCGGCGGCCCCACCAGCCCCGGGTCCGGCCCCAGGCCGCGCCGCCCCAGGCGCCCCCGGACGCGACGCGCCGCCGCCGGCCTGCGACGACGGCGTCGATCGCTCCCGACCGCTCGGCGCCCGGCCAATCCCTACGCCCCCCCCCGCGTCGCGACGGGATGCCCCGCCACTCCCACCAGACGGAGACGGGCCCGCCGCTTCCCCAGCGCCAGATGCCCCCGACGGGTCCCCCTCAGCTCCGTTCCTCTTAAAGGTGGACTTAACTAAGCGTCGCATCGCGGCGGCGCTTCCTCCCTCAACAAAAAGTCCCCGGCCCCTGAGGTTCCCCTGGCGGCTGCCGTCCCCGACGAGCGCAGCCTAGGCGCCGAACTGGCGGAACCTGGCGCCTCTCCCGCGGCAGACAGAGCGCGCTAGTCGACCCTCTGCGGTTGAGATTTGACGAGATCAAGAGGTCATGTGCGAATGAATCACGAGTGGGACAAAGCGAATCGCGCTCCGAGACGGAAGGGCCAACCCGGCGCAACAGGCGGGCAGGTGGTGCGACGCGCCCTCCATCAACTCCACCCCTCGCGCACCGACGGAGAAGCACGTCTCGTAGAGGGCACGATTATGGTCCAAAAAGTGCCACGATCTTGCTGACTTTGTCAGTCAAGGTCGGCGGAGACGGCAGGACGTTGACGCCTCGCCCGAGGGACTCCGTGCACGAATCAACCGCCGGCGAATCACAACGCCGCGACGAGCCGTTGAATGCGGAGGCCAGGCGCAGCGTGAGCGAAGCAAATACCAACCTCGTCGTCCGCGTTTTCCCGCCCCGTCGCGCTCGCCTGAGACTCTCTCCTGCCCAGCCACCGAGCGAGGACCTTCAGAACCTCCTTTTCGTCCCCTCTCCTGGAGGGTATGCGAGCATCGGCGTCGCCGGGCTCGTGATTGAACTCGACGAAACACCTCCGCTGGCCGTGCAATTTAAGGGCGCCACCGGCGTTGATCCCTCCCCGCGGCAACCGCTCAGAGGCGAGCGAGGGGCAGGATGCCGCCTCGTCGAGGGACAAAAGCCCCCAAGGTGGAGGACGTCGCTCCACGAGGCCCCGAGCAGACGACGGCGCGGGGAGGACCGGTGGCACGGCCCACCCCTCCACTCCCCGACACGGAATCCACTCCTCCTCCCGCTCCTGGAGTCGACGCCGAGCGTTGGCCATTTTCGGCGCACTTGACGGACGATGAAGTCCTGGTGCGCGCCGAGGCAAGTTGAGGAGGCGGGAGAAAGGGAGAAAGACGACCCTGCCGCCCTGCCGCCCCGCCAACCCGCCCTCCCCACCCCTCACAACGCAGGAAGTCGAGGCCCGACAGCGCGACGCCGACCTCCCCATCCTCCCCTGCCCCGCCTCCCGCCCCCGTGGAGGCATCGCCGCCTCCCACCGCCCCGGCCCCCCCCTCGCCGACGAGAGAAGGTGGGACGGCAAGGCCCCCGCCGACCGCCGGCCCGTCCTCTCTCCCGCCCGTGCCGGCGAGACCCACTGGGACCACCTCTGCCGCGAGGCTGTCTGGCTTGCCAAGGAGATCCAGCGCGAACGCAAGCAGCACGCCAGCAATGCCCGCCGGTTTGGTTCCCTGCTTGCCAAGGAGCGGGACAGGCGGGCCAAGCGCGAGGCCGCCGAGGACCCCGTGCGGGCGAGGGCCAAGTGGATCGCGGCGGAGGTTCGCCTATTTTGGGCCGACGTGGGCGCGGTTCTGGACCACTCGCACGCCCGCGCGGTGGAGCGGAGGCGGCAGGACGTCTTGCAGAGGCACCTCAGTCACCTGGTGGGGGAGACGGAACGCTACTCCAAGGGGCTGGCTGAGGGCCTTGCCGAGGGGGGGGTGGGACCGTTGGCCGCCGTTAACGCCGCTGCGGCTGGTTCGTCCGGAGGAACGGGGGGGACGGGGGGGACGCCGGACCCGTCAAGGAGCGGCGGCGGGGCAAGCGGCCGGCGGAAACGGCGGGCGGCAGCGTTGGCAGCTGACGACGACAACGGAGAACTCGAGGCCGGTCTGAAGCGGATGGCGGATGAGGATGGCGGCGGGACGGATGGGGAGGGGTCCGTCGGTGGAGGTGGATGCGGGGGCGGGGGGGATGAGGCGGACGGCGCCGACGCCGACTGGCGCGAAGGCGCCGACGGCGACGACGGTCTCGACGTCGAGGACACCATCGCGGAGGAAGAACGGCTGGCGAGGGAAGAGGCCGCCGCGTCGGGCCATGCGCCCCGTGCCGAGTTGGATGAACTCGCCAAAGATGCGGAAGAGAGCCTCGACGCCATCATGGCTCGCTACTACGGCGGAGGCGCCCCTCCACCGGACAACGACGTTGCGATGGCCGGCGCCAGTTACGACGATGACGCCATCAACGACGCGACGCGTCGCCAGGCTGGCGCTTCGGCCGGGGACGACGCGACGCCGTCGTCGGACGAAGACGCGCCGAGTGATGACGCGCCTCCACGGCGCCACGGCCGGGGCGCGGCGGCTGCAGCGATGGCGGTGGCACCTCTGCCTCGGCCTAAGGCCTCGGCCTCCGCGGCGCCACCCGACTCCTCTGCCGCGGAGGGCACCGATCTTGACGCCCTTGCGTCGGACGACGAGGCTATGGCCGCTGGCGCCGACGCCGACTGGCGCGAAGGCGCCGACGGCGACGACGGTCTCGACGTCGAGGACACCATCGCGGAGGAAGAACGGCTGGCGAGGGAAGAGGCCGCCGCGTCGGGCCATGCGCCCCGTGCCGAGTTGGATGAACTCGCCAAAGATGCGGAAGAGAGCCTCGACGCCATCATGGCTCGCTACTACGGCGGAGGCGCCCCTCCACCGGACAACGATGACAACGGCAGCGGCGACGATGACATGGCGATGAATGACAGCGACGAGAATGCTCAAGCGGCGCCCATGCCCCGGCGCGGCGTCCCGCGGGGCGGCGATGCACGTTCCCCCCGGGCGAGCGACCCCGCAGTGCTCGAGGCCACCACTACCGCCGGCCACACCACGGTCGACGAGGCCATCGAAGCCGCTGCCCCCCTGGTCGGGGAGGCACTTGCCGCCACTGCCGCCGCTGCCACCTTCAATGACGACGCCGCCGCCGATGAGTCTGCCTCGGCCATCCCCCCGCCCGACCCCAACCACGCCGCCCTCGCCCCCCTCGGCGGCCTCCCGTATCTGGTCCGTGCCCGTTTGCGCCCCTACCAAGCCCAGGGCGTCGCGTGGCTCGTGTCCCTTGCCGAACGCCGCTTGAACGGAATCCTTGCCGACGAAATGGGCCTGGGCAAGACGCTCCAGACCATTGCGCTGCTCGCTCATCACGCATGTCATCGAGGAGAATGGGGGCCGCACCTTGTCGTCGTGCCCACCTCGGTGCTTGTCAACTGGGAAATGGAATTTGCGCGGTGGGCTCCGGGTTTCAAGGTCCTCGGATACCACGGGTCGATGAAGGAGCGCAAGCAAAAGCGGCAGGGCTGGTCTAGACCGGGGTCCTTCCATGTTTGTGTCACCTCCTACACCCTCGCAATCCAGGACGCGCGGCTGCTGCGGCGTCGCCAGTGGCACACGCTTGTGCTGGACGAGGCTCACCTGATCAAGAACTGGCGCAGCCAGCGGTGGCAGACACTGCTCAACGTGCCAAGCCGGCGCCGTTTGTTGTTAACAGGCACGCCGCTCCAGAACGACCTGATGGAGCTGTGGTCCCTTCTGCACTTTCTGATGCCCCACGTGTTCTCTTCGCACGACCAGTTTCGTGAGTGGTTCCTCGCGCCACTGTCGGGAGTCGTCGAAAAGGCCGCGGCGGGTGGGGGGGCAAAGGTCGTCCGTGAGGGCGATGGCACGACGGGTGGCACCGGCGACGGCCCGTGCGACCCCGCCGCCGCCGCCGCCGCCGCCGCCGCCGCCCGCGACGCCGGCGTCGTCGAGCGCCTCCACGGTGTCCTTCGTCCGTTTCTTCTACGAAGGCTCAAGCGTGACGTGGAGAAGTCCCTTCCGGCTAAAGTCGAGCGCGTGGTGCGGTGTCGACTCAGCAAGCGCCAGCGAGCCCTTTACGAAGACTATATGGCCAGCTCCGCCGCCCAAAATTCCCTACGGGGAGGGTCTTTCGTGGCCGTTCGAAACGTCCTCATCAGTCTTCGAAAGGTGTGCAACCACCCGGACTTATTCGAGGGTCGGCCCATCCGGTCGCCGTTCTGTGCCCCGATGGCGCCGTGGGGCGGCATCCTCGCCCTCACCGCAGGGCGTGGCAACCGCGGCGGTCGCGGCGGAGACGCCGCCGCCGGCGCAGGTGCGGGCACGCGCGTGGGTGCCACCGACATGCCCGGGCTCGGCAGTGGGCCCTGGTCGGGCGAGGAGAGACCCGGGGGTTGGGCCGCGACGGGGGGCGGATTTGGCCTCCTCGTCCCGTCGGGGCTCGAGCGGTGCTGCCCCCAGCTCTGGGCAGACGCCGCCGGAGGCGCCTCGGCTGTCGTGGCCCTCGCGACCAACAGCGGTGCCCGCGAGGCCCTGGCGACGCCCGGCGACGGGCGCATGGAGCCGCGCTCACTCTGCCCAGGGGAGGTTGCGTGGGGCCGGGCGACTCTGGCCATCGGCCGGCCATGGGAGATTTTACCGCTGCTGTCGGGCGGAGCCGACGCGTGGGCGGGCGGCGGGTCGGCCGGGGCTGCGTCGGCCCTTGCCACTGCGCCGTGGCCCCGCCCCGCCGTCGCTTCCCCGCAGCGCCCGACTTGCGGCGCCTGCCACCACTCGTGGAGCAGTGGGGCGCCGTTCCCCCCCGAGTCGGCGGGCGCCCTCGCGGCCCTGCGCGCACGGCTTGGCCGTCCTGACACAGCGGCCGCCCCCCGTGGGACGGGGCCCCCGTCCGTCGACGCCTTGCTCGCCCTACGCGCCCTCGTCGTGGGGTCCGCCGCCCTCCGCGCCAGCGCGGCCCTCCTGCCTTGGCTTGCAGCCGACCCACGGTGGGATCCCCTCCGGGCGGGCGACGACCCCCTGTCGTGCCCGCAGACGGCCGCCGCTTTCGAATCCGCCGGCCCGGCGCCAACCTGGCCCGCCCGCGGGGGGCGGTACGCGGCGGCTGCCTCACCTGGCGCCAACCCCGCGTCCCACCCCGCCTGGGCCCGGCGATGCACGGCCGCCGAGGCCCTAGTCCTCTCGGCCCCCGAGCGCGCCCGCGGCCCTGCCCTCGACACTCTCCTCTCCTTCGTCCTCGCCGTGCCTGCCGCTCGCGCCCGCCCCCCGACACTCTCTGTCCTCCGGCCTTCCCTTTCGGACGCCCGCGCCGCCCGCGACCGCGCTGCTGCTTGCCTCATTGGCCTCCGCCGCGCCGTCTCCTTCGGCCACCCAGTTGGCGCCCGTCTCCTCCTCTCCTTCCCGGACAAGCGACTCCTCCAGTACGATTGCGGCAAGCTCCAGGCACTCGCGGTGCTGCTGAGAAGACTAAGAGATGGCGGTCACCGAGTCCTCTTGTTCACGCAGATGACGCGGATGCTTGATCTATTGGAAACCTTTCTGGGCCTCCACGGCCACCCCTACCTTCGCTTGGATGGGACCACCAAGCCCGAGCAGCGCCAGGTCCTCGCCACGCGCTTCAATGCTCCTGGCAGCAGAGCGTTCGTCTTCCTCCTCGCGACGCGTGCGGGTGGTGTCGGCCTTAACCTTACGGGCGCTGACACCGTCGTCTTCTATGACGCCGACTGGAACCCTGCCGTCGACGCCCAGGCCATGGACCGGGCGCATCGCATTGGGCAGACGAAGGAGGTCACCATCTATCGCCTCGTCACGGCCGACACGGTCGAAGAGAACATTCTGAAACGGAGTGACGAGCGGAGACTGCTCGACGCCGTGGCCATCGGTGGCGGCGGGTTCGGGCTGGACAACATCGGGGGCCGCGAGGGGACGGGGGCCGATGCGGGCTTCGACGGGCGGGTGGTGGAGGAGGCGGCGCGGGCAGCGGCGGCCGAGCTGGCGGGCCGGGCGGTGGACGACCGGACGCGCGAGGTGGCGCCTGTGGGGGCGGCGTTGGGGGGGGGCGACGGTAAGGTCACGGGAGCAGGGCCGAAGGCCGAGGACACAGGCGACGAGGCCGAGGCCGAGGCCGAGGCAGAGGCGGCCGCGGAGGCGCGGGAGGAGGCAGCCGAGTTTGGGGGGGAGGGGGGGATCGAGCCGCTTGCCGACGACGGCGATGAGTCTGACGGGGCTGACGGCACTCCTTCAGCCGTTGAGGCGTCGGGTGGCAACCCCGGCGGTGGAGCTGGCCGCAAGCGTCGCCGCGGTGACGCCATCGATGCCGCAACGGCCCCACGCGAAGGAGCTGCCGCTGCGGGAAACCCTCCCAGTGCCCCCTCCGCCCCCAGCGGCGCTGCCCCCAACAATGGCGGTGCCGCCCCCGACCCCGCTGACGACGCCGACGTCGCCCTCCGTCCCGTCGAGCTCTGGGCGCTGGATCAGTTGAGGAGAGAACGACCCTGGATGGCGGAGGAGGCTGTGGAACGGGAGGTGGCTGAATACGAGGCGAGGAGGTGGGGCTTATACGTATATCTCTCTCTCTCTCTCTCTCTCTCTCTCTCTCTTTCCTTCTCTCTCTCGCTCTCCCTCTCAGTCTGTCTCTTTATCTCGATCTATATCTCTCTTTCTCTCTCTCAGGCTGAGGCCTTTGATCATGAAGAGATTGAGGCAAGACGGCAGGCGATCGAGGTGGAGATGGACGCCGACGCGGCCTCTGTGGCCCTTGTCGACTACGACCCCGTTAGGGCTGCCGAACAGTACTTTCGCGAACGACTCCCGCAACGCCAACTCGACAAGACAGCCGAGGACGTCGTCAAGTGGAACTCGGGCGTGCCCCTGGGGGCGGCGGCGCAGGTGGGGGGGGACGGTGGGGCTGGCGTGGGGGGCGCGGGGGGTGGGGCGCATGAAGGGTTTGCCCTGGGGGGGGCGTGCGGGGCGGCCGAGACGGGGGAGCGGACCGGGAGCGGTGGAGGGGGCGCGGCGGGCACGAGGAAGGAGGCGGCGCTGGCCGAGCGGAGGCGCGAGGGGAGGCGGCTGTGCCGAGCCATTGGGGCAGCGCCGGCTGGCGCGGCCTGGGGGGGGGCGGGGGCGGGCCGGCCGCTGCCGCGCGCCCTCGCCTCGACTGCCCCGCCCGGTCCTCCGGCGCCCCGGCGGGCCTTCCCCTTCTCGGCCGCTGAGGACGCCGCCCTGGCCGGGCTCGTCTTGGGGCCGCCGCCACCTCCGGGGGCGCCCCCGGGGATCGGGCCCCGAGGCCTGCCGCCTGTCCTCCTCTCGCTCGCCGACCCCCGGGCGGGGCGCCGCGCAGCCGACCTCGCCGCGGCGGGCATGGGCGCCTTAGCCGCCGCCAAGGCTGCGGGTGGTATGGAGGGGTCGCTAGCGGGGGCGGCGGCCGCAGCGGTGCTCAGCCGGCTCGGGCCAGCGCTCGGATGACGATGACTGCATGAGAGGTCTGTTGCGTCGTCGGTCCCAAGGGAGAGAGCGAGGTCCCCCATCCGCCCGTCAGCACACCCACGCAGAGGACGATGATGTTCATCGCTGCGCCCCGCGCCGTCGCCGTGCGGGCACCCACCCCCACGGCCACCCTCGCCCGTGGAACCCGACGCTCTGTGTCGGTCGCCGCGGCCCGTTCCCACGCCGTTACCACTCTTGCTGGAGACGGAATTGGACCCGAGATCATGGAGGTTGCGCTGGCATGCCTCAAGGCGAGCACGTTGTGAAAGAATCCGGGTCTGCGAATCATCCGAGCGAGCCGCGAGAGCCCATCTCGTCCCGCCGACCCGGGCGGCGGCGGCCGACCCCGTCCATGGGCGCGCCTCCAGACTCCCGATCCCCAGAAGATGGGCTCAAAAGATGATATACGGGACAAATTTTCCTTTAGATCGGGTTTACATCCCTCAAACTCCCTCTGAGCTCCCCCGATCGGCCTTGAAGCCGTCGCGCTCTCACGACCCGTGCCATCCGCCCGCCCACGGCATGCCACCCCACCTGCCCCCCCCACCGGTGCTCCCTAACCCCCCAGGCTGCCGGCGACAAGGAGGACGTCGAGTTCGACTTTCGCCCCGCCCTCATCGGCGGCGCAGCCATCGACGCCGTCGGCGTCCCCTTGCCCGATGAAACGATGGCGACTTGCAAGGCCACTGAGGCCGTCCTCCTCTCCTGCATCGGCGGGTACAAATGGGACACGGTGGAGCGCCATCTGAGGCCCGAATCTGGTCTCCTGGCTCTCCGCAGTCAACTGAAGGCCTTTGCCAACCTCCGCCCCGCTGTGGTGTTGGATGAGCTGGCTGACGCGTCCAGCCTCAAGCGGTCTGTCGTCGAGGGCGTTGACATCATGATTGTGCGGGAGTTGACCGGGGGTATCTACTTCGGACAGCCGCGCGGGATCGAGGAGCGGGACGCGCCCGGGGGGGGGAAGGAACGGGTGGGGTTCAACACCGAGGCGAGGCTGGACTGGGGGGTGGGTCGTGCGCCCGCTCGGCCCAGTCTCTCCGCCTCTGCCTCTGCCTCTGCCTCTACCTCTGCCTCTGCCTCTGCCTCTGCCTCTGCCTCTGCCTCTGCCTCTGCCTCTGCCTCTGCCTCTGCCTCTCCCACCCTCATTCCCGCGCCTGCCCCTCCCTGGGGTGGCGGCCCGAGGTGCCGCAAGGCACCACCCCCCTGGCCGCCGCTCCCCTCTGGCAAGCGCCATAACAGACCCCACATGTCGGGCGATTATCCCTCCCAATGCCGCTGCTCACGGCCGGGGGGGCTGAAGCCCCGTCGACACCCGGACACCCAACCCACTCCCTCACACTCACCCCATCACCCCAGGTCTACGCCGAGCATGAAGTCGAGCGCATCGCCCGTGTCGCCTTCGAGGCCGCCCGCAAGCGCGGCGGCAAGCTGTGTTCTGTCGACAAGGCCAACGTGTTGGAAGCTTCCCAGCTGTGGCGCGAGACCGTCCAAGCCCTGGGCGACAGCGAGTACCCCGACGTCGAGTTAACTCACATGTACGTCGACAATGCAGCGATGCAGCTCGTCCGCGCCCCGGGCGAGTTCGACACAGTGGTCACGGGCAACATTTTCGGAGACATTCTGTCGGACGCGGCGTCCGTGATGACAGGCAGCCTCGGAATGCTCCCCTCGGCCAGCGTGGGCGACGGGAACCTGCCGGGCGTATACGAGCCCGTGCACGGTTCGGCACCTGACATCGCGGGCACCGACCAGGCCAACCCGATGGCCATGGTGCTGTCGGCGGCGATGATGTGCGAGTACGGGCTCGCCGAGCCGGCGGTGGCCGCGCGGCTCAAGCGCGCCGTGGCTGAGGCCCTCGCGAACGGGCTTCGCACGGGCGACCTCATGGGCGCTGGCGGGGAGGGGGTGCGCAAGGTAGGGACGCGGGAGATGGGAGCAGAGCTTGTGCGCCTGTCAGGGCAGTGAGAACGGTGAACCTCTGGTTCACTCTTCGCGCCCCTCTCATCCCTGACCTCGCCAAACCCCTACACCCCCTGACCCTCTCGAATCAAGCCACACTTGACTCCCAGGTCGGCACCATGTACTTGAGGTTGACGAAGGCGTCAGGCCCTCCCGTCTCCTCGAGCAACGCCAGGGTCTCGTCCACAAGCTCCCCCATCTGGCCGCCGTCGCGCTGCCCGTAGTCGATGCCATCGCCCAGGCTCTTGGTCCTGCCCCTGTACAACGACAGCACGGGGAGCAGCTGCCGATAATAAGGGACCAAGGCCTCACCGACGAGATCAGCGCAGGCGCAGAGCTTCTGGAGCACCCGCAGAGCCACAGAGACGACCTCTGGGTCACGCGTGCCCAGAGCTGCCTTGAGCGGAATCACGAGTTGGGGCACCGTGGGCAGGACCTTGTCCCCGCCTACCCTCAACAGGTCCTCGCATCCCTGCACCGCGAGGAACCGCAGCGGGTCCTCCTTCTCCCGCAACCCATCGAAGAACAACGGCAGGTAGTGGTGGTAGTCGAGCCCCGCGGGTGGGTGCCGCCATGTCAGCGACTGCCGTGTGCCCGTGTGGCACACGGCCACGGGGAGGTCTCCCCGGAGGTACAGGTGCCGAAAGGCCGTGTTGGGGGGATTGGGGCGAGGGAGCATGGCTCCCGCCGAGGGGGGGCGGGGGCGAGGAAGGTCGGCCCGCAGCGCCTTGTAGAGGCGGCCAGCTCCGACGGGGATGCCCTCGCCGCGGCGGAGGAAGCGCCGAGGGTCGGGCCGCGGCGTGGCCATCTCGTAAGAGCAGGATTGCTTCACCCACCGGGGCAGAGGGCCGTCGATCACCAGGGCGGGGTGGGTGCCGGCCCGCTCGGGGGCGCCGCGGCGAGCCGCCTGGCTGGGGGCGTCAAAGCACGAGCCCGTGTTGGCGAGGCGACCAGGCGTGGCGCACCGGTCAACCAGACCCGCGATCTTGGTCTTCTTGTACGTGCTCATCAGCAGACCGCCGGCAATGTCGGGAAGGTCCTGCGGAGATGTTGTGCGTGGAGGATGGGCGACTGATCGGGCGGCGCAGGCGGGGTCGCGGAGCGGGGCAAGGGCGAGCCCGACAGCGCGAAGCCCGTATCGTGCTGTCTCGATTCGCCACGAGGCTCAACAAGAGAAGGCCCAAGACAAGAAGGCCATCGCCGGACCGCCGCCGCGATCTGACGAGCCGGCGCGGCGGGGGACGGCGTTGCTCGCGCTCGGCCTCCCCGCAGCGTGTGGCATGGCGAACCGCGACGACGCGGGGCCAGAAGCGAGAGGAATAGGTGAAAATTCTCCGTTTCCTAGGACGAGGACGCAAATGCTGCGCCCGACAGCAGGAGAGAGGCAACGACGCGCGCGTCGGCTGGCCTTTCCCTCCCTCTCGGTCTAGATTTGGGGGTAACGAGCAAGGTTCTTCCGAGCAGCGCCACGCGCGCGATAAGTAACCCCCGCAAAGGCTCGCCGCGAAGGACGTGGTGGCCGACATCGCGACTTCTCCTCCGGCGACGATGCAGGCTGGGCTGCCCGGACCGGATGAGCCCCTAAGATGGGTTCGATGTAGGCGCTTGCGGGCCTTGCGTCCCGCGCACCTGGCTGGGGGGCCGTGGTGCGCCTCCCTCAGGGCGTGGAGAGGGTGGCCGTTCTCACGGCACCTCCCGCCGTTGAGGCACCAAATGCTGGGTAATAAGCGCCTCTTGCCCCTCGGGCCACGATTATTTCGTTATCTTTGCCATAATTTTCCCGAGAAGAGTACTAGCCACGCGCCGGGTCGCCCCAGATGGCAACGCAAGCCCGCTCGCTGGCTGTTGCTAGCTCCAGGCTCGCCAGCTGCTCGACTCGGGCCATCGCTCGCCCCTTAACTTCGCACACTGCTCCTCCTTCTTTGTTGACTAGTCGGGCGAGTCCAGTTATACCGCGATCGAGCAGATCGGAGCCCGCCCCTCAACTCATGGCCCTCGTCGCAGTGGCCAACGTCCTCCAACCCGCCACCCCACAGCGTCGCTCCACTGTCGCCGCGCACGCCACCCTCGCTGCTCGCCACTTTGCTGACTTCGTTTCCCGGAGGGACGCTGTCGACCCCACTTCCCTTGTTGCCGACGGCTCCTTGCCCACCTGGAAGATCCGCATGCTCTACGACGGCGGGTGCCCCCTGTGTATGCGCGAGGTTGAAGTGCTACGGAAGCGGAGCGACGATGGCGGGCCCGACGGGGCGTGGAAGGGTGCCATCGACTTCGTCGATATCGACTCCGCCGACTACGATGCGGCACTCAATGCCGGCATTGGATACCGGAAAGCCATGGAATCCATCCACGCCATTCGCGCCGACGGCACGGTGCTATGCGGCGTGCCCGTCTTCGCCGAGTTGTACGAAGCCGTCGGGCTGGGGTGGGTTTACGCCCCCACGAAAATCACAGCCATAGGTGGTTGGGCGCAGTCCCTCTACGACTTCTGGGCACAGCGGCGCCTTGCCGTGACCTTCCGTCCAGACGATCTCGAGTCGCTCGTCGCGCGGCGCCGGGGGACGGCCGCCGAGGGGGCGTCGTGCCGGATCGTCGGGGGGGGGTGCGGGGCCGGAGAAGAGCCGGCGGTGGCGGCAGACGGGGCCGAGGAGCGGGAGAAGCAGCCGGCGGCGTAGATGAGGCGACGTGGGGTTTCATCGGCCGCTCGACGTCGACGCCTCTGCCAGCGATAGTCGGTGACAGTGAGCGATAGTCGCCGATCGTCGCGACATTCATGGTCGGCGGCGTCGACACCTGGAGGAGCGGTCGAGTGGGGTCCCACTGCGACTTCATGTCTACCCCGACCTCGAGTCGCCCCTGCGCACATAACCTCGGTCAAGATGGTCGCTCTGTTTTGTCTCGCTCCTGTCGCGGGCATCATCGCTCGGTGCAAGGCGCGGAAGAGCGCGCACCCGGCGCCATTCGTCGACACCTCGTTGGCGACCACAAGGACGCGCTCTGCCTCCGCGAGCAGCGCCTCCGCCCACCGGTCATCCTCACCCCCGTCCCTTCGGCGCCGTCGCTCGCCTCTCGCTCGCCCCCCCCGGGCCGCCGCCGCGCCCGCCGCCCTCCTCCCTGTGCCAGTCCCCGCCGCCCCCCCCGGCCTCCCTGGCTGGAGCCTGGGCACCGTCGTCGGCGCTGTCAACCTCGGCCGGTGCCTCGCCGCCCTGCCCGGTGGGCCTGTCGGTGCCGATGGGTGGCTGTGGACCACCCTGCCGGGACTCGTCCTCTGCTCGTTCCTCGCCGTCGTCGTCGGCTTGGCAGCAGAGGTCGGCCTCGGCCTGCCCCCGTCCACAGACGCCCTCGCCGTGCGCAAGCGCCAGCGGATGCCCGAGGTCAAGGAGGCGAGGAGGCAGCGAGAGATGGAGAAAGAGATAGAATGGCTCTCCCCTCGGCACCCGCCCCGTCCGATCCACCCCTCTCTTACCTCGTCCGCCGCAGCCAGAGTCGATCTCGCTCCTCGTCTTTGTCCTCGGCCTGGCCTGCCCCGCTGCGGCCGCGTGGCTCGTCGGGCGCGCGGGCCTCGCCTCGGCCGCTGCTGTCCTGCCTCCGCTCGACCTATTGCTCTTCGGGAAATCTCTCTCGGTCGCCCACCCCATCCCCGTGGGCGTCCCTCTCGTGGCCCTCATCGCGACCGTGCCTGTCCTCCACGTCGCACGACTGGTCGCCGTCTTCCGCGTCCCAGACTATCGCGCCAACACTGTCCTTGCGACCACCCTCCTTATCGCGACGTTCGCGGCCACCTCCGCCGTCTCGGCCGCCGCGTCGGCCGCACTCGCCGCTGCGCCCGCCGCCGCCGCCAAGCGGGCCGTGTCGGCCGTCGCCGCTGCCCCGCCGCCCGGTCCAGCCCTCCTCCTCGCCGCGGCGACGGCCCTACTTTGGACTTGGGCGCCCTGTGCCGCCTGGATCGGCACCTATGCGTGGTGGATCGAGCTTCTGAACCGGGGGCCCCGCCGCGGGCTGGCGCTGACGGGGCTGGGGTGGGGCGAGGCTGCGATGGGGGACGGGGGGGAGGGGACCTCGAGGACACTCCCCCGCCTCGTCGCGTGACCGACCGGTCGGACGGGAGGGCCCAAGGGGTCGAGAGGGGGTCGAACCGACGGAAAATGCGGTAGGAATCCATCCAACTGACCTGCGCAGCGCGACGAGGGTCGATCCCTCCTCTCTGTCTCTACCCCGACCCTTCCGTGGCGCGCAGGACATCGACGTTGACCGTCTCTGCCAGCCGCGATGGGGGCTCGGGCGGGAAGCGCCGCGCAATGTACTCGTCCCGCCAGGCCGACACGTCGGGCAGAGCCGCCCTCCAAGCGTCCTCGAGCGCCAAGTCAGCCGCCGTCGGGGGGGCATCCTTGACGTCCCCATCGCCGTCGACCCCGCCTCCCCCCGCGGCGGGCTCGAGCGGCCGACGACCGTTGACGCCCGACCCGAAACGCCAGCAGGCCGAGGAGGCGGCCTGGCGCGCGGCGTCGGCGTCGACGCCCGAGTCGCCACCACCGCCGCCCGCTCCTCCCCTGGCCTCGAGCGCCGCCGCGCGGGCGAACAATGCGACGAGGTCGGGTCGACGAGCGAGCGTCTCTGACACTACGTCGCTGACGTGAGGATCCACGGCCTCTGGGGGAACGTCGTCGACCGTGGGCACGCCGATAGTCGACAAGGTGCGCGGGGCGGGGTCTAGGCCGGCGAAGAGCGGCGCCATGGCGGCGAGGAGGCCACCGACGTGGGGCGTCGGCGGCGGCTTGTTGCCGTCATCATCACCGCCGCCGCCGTCGTCGCCGTCGTCGTTGCAGGCGTTGGCATCATCGGCTGTCCCTGGGCCCCGGTCGACCTCGGCGGCGGCCACCACGCGGCCCGAGCCCGCTGGGACAGGGGCGCTCCGCGCCGTTCGCGCGAAGGCAGCCGCTGATCCGGTCTCTGGCAGACCTCGCGTCGCATCCTCACCCCCGCCGAGGGTCGGCCAAGCGTCGGCCGGCCCTCCCGGCCCTTCGGGCCCCGCGGCAGGCCCTGCGCGCCCCCGCCACCCAGCTCGGCGCGCCCACACTAGCGCAGCTCCCCGAAGCATCGCCACATCACCCTTCATTCCCCCCAGCGCCGCTCGCAGCAGAAGAGAGAAGACGAGGGTTGACGCCGCCACATCCCCCGCCCGATCCAATGCCGCAACGGACCGCAGGCACGCCTCGTCGGCGCCGAGGGCCGACGATGGGGCTGACAACGGGGTCGATGGAGCTGACAGGCCGGCGGCCGCGGTGGGCTCACCCCGGTCCGTCACCACCCACGCCTCAGCCGCCCGCGCGTCCCGACATCCCCCGAGACACAGCTCGTGACACAGCCTGCGGTGGCGGGGTGAGGGGGGCGATGCAGGGGGCGTCGCGGTTGGGGCTCCGCCCTGCGGTCTGCGCGCGCGGTGCACCCCGCCTCCCCTCGCGCCCCCCCCCAAACTCGCTGGACCAGCACCGCCGCGTGGGCTCTGCCCGGCCGGTAGCCCTTGCTCACGGCCGCCGACAGCCAAACCACTGCGGGGAGCGCCGGGTGAGCGCAGCTGTCCTCGATGGCGATGACGGCGAGCCGGCGGCACGCCTCCTCCGGCGCCCGCTCCAGCAGCGACAGCAGCAGCCGGCACGCCGCGCGACTCTGGCACCGCCGCACGGCCTTCTGGAGGGCAGACTTCAGCAGAGGGATGCCGGGGGGTAGGAGGGGAGCGACGGACGACGATGCGGCGCCGTCGGGTCCTGCAGCGCCGGGCGGTACCCCCGGCACCCCCAGCGCTCCTGCCCCCCCCCCGTCGTCCTCGGGCGGCGTCAGTTCCCCTCCCGCACCCGGTGGCACGTCCGTGAGGAACCGTAGAGGCGATTTCGGGGGTTTTCCGCCCGGGGCCGCCGCCGCCACGGCCGAACCCGAGCCAGCGAACGCGGGGCCCGCGGGCAGAAGGAACCAATCCCGCACGTTCATGTCACCCTGCCAAGCCCACGGCGGCCGGTCTCCCGGTCGTTCACCCCCGACCTCGGGCCCCGGACCCAGCCCCCACCGCCACACCCAGCCCCCGCGCGGGCCCGAAGGGCGCCCAAGATAAAACCACTGACCCGCCCCGTTGGCACGGAGGGCACGTTCCGACGCGCGGAGGCGCGCAAAGGCGTCCGCGCTGCCGAGGCCGCCAGTAGGGGCGGGACCCGCGGGGGCGCGAGACGGTGGGGGCCGCGGGGGATGAGCCACTCGCTCGGCTTGCTTGTCGGCGTCCTCAAGAGACACGGAGGGCCCCGCCCCTGCCCCGTCGGATATGGCGACAGCCGATGCGCCGCCGGCTCCCTCTCTCGCCGCCGTCCCACCCCCACCGAAGTCTTCGCAGGCGGCGGCGTGCGTGGCGACGAGGCTGATGTGGAGGCTGCGTCCACAGATGGGACAGGCAGCAAGGCGGCTGCCGTCCGCGGCGCTCAGTGCGTCAGCGGCGGCCGGGCGCTTCCTGCGGCCTCTGGCGCTGGACTTGGTGGCGGTGGTACCACGCTGGGCTGCAATGAGCCGCGTAAATGCGTCGGAGGGGGGAGAGGGGTCGTCAGCGCCCCCGCCGCTGGCCATCTCTGGTCTGGCGTGGCGGCGGCCCTCGACGCGACAAGAGACGAAACGTCGGGGAAGGGCGGGCGATGCCTCGACTGCGAGGCGACGAGCGGAACGGCACCTTGGCGGGCGCCACGCCACGACCGGCGACAAAAGAGGCACTGCGCTTCTGTTGGAGTGAGGAAGAGGCGAGGAAGGATGTAGGGAGGCATCGTCTCTGTCTCAGGCGACCTCTCCCCGGAAATGCGAAACAACACATCCCGCCTCGCCGCTGAGCGGCAAGCCTCGCGTGTTTCTAATGCGCTCTATCTCCGCAAAGCGAACCGCGATGCCGGTCAGGCGAGTCATCAAGCCTCCAGGAGGTGCCGTGTCGTCCGCGGCCGAGGCGGCGGGCGACCCCTCCCGTTCGGCGCTTCTTTGGCTCGTGGCGTTTCTCGACCGAGACCACAATCCCCGTTTCACCCCGTAGGACCGGCTGGACCGGCCGTCCCCCCGCCTGCGCCTCCCCCCCCCCTGGGCGAGCGAAGTCGGCGCCTCGTCGCCGCCCTCCCCGTGACCGCAGCGCCGCCACAACCCCCCCCGCCGCCCTCCCCGCCGCCGCCGCCGTCGGTCTCTTCCTCACCCCCGGTGCGTGCATCGCTGCCTACGCCACGTGGCTCGGCGGCGGCAACTTCCGCGAGGGTGCCTCGCAGCTCTTGACCCGCGTCTCGGCCGGCTACCTTCAGCTTGACCTCGGCGGCCCCGACGTCCCGGCCGTCGACGCCGAGGTTGACGTCTTGGACGGCGGCAGGCCCCTCTTCGCGCCCCTGTTCGACTGGTACCGCGACTTGGGTGGTGTTTACAAGCTCGCGTTCGGGCCCAAGGCCTTTCTCGTCGTGAGCGACCCGCAGGTGGCGCGGCACATCTTGCGGGAACAACCGATGCTGTTCAGTAAGGCGAGGCGTCAGAGCCGTACGTCCATCGTTGTCGGTCCCCTTATCCCTCCCTCCCTACGTCCATCCCATCCATCCCATCCGTCCCATCCCTTCATCGCATCCCAGGGCGTCTTGGCCGAGATCCTCGAGGACATTATGGGCAAAGGTCTCATCCCCGCCGACCTCGAGACGTGGAAGGTCCGCCGCCGCGCCATCGTTCCCGCCTTCCACGCTGCCTTCCTCAACCGGGCGATCGCCATGTTCGGCGACTGCTCCCTCCGCACTGTCGCCAAGCTTGACGAAGCCCTCGCCGGCGCCGCAGTTGACGGCCTGTTGACCCGTTCCGTCACCGAGTCAGTCGACGAGGACGATCCAGAGAGCCTCGGCCTGCCCGTCCTGGACATGGAGACCGAGTTTCTCAACGTCGCCCTCGACATCATCGGGTTGGGAGTCTTCAATTACGACTTTGGAAGCGTCAACACCGAGTCCCCGGTGATCAAAGCGGTTTATGGGGTGCTCAGAGAGGCGGAACACCGCTCCACTTTTTACGTGCCCTACTGGCAGATTCCCGGAAACGACTTGGTGGTGCCGCGACAGCGCGAATTCAAGCGGCAGATGTCGGTGATCAGTGAGGCGCTGGATGGACTGATCGATCTTGCCAAGGCGACCAGGAACGAGGACGACGCCTCGGCCCTGCAAGAAAAAGACTACGATTCCCTTAAGGATCCGAGCATCTTGCGGTTTTTGGTCGACTCTAGAGGCGAGGACATCAGCAACCAGCAGCTCCGCGACGACCTGATGACGATGCTTATCGCGGGCCACGAGACAACGGCGGCAGCGCTGACCTGGACCTTCTTCTGCCTCGCCCAGGCGCCGGACAAGCTCGAAAAGCTGTGGGCCGAGGTCGACAGCGTGCTGGACGATCTCGACGCGCCGATCGACCTCGACACCATCAAGCGGCTCGACTACACGCGAGCGTGCGTCTCCGAGTCGCTCCGCCTGTACCCTCAGCCGCCCTTCTTGATCCGCCGGGCGACTGAAGATATGGAGGTGCCGTGGAAGCGGAACCCCGTGAGCCCGGATCGGCCTATCGTGCTGAAAAAGGGCAGCGACATCTTCGTCTCCGTCTGGAACCTCCACCGATCTCCCGAAATCTGGGGAGATGACGTCGACGTCTTCCGCCCGGAGCGCATGCGCGAGCGCCGCATCCCGGACGCCTCCTCTCCGCTCGCCGCGTCGTGGTCCGGGTTCGACCCCGCCCGCACGGGCAGCGGCGGTGGGCCCCCGCCGCTGTATCCTAACGAAACCGTCTCTGACTTTGCCTACCTTCCCTTCGGAGGTGGGAACCGGCGGTGCGTTGGGGATCAGTTTGCCGTCTTCGAGGCCGTGGTCATTCTCGCCACACTGGCACGTCGATTCGACTTCAAGCTCGCCACGCCTCCGGAGGACGTGGGGCTGACGACGGGCGCGACCATCCACACGAAAAATGGGCTCAAGATGACGGTGCGGGCGCGACCGGCTTGGCGGGCTCACAGCAAGGCGGCCAGGGAGAGGGTGGCGGCGGCCTGACCGGGGGGCGAGTGATGAGGACCGGCGGCCCCCCGCTGGGGCCCGCGAGAAGTTTCCCTTCACGCCCGTCCCCCTCGCCCAGTTCATCAATGATGGCACCGAAGCGACGCGCACCGCCGTCGCAGAGCGCCGGGCCGCGCGATGCCAAGGCCAGGGCGGGCGCGGTGCCTGGCGGGTCCTTCTCAAAGGCGGCGTCGACGGGCGGGACCCTCTCGGCCGCCTTCTCCCGCGCGGAGACCCGCCCGCCCCCTTACGAGACATGGGAGAGGTGAGATGTTGTCGTCGATAGCGAATAGGGTTCCTCATAGCTCGCTGAAAACGAAGAACGGCGATGCCGACCCCGCGCTCGGCCCCAGCGCACACCGCCCGCCGCCGGGCGTCGTCGACCCCCCCTTCTCCCTCTCGTTCACCTCGTGCAGCGACGACGCCCACCCTACCCCGGCGTCCGATCGGCGCCGCTTTCGGAGCGCCCAGTTGTGGTCTTTGTGCCTGGTCGACGCCGATGGGTGGCGCGCCGAGGCCGAGCGGTCCGCGGCGGCGGAGCGCACGGCGTCGGGCACCGCCGCCGGGGCCGACAGGCGGCGCTCTTGCGACGTCGCGACCCTGTGGCCCGGCCTGCCCCCCACGCAGATGTCGGGCCCGTCACCGCCCGGCGGAGCGGCTCAGGGCGAAATGTCCAGGGGTGGTCCCGGCCGCGCCTCACTGGCCGCGCCCGCGCTTACCCCGCCCCGCGGCGGCGACCGCCACGACGCCGCCGCCGGCCCATCCCCCCCTCCCACTCTCGCACCCCTCGCGCGAGAATGGCTCGACGAGGTCGCGCGGTGGCTGGGAGCCCCGTCGGATGGCCCTGCGGCTGCTGCCACCGGATTCGAATCCGCCGACCAGCACCGCCTCTGGCTCGCCGCCGGCGGCCTGCTGGGCGCGGGAGGAGGGGGCGAGACGTCAACCTCGAGTGTCGGAGCGGCGGGGATGCGGCTCGATTTCCCCCAGACGGCGGGGACATTTCTCCTCTGCGGTCTGGCGGCCCGTCCGCCCTGCCGCCTCGTCGTCCGCGGAGACGGGACGAGTGGCGACTCCGACTCGGACTCGGCGGCCGTGCGCCTGGCCGCGGCACGCGCCAACGCAGCGGCGGTGCCAACCGTCGTCGCGGCCGAGGGATGCTGGACCCCTGCCGACGCGCCCCGGCCCGAGGCGGGCGCCGGGGGCGGCGGCGGGGCGGCGGGGCGGCGGCGGCGCGCGGCGGCGGGGGCAGGTGGCGGCCCCGGGCTGCCTACGGGGGCGGCGGCGTCCCCCCCGCGAGGGGCGGGAGGAGGGGAAGGGCCATCGGGGGCATCGATCCACCGCGTCACCGGCGACGGCGCGCGCTCGGCCGGACCCGTCGCCGACCCCGTCGTCGAGGGACGGACGCTGGCCCGCGCCGCGCGGGCGGCCGTCGCTGTGCTCGAGGGCGCCGCCGGGTGGCGAGGCTCCCTCCTCCGTTCCGTTGCCGCGTCTCCGCCTCCGCCCCCACCCACGGCTCCGCCCCACCTCCTCGCGACGCGGCTTGGCGCCGCCGCCGCGTCCGTATCGGCCGACGCCACGGTCCGCGTCCGCGCCGCGACGGCGCGGCTCGACGCCTCGAAACGCCTCTCCCGCGCGGCGTACGCGTCGGCGGCAGCGGCGACGGACGACGTCGACGCCGCGGCCCTGCGGGCCGACTTGGCGAGGGCCCGAGCCCTCGTGTCCGAGGCGCGGCGCGTCGTCGCCGGGTCCGTTCTCGGGCGCCTGTCGGGGTGCGACCCGCGGACGGGCGCGCCGGACGGGGGAGGCGGGGGGGACGACCCCCACCCCCTGATGTCGGCCTCCCTTGCCCTCTGCCGCGCGGGAGCCGCGGCCTGCGCGGTCGGGTCGGCGCCCCCCGGAGGTCGGGGGGCGGACGCGGGCGACGGCGCGGGGGACGTCGACGCCCCCCCCGTCGCTCCGCCGGCCGCGTTCGAACTCGCCTCCGCCGGCGCCCTCCTGTGGCGGTCGACGCTACACGTCGGCTGGGCGCTGGCGCGATGCGACGCCGCCGACGCCGCCCTCTCCTCCGGGGGAGAAGGGGGCGGGGGAGAAGAGGGAGCGGAGTCGGCGGACGAGGCGGCCGAGACGACGGCGGACGGCGGCGGCGGCGGCGCCAGGGGGGGCGCCCCGGGCGCCGGGGGGGGCGCCCCGGGCCGGGGG